>LSQX01147995.1_pt1 | contig 20612 bp, 13 predicted proteins | sample 654561 | NCBI WGS metagenome assembly LSQX01 (sample SAMN04489861, study PRJNA283612) | anaerobic digester metagenome | isolation source: 4 biogas reactors fed with cattle manure at either 37C or 55C with and... | place: Denmark: Kongens Lyngby | collected 2014 | reverse complement strand
CCTATGCCAAGCTCCTCAAGTTTGTGCACCAGTGCAGCCTCATTATAACGTGGAGGCTGCTGTGTAAACCTTTCGAAAGCCAAGATATTGCTATACTCAAGGGTTTCGCCAATGGTAAAATCGGGCAACCCGTGAGTTTCCGGAGTGTCAACATCATCGTCTCTGCTCTCACGATATACTCTTAGGAATCCGTCAAACTTGACGACTTCACCCGTTACGATGAAATCACCGTCAATATCGGGCGATGATATGGTGACTGTGGTCTTCTCAATATCGGCATCCGACATTTGGGAGGCTATGGTGCGCTTCCAGATCAATTCGTAAAGTCTCCTCTCGGGAGCCGTGCCTTCAATGGTCTGGTTCTCCATATAGGTGGGTCGGATAGCTTCGTGAGCCTCCTGAGCACCTTTGGCTTTCTGAGTGTATTGACGGGGTTTGGAATACTCCTCACCCATGACATCCTCTATTACCGAACGACATAAAGCAAGGCTGAATTTGGAAAGATTGACCGAGTCCGTACGCATGTAAGTTATCAGTCCCGACTCGTAAAGACGCTGCGCAAGCATCATGGTCCGCATCACGGTAAACCCGAACTTTCGGGTAGCCTCCTGCTGCATAGTCGAGGTGGTGAAGGGCGGAGCCGGAATCTTCTTGATCGGTTTCTTGGTCACATCAACCACATTGAAGCTTACACTCTTACATTTCTCGAGGAACTCCTCGGCCTCTTCCTGATTTCTGAAACGCTCACTGTAATCGGCCTTGACCTCCTGTACGCTGCCATCCGGCTCCTTGACCTTGAACAAAGCCGATACTTTATATGAAGCTTCCGAAACAAAATCCCGTATTTCACGTTCGCGCTCCACTATAAGCCTTACGGCTACCGACTGAACACGTCCCGCCGAGAGTGAGGGTTTGATCTTACGCCACAATACGGGCGAGAGCTTGAAACCTACCAGACGGTCAAGCACACGGCGTGCCTGCTGAGAATAGACAAGATTGATATCTATGTCACGCGGATTCTCTATAGCCTGCAGGATTGCGTTTTTAGTAATTTCATGGAAAACAATTCTTTTGGTGGAATCCTGTTTCAGATCAAGTGTCTCAAAAAGATGCCAGCTTATTGCCTCTCCTTCCCGGTCCTCATCGGATGCCAGCCAAACGGTATCGGCATTTTTTGCAGCCTCCTTAAGCGCACTTACTATCTTCTTCTTGTCCGACGGTATTTCATATATAGGCTCAAATGTCTCAATATTAACACTCAAATCCTTCTTCTTAAGGTCACGGATATGACCATAGCTGGACATTACCTTGTAATCCTGACCAAGAAACTTTTCAATAGTCTTTGCTTTCGCGGGTGACTCGACAATAACCAGATTCTTCTGCATAATTCCTCTATTCTAATTCTAAAATGATCGAAACCTTTTGGCGCGGCAAAAGTAGAACAAAAATACGATAATAAAAAAAATGTACGGACAGATTGCTTTTTGTCCGTACACCATTAATATTATTAATGTTTTTTATAACTCAAAGCTTATAGACGACCCCTACCAGAACTGCAGGCCGCAACGTCCGATATCCTGCATAATAGTAGTAATTGCCGCCAAACAGATGTTTGAGAGTAGTGTAGAACGAAATATTCCTGTTATAGTCATAATCGGCCGTTAAGGAGAGATCATTTACCACAGGCATAGACTCGCCCACAACCTTGTGGAACCCCATAAGCCGGTAAGTGAGCATGGCATCAAGCCCGCGTATAATCGTCATCCTGCCGAAAACCGATGCATCAATGGCCGGTTTGAGTTCCATCTTGCGACCAAAATAGGAGCCTAAATAGTTCGAATATATCATATCAAACTTCAGCTGTGCTCTTTCGTGGAATCTGAAATCAAGTGCACCTTTCAGATAAAGGACGCTTGCAGCCTGCTGCTTGAAGACAGAGGTGACAAGCATTGAGTCTTGAGCTACCTGGAACACCTCATCTATCGTATATCTGTATCCCACGTCAACTGAGGCAGAGAGCTTGGAGGGGTTATTATAGAATATTCCGGTGGAGAGATTGAACACAGTGTATCCGTCATATATGCGATTCTCCTCGGACCAGTAGGGAGATATTGTCGCCAGACGTCTCATGTCATACTCCTCAAGTCCGCCCGTAATGCTTCCCCGAATCTTGAAATTGTCCCTGAGGCTGTATGTCAGTCTCATGACAGGCGATGCCAGAAAGGGATCCCCGGCTCTGGTGCGCATATCCAGATTAAGGCCAAGGTCGGTCTCCCATTCACCCTTGGAGTAATGCCATACAGGCGAAAGAGTGAAAGTGGTAAAGTTTGTATATTCACACCCATACAATCCCTGCCAGCGGTAAACTGTTGACTTCTGCCTGTAGTCGAAAGAGAGACTGCCTTTGTCAAGAGCCTTGTTGAAACCCGCACCGAAACGCACTATTCCCTCTTTGTTGCTGCGAACCGTACCATTCACATCAAGTCCGTCACGGATAAGCCACTGACCGCCGCCATTGACATAAAAGTCCACATTACTACCGGCGTTTGACCTGATAGCACCGGACAGTTCGCCCTGACGGACATTCTGGAACAGACTGCTTGCTGCCAATTGCTCATCGCTCATCAGAACTCCGGGTCTGTAGTTGAATCGGGAATATCCGTAGCCACTCTTAAGGCTTGCATCGAAAGTTTTGAACCGGCGCGAATATTCCGCCGAAATATTGCTGTTAAACATATGGGATTGCCACTTTTTGTCAGGTTTGGAGTTCCAACCGTCAAGCATACCCGAAACCTTCAGATAATCCCTGTCGGTAATACTCCATCCGAAGTCGAGCAGTCCGTCACTTATGTTTCTTACGCCGTATCCTATACGCAGAAGACCGGCAATGTCCCTACTCTTCACATTATCACTCTCCAGACCGAAAACATTCATCTCTTTACGGATACGTTCCCCATAAGGATTGGCCTCGGTAAGGTAATTCACGGGGACCTGCTGTCTTGAAGCGGACTCTTTTTCAGGCAACGGCATTATCTTGCCCACCTCGCTGAAAATAGGATTGTACGTACTCTCGACAGTTATCGATCTGGAAGGCAGTTCCACGCTCTCCTGAGCCAAAGCCCGAATTGGACAGACAATGGCAAGAAGTGTTATAATTCTGTATGTTTTCATATTATTCATTCTCCAAGACGTTCTGAAATCATTTCGGCAATATCATCATCTTCGGTATAATTGCTCCTCAAAGAGATAAGATACTGGCGGGCTTCAATCTCCTTGCCCTGCGATTTGTATATGTCGCTCAACAAGATGAAACTGCGCGCTATCCAGTACATATGCGGCGTTCCCTCACGGATAAACGACATGATGTTATCCTGAGCAGCCGAAACCTCGCCTCTGTCGTAAAGATACTGGCTGAGAAGATAGTTGGATTCGGCTCCATATTGCGAACGGGTATCTTTTGCCAGTTCCTCAAGCAATTGGCGGACTTCCGATTGGTCCTCGGATATCATGGCTTTGGCCTTCCAATAGCTTACTTCAGTCCTATTTTCCGGACTGAGCTGAGTCTGTAAAGCCCTGTCGGCATATTTCAACACCGCAGATGTGTTTTTTATGCGGCCTGCACTGCTCACTATTCCGTATAGGCTTTTTACCTGCCTTTCTGCATTGATGGTCTTCTCATACAGGCGTATGTAGGTCTCCATTGAGGTCTCCCACTCGCCGATGGACCAAGCCAGATATGCAGCCCTGTCAAGAGCCTCCTCACTGTAACGGCTGTTGACATGCTCAGACGCTTTCAAATAGCACTCTATTGATTTGGCATATTCCCGGAGTACCTGATAAATCTCACCCTGATAGAACCGGGCATCGGCAGCATAGGCGCCTTCGGGGAACTGTGACAGATAGTCGCCGAACAGTTGCAACGCCTGTGATTTTTCACCGCGGGCGAACATGCTCTCGGCAGCCGCATAAGTGAGTGAATCACGCTCGCTCACTGCAATTGGGACCGCTCCCTGTATTTGGGAGGCATATTCAAGATAGCTGTTTATGTCACCCTTCTCCACATATATGGATCTCAGATCCGACATGGCCATGCGGGCTTCATCACTTCCGGAATATCGGGCTATCACATCTTTGTAAGCCAGAATCGCATCGTCAAACTGATCCTGCTGGTAATAGATAAGAGCTATCTCGGCCGATGCCTTGCGCGCCAAATCACTTGAAGGATAATCGGAAACTATACGCCTGAACAGAGTTATTGCCTGATTGGGCCTGTCGGTCTGCTGATATGCACGCCCCTCTTCGTAAAGGGCGGAAGGAAGATAGGGGGACCGGGGATACTCCTGTACCAGCCGCTCCAGATTGTTTATCTTTTCGGTATAGTCATGTTGGAGTCCGTTGACCAGAGCTGTCTGATAAAGCACATAATCTCCGACCGATCTGTTGGAATTCAACGCTCTCATGTAATAATCCTTGGCCTGAGCGTATTGACGTTGATAGAACATGCAATCTCCTGCACGAAGAGCTGCATCGGCCAAAATATCCCTTGTGACTCCGACACCGGTAATCCGGATTACTCTGTCGAAAAAGCCGAATGCCCTGCTGTAATCTTCTGTGTTGTAATTAATATAACCAAGACCGTAGTTTGCCAATGCACCGGCTTTGGTATTCCGTCCATCCGTCAAAGTAAGGTAACGTCTGAAATCCGTTTCAGCCATACTATGGTTATTAAGTCGGTAATAGGCCTCGCCCCTCCAGAAAAAAGATTCGGTAGCCATCTGATGGTTATAACGGTCAAGTGCTATGACATCGGTCAGCAATGAAGGCACGTCCCTTAAGTTGCCATCCGAAAATCCATCCATCGCCTTGCGGAAGAGAAGCCTCTGTTTGACTTCGAGGATGGTGGCTCCCGGATTGTTGATCTTGTCGATTGAAGCAAGCGCTATATCATAATTCGAAGCGCTCAGATAGGCGTCAGCCAGATAACTGTTTAATCTGTCTGTGTAAACGGAATTGGGAAATTCATTCAGGAACCGCTCAAATGAGGTTACCGACTCGGCAAACGGCGAATACGAGGTCTCCTGAACAAGCATGGCATAGTTGTACAGAGCCTGTTCCGTTATCCGGGGCTGTCCCGGCAGATTGGATGCGCGCTCAAACGCCATACGGGCCATATTCTTTTCACCTATCGACAATGCGGCAAGACCCACATGCAGAGATGCGTTCTGGGCTATATCATCCTCACCCTCGGCAACTGTTGAAAGATACTCGATGGCCTCTTTCATCCTGTTGCTCTTAAAACATGACATACCCAGTATATAGGTGTCATATACGGCATCGAACTTGCTCTGTGAAATCATATAGCTGGTCAACAATTCAACCGCCTTTTCGTAATCGGCTGTCCTGTAATAGTATTCACCCAGAATACGCTCGGCCTCCATCGCAAGATAGTCATCGGCAGGGTTGTCTATGAACGCTTTGACTGTCTGCATTGCTTCGTCAATATCGCCTGTGCCGTTCAAAGCCATTTCAGCCAGGTAGAGCCGGGCTTCGTCACCATGAGGTCCGTCCAAGCAGTTGTTGAATCCCCTGTACGCTTCATCATACCGCCTCTCATAGTAATCGGTATAAGCATTGTAGAATTGGATATCCGGATCGGGAATCCTCTCCTGCATCAGGTCCAGAATGCTCAACTGCAGCATTCCCTCTTCCACGCGGCCGCAACGGTAAAGCGATATGGCATAATGACGTGTCATGCGCAGGCTCTCATCATCGTCAAGCAGACCGGGGTCGCACTCCTCGAAACAGAGGATCGCATGGTTATACTCGTGAACCGCGAAATAGGAGCTGCCGGCAAGCGCCATCATAGTATTGTCATAGAGGGAGTAGGGGTATTTGAGCTGAAAGCCCAATATAGCCGGCATGGCTTTGGTCAGGTCCTGCTCAGCCTCTATAACCGCATGCATGTAATCCAGCTCCTCGGTACGGGTATATGTACGGTCTCTCTGAAGCTGAAGGCTCTCCCACTCGTCAAGCAGTATGCCGGCCGCCTGATAATTTCTTTGGGCGAACATAGTCCGGCATTCATCCAGCAAACGGGACCCGGTCTCCGTCATTCTGCTCTGTCCTGAAACACCGGTTGCCGCTCCCAAAAGGAGCAACAGAACAATCGGCATGAAAAATCTTTTCTTCATTATCTAATCTATTTTTTTACCACATTTCAAGAGCGCGGTTCTCGGCGGCCTCCATTACCGCCCTCTCGCCCGGACCCTTGTCGTCAATGCCGCACAGATGCAGCACTCCGTGAATCATTACTCTCATCAGCTCCTCGTCGTACGATGTGCCGAACTTGGAACTGTTGGTTTTTACAGTCTCCAGACTGATGTACATATCGCCGCTCACCACTCCCGACTCACTGTAGTCAAATGTTATAATATCCGTATAGTAGTCGTGTCCCAAAAACTGACGGTTCACCTCCAAAATACGGTCGTCATTACAAAATATATAGTTCAATCTGCCCACCTTGCGGTTGTCATAACCGGCAACCACAGCGGTGATCCAGGCCCGCACCGCTTTGCGGTCCAGCTTCGGCATCTTTATGTTATCTGTCAGAAAAGAGATCATCTCCATTATATAAAAATTATCCGAAGAACAGATAACCTATGAATATGGCGGCCAGTATTCCTGCAAGGTCAGCCAACAGTCCCAGACTCACCGCATTACGGGTGTTCTTTATATTCACACTCCCAAAATAGACCGCCAATATGTAAAACGTAGTGTCGGTTGAGCCTTGTAAGAGACAGGCCAGACGGCCTACAAACGAATCTACCCCATAGGTCGTCATGGCATCGATCATCATACCGCGCGCACCCCCGCCCGAGAGCGGTTTCATGAGCGCCGTAGGCAGCGCCCCTACAAACCGGTTGTCCAGTCCGCATTTCTCGACCAGCCAACCTATCCCGCCGACCAGAGAATCCATCGCTCCCGATGCGCGGAAGACACCGATTCCGACCAGAATGGCCACCAGATAGGGGATAATTCTGACCGCAGTATGGAAACCGTCCTTGGCACCCTCAACGAAGGCCTCATAAACATTTATCTTTGCCCTTATTCCCGAAATTATAAATCCCATTATGACCAACAACAGGATTATGTTGGCCGCCGATGTCGATACCGGCCCTATCTTAACCGCCGGAAGCCTTGTGAATCCCCATATTATCAGTGCCACAACAGCGCTCAATCCTCCCAAAAAGAGCACCAGCACCCTGTCAAACCTGATCCTCTGCACCAGACAGGTGGCCAGCAGACCGACCATGGTCGAGAAAAAAGTAGCCAGCAAGATCGGAATGAAGACATCGGCCGGTTGGGCGGCACCCAACTGCGCCCGGTAAACCAATATGCTCACCGGGATCAGAGTAAGCCCCGATGTGTTGATCACCAAAAACATTATCATCGGATCCGATGCCCGCTCTTTCTGCTCATTGAGTTGCTGCATTCGCTCCATGGCCTTGAGGCCCATAGGGGTAGCTGCATTATCCAATCCCAACATATTGGCGGCAAAATTCATGAAGATATGCCCGTAGGCAGGATCATCCTTCGGCAGATCGGGAAACAGACGCGAGAATATCGGAGTAAGCCGGCGTGCAAAAGTATTCACCAGACCGCCTTTTTCGCCTATCTTCATTATACCGAGCCAGAGTGAGAGCACGCCCGTTAGTCCCAGGGAGATCTCAAATCCGGTCTTGGCCGATGAAAAGGTGGAGTCCATAATATCCTGAAACACACTTGCATCACCCATACAGAGCCGTATCACGGCCACCACAAAGGCTATCAGGAAAAACGATATCCAAATCCAGTTAAGTACCATGCGCGCAGGAAGATTATTGTCTGCGAAGATACTGTAATTTGCCCGTACTTACCCTCTTTTCACTCTATTATTTCCTCACCTTAACCCACTTTAAACAAAACGGATGCCCATAGAATAATGTGAGGGAGAAGGCTTTTATCCCCTCCCTCACGGTTGATGATCATATCAAAAGGTATTACTCTACGGTAATCACTGTCGAAGCGGTGGTGGCGCGGAAAGCAGGAGCGTAGAGGCACTGCATTACCGCAATCCCCCCCTGAAAACGACCCGGTTTTTGGACGTTGACCTCGTACTCTATGCGATAGCTGCCCTTGTTCAAACGGTCTATATAGAAGACGTTGCGGGTATTGCCCGGAGCAACATAGTACCCTATATCATCACGCAGGTTGTAGATATATCCTGCGGCAGTGCTCACCGGCTCGAACGTAGCGGCACGCATATCCGAAAGCTGCAAATATTCCATTGTGCGGTCGATGGTCAGATCGAACTGTATCTTCAAACGGTCACCCACATTCAGCTTAACCTCCGGACGGACCTCCTCAAGACGGTCGCCCTCCGGTCCGCTTACCACGCGCCAGACGGTCCGTTTGAGCGAGATGCCGTTCTCCTGATGCTCCACCTTCTCCATCTCCTCGGTAAACGAGCGATAGAGAGCGCCCCAACTGATGCCGGGACTCTTGCTCTCCACAGTAACGGAAGCCTTTTCACGGCCTATATTCCCATCCCATGTACGGGTGGTATAGCCCGCCGTAGCCTTGGAGTCCGAGACCTCGACCAAATCGTTGCCAACCGTTATGGTTATCTCCGGATCGGTCTCCAGTTGCACACTGCCGCCGGCAGCCATCAGAGCCGTGACAGCGGCGGCTGTGGCCGGCGATGAGCACCAGCCGGTAGTCTGCTTCTGCTTGAGCAGCCAGCGGGCCGCCTCCGATGCCTCTGTCTCACGGCCCACGGCAAGCAGGGTGCGGATAATCAGAGACTGAGTCTCAATCGGCGCCTCATGCCAGAGCAGACCGCCCCGGTTGTCGCGCCAGTACCGACCCATTTCGTCCTCATAGATCGAGCGTTCCGTCAGAGTGGCTGCAATATGCTCCGCCCGCTCCATGTTGCCCTGACGCGCCATGAGCAGAGCCAGAGTCGCACGATAGTAAAGATTCAGGTCATGGGTATCCTGAGTCTTTGCCAGATTCATATAATGTGTATAGCCGGCACGAATGGAGTCACCCATCTGATATGAGGTAAAATATGAGCGTGTCATAAGGTAGCTGAGCTCACTGTATCCAAGCGACTGCGGTCTCTCCCTTACATTATAGGACCTGTAAAAATATCTGTCCAGATAATCCAAACCCTTCCGGACCGTCTCCTTCAGCTCCGGAGTTACCTCGACCATGCCATTTTCGATAAGCAGACCTAAACCCTGCAGGATCTCATTGGAGATATGTATGTTGGAGGGAGAGCCCTCTATCCAGGGCCAACCGCCATCCGACATCTGAGTTGCCATAAGCTTGTCCAGCGCCTCCTGCATGGTCAGGGCAATCTCTTCCGAGTCCAAAGCCGTTGCCAATGAACGCAGACGGTCCCGTTCGCCCTGCGAACTGCGGAGCCACGGAGTCTCCTCCAGCAGTGTGCCGGTAAGTTTCTGATTGCGTTCCAACTGTGTCTGCCACTCCGATGCCGGCAATCCGGCCCATTCGTCCAGCATCTGCCTGATAGCCGGATTCCTGCGCGACAGCTCCTGCGATATGGCTGCACCCATGAAACTGTGGAACAGACGCAGGTTGCTGGGGTCGTCTATGCGTATCAAAGAGGGCAGCGTCTGTACGGCATACCAAATAGGATTGCCGCTGTACTCAAGAGTGAGCTGTTCATCGGCCATAGTCCGGGAACGCGGCTCTGCAAGCTCCTTGAATTGGAACGTACGTTTCTCATTGCCGTTATTGAACAGCGATAACGCCTGCACAACCTGAGTACGGTTGGAAAGCACGGGAATCGTCTCCTCCATACCATCGCTGTGACTCTCGGTCCGAGCGGTAATACGGTAGGTCACGGCAGTCAGACCGGCGGGAATGTTTATGATAAATCCGGTTCCCTCATTACCTCCGGCAGGAATGGTCACGGTATTGGACGATGCCCCTTCTATAATATTGATACTCTCGCCGGTAATGGCATCGGTAAACGAAAGAGTCACCTTAGCCCTGACATCCCCGGCAGTCAGGTTGCTAACCTTGACGGTAAACTCCATCCTATCTCCCTGACGTAAAAAACGCGGAGCCGCCGGCTCTACCATTATGAGTTTACGGGTTACCAAAGTGCGCTCTATGTGTCCCGTCTTAAGTGAGTCGGTAAAGGCTATGCCCTGCAATCTCCAGCGTGTAAGCAGTTGAGGTGCATTGAAGCGGACTGTGGCCATACCGGCAGAATCTGTCATCAGATACTCGAACAGACCTGTGGGACTCATATCGGTACGGAGCGTTACCGGTGCAAGCTCACCGCTTCCGTCAACCGAACTTAAGTAGTCAGACATCAGTGCGTCCTCTGCTACAGATATCTCATCCAATGCCGGTTTATTGAGAGCGACAAACACCAATTGATCGCTCCCAACGCCGGCGACACCCCTCAACATCATCTCGCTCGTCTTTCTCCTTGCATAATATTCAAAAGGATTCAGGAGAGTGCCTGTTATGGCTTTCTTACCCTTATATTGCCGATTACCCTTCAAATAATATTTTTCGGGTAGGAAAACGTATGCAGATCTGAAAGGCGACGATATTATCTGACCTTCAATTCTTACATTTACAGGACTCAATGGACTGAAATGCCATCTATGACTCCCATAATAATCAAGGGCAGTATCATACATATCCAGCATGACAGCTGCCGTGACAGGATTGCCTATCTTGTCAGTGACTCTGATTTGCCACTCCTCAGGAGTATCAGGCTCCAAAAAATTCCTAAACGTGATCAGCTCCACGTTAAGTTGTTTCTTACTGTTTTCCACTTCATAGGAGATAACCCGGTTCCGGCAGAATCCCCCATAGACCATACCCAGTTCGACAAAAAGAGTACCAGTCATATCGTCCGTGACCGGAACGGTCAGGACCTGCTGTTTTCCGTCGGTCTGTATAGAGCCGTGACTGCAGACTCCAAACCTGTTTTTAACGTAATAGTGAATCACTGCATCAGGCAAACAACTCGCAAGCCTTACTGATACCGTATCCCCCACCTCGGCAGAGAGACTCTCCCGGCTATAATCATTGCTTGCCGAATTCCAAATATATTCATACGGAGGCGCGAAATCATAATCGTTTCCCGCCACAAATACGGTATAAATGTTATGCTCCGCAGCATTTTCCGATGTTGCCTTAATCCTGTATAATCCCGATTTCAGTCCGGAAAGGATAATCCGGCCGACATCGGCAGATGATGTCTCCACTGTTCCGTCAAACACTGTTTCAACAGTTGCCGGCTTCTCATCAAATCTGAAATCATACTTTGGAAAACGTTCCCTGAGATTCTGACTCTCCACGCACTCTCTAAGTTCATCTATCTGTCTCTTAGTACTGATTGCAATAAAATCTTCGAACGGGAACAGCAACCCTAAGGGAGCAGTTTCCACACGGGAAACGGTCAAATGGACATTGCCTTCAATAAGATTGTCCCCTGAATACAACCTTACTTTTATCTCACTGTTGCCATCCTTATCCATGACATCTCTGACCGGTTCAATTGAAATCCGGTTTTCAGTATCCAAACTGATGAATAATGAGCGGTCCCGGGTTTCGCCGTTCAGGTCGGTTGCCGTTATATTGAAACTGACCCCGCAATAGTCGCCGTTGAAAAGAATATCGCTCGGGACAGTCAGAGTAAAGCGGAACGAGCCGTCCGATGCGGTCTTCAACTCTCCACTGTTTATCCTTACATTATTCCCATCGACCTTAAGATGAAACGGGTGAACCTGATACGAACCGACCGATGCTGTCCAACGGACGTCTGCTCCGTTTACCGGGACGCCCGTAAGCGACAGAACTTTACCCGACAGAGTAAACGGACGGTCCAGGAGAGTTTCACTCGTTACAGGGTCCATCTTTATCTCAAACTTAGGTTGACGGAACGATTCCACATTTATTAAGGAAATCGCACTGAAAGTGTTTTCGGAACCATTATCGGGAGATTCGGCAGTTATCCTTACTCTTCCGGGAATGATATTTTCAGGAAGCTTGAAACTTCCCCTGACCACACCCATACTGTCGGTAGTCAGCAACATCTTCTCTGCTATCTCCTTGTTGTTATTGACATCCCGGAAGCCGGTCTCAACGGGGACACCTTTCAACACATTACCCATGTTATATTCTTCCGGTAAATAGACCACACAGGTGAATTGTACCGAATCTCCGGGCATATAGGTATATCGGTCGGTAAATATCTGCGCCATTGCTCTGTCCGGTGCAGTTCTTACCCAGGGAATGTTGAAAGTGCAGTTTCCGATATTCTCACCCTGTTCAAGCTCCATCCTGTAGCGTCCGTTCTTAAGTCCGCCGATTGATAAAAAGCCCTCATCGGAAGAGAGTCCCTGCGTTGCCACCTTAACCTGTATGTTGCTGCCGTCAAGTTCCCAAACCGTGTAGCGACAGGAGGGCACGGGCTTTCCGGACTTCAGATTGACGGTTATGCCCGTAAAGGTCCCGTCGTTCTCTGTCGTACAGACCAACCCCAGACCGTTACACTCCAGATACTGGTATGCAATATAGTCATCATCATTGAAATAGGGTCCTGTCGATGCCATCAGATAGTAATATCCCTGCATTACAGGCGGTATCTCCAGTATTGTATAATGTTTCAGCCGGTCTCCGGGGTCATTCAGAGTCACACTCCACTCCTCCACAGGCGTAATACGGTTAAGATCAGGCAGTATCTCTTTACTGAAATCGTTCCTGTATCTGCCGGTAACCTCAATTATCTTCAGATAGACCCTGTTCGTATTGGAATAACTCAACATTATAGGATTATGCTCACCCGCCACCAGATCTCTCCTATTATTCGAAAGATTGAGAGTCTTGCTCTCCATCTCCTCCTTTATCTTGAGGCATTCAAACGCACCCTCGCTCTTGGGCCATTTTTTTTGAGCCTGCACACATAGGTCATATGCCATTTTCTGCATGGCAACCTGTCTGTCCGGTTCATTTTCAAATGAAGGGATGTATGTCACGATCATCCGCGAAGCCATAGCGTAAAACATGGTGCTGAAATTAACTCTCTTCTCATAATTCTGCGCCAATTTCACCGTACCTTCCACCCATCTGTCCAAGGTTTTATCCCATGTCGATGCAAAATTAGCCTCCATATAATCAGAGAGCAGACTCATTCTTCTAAAATCAATGGTTGCCCTTATGGAGGGTTTTGAATCCATGTTATTCAGAGTCAGACTTTTCAAAACGTAAAACGGCCACAGATCGGGATCATCGGGACCGACATTTTCCACAGCCCTAAGGAACTCATTGGCGCTGCCGTAGAGAAGGCTGTCCTCCAGGAACGAACGCTTCCCGATAATAAGTCTCTGATCCGTAAGCGTTATCAGCGCATCGTCCATAAGCATATCCATCAGTCGCGGACGCAGTTTAAAGCCCAGCCTGTTGCCACCGGGGAAAAACTCCTCGTAATAGCCCGACGGCACATCACCGGCCAGCCTCATGGACTGATTAAGATGGTAACAGATGGTGTCGCTTATCATTCTCAATGTCCACATATCCATCGAAGGAGCGGGAATATCGGAAACAGACTGTTGCTCCAGACGCCTGCTGTTATAATTTTTATATTGCAGATAACCTTTGGCCAGAAATGCGTGGCAAAGGGCTCTATGCTCCTGTACTCTGAGTTTTGGCAGCAGTGTATTGAAAATCTCTATGCCGTCTTCGATGCTGTTCTCGGTAAAGGTCTGATTTACCTGCGTAAGATAGACGGCGCTCTTTAGCATCTGCCGGTATTCGTTATCCCCGGCAGCCATATCCCATAACCGGATTATCTCTTTCGCCGCACTTTCAGGGAGGTCCCGTTCAATCAGTTTGTCAATTTTTTTCCATGCACGGGAATACTTGTCAGCACTTGCAGTTACAGTGGAAAACACCATAATAATGACAAGAAAGGATATTCTAAAAAACTGTCTCATAACTCTTTTATTTTTTGGTCTCTTCTTTAACAAATATAGTCAAGTTAACCGAAAGTAAAATCCTTAAAGCGTTGCAAAATTGTTGCAATAGTGTTGAAAGTAGAATCCGAGTGTCTGTTTCAATCAAACAGATCCGGAATTATGGGGCGGGAACGGGAGCGGCCCAGGTGTCTGTAGGCCAGATCCGTCACCTCGCGGCCGCGCGGGGTACGTTTGAGAAATCCCTCCTGGATCAGGAACGGCTCATATACCTCCTCTATGGTGCCGGCATCCTCGCTCAAGGCTGTAGAAATAGTTCCCAGTCCCACAGGCCCTCCGTCGAACTTATCTATTATTGTACAGAGAATGCGGTTGTCTATCTCGTCAAGCCCGTACTTGTCTATGTTCAAAGCCTCAAGCGCCAATTCGGCAATGTCAAGAGTGATGCGTCCGGAACCCTTTACCTGCGCAAAGTCACGCACGCGGCGAAGCAGGGCATTGGCAATTCTGGGTGTTCCCCGGCTGCGGCGGGCTATTTCGGCAGCAGCATCCACATCGCATGGAACAGACAAAATACCTGCCGAACGTTGTAAGATTTTTTTTAGTGTAGGAGCATCGTAATACTCCAGATGCATATTGATCCCGAATCTGGCACGCAGAGGAGCCGTAAGCAGGCCGCTGCGGGTGGTGGCGCCAATCAGCGTAAAGGGATTCAGGTCTATCTGGATACTGCGGGCCGACGGTCCCTTATCAATCATTATATCAATCCTGTAATCCTCCATTGCCGAGTAGAGATACTCCTCTACTACCGATGAGAGACGGTGTATCTCATCAATGAAGAGCACATCCTTAGGCTCCAGTGAGGTGAGTATGCCGGCCAGATCACCCGGCTTGTCCAATACCGGACCGGAGGTCACTTTGATCCCTACACCCAGCTCATTGGCTATGATATTGCTCAGTGTGGTCTTGCCCAGTCCGGGAGGACCGTGAAGAAGAGTGTGATCAAGCGACTCGCCGCGCTGGCGTGCCGCCTGAACAAAGACGCGCAGATTCTCCACAATCTTTGACTGTCCCGAAAAATCGCTGAACGAGAGCGGACGCAGAGCGTTGTCAAACTCCTTATCCGATACATCCTGCTGGTGTCTTATGTCAAATTCATCTGTCATCTATACTATCAGTTTGACCAGCCGGTCAGCATCGACAAGGCTCTGCTCGCCGGTCTCCATATTCTTGAGTGTTACCTTACCCTGAGCCAGTTCATCGCTGCCTACAATAACCACATACCGCACGGCATTCGCATTGGCGTATGACATCTGTTTTCTCATCTTAACGGCATCGGGATAGATTTCCGATGCAATACCTGCCCGGCGTAACCCGGCCAGCAACCCCATACAGAATTGAGCCTCCTTTTCACCCAGATTGAGGAACAGTACCTTCACACCGCCTTGAGTCTCATGGGGATAGAGGTCTAATCGGTTAAGTACATCATATATGCGGTCAGCGCCGAACGATATGCCGACACCGCTCACACCCGGAAGTCCGAATATTCCGGTCAGGTTGTCATAACGGCCGCCTCCGCATATGGAGCCTATCTCCACATCGAGCGCCTTGACCTCCAATATGGCTCCTGTATAATAATTCAGACCGCGAGCCAGCGTAAGGTCAAGCTCAAGGGTGTTCCTAACACCCAGCCTCTCAATACCGTCCAGAATATAACGGCACTCTTCCACTCCCTTCAGTCCGGTTTTGCTCTCTGCAAGAATGGCAGCAATCGTATCCAGTTTATCGCTGTTGGAGCCGGTCAGATTGATTATCGGCTGAATCTTATCAATGGCATCTTGGGGCAGGCCCTTGGATAAGAGCTCGGCATTAACACCGGCAAGCCCTATCTTGTCCAGCTTGTCTATGGCGACCGTTATCTCCACAATCTTGTCGGCATGTCCTATCAATTCGGCAATTCCTGCCAATATCTTACGGTTGTTCAGTTTTATGGCAACGCGTACGCCCAAACGGTCGAACACGGTGTCTATCATCTGTATAAGTTCAATCTCGTATAGCAACGAATCGCTGCCCACCACATCGGCATCACACTGATAAAACTCACGGTAACGCCCTTTCTGAGGACGATCGGCACGCCATACGGGCTCTATCTGGAACCGCTTGAAAGGAAATTGCAGCTCCTCGCGGTGCATCACCACAAAACGGGCAAAGGGCACCGTCAGATCATAACGCAGACCTTTCTCACAGAACTTTGAAGACAATTTAAGACTGTCGCGCGATAGCAACTCCTCGTCGGTCAAACCGCTCATGTAATCGCCCGAGTTCTGTATCTTAAACAGCAATTTGTCGCCCTCTTCGCCGTACTTACCCATCAGAGTAGAGAGATTCTCCATTGCGGGAGTCTCTATCTGGCGGTAGCCAAACAGATCGAACACATTGCGTATCGTATCGAATATATAGTTACGGCGCGACATCTCCACAGGTGTGAAATCACGCGTACCTTTCGGGATTGACGGTTTCATCGGCTGGCTCTCAACTTCTTCTGGAACTAAAAATCATCAGGTAATAGATCAGAGTACCTATCGAACTGATAGCAGCCACCACATACGTATAGGCTGCTGCTTTCAAAGCATTGCGGGCCGGCTCCTCTGTCCCTCCTACGGTAATCCCCGAATTTTCAAGCCATGCCAAAGCCCTGCGGCTGGCATCAATCTCAACGGGAAGGGTCACCAGACTGAACAGTGTGGAGAGTGCAAAAAGCAGTATTCCGGCCAGAAGGATTGAAGGGAAAGTCTCTATCAGAATAATTCCGATAAGCAAAACCCATGAGACTATGGTTGACGAAAACTGAACTATCGGAACCAGTGCCGAACGCATCTTGACGGGTGCGTAAGCCTGAGCATGCTGTACGGCGTGTCCGCACTCATGGGCAGCCACCGAAGCAGCCGTTATGTTGGTTCCGTTATATACATCTTTACTCAGGTTCACCGTATTGCTTTCGGGATTGTAATGGTCGGTAAGCTGGCCTTCGATACAGGTAATCCTTACACCTCTTACGCCATAGTCCTCAAGCATCATCCTGGCTACGTCATATCCGCGCAGGCCGCCCGGAGTCTCTATCTTCGAGTACTTTTTAAACTTGGACTGCAGGTTTAACTGGACCAGATAACTGGCAACGGCTATAGCGATGAATAATATTAAATACATGGTTTCTTATTGTTTTATAATTTACGAAAAACTGTCTGCTTGCGGTCAGGTCCTACCGATACAATTGAGACCGGAGTCTCAAGATACTCCTCAAGGAAACTTATATAACTGTTAAACTCCTCGGGGAACTCATCTTCACCGGTCACCTTAGTGAGGTCTGTAAGCCAGCCGGGAAACTCCTCATAGAGAGGATTCACCGCCTCGCAGTCAAACGGGAACTCATCGGTCTCCGTGCCGTCAGGCAACCCGTATGCAACACATGCCTTCACGGTCTTGAAGGTATCGAGCACATCGCTCTTCATAAGGATCAGATCAGTCACTCCGTTAAGACGAATTGCATAGCGAAGTGCCACCAGATCAATCCATCCGCAACGGCGGCGACGACCGGTTACCGCCCCGAATTCAAAACCGCGGTCGCACATAGCCTCACCGTCGGCATCGAAGAGCTCGGTTGGGAAGGGACCGCTTCCTACACGTGTGCAATAGGCTTTCATTATTCCGAACACCTTACCTATGTTATGAGGAGCCACTCCCAGACCGGTGCATGCACCGGCGCAGATTGTATTAGATGAGGTTACATAGGGGTATGAACCGAAATCGACATCCAGCATAGTACCCTGAGCGCCCTCGCACAGTGTTTTCTTTCCTTCGCGAAGTATCTTATTCAGGTAATGTTCGCTATCCACTAAGCAAAACGACTTCATATAGGCTATGCCTTCACGCCATTTCGACTCAATAGAGGAGAGTTCATACTCAAAGTTCAAACTCTTAAGAGTACGTTCATGAGCGGCCCTGATCCTTGCATACCGCTCCTCGAAATCCGAACGGAGCAGGTCGCCCACACGCAGTCCCGTACGGGCTGCTTTGTCGGTATATGTGGGTCCGATGCCGCGCCCTGTGGTTCCCACCTTGGCGGAACCCTTTGAAGCCTCCAGAGCGCTGTCCAACAGACGGTGAGTAGGCAGGATAAGGTGCGCTTTCTTTGAGATTAATAATCTGCTCTTCAAATCTATGCCGGCAGCCTCAAGGGCTTCGGCCTCGGCTTGGAAAAGCGCGGCATCAAGCACCATTCCGTTACCTATTATATTGGTTTTGTCTCCCTGGAACACACCTGAAGGTATTGATCTCAATACAAACTTCTTATCATCAAATATAAGCGTATGTCCTGCATTGGGACCGCCCTGAAAACGGGCGACCACGTCATAACGCGGAGTAAGAACGTCAACTACTTTACCTTTTCCTTCATCTCCCCACTGCAGACCCAGCAAAACATCAAATTTTCCTTTTGTCATCTTTTTTTATTATTATATATCTTTTCCATCTTTCTCTGTTTTCTCCTCAGTGCAGCCGCACATTTTACACAATGACCATAAATATAGAGCGAATAACCTGACATGATGAACCTCCTTTTTCTCATCTCTTCAATCTGTCGGCGCACCTTCTCATCATTACAATCGGTCACCGAACCACATCCTGAACATATAAGATGGATCCCGTAATTGTTATTCCATATCTTCTGATACTTCGGTTCGCCGTTAAGCCATACCTTACGCACCAAACCCGCATCCTCAAAAAGTGCAAGATTGTTGTAAACAGTTGCCCTGCAGACACGGAAATTCCATTTTTCTGACATATCATAGGACAACAAATCAGGAGTGAAATAGCCGTCATACATATAGATAGCATCCAAAAGTGCACTCCTTTCCTGTGTCTTCCTAAGGCCATTTACACGCAGATACTCGGTCAGGATACGACCTGCCTGCCTGATCTCTTCATCTCTATCCATTATCTCTCTCAAGAAGAGCCAAAACAGCCCTTGCCGCCCGAGCCGGAAGCAGATCTCCTTCCGATATGGCAACTGCCGCCTGGTCCTTTAGCTCCATTACAAAACGATCCCCCATACGATTGCCCCGGCGCAACATGTTAGCCAGCACCAAGAATCCGCAGTATCGGGGCATTTCCGCATCGGAGGCAATCCAACGGAATGCCGTAACCGATGCACCCTCCATCTTGCTGAAGAGATACATTGAGCAAACTTCAGCAAGATCGGGGTATTCTATCTGACTGACCCAAAGATCAGCCATGTCGGACAAAAACTCGTCGGCAGGATAAAGCAGTGCCGCCAACATCTTGTATTCACGAACATCCTCCTTCCATAATGCAATTGCCAGATTACTGTCTTTCTCCAGTTTCGATGCTATCTCTTTAATTTGGGGAAGGCTTACTCCGAAATTCAATCGGTATCCTATACCTTTCTCTCTCATGCTCTCCGATACCACACCGTTCATTGAGAGCCTTAGCATCCTGTTTATTTCAAGAATCTGTTCCTCTACCGACATTTTTGCTACTGGCACTTCAACTGTTTATATGCCGTTTTTTGTACTGATGAGGAGCCTCACCCTTTTCCTTGTAGAAAGCGGCATAGAAAGATTGGCGATTGGCAAAACCGCACATTTTTCCTATCTCCTCCATTGTCTTGTCCAAATAACGCTTGTCCACCAACATGTGGACAGCATTACGTATTCTACATCCGTTCACCAGATTGGAATAATTCATTCCAAATCTTGAATTGATCACCGCTGACAGATAGCGAGGGTTGGTCCCTAAATCCTTAGCCAACTGCCTGGCTGAATAATCAGGATCACGGTACTTCTTCTGCGCTATTAAAACAGTCAGAATCCGGTCATACAGCTCGTCTGCGAGTTCAGCGCGGATTAAGTACCTATAATCAGCTTTCTTCTCGACTTTTGCCGTAATTTTGTAAGGTTTAGCTTTTTCTTTCATTTGGTTGTAAATTGTGCTTACAAAGTAAGTACTTTTTCTGAAATACAATAAAAAAAATAGTCATAATATTTTTTAAAACAGCTTTTCACACACCTTTTTTGTATTTTTGTATAATATGATTGACCAATTTACCATCGAACGCATTCTTGATGCGGCCAACATAGTCAATGTGGTATCTGAATTTGTCACCCTGCGCAAACGGGGTGTAAATTATGTTGGTCTTTGTCCTTTCCATAACGAAAAAACACCTTCATTCTATGTTTCTCCGGCAAAAGGAATATGTAAATGTTTCAGTTGCGGCAAAGGCGGAAATGTCATACATTTTCTAATGGAGCATGAACAGATGTCATTTTACGATGCCGCCGAATGGCTGGCGGATAAATACGGCATCCCCTTCCAAAGACGTGAACTTACCGATACTGAGAGAGCATTGCAAAATGAGAGAGAATCGCTTTTCGTGGTCAATCAGTTTGCAAAAGATTTTTTTACCCAGACACTGCATACCCCTAAAGGTAAGGCTGTGGGAATGGCCTATTTCCATAAACGGGGTTTTCGGGACGACATAATTGAGAAGTTCCAATTAGGATACTCCACCAATGATCCTGATGCACTGGC
>LSQX01226233.1_pt1 | contig 20613 bp, 16 predicted proteins | sample 654561 | NCBI WGS metagenome assembly LSQX01 (sample SAMN04489861, study PRJNA283612) | anaerobic digester metagenome | isolation source: 4 biogas reactors fed with cattle manure at either 37C or 55C with and... | place: Denmark: Kongens Lyngby | collected 2014 | reverse complement strand
GTTGTAACACCTTGAATTTGCTGTATGTCATTGGTGGAGCGTGTTATTAGTGAGGCGGTTGAAAACTTTTCAATATCACTGCTCGAAAAGCTGATAACTCTGCCAAAAACCTTTTCACGCAAATCCCTGCCCACCGCCGCCCCGGTTCTTGAAGCAAAGAAGCTCACAATAACGGCCGACAGGGCCGCAATCAGGGTAATGCCCAGCATTTTTAAGCCGGTCTTCCACAGGTAGGCGGTTTGCACGGCCCCTATGTCAAGGCCTAATTTTTCATACTCGGCGGACACAAAGGCGATTGCGAAAGAACGCAAAACAGAAGAGCCCAAGTCTTTGGTTTTTTCGTCCATTTCCGAGCGCAAGCCCGCGAAAACCGTACCTATACTTTTTTCCAAAGAAGGGGGGAGCTTTGAAAGCAAACTTTCAAAACTTGAAAAATCAAGGCCCAGGCCTGCCATAAGGGCATCCTTATCTGCCTTATCAAAATCAATAATTTCCCGGAGCTTGCTTGAAAGCTCGTTTGTCATAAGATCATCTATTAAATTTTGCGTGCCCGCGGCCGTCATTTTAGAAGTCAGAACGGCAAGTTCTTCCTTTCTTACACCAAGGTTTGCAGCCAGGGCTTTTTCATCCATGGCCACAATCAAATTCATAAACGCCGCCCTCAAGTGGGCATCGTTTGTGCTGTCAAGCCTCAAAAGCTTGCCAGGTGACAGGCTTGGGATTTTAAATAAGGCCTTCATATCTACTTTTGAAAAATCAAGCAAGTCATTTAAGTCGGCCGAGGGAGCGGAAGGGTTTAGAAACTTGCCCAGAGCTGCCGGCGGCAGGGCTCTGAAAAGTTCTTTCAAAACATCTTCTTCAAGGCCGATTTGCTTGGAAATCGCCTGCCAATTCATGCCCGCCCCAAGGGCTGTTTTTAATTTTTCATAATTTATTTTTGAAGTATCTATTATATTTTCAAGTTCAAAGGCGGGGGCTTGGCCCGTCATTAGGGCTGCCAGACTCTCGGGCGGGGTTTGTTTCAAGAAGGCTTCTGTCAAATCTTTTGAAATGCCGGTTTCGGCCGCTAAAACCCTGCTGTCAACAGCCGGGATTATAGCTTTTATCAAAATCGCTTTTTCTTCCTCCGTCCAATCATCGCCTTGCGCCAAGGCAAGGGCGTCAAAATCGGAAGGGCTGTTTTTCATGAGGGGCAGCAGGGCTTCATAATCTACTTTTTCAAAGTCAATGTATTGTGAAAAATCTTCACCGGTGGCAGCGCCGGGTGCCGTGGCAAGCCCGCCCAAACCGTTGAGCCTGTAAGCCAGTTTCAAGGCACCCGTTGTCATACCCGTTTTTTTGGCAAGCTCTTCCCATTTTATTGCCGGTTCCAAGGCCTGCGCCAGTTGGCGTTTTTCTTGGGCGCTCAAGTCATCGGCCGCAAAGAGGGCCCCCATATCCACAGCATCACCCTTGCTTGCCAGCAAGGGCATTAGGGCGGCATAATCTATTTTGTTTTTATCAAGGGCCTTTTCAAAAACATCTGCCGAGGGCGGGTCGGTCAAAAGGCCTGCCAAAACTTTTACGGGTATTTCATTAAGCGCTCTTTCCACAAGCCTTTGTGGCAGGCCGAGGGCCTTGGCCAGGCCGGCTCGGTCTATGGCAGGCAGGAAGGCGGCCAGGAAAGCCTCTGCCTGTGCCGGGTTCATCTTGGAAAGGCTGTCAAAACCCATCCCTTGGCCCCCAAGACCCAAATAGTCTTGTATTTCAAAGCCTTCCCCACCGGCGGAAACTATTAATTTTTTAACCGTATCTGCCTTTAGGGATGATAAGAGAAGGTCTGTAAATTCGGTATCAAGCCCCAGGTTTTTTTCAATTTCTTCCTGTTTCAAGGCCGGCCTTATAAGGCCGACAGCCGTTTGCAAGTCTTCATCACTCAAAGCTTGCAAGGCTTGTGAGATTTGCTCGGGCTTTCCCAAACCCAAACTTTTTAGCAGCAGGGCCCTGTCAAGCTTTGAGCTGTCAAAAAGTGTTTGAAAATTAAAATCTTTTACTTTTGAAGGATTTATTTGCAGCAAAAGTTTGAAGAGGGCTTCTTTTTCAAGCGAATACTCTTCAAAAAGTTTTGGGCCGTCAAGAGCCGGTTTCAGGGCCTTTATCAGCTGCCCGTATTCATGTGGAGACAGTTCAAGTTCCCCTATAAGAGCGGTCAAATCCAAGGCTTCAAAATCAAGGCCCCCGCCTTGGCTGCCGTTTTCACCAAAACCGCCGCCGTCGGCACTTGCAATCATTTGATAAACAGCCAGGGGTTGGGCAAAAACCGCATCCAGCTCTTTTTCATTAACCCCCGGCTTTAGCTGTAGGCTGCCGGGCTCTTTTTCTTCATAGCTTTTTTGCCACAGGTCCGCCTCGTCTTCGGTCATAAGAAAGCTTGCGGCCTTGTGGGCGTCTTTTGATATTTTTTGAGGCAAGGCGTATTCTATCCCCTTGTTCATAATGCCAACATCAATCAGGCCCGATGTATAGCTTGGCAGGGACAGGTCACAAACAGCCTGGACTATGAGTAAAACCACAATCAGGGCCACAATTTTTTTGTAGTGCTTGAGGTTTTTTATAATTACTTTCATTTATTTTGTCCTTCATCCTTCTTCTTTTTGTCTATAAGCTGCGCCTGGCGGTAAAAAGATTGGTAGAGCTCTTCCATTATTTGGCTGAAAAGCTCGGTTTTTTCTTCACCCAGGCCGGCAAAAACTTCTTGCAAAAATTCAGCCATACGCCTTTGGCTTTCTTCCAACTCTTTTTGGCCCAAGGCGGTTATGACTACACAGACATTGCGGCGGTCATCCCTGTCAACCTCGCGGTCAATCAAGCCTTTTTCTTCCAAGCGCTTGAGTGTTCTTGACACGGCCGAAGCGGAAACATGCAGGGCTTGGGATATGTGGGAAACATTGACGCTTGAATCGGGCTTTTCTGCCTTAAGGCTTTTAATTTCACCCAAGACACCCATTTCGGGCGGCGGCATTATACCCAAGGCTTCGGGTATATTGAGCTGCCTTATTTTATTTAAATTTGTATGGAATTTACAAAAAGGGCTGTGCATTTTAAACTCCTTGATAGATATTTGAGTCGGTTAATATTTAACCATGTCAACTATTCTATCCTATAGGGCCCTCTTGTCAAGCCTTTGGGGTGGATATTCATATTTTGTTTACAGGGCAGCCTTCTTTGCCTTGGGCACGGAGCGCAAAAAAGCCCTGCCCGCGGGCAGGGCCTGATGATATTTTTACCAGTCTATGCTTGAAGGGTCAAAGTCGTAATGCCTGAAGTTTATTACCAATTGGCTTGAGCTGATGTCTAAAACATGGAAGAGCGTGCCCTTGGGACCGGGTAGGATTGTCATCCCCTCGCCTTCGGCGGAAGACTCCAAGTTTCTGGCAAAGGCCTTTCTGACGGCCCCCGTTTCCAAATTAATCGCAAAAACCGCATGGTCGTCCCGGCTGATGGAAAGGTAGAGGATACCCTCATACATCTCCCCACCTTGAACCTTGTGGACCGGGGCTTCAAAGTCAATTTTTTCAACAAACTCCAAGGTCTTGGCATCATAAGCATTCACGCTTGTAATATGGTCACGGCCGGCCGAATAAATAAGCCCTTTTTCGGGGTCTGCCGCGCACCAGGGAATACCGTTTTCATGGTACTCAAGAGGAACCGCCTTTGAAAATAAGAACCTTAATGTTTTTGCATCGTAAACGCAGATATAAAGGTTTTCAAAAACCTTGCTGTCTTCTACCGGTGCATAGATTTTCCCGTCGTAATAGGTGATGCCCCCTATGTGCTTGCAGCCCTTGGCCAGCAGATGGGGTGGTATGGCAAGGTAGTTTGAAGCAACTTGGGTGACTGCATCTAACCTTGTTTTAATGAGAAAAAAGTTTGATGAAAAATAGTAATATTCACCGTCTGTGGTAACCCCTTGTGAGCGTGACAGGCCGTCTAAAAGGGTGTAAGAGTCGGTATAGACCGGCTCATAAAAGTCTGCCTTGGGTGGGTCTTCCTTTAGGCCGCTTATCCAAAACAAAAGTGAGGCCAGGAGGGCTAAAATTAGCGACAGTGATTTTTTTAACACAGAAATCATACCTTCCTTCACAAATAATTACCGCCAATCAACAGGATTGGTCAGGAGGAAATTAATATCTTCCTTGGCCGGCATGGGGGAAAATGAGCAGATCTTATTTATTCCATGCGCCTTTAAATCGTCATACAGTTTTTCATTGTTTTTCGCCCTGAAAGGATTGAGAATAAAGAATTCACCCCTGAAAAGATTGGCCTTGTAGTATTGGAAGGAAAGGCGGGCAATATCGACATTTTTGCCTTGTTCTTGATTTAAATTTGCAGCCAAGGCCTTATCAAAGAGGCTGTCCAACATTTTTACTTCAGGGGTGGTCAAAAGCACGGTTTGGTAATGCCATTCCATAATAAAGCTGTGACCGCCGGCAATAACCTTGGCTGTTATATAGTCAATGTATTGCCGAATATAAGGGGCACCTTCACCGTAATAGGCTGCTAAAAATTCCTCCATATGCCTTTCCACATCACAGTCCGGGTCCCACATGGTTTTGGCCTTTATATAGTTCCTCAAAGCGTTAAAAGAAGCAAGACCGTGGCCGCCGCCGCAGTTATAGTAAATCCCCGCCACCTTGTGGTTTGTGTAATATTTAAAATTGGGCGCAAAGGTTTGGAGATTGGCCGCAAACTGCAGGTAGTTTAAAAAGTTTATTGTGTAGTTATAAACATAAATTTTGTCGGCTACTTGGCCCCACCCTTGCAAATAGCGGTCATAAAGTGATTCATGTCGGCCAAAGCGAAATTCAAAGGTTTCGTACTCGCTACCGTCTAAATGCCCACACTCATAAATGGGGTGAGCATAACACATGTTGATGGGGCAGAAGACCGGCGTGACATTACTTTTACAATGTAAGCCCGCGGGTGGTTTTTCGTTTTCTATGTAGGCATAAAAAGTATAGGTAACATGGGGAAATTCTTCGCTAAAGGCATCAGAAAGAGCGTTGGTAAAATTAACCATGGTCGCGGCGGGGCTGCCGTAGAGTTCATATTGGGCTTTACAACCGTTACATTGGCAGTAATCGCTGTTATCCTTTTGGCCCACATGTAAAATGTTTTTAAATTCGGGAGCATTTTCAATATAGCGGCGGGCATTTTCTATGGCGACTTCAAGAGAGCCCGGGTTTGAAAGGCAGACATGGGCTACCGTGCGCTTATCTGTTTCTTCCCGGTAGGCGAAGTATTCCGGATGGTTTGCAAAAAGGGAGTCGGGCACCAGTTTATCCAAGGTTACATCCCATAAAATATTGTTGTAGCCTCCGCCGTATTCCGGGTTTGAAAAATGCACATTACCCTTTTGCTTTACCTGCCAGGCAACACTGCCGTCCCCGTTTAAATGGCGAGCCTCAAAGGCAGGCAGCTGTGTGTCATCAAGCCGGGCATTGATTTTAACTTTTGAGTTTTTGGGGATAACTTCAAGTGAGTCCGTGAAAAACCTACAACCCAACTGCTCTTCCAGGAAGGTATAGACTCCATAGAGAGTTCCCCTGAGCTCACCGCCGGCTATAATGACCTTGTCACCCAAAACCAAAAGCCTGAAGCCTTCGTCCCCCAAGGTCTTGCGGTCAATTGTAATAGGCAGGGAATCTTCACGGCTGGTCTTACCGACAATAATTTCCTTGGTTTTTACATCTGCATTGTCATCGACCAAGGGCAATTTTAGACCGCTGATTTGTTCCAGATATTTTTGCAATTCACGGGCAGCCGTCATTTCCGAGGGGCTTGCCTGGGCCGAATGTATGATTGAATATTCACTTTCCCCGTCATCTATAAGGGTCAGCCATTGTGTTATGTTTTCCTCGCTGTAGGGTGTACCGCCGTAATCTACCTTTTTTTCAAAAGGCATAATATTCAAGCTTATTCCAAGAAACTGGATTAGGGCCAAGAGGGCAGATAAAAACTTTGTAAAGGTCATTTTATGTCTCCTAATATATGGTTTTTGATCTAAAAGGCCAAGATCTCTTTTGCCAAGGGCTTGTCAGATGCCTTTAGTCGGTCAGAAAAAGGTTGGTGGGCCAGGGAAGTCTCTATGATTTCCTTGTCTAAAAAATAAATCAGCTCTTCAAAGGGTTTATGGGTTGCCCGACTCACATCTTTTAATATTTCACGGCTTCTTGCCTGTGGCTCGCTGCGCTCGGGCGGGTAGCCCCCACCCGGAGCTTGTGAGAAAAACTTTTCAAAAATATAGCTTAAGTTTAGCTCACCCGCCCAGCCAAAGCCCTTGTTTAAAGCCAAAGAAAGGCAGTTACCGCCGTTGATTTGAGAAAACAGATGGGCATCAAGCGGCTCTTCTATCAGGCCGCAAAAAACACCGGGGTATTGCATGACGGAAATTAAAAAACCCTGCCCCGTTCCGCAACCGCCAACCACCAAGTCTGCCAAGTCTAAGTTTAAAAGGGCTGCGGCCATGAAGCCGGTGTTGATATAGCTTAAGTTTACATCCTTATACTCTTGCGACATGCCTATATTCATGGGCTCCCTGCCCTGTTTGCGCAAGGCTTCCACGATATATTTGTTTTTATCCATAGCCGAAAATTCATTTATAAGCGCAATTCTCATAAAAATACCACCCCTTTTATTTTTACCAATGCTTGCCAAAAGCACCGAAGAAACCTTTTCTTTTTTTCAGTTTCTTGTCTTCATAATCGTCCAAGTAAATTTCTTTGCCCTGCTTGGCGGAATCCATGGTGGCCAAAGAAAACTTCAAAACTTCCCGCCCTCTTTCACCGGTGAGAATGGGCTCCCGATCATTTTTAATTGAATCAATAAAGTCCAAGGTTGAATCTATAAATGAATCGCCCCAGTCCGACGGCATGTCCCAATACTCGGTGAGCTTGCCGTCTTTATACATGAGAACAGGCGCTACTTCCGGCATCATGGTAGCGGTGCAGCGGGTAACCCAAAGAATACCCCGCGAGCCCGTTATTTCCATGCGCTCGTCACAGCAGTAGTATTTGCTTTGGATATACATATCCCTGGAATCTACAATATCCCACACGCCGTATTGCTTGCCGCTTTTATGCTTCCACATAATCATGGCGGGGCAGTCTTGGTAAAGCCCCGGCACAACCTGGGTTGTGTCAATCCAGGCGCTTACCTTTTCCACATCACCAAACATATCGATTATGACGGAAAACTTGTGATAGCCGTCATCAAAAACCAAGGGACCGCCGCCCGACAGGCTGTCGTTCATCCGCCAGGCCCAAGTCATGGGGTCAACCTTCCAGCCGGTTTGCTCAAGCCCCGCGGCCTTCATATCAACACCCGCCATCTTGGCGCGGGCACCGGCGGCGGGGGCGTTTTGCGAACCCAGCGAACCGGTGTTCATCTTGTACCTGATTGATACGGGGTCGCCGATTTCACCGGAATCAAACATTTTTTTAGCCAGGCGATAAGGCGGGTAAAAAACAAAGTTTTCATAAACCTTGAGCTTTACACCGTTTTTCGCGGCGGCACTTATCATTTTGTCACACTCGGCCAAATTCATGGCCATGGGTTTTTGCACCGACACATGTTTTTTAGCTTCACAAGCTTGAAGGGTCATTTCGCAATGCAAAAAGTGGGGGACCAAAAGTTCCACCCCGTCAACCGCTTGGTCGGCCAAAACTTCTTCATAAGAGTCATAAACTTTTCTTATACCGTGCTCCTCGGCAAAGGCCTTGGCCTTCTTTTTGTCCTTGTCATAAACGCCGTAAAGTTCGGCATCGCTGTTATTTTCATAACCTAAAACATGCAAGGTTGCAATGCGGCCGCAACCGACCATAACTATTTTAATGTCCCCTAATCCTAAAGCCATAAATACACCCCTCTTACAGTGTTTCTTCTTTTAAGGCGTCTTCGTAGAGTTTTCGTCTTGTTTGGTCATATTCGGGCACGGGTACATCCCACCAGCCGAAGGCTTGGCCGCCGCTGTAAGGGTATTCCCTGCACACTTCCACATGAATAAGGGCAGGCTTGCCCGAGTCGAAAGCATTTTTAAGAGCGGCTTCCACTTCTTCGGGCCTTGAAATGTCTTGGGTGTGTAGGCCGAAAGCCTGAGCGATCTTCACAAAGTCGGGTGAATAGATTTGCCCGTCTTTTTCCCAATCATTGCCGAAGGCTGCGGCGGACCCATAGACATCTTCCTGCAAGTCCTTAATGGCCAGCCAACCGGAGTTATTTGCCAAAACTATAACCACGGGTATATCATACTGAACCATGGTAGCCATTTCTTGCATGACCATCATAAAGTCGCCGTCACCGACCAAGCAGACCACGGGGCTTTCGGGGCAAGCCAGTTTGGCACCCATAGCCGCCGGGAAGGACCAACCCATGGTGGAAAAGCCGCCGGTTGTTAGGTTGCAATAGGGCTTTTTATATATATACTCTTGGAAAAACTGAGCCTGGGTATTGCCCGACGATGTGGCTATTACTGTATCTTCCGGCAGGTGTCGGTTTAGTTCCCCGATAAGTTGAGATATGGTGATATTTTCTGTTTTGGCTGACCTTATCTTTGCTAATTTTTCAGCCCACTTTGCTTTTAATTCTTTTATTTCGTCAAGATAGGCATCTTTGCTCGAGACAGCAGGGCCGAAATTTTCAATAAGGGCTTGCAGGGTCTTGCTTAAGTCCGCATTAATCCCCAAGTCTGCCGTATAGTTCTTGCCTATTTCGCCGCTGTCGCTATCAACATGAATAAGCTTGGTGTCGGGGAAATTGAAGCTTATGCCCTTGCGGTAAGAGCAGGTGGTTTCGTCCGCAAACCTGGTGCCCAAGGCCAAGACCAAATCGGCCTTGCGGCAAAGTTCAACCCCCACGGGTGTACCTTTTGAACCCGTGTGAAAACCGTAGTTTGGATGATCTTCCGCCACAACCCCCTTGCCGGCCATGGTTGTGATCACGGCTGCAGCCGAAAGTTCGGCCAGCTTTTCAATAAGCTCGCCCGCCCTTGCCCGGAGGGCACCGCCGCCGGCCAAAATCACAGGCCTCTTTGCAGCCTTTAACATATCAAGGGCTTTTTTGATATCTTCACCGTCGGCACAGGCAATGGTTTGTTTTGGTCTGTCTTCAAAATATTGGGGGGCTACCCGGGCAAAATCACACTGAACATCCATGGGCAAACTGACGGAGTAAGGGCCGATACGGCCGCTTTCCATACCGTAAAAGGCCCGCTTCATAATCTTTGGCAGCTGTGATGCGCTTTCTGCCCGCCAGGAGCGTTTTGACAAGGGTTCCAGGGCACGGACTATGTTGCTGTCGGCATACTTTTCAATTTCTTGCAAAACACCCACGCCTTTCATGTGGACATGGGTATCACCGCAAAATTGAATAAAAGCCGTGGAATCCACATAGGCCGTGCCAAGGCCTATGCAGGCATTGAGTGTGCCCGGGCCGATAGAGGCAAAAGAGGCCAAGGGTTTGCCCGTCATTCTGTAATAGCCGTCTGCCATGGCTGTTGCGGCTTGCTCGTGCTTGACTTGGATGTACTTAATCTTGCCTGCGGCTTCTTCGCGCCTGATAGCGTCAAAGAGCCCCATAACACCATGGCCGGGTATCCCTAAAATATAGGGCACCCCTTCTTTAACAAGGTATTTGACTACAATTTCACCGCCGGTTAATTTCATATTACCACCCTTCCCTCAAATGTTTTTAAGTTTTTACCTGATAAAATTCATGAAAAGCTTTTCTTCTTTGGCCGGTGGCTCAAGCTTGCCCTTGGCATTTTCTTTGAGCTTTAAAAGCCAGGCCATGTTTTGACCCAAGATTTTTAAGGTCTGAACCCCTTCCGAGTCTTGCAAAACTTCGCCGGGGGCCCTACCGTGGATCACATTCCAATAATTTGATGTGGGCATCAGCATTTCGGAGCAAGTTAAGTAGTGGTTTAATTGGTCAAAGGTACTGACACCGCCGGAACGGCGAACACAAACCAAGGCCGCCCCCACCTTGTGGCGAAAGAGCCTGTCGTTTGCCCCTTGCACATAAAAAGCCCTGTCCAAAAAAGCCTTCATGTCGGCCGCTATGCCCGCATAGTGGACGGGGCTGCCCAAAATTATGCCGTCGGCATCTTTAATTTGGGCAATCCAGCCGTTTACTTCATCGTCAATTATGCAGCGCTCATCCTTATTTCGGCCACAGGCCCCACAAGCCTCACAGCCCCTGACGGCCTTGCCGCCAACTTTAACAATTTCGGTCGCTATCCCTTGCTTTTCAAGTTCTTGTGTTACAAGCTCCAAGGCCACGCGGGTATTTGAAGGCTCCCTGGGGCTGCCGTCAAAAGCTATAACCTTAATTTTTATCACCCTTTTAATAATTTAAATTTTATTGTCGCCCGCTATATCGTAGCCGCCGTGAAGTTGCGGATAGTAAGAGGCAAACATTTGCTTGGGCCGCTCGTCAAAATCCATGGCAATCACGGTAATGCCCGCAATTTTGTCGGGCGACTCTTTTGGCATGTTTTTCAAAATAATACGATGGCCCTTGTGTTCAAACTCAATAGGTGTCTTATCTTTTAAAAGATAAACCGCCTTGGGCGCGGTCATATAGCCGCCCAGGCACATTTGGCCGGATTTTGGCCAAACCCAAGTCCAAAGAAAAACGGATTTGCCGTCCGATGAGGCCGATGTCAGGCCATTACCACCGAACCAAGAGCGGTCTTCGCCTTGCGCCTTTAGAAGACTTCCGTAAACTGCCGCAGCGTTTTCTTCAAGCCATTCACCTACTGTTTCTAAAGGTTCAAAAGCTTCTTTGGGTACCGACCCATCGGGTTTTGGGCCCACATTGAGCAAGAGATTACCGCCTTGTGAGGCACAGGTTTGCAGCATTCTGATAATCCTTTGGGCATTGTAGCTATAGGGCCCAACCTGGTCTTCATCCAGATAACCCCAGCTCAAACCGTTGAAGGTCATGCAGGCCTCCCAGTCCCTGTCTTCGGCTCTGACAGACTCTTCCGGCGTGCCAAAGTCTTCATCCAAACGGCTGCGGTCGTTAATAATAATATCGGGTTGCAGGGCACGCATGCGCTGGTTGCGCTCAAGTGAATCCCAACCCTCCCAAGAGGTCATCGGTTGGGAAACATCGTACCACAAGATATCAATTTTGCCGTAATTTGTTAAAAGCTCTGTGTTCAAGGCCTCTATGTACTCAAGAAAACGAGCCCTGGCTTGGGTGTCAAAGGCGCAGCGCCAGGAGTCCGGATGGTGCCAATCCATAAGTGAAGTATAGAAACCGATTTTAAGGTCAAATTCACGGCAGGCATCCACAAACTCACGCACAATATCCCGTTTGGGGCCGTAGTTTACGGAATTATAGGGGTTGGCCTTGGAATCCCAGAGGCTGAAGCCTTCATGGTGGCGGGTGGTCATGACCATGTATTTCATGCCGGCTTTCTTGGCAAGGGCCGCCCACTCCCGCGGGGCACCCGGTTTAGGGTTGAAGTCATTTGCTAATTTTTCATATTCTTCCACAGGTATGTTTTCATAGACCATGGCCCACTCGTGGTGCTCATACTGCGAATAGAGGCCATAGTGGATAAACATACCAAACCTGGCCTCACGCCACCATTTCATGCGCCGGTCACGGCTTTGAGCCAACTGATTTTCGTAGTCTCTTTTACTTAAAATAGTTTTCATAAACAAGGCCCTTCCTTTTGTAAATTTTAACTGTAAAACACATTTGTGTTTATGAAATTATAGCAAGAAAAGCCATTTTATACAAGATTTATAATCTATTTTAGGCCAAAGGTTAAAAAAACGGCCCCCGCTTGAGCGAGAGCCGCCTTTTTAGGCTTTTATGCCTTGTTTTTTCTTATTTTACGGAAGCATACATGAAGTATTTGTAGCCCAGCGGTGATGACCAAACGCCATCTAAATTATCGCTTATAAGGAAAATGTCAACATAGTAGTAAATTGGGCTGAGCATCCACTCTTCAAAGATAAGATCTTCGGCCTCGTGCATCATCTTGTAGCGCTCTTCCGTATCTTCCGAAGCTTTAATCTTGGTAATGAGTTCGTCATATTCTGCATTTGACCATTGGGCGTCGTTGTTACCGCCGCCTGTAATCCACATGTCAAGGAAGGAGATGGGATCATTATAGTCACCCAGCCAGCCGTTGCGGGCAATCTCATATTCACCGTTTTTGCGGGTATTTAGGAAGGTTCCCCACTCTTGTGAAACAAGTTCGATATTTACACCGATCTTCTTCCACATGTCTTGCAAGGCTTCACCGATTTGTTGATGGCCCGTGTCGGTATTGTAAAGGTATTCAAAGGTCGGGAGACCTTCGCCATCCGGGTAACCGGCTTCGACCAGAAGTTCTTTAGCCTTTTGCAAGTTAGCTTCATAGGCCTCTTTTGAAGGATCAAAGTAATTGCCGCCAACTTCACGGAATTCCTTGGTTGAGTCGGCATCGGTCAAGCCCGTAGCAACATAAGCCGCTGCAGCTTCTTGGCCTGCCTTGCCGATTTCAGTTACGATAAAGTCACGGTCAATGGCCAGTGTCAAAGCTTGACGAACTTTGGGGTTGTCAAGATGTTCTTTTTCAACATTGAAGGAAATGTAGTAGGTGCCCAGTTGGTCTTGAAGGTTAAATTCGTTCTTATCTCTCCAAGCGTCAATTTCATCGTTGGGCATGGAATCGGCAAAGAGGATTTCATCTTGAGTGAAGGCATTGAGAATGGCCGAATCGTCATCCATAAGAACGAACTTGAGGTTTTTCATGCCCAGGCTGTCATAATCCCAATAGTTTTCGTTTTTGGTGTAAAGGATATGAGAGCCTTGCACCCATTCGGTCATTTTATAGGCACCGTTGCCTATGTAAGTTTCAACTTGGGTTGCCCATTTGTCACCGTTTGCCTCAATCAAGTCTTCGCGCACGGGTGAGAAGGTGGGGAAGGCACAAAGTTCAAGGAAATAGGGCACGGCTGAAATAAGGTTTACTTCCAGAGTTTTGTCATCAAGGGCTTTTACATTGAGGACCTTGTCTTCGCTGTCATAACCGTCGACAACTTCAAACATGTACTCATAGTCTGCGGCTGTTTCATCGGCTATTGCACGATTCCAAGAATAAACAAAGTCGGAAGCTGTAAGGGCTTCGCCGTCGCTCCACTTCAGGCCGTCACGCAGGGTAAATGTATAGACTTTGCCATCTTCGGAAACAGAGTGAGATTCCGCTTGCCCGTAAATCGGAACCCCGTCTTTATCAAGGGTCATTAGGCCTTCAAAAGCATGAATAATCATGGTAGCACCGTCAACGGATGAGTTGAGGGCCGGGTCAATTGTGTCCGGGTCCGGGCCGACACAAACATTAAGTGTTTCTGCTGACAGGGGCGTCTTGTCGTCTTTATCGTCTTTACCGCATGCGGAAAGAGCAATAGCAACAACCATGAGTAACGCCAGAATAATCGCTAACCTTTTCTTCATTTTCTTTCCTCCCATTTTTTAGTATGTTTTTATTCTTACATTATTGCCGCAGGCACTCACGGCCGAGAGACCTTGCGACATAAATGCCAAAAACCGTTTTATTCAACCATATCCAAGTTATGGCAGGCCACAAAATGGCCGGGACCGATTTCTTGAAGTTTGGGGTCTTGGGACTCACACCTTTGTGTGGCATAGCGGCAACGGGTTTTAAACCTGCAGCCGCTGGGCGGGTCAACCGGGCTTGGAACATCGCCTTCTAAAATAATCCGTTTACGCTGACGGCTCAACCTTGGGTCTGCAACCGGTATGGCAGAAATTAAAGACTTTGTGTAGGGGTGGGCACTGTGAAAAATAAGCTCATTGCTTTCTGCCAGTTCCACAATTTTACCCAGGTACATAACACCTATCCTGTCACTTATGTGTTTTACAACACTCAAGTCGTGGGCAATGAAGAGGTAGGTAAGGCCCATGCTTTCTTGCAGTTCTTCAAACATGTTTATAACCTGGGCCTGGATAGAAACATCCAAGGCAGAGATGGGTTCGTCGCAAACTATAAATTCAGGGTCAACCGCCAGAGCCCTGGCTATACCCACGCGTTGGCGTTGACCGCCCGAAAATTCGTGGGGATACCTGTTTGAGTGTTCGCTGTTGAGCCCCACTCGTTCGAGCAAGGATATAATTTTGTCGTTTCTTTCTTTTTTACCGGCAGCCAGCTTGTGAATGTCAATGGCTTCACCCACAATATCGCCCACGGTCATGCGGGGGTCCAGGCTGGCATAGGGGTCTTGGAAAACTATCTGCATCTTGCGCCTGTAGGGGAACATTTTGGCCTTGGTTATATCTTTACCGTCATAATATATTTTGCCCGATGTGGGGTCATAGAGCCTTAAGATGGTTCGGCCTATGGTGGTTTTACCGCAGCCGCTTTCCCCAACCAAGCCCAGGGTTTCACCCCTGTCTATGTGCAGGCTAATCCCGTCAACCGCTTTGACAAACTTGGGTTTAAAAGGGGAACCGCCTGCCCTGAAATACATTTTTAAGTCTCTTGTTTCAACTAATCTATCAGCCATTATACTATACCGCCTCGGTCAAACTCTTCTTTTTGAATCAGCCAACAAGCGCTGTAATGCTCTTGCCCCACCGGGTAATGGTCCGGCATTTGGTCCAAGCAAATTTTCATTGCCGCCTCACACCTGGGTGCAAATGGGCAACCCTTTGGGGGGTGGAGCATGTCAACCGGGGTGCCTTCTATGGCAAGCAATTTTTCATGGTCTTGGCTGTAAAGATTTGGAATGCTTTTTAGGAGCCCCTTGGTATACTCATGGCGCGGTTCATAAAAAATGTCATCAACATTGCCGTATTCCACAACCTTGCCGGCATACATGACCGCAATTTTTGAACACATGTTGGCTACTATGCCCAGGTCATGGGTAATCATTATGATGGACATGTCGATTTTTTCTTTCAATTCCATCATAAGCTCCAATATTTGCGCTTGTATGGTAACATCCAGGGCTGTGGTTGGTTCGTCCGCAATCAAAAGTTTGGGTTCACAAGCCAAGGCTATGGCTATCATAACCCTTTGGCGCATACCGCCCGAAAGCTCATGGGGGTATTGTTTCATGCGTTTTTGAGGCTCGTTTATACCAACCAACTCAAGTAATTCAACAGCCCTTTGACGGGCTTGTTTTCTGTTTTTGCCGGTATGTAGCAAAATAGACTCACAAATTTGATTGCCGATTGTGTAGACGGGGTTGAGGCTGGTCATGGGGTCTTGAAAAATCATGCCGATATCGTTACCGCGAAGGTCTCGCATAGCCTTTTCCGGCATTTCATTTATGAGCTTGCCGTCAAACTCAATGCTACCCGCCACAATTTTACCGGGGTGGGCGGTCAAACCCATGACCGAATAAGCAGTGACACTTTTGCCGCTGCCCGACTCACCGACTATACCCAACACTTGGCCTTTTTTGAGGTTTATAGACACATCGTTTAAGGCCTTGACCTCACCGACATTGGTAAAAAACGAAAGCCGCAGATTTTTAATTGAAAGCAAGTATTCACTCATAGGTCACCTCAATTCTTCAGTTTCGGATCAAAGGCGTCACGCAAGCCGTCACCGAAAAGATTGAAGGAAAGTATTATTATGCTGATCATCACAGCCGGTGCGAACAATCTGTAGGGGTAAGAGGTCAAACCGCCGATGGCGGAAGAGGCCATGGAACCCAAGCTGGGCATGGGGGCCGAAACACCTATACCTATAAAACTTAAAAAGCTTTCTGTAAAAATAGCGGAAGGGATTTGCAAAGTGGTGGTTACAATCAGAGTACCTATGGCATTGGTCAAGAGGTGCTTGCCGATTATTCGGCTGTTCTTGGCACCCAGGGCCCGTGCGGCCGTGACAAATTCTTGCTCTTTTAAGGATAAAATCTGGCTGCGGACTATACGGGCCATACCAACCCAGTAGAGTAGGGAGAAAACAATAAAGATGCAGATAAGCCCGACACCTATAACATTAATCCAGGCAAAAAAGGGCACTGTGGCAGCAAGCTTTTGCAAGGGATATTTTAAGGTAACCATCAGTATTATTATTATTAATATGTCGGGTATGGCATAGATAATGTCTACAAATTGCATCATAACTATGTCAAGCTTACCGCCTACAAAGCCCGAAACAGCCCCGTAGGTTGAGCCAATGAGCAAGACCAAAAAACTGGCTATTATGCCGACAGACAGAGAAATACGGCTACCCATCATAAGCCTGACGGTGGTGTCGCGCCCTAAAGCATCTGTCCCCAAAATATGGGGGAATATTTTTTCGCCCTCTTCCTTGCGATTCAATTCCGCTTGCGAGTATTGCATGGGGGCCAAATTTTCACTGCCCCTGATTTGTTGTTCATAAGAGTAAGGATAAAAGATCGGCATTATAAATGAAAAGATTAGGGTAAGCATTATAACAAACAAGCTGACCATGGCAATTTTGTTTTTTGCCAGCCTGCTAAACCCGTTGCGCCAAAAGCCGACGCTGTCACGCATTATGACCAAGCTCTGCTTTTCATCTTCCCTTGCGGGGATGAAGTCGGACACATCAAGCTGAAGGCTCAATTTATTGGGTTTTCGATTCATGTCCATTTCAATCCACCCCCATCAGTTATAAGAAATCCTTGGGTCAACAAGCTTATAGACTATATCAACCACCAGATTCATTATTATAATCAAGGTTGCCAAGAATATGGTTGTGCCCATTATCATGGTATAGTCCCTGTTTAAAATCGAACTTATGAAAAAGTTGCCCAGGCCCGGCACGGTAAAAATACGCTCAACAACAAAGCTGCCCGTTAGGGTGTAGGCCAAAAGGGGCCCCAGATAGGTTACAACCGGCAAGATTGCATTGCGCAAGGCGTGCTTAAACAAGACCTTGTACATGGGCAAGCCCTTGGCCTTGGCTGTTCTGATATAGTCTTGGCCCAAAACTTCAAGCATGCTTGAACGCGTCAGGCGGGAAATGTAGGCAGTGGGGTAGAAGGCCAAGCTCATTACGGGCATAATATAGTGCTTCCAGGTTGTCAGGCCGTAAGTCGGCAAAAGGTCTAACTTTACACTGAATATCATCATCAAAACAGTTGACACAACAAAGCTTGGCACAGCAATACCCGTGGTAGAAATCAAGAGTATTAGGCTGTCCGGCCATTTGCCTCTGTTTAGTGCCGCAAATGAACCCAGGGGAACGCCCAAAATAACAGCCAACAAAATCGAAAGGCCGCCCACTCGCGCCGAAACTTTGAAGCCTGTTTTAATAATGTCGTCTACCTCGCGGCCGCGTTGTTTTATGGAAGGCCCCATATCACCTTTGAGCAGCTTGGCGAAATAGTTTTTGTATTGGATGCTCAAGGGTTGGTCTAAACCGTATTTTTCATTGAGCGCCTTTAAGGTTGCCTCGGACGGGGATTTTTCTGCCAAAAAAGGCCCACCGGGCACCATATGCATAAGCAAAAATGTGGCGCTCGCGACAAGCCATAAAGTCACAAGTGATACTAAAATTTTTTTAAGCAGATATCTGGCCAAAAACTTCACTCCCAAACGATGAGTGGTAGGCAGTGCGGCCCCTTATTGAGCACAATGCACAGCAGACCATTCTAACATACTCTGCATTATATACGATTTTCACAGTCATATCAAGTAGACCAAGATCAAAAAAGGGCACTCCTTATGGTTTGAATTTGCATTATGGGCACCCTTTTTGTATTATTATTAATTTTTGGTTTGGCCGGGATTAAACTTTAGACCGAGTTCTTCAAGTTGTTCCTCATCTATAGCGGCCGGGCATTGGGTCATTGGTTCCGAAGCATTTTGAATTTTCGGATAAGCCACAACATCACGCAGGCTCTCGCAACCCAACATTTGCATTATCAGCCTGTCCAAACCTATACCCATGCCGCCGTGGGGCGGAGCGCCGTATTTGAAGGCCTCAAGCAGGTAGCCAAACTTTGATTGAGCCTCTTCATCACTGAACCCCAGAAGGTCAAACATGCGTTTTTGCAGCTCCGAGTCGGTTATTCTGATGGAACCGCTGCTAAGCTCAATGCCGTTTAAAACCAGGTCATAGGCCTTGGCCCTTACATTTGCCTTGTCTGTTTCAAGGTAGTCCAAACATTCATCCATGGGGGCGGTAAAGGGGTGGTGCATGGCTACAAATTGTTCTTCGTCATCGTCCCATTCAAAGAAGGGGAATTCTGTAACCCAAATGAATTTATATTCAGTTTCATCCAAGAGACCAAGTTGTTTGGCAAGCAGGGGCCGCAAGGAGCCCAAGGTGGAATAAACCAATGATTTTTTCAAATCGCCTACGATTAAAACGACATCACCGGCCCCGGCATCGGCAGTAGCCAAAATAGCCTCCATTTCCTCTTCTGTCATAAATTTGGAAAAAGAAGAGGTTTGATTGCCTTGCGGGTCTATTCTGACCCAGGCCAAACCCTTGGCCCCGATGCCTTTGACAAATTCCGTAAGTTTGTCAATCTCTTTTCTTGTCAGGTCGGCAAAGGCGCCCTTGGCGGTAATGCCCTGCACGCTTCCGCCGCTTTTAATCGTGTTGGCAAAAACACCGAAGCCGCAATCTTTGACAAGGTCGCTCAAGTCATAAAGTTCCATGGCAAAGCGGGTGTCGGGCTTGTCGGACCCGAAACGCCGCATAACTTGTGCGTGAGTCAGGCGCTCAAAGGGCAATTCAAGCTCAAGGCCGATAGCATCTTTAAAGACCCTTTGCATATAACCCTCAACCAAATTTAAAACATCGTCAATGTCAACAAATGACATTTCCAGGTCAACCTGGGTGAACTCGGGTTGACGGTCGGCTCGCAAGTCTTCATCGCGAAAACAACGGGCAATTTGCATATATCTGTCAAAACCCGCCACCATTGAAAGCTGCTTATATAGCTGTGGGGACTGGGGCAGTGCGTAAAAACTGCCCTTATGAATACGGCTGGGTACCAAGAAGTCGCGCGCCCCTTCCGGCGTTGAACGGATAAGGATGGGGGTTTCTATTTCGATAAAGCCGTTTTCGTCAAAATAATCACGGGTGATCTTGCTGATTTTATGGCGCATGATAATATTTTTTTGCAAATCCGGGCGGCGTAAATCCAGGTAGCGGTGCTTGAGGCGAATCAGCTCTGAAGTTTGGCTGTCTTCACTTATCTCAAAAGGCGGCGTTTCGCTTTGGGCTAAAATTTTGAGTTCTTCAACCTCTACTTCTATATCGCCCGTGGGGATCTCTTTATTTTTTGAAGAGCGCTCACGGACAAGCCCCGTGGCCATAAGCACATACTCATGGCGAACCTTGGCCGCCTTTTCAAAAACACCCTTGGCGGTGCTTTCATCAAAAGCCAGCTGAATTATCCCTTGGCGATCACGCAAGTCCACAAAAATCAAGGAACCTAAATCACGGCTGCGTTGCACCCATCCGGCAAGGGTTACCTTTTTGCCTATATCGCTTGAGCGCAAATCACCGCAATAATGTGTCCTTTTGGCACCGGCCATCAAATCCATAGTTAACCTTCCTTCCGCTATTAAAAGAAGGCCGGCGGCTCCCTAAAATTAAAAAGCCGGGCCTTCTAAATCTTTTAATTGTCAAAAAGCGAAGCTTCCACAGCTTGGCTTAAAGATTCTGTGGCATCTTTTGCTCGCAGGGTCATAAAAGAGTCCACAAACTTGTCTAACTCTATTACCTGTGTTTGGCCGCTTTGCATGTTTCGCAAGCCGGCTTGACCTTTTTCCAATTCGTCATCGCCGATAACAACCGTGTAAAGAGCTGAAATTCTGTTGGCATGTTTCATTTGGGCCTTGACCGAACGCCCCATAAGATCAAAGTCAACCACAAGGCCGGCGGCTCGCATTTCATTGGCAAGCACGGCTGCCAAGTTATGGGCATTTTCACCGTGGGTTACAATAAAAAGCTCACAAGCCGTAGCGGGCGGCAAGGCAACCTTTTGCGCTTCAAGCAAGAGCAAAATTCTTTCTATCCCCATGGCAAAACCCAGTGCCGGCATTTGGGGGCCGCCCATTTCTTCAACCAAGCCGTCATAACGCCCACCGCCGCAAAGCGTGCCTTGGGCACCTATTTCGTCTGATATAAACTCAAAAACCGTGCGGCTGTAATAGTCCAAACCGCGAACTATTCCGGCATTTATAATATAAGCTATACCCAGGTCATCCAAGCCTTGCTTGAGCCCTTCAAAGTGTTCAAGGCATTCTGAGCAAAGGCTGTCCATCATAAGGGGGGCTGCCTGGGCTATAGCCGAACAAACCGGGCTTTTGCAGTCTAATATCCTCATGGGATTTCGTTCTAACCTGCCTTGGCATGTCTTACACAAGTCGTCTCTTTTGGACTTAAAATAGTCGGCCAATTTTTCATGGTAGGCCGGCCTGCAAGAGGGGCAACCTATGGAATTGAGTTCCAACCTTATGCCTTTTAAGCCAATAAAATCAAAAATTTCAGAAGCCAAGGCTATAACTTCGGCATCGGCCGTGGGGCCGACGGGGCCGAATCATTCCACCCCGAATTGATGAAATTCCCGCAGGCGGCCCGCCTGGGGTTTTTCATAACGGTAGCAAGATGTGATA
>LSQX01208746.1_pt1 | contig 20615 bp, 36 predicted proteins | sample 654561 | NCBI WGS metagenome assembly LSQX01 (sample SAMN04489861, study PRJNA283612) | anaerobic digester metagenome | isolation source: 4 biogas reactors fed with cattle manure at either 37C or 55C with and... | place: Denmark: Kongens Lyngby | collected 2014 | reverse complement strand
GCGCCTGCGCCGTGTTGTCCGCTGCTGGACTATTGGACGGTGCCTTCGCCATCTCGAACCTCTATCGGCTCTGGCTCTGCGGGATAATCCGCGACCGCCCTTTCTGCTTCCTCTGCTTCGACCTCGCTGTACAGGGCGCATATTTCCTCAAACACGCGAAGCTGTTCGTCGGTCATCCTGTCCATGGTCTTTTGTACGAGGTGGCTGTTGTCCTGGTCCTCGCCTTCGCCGATGAAGGTGTTAATGTTGAGCGTCGGCTCCTTCTCCACCTCTCCGGCCAGCTCCAGGAGGAACTTGTAGGCGTCCTTGTCGCCCTTCATGCCCTTCTGCGCGATCGCCATCGTGGACAGGATGCGCATGTTCGGCTTTTTCTTCCTCTTGCTCAGGCCGAGCTTGTATAAGGTATCGAGGTATTGTTTCGGTAGGTCTGGCATCAGGTCGAGGGCCATTTTGGCGACCTCGCGGGCCTGCGCTGCCTCCCGCCGTTTTGCTTGTGTTGCTCTGCCGCCTTTTCGTCCATTCAGCGCGGCTTGCTCACGGCTTTGCTGGCTCGTGAACTGGTGCGGCACGAGGTTGGTCGTGTTGGCCACGCTGCTCCCTCCCTTCTTCGTTCATCCTGTGCTTTTTCGTTTATTGGGTTTTAGAAGGGGAGCGACAGTCTGAAGTTTGGATCGTTGGTCAGCCTGTATGATCTCGGCTTACCTGCTCTCCTTCTCCGTGCGGCGGTCATGGCTTTGAGCCTTGATCCTCGCCTTGAGCCGCCTTTTTTAGACTTCCCTGAACCCGAGGCCATGACTTCCCCCTTCCCGCGATGGTGCCCAGGCCGAGCGCCTTCGCTGCTTCGATGTTGTGGTTGATGGTCTTGTAGTGGTCGTGGATGGTGTTGATGTACTCCATGTTGAAGTCGTAAAAGGCGGGGTCTTCGACGATGGAGAACTGCTCCGTGTTGGAGCTGCTTCGGAGGTTTGCGCTGCCGTGGATGGTGAACTTCAATCCTTCGAAGGTTTCAAAGCAGGCGATCTTGCAGTGGCTGCCTGCGACGGAAAGCTGGAAGTCATCGGTGTGCCCGAGCTCCCGGTAGATGTATGGGATGAGCGATTGTCGCTCGTGGCTGAAGAAGTAGTGGCTGACGATCAGGCTCAGGCGCAGGCAGAAGCCGCTGTCCATGATGGTGCGCAGGCTGTCGACGTTGTCCTGGCTTACGGACAGGGTGGCTATGTCCATGTTCTTGATGTGCTGCTGGCCGTCCACGATCAGCGACTCGAGCAGGTCTCCGAAGATAAACTGCCCGCTGACGATGCCGTAGTAGTGTGCGCCCTGCGTGAGCTGGATGGCTTCTGCCATGCGCCGCGCAAACTTAAACGATATAGGAACTGGCGTCTTGATGCGCGGCTGCATGATGCGCGTCTCGACACCGTCGTTGTCCAGGATATCCGGGTTGAATCCGTCCAGGCTCTCGATGTCGAATGCGTCGAACAGGTCGAGGCTCGTTTCCTCGTCGGTTTCAAACGGGAACTCAAAGCCCAGGGCATCTTCAAACATTGACGCGCTCCGCCTTCCCGCCGGTGGTGGCTTCCCATCGCCTGATGATGACGTCGCAGTATTCCGGGGCGAGCTCCATGGTGTAGCAGGCGCGCTTTTGTTCCTCGCATGCCAGCAGGGTGGAGCCGCTGCCGCCGAAGGGATCAAGGACGACGTCGCCGCGCTTGGATGAATTCCGCAGGAGCTTTACGATCAGGCCGATGGGCTTCATGGTGGGGTGGTCGTCATTTCGGGTCGGGCGCTCGTGATAGATGACGGTGTTGGTGTCTTCGATCTCGTATTCCTTCGCCCGGATGCTGACGGTGCTGAATCCGTCGGTGAATGTGATCAGGTCGCCCTTCTTCGTCTGCTTGACGGTGACGCCTGGGCATTCCTCGAGGATGGCTGTGTCCTTCTTGCGGCCGCCGTACCACGGGTGGGCTTCGCCCTCCTTCCATCCGTACAGGATGGGCTCGTGTCTCCAGTGGTAGTCCTGGCGGCCAAGGACGAAGGCGCTCTTTACCCATATCAGGCATTGGCTCAGCTTGAGCCCTGCAGCCTTGAAGGCCTCCCGGAAGTTGATGCCCTCCGTTTCCGCGTGAAAGACGTATATTGGGGCGCCTGGTACCATGGCTTCGTTGGCCCTGGTGAATGCGTCGGTGAGGAACTGGCGGAACTCCTGGTCGCCCATGTTGTCGTTCAGGATTTTGGATGTGATTCTGTGGCCTTTGCCGTCCAGATATTCTTCGAGCATCTCCGCCTTGTCGCCGTAGTTTACGTTGTACGGCGGGTCGGTGATGACGAGGGCTGCCTTGGTGTCGGCCATGAGCTTTGCGAAGTCCTCGGGCTTGGTGCTGTCTCCGCACATCAGGCGATGGGCGCCGAGCGCCCAGACTTCGCCGGGGTTGACCATGGTCACCATGGCTGCCAGCTCTTCGTCGCTGGGTTCGCGTTCGTCGCGGGGGTCATCCTCGTCGATGAAGTCCTCCAGGAAGAAGCCGGTCAGGTCTGTATCAAATCCCATCTCGGCCAGGGCCTGGAGCTCGTTTTTCAGGATGAGCTCGTCCCATCCTGCGTCCTCTGCCAGGCGGTTGTCGGCGATAATGTAGGCTTTGCGCTGTGCGTCGTTCAGGTGCTCCACGAAGACGCAGGGGATTTCGGTCATGCCCTCCCGCCGGGCGGCCTCGATGCGGCCGTGCCCGGCGATGACGTTGTGCTTGCCGTCGATCATCACCGGGTTGAGGAAGCCGAATTCGCGGATGCTGGACTGTATCTTCTTGATCTGTTCGTCGGAGTGGGTGCGCGCGTTGTTGATGTAGGGGATGAGCAGCTCGATGGCTACGTTCATCATCCTGGTTGGTGTTTTCTCCATCGTCTCCCTCTCTCTTTGTGTTCCTGCCTGTATTTATTTGCCCAATGAAAGAGATGGCAGTTTCTGGTTCTGCCACCTCTGGTGATCTTAGGATAATACGCATTTGCGTATTTGTCAACCGTGCATAATTGATGCAGTTTCGGTGTGTTTTTGATGTATATTCGGGTTTCGGGTGGTTTTTTACTCTATCTGGCCATGGCGTAGATCTTCTCCATGGCGATGCGCCTCATGCGCTTGAGGCTGTCCATGGTGGCGTTGTGCCCAAAGGCGCTTGTGTAATGCCAGGAGACCTCCTTCCAGCTGACGCCGTCGATGGTCTGCTTCTCGATGAGCCATTGTTCCTTGTCGGTCAAACCTTGCATCCACGCCTCGACGAAGAGCACGGTGATGCGCTGCCGCTGGCGCAGTTGCTCGAGCTCTTCCATCTGCGCTGTGATGCGCCTGGCTTCCTCCGACATCTTCATGCCCAGGAGCCGGATGCCTTTTTCTTCGGTGGGGCGACCGCATTCGCTGCCGTGTGGCATGGCGGAGTATTGCTGGGCGCTGATGTCTGCGAGCTCGCGCCGATCTGCTTCGATGGTGCGGCTGAGCTTGTCCCTGAGCCGGTCAATCTCCACATCGATATGCGCTGACCGTCCCTTTGCGGCTCGGTAGCCCTTTAGCATTTCATCTACCTGATCCGGCATCATTGCGTTCGCCTCCTTTCGGTTTGATTGGGCATTTTAGAACGGCAGGTCATCGTCATAGACCTGGACGAATCCGGCCGGGGCCGCCTCTGGCTGAGCTTTCTCCGCCTCGTCGGCGTTGTGTTTCCGGGTGCGGCCGATGAATTCCACGGATTCGGCGACTATTTCGAAGCTGCTGCGCTTCTCGCCGGCTTCGGTCTCATATCGGCTGATGGCCAGACGGCCTGTGACGGCGACCTTGCTGCCCTTCTCCAGGTACTCCATGCAGACTGCCGCCAGTTTGTTCCAGGTGGCGACCGGGATGAAGTCTGCGATGCGGGTGCCGTCCGCCTGGGTGCGCTGCCGGTTGACGGCGATGGTGAAGTGGCATTTCTGCGAGTTAGGAAAGGTCTGCATCTCCGGGTCTCTGGCGAGGTTGCCTGTGAATGCGCATATGTTCATTCGTGTAGTCTCCTTGCTGTCGTGTGCTGGCTCCATTGTAATACGCATTTGCGGATTGTGCATGCACAAAAAATAGTCAGGTGGTTTCTGTCTTGCCTGCAGCCAGGTATTCCTCGATTGCTTCCCTGGCCTCGTCCCATCCTTTGCATACCTCGCATCGGTGACCTTGCTGTGCCAGGGCCTTGTGCCATTCCTTTTGTTCTGGGCTGACGGTGCCGCCCTTGCGGCGCTTCATCTCGATGTACAGGGAGTGATAGCCGCCTCTGGCCACGGGCAGGTGGATGTCGGGGACGCCGGGCTTGACGCCGGTTCGCCGCAGGGTGATGGCTGTTTTGATGTGGCGCTTCCCGCCGTTGGGGATGGCGTACATCAGCGCCAGCTCTGGGTGCCTGCCTGTTGCGTAGCTGGCCCAATCAAACAGGGCGGCCTGCTCGCTGTCCTCGGTGGGCTGGATGGTGTTCATGCTGGCCATGTCACTCATCCTCCAGGGTGCCGGCGGCCGCGCTGTCGATGGTTGGGATGCGGGCTATCTCTCCCCAGTCTTCGTCGAACTCCGGCTGCTCCGGCTCGGGCTTTTCGTATGGGTAGGGGTTTGTCTCCATCAGAAACTTGACCAGGATGCCGGTTGCGCCAGACGCTGCGATGGCGAAGTTGCGGTTGATGGGGATAGATCGGTCGAGGATGCGCTTGATGTACTCCTTGCTGTAGCCGCTGTGCTTCGCCAGGCGCTTGATGCTGATGTGGTTTAGGTCGAGCCAGCGTTGCAGGATGGAGACGCCGTCCATGGGGAGGTTCCTGCGGGCGCCCTCCGCTTGGGCCTGGCCCTGGTTGCCTTGGGCGGTGTTCTGCTGTGTGGTCATGGCTGCTGTTCCTTTCTGGTGATGTACTCGGTGCCGAAGTGGCACTTGGCTTCGCAGGTGGTACACGCTCTTCCGTCGCTGCGCTCGCCGGGCTCGCATAGGAGCTCTTTGAGCTTGTGCATGGGTCTGTCGGCATTTGCGACGTGGTTCTTTGCGAGGTGCTCCGTCGTAGTGGGCTTGTCGTCGCCGAAGTATCGGGTCGATCTGTTGTCTCGGTAGGACTTGCGGGTGGTTCTGGAGCTGCTCATGGCTCATGCTCCGGGTGACAGCACCGGGTTGTCTGCGTAGGCGCTGGCTGGGATGTCTGCGAGGGTCATTCCCTTTTTGAGGCCGATCATCCACCAGGGCGGGAGCTCGTGCCGGTGGCCTTGCTTTTTCCAGAGGTGCAGGCAGTAGGGGTGCTGGTTGATGTACTCGTCTTCCTCCGGGTGGAACTGGACGACGGTCTCGTCCGCCCGGAAGAACATGCGCTTGATCTCCGCCATCTCTTCCCAGGTGGGGGTGCGGTTGCGGAAGCTGACGCTGACGTGATCCCAGCCGCCTCCCCAGGAGGCGATGATCTTCGCCTGGTGATGGCCTTTTGTGCTGGCCAGCTCCGCGAAGGCCGCCAGGCCGTCCGGGGCCTCCTGCGTGATCGCCATCCGGGGCTGGATGCGCAGTTGTTCGATGGTCTTCATGCCTTGCTTTCCTCCCTCTGCTTGCTGAGCTCTGCCGTGCATTCGTTCAAAGTCTTTGGATCGGGCTTGTAGTCTCCCAGGATGCGGTTTGCCCATTCCAGGGCGGCGTCTTCAAACTGAAACGGAAGGTCTTTTCCCTTGTGGAGGTATGCGAAGCGCATGCGCCACAGGGCGTTCTTCCATGCGGAGCGCTCGAAGTCCAGGTGGGTTCTTGCTGCGTTGTACTTTTCGCTGAGCTTGGCGTAGCTGGACACGTAATACATGCCGCTGGCGATGGCGATGAGTACGATGATTCCTGACAGTGGCATGGGATGTTACCTCGCTTTCTCTTCTGTCGGGTCGTTGGGGTCTTTTTCGATGAAGTTCTCCAGGCCGTGCTGCCGGAGCGCCCGCTTGACTTCCTCCGGCTGCGGCAGGCCGCGGCTCTCTGTGAGCTCGCAGTCCGCCAGGTTGGCCATGCTGGGGAACGGGTACCCACAGGGGATGATCTTGTCGCCGCTGACGCCGGCGACCACCCATTCTTCGCCTGATGGCTTGTGCAGGACGAAGTCCTCCACCCTGATTGCGGGCCGTTCCTGGGCCTCTGGTGCCTCTTCCTGGGGGCTTTCGCCTGGGCTGGGGGTTGTGCTGTGCGCTACGCGATCCTCCAATTCAGCGTACTTTGCGCTGTTCCAGCGCTCGGTGGTGCCCACGAGGTAGCCGGTGATGCGCCGGATGCGCTCAAACGGCGGGGCATTAAAGGTGTAGGACAGATCTGCGTACTCGCCGTCGCGCTTGATCAGCAGGCTCTTGAGGTCGCCTCCCTGCTTCCTGGCGTACTGCAGGTATGCCTCCGCCTCTTCCTGCGTGTGCGGCTCTGCGTCCAGGAAAGCTACGGCGATTCCCTTGATGATGTATTTGTTCATTGCAGATCTTCCTCCTTGACGAACACGCCTTTGACGGTTTTGCCTGTGCGGATTTTGATGGTCTGGTATGCGCTTTCGAATGCTCCCGTGAGGCTGATGCCGGTCTGCTGGCAGAGGATGGTCAGCACCACCATGATGTCGCCTACGGCGTCTATCGCCTCTTCGGTGTTGTCCCTGGCGATGGCGGCGGCCAGCTCGCCTGTTTCCTCCGTGAGTTTGAGCATCTGCTTGACTGGGTCTGCCGCGTGGAGCTTGCGGTCGATCGACCAGCGCTTGACGCCTTTCAGGGTGCGCTCAAACTCTCCGGGGATCGGGGTGATGCCTTTGATCAGCGCATCCTTGTAGTCCCTGGTGGCTCGGCGAATATCCGCCGCGCGTTTGTCGCTGATCCTGGGGGCGTCCTGGTTGATGGTGGTTGTGATCTTGAGGGTGTATTTGTCTCGGTCATCAATCATGGCTTGTCTTCCTCCCTCATGCCTGGCAAAGCCATTTAGCGGCTTCGCGCCCTGTCTTGAAGTCTTCCGCCCAGCACTCTCCGGTGGTGTTGTCGCAGGCTACCCACCGTCCGCCTTCCTTGGTCAGAAACAGGCCGTAGTGGTCCTTGGGCTGGCGTGGTGTCCTGTTGGAAGCGGCCCAGTCCGGTTCTGATGCCCTGATGATCCTGCTTAGATGGCTTCGCCTGATCAGCCTGATGGTGGTCATTCCTGCGCCCTCCTTGATTTCAGTATCTGCTTGATTTCCTCGCGAAATGCCAGCCAGGCGGGCGAATCAATCCTGGGGTCTCCCATGCTGTGGGTGCGTCCCTTTGTGACTTCTTGCTCGGCCTCGGTGATGTCCCTGGCGATGATTTTCAGGTCTTTGTTTTCAAGGCTGGCAAGGTGCGGCCTGGCTATGTCCTGTACGAGGCTGGGCATGTAGGTCTCCCTGGGGAGGGTGTATCTGATGGCGCAAATGAGCAGGGTTCCGAGGTCTTTGTTGTTGATTTTCAGGTTCTTGTGCTTGCTCATTGCTCCGTCTCCTTTTCTCTGGTGGCCCTTGCCTGACAGACATCTCGGAAGCCGCAGTGCCCGCACATGCTGCCGAGGGTGTGGCAGTAGCATCGGTTTTCGAGCTGCTGGGCCTGATACTTCCTGAATTCCAGGTCTTCTGTGAGCTGCTTTACGCGGGCGTGCAGCTCCTTGATGGTCTTTTCCTGTTGTTCGCTGCGGGCATAGGCGTCGTTGGCGAACTCCTTTTTGAATTGCTCCAGGTTCATGTCATGCCTCCCTCGGTCGGTAGCGTTGTGCGGAAGTTCTTACCGGGGCCTGGGTTGATCTCCAGCAGGAAGCCTCCCCTGGTGCGCTCGTATATGCGGCTGAACGTGCCCTCGTCGATCTCCATCAGGTCGTCGGATAAGAACCATTCGCTGGTGAGGATCGTGGGCTTGCGGCTGTTGTAGCGGTTGTTGATGATCATGAATGCGATCTTGACATCGGCGTCGGTGGGTTGTGGCCTTGCACCTCGGTTTCGCTGCTGCTTGAACAGGTCGTCGATGTAGAGCACGTCGGCGTTGTAGTACTTGTCCAGGGCTTCGTCCAGGCTGGCCTCGTTGATGTCGCTCTTTATCCGCCGGCTCTCCGGGAGCCATTGCATGTACTTGATGCTGAGGCCACGCTTGAGCAGTTCTCCGCAGATGGCTGTGGCGATGTGGGTCTTTCCGCATCCGACCGCTCCGCCCAGGTAAAGCCAGGGCTTGCGGCTTTCCTCGCCGTGTTCAAGCTGGATCAGGTACTTCTCGCCTGTGCGCTTCATGGTCTTTTGCCATTCTTCCTGGGCGATGAAGGTGTCAAAGGTCAGCTCTTCGATGACGTGGCCCAGGCCGCTGTTTTTCATGCGTCGGAGGTTCTCTTTGTGCTTCCTGCAAACGCATTTCACGCTCCAGCTATGCGTCCTGATGCCTGCGTCGTTGTAGGTGTCGTGCCAAATCCAGCCGGTGCCGTCGCAAATCTCGCACTCGCTGAACCGGTTATAGGCGGGTTGCTGCGAGCCCTGTTCTCGGGACAGTTCCGCCATTTTCATCATTCGCCCGATGATCTCTTTGAAATCCTGGGGAATCTCGTTGTTTTCCAGGTTGGTTTGATGGTTGCCCAATATGGGCTGTAGTCCCTCCGAATGCATCGTCAATGCCTCCCTTCTCTCGCCAGCTGCGAAGGATGCCGATCACGGTTCCCCAGCTGCGCCTCTCCCTGAGCCCTGCACGGTTCATGGCCTCGATGAGCCATGTGTCGCTGTACTCGCTTGCGAGCTGCTCCGCCCTGGCCATGTCTGCCTGCTTGAATGGCAGTCCGAGGTCAACGGCCGCTTCCTCGATGCGGTTCATGCGCTCTATGCTCTGGGCGATCTCTTCCTGGGTCAGTCCGAACGGCATGCCATTATCCGCCGGCGCTTCCACCGAGGGGTCTGGTGGGTTGTCCTCGCGCGCGCGCGTAGTCGTCGTCGTAGACGTATCTATGTTTAGATTGTTTAGATTGTTTAGGTATCGTCCCTGATTTGGTACACGCTTGTCCCTATTTTGGTACACGCTTGTCCCTGATTTGGTACAGGAGGGTTTTTCTTCCGGTTCTTCCTGTCCCTGATTTGGTACTGGCTCCGGGGCTCCGTGTCCCTCTTTTGGTACGAGCGTGTCCTCATTTTGGTACGCGGCCGGGTCGTTCGTGTCCCTGATTTGGTACTGGCTCGTCCCTGTTTTGGTACAGGAAGCCTCGTCAGCGTGTCCATGATTTGGTACTGGCTCGTCCTCGTTTTGGTACAGGAAGTTGCTGATGGAGGTCATGCTGTAGATGGCGCTCTGGCCTCCCGGTCGGCTCTCCACGGTGATCGCTCCGCGCTCTGCCAGCTTGGTGCGGGCGGCGTAGATGGTGTTCTTGCTCATTCCTGTCAGTCTGATGAGGCCGGAAACGGCCGCATTAAACGATGGCTTCCAGCCTGTGCTGTTGGCGATGTCCATCAAGGCGTACCACAGGATGCGCTCTGATGGGCTTAGCGCCTGATCGGCTGCCCATTGGTTGAATGCGGTTATCTCTCGGATGTAGTTCAATGTCGCCCGTCTCCTTTCGCCTGAATTCCCAGGGTTTCAAAGCCCGGCAGGGTGGGTGGCCTGCCGGGCTGGTGGGTATTAGGCGATAACTTCGACGTTGTAGCCGGTGAGCGCGTCTGCAAGCCAGGCCAGGACGCGCTCCATCTCGTAGTTGAAGCGTTCGGTGATGGCTCCGTCCATCAGTTCGTCGAGGCGCCTGATCTCTCGCTGTGTCATGTGGTTCCTCCTGTTTAGAATGGTGTGAGCTCCAGGTTGATGATTTCTCCGTTGGTTGCTGCTGTCGTAGGCTTTCCCGTGGCTTCTTGGATGGCTTCCACCATCAGGCGCTCGTCACTGCGGCTGTCGCTGAGGTGGATGATGACGATGCGCCTGGTCTCCGATAGGTCGTTTGCTTTGAGGGCTTCTATGAGCCGGCTCAGGCTCATGTGGCTCTTCTTCAGGCGGATGGCCATCGCTTCCGGGAGGTTGCCTTCCTGCAGTTGCTGGTTCAAGGTCTCGTCGATGTAGTTGGCTTCCACGATCCAGTAGTGGGTTCCGGGGAAGCGGTAGCGCAGGTAGTAGGTGTCTGTGGCGTACAGGACGGTTTCCTTGGTTGTCCTGTGCCGGATAAGGAATCCCAGGGGCTCCACAGCGTCGTGCCGGGTGTCGAAGGCCATGATGTCCCAGTCGCCTGTGCTCATGGTTTCGCCTGCCTTGATGGTGTGCACGAAGGGGTGCGTGAGCTTGAGGGCGCGGGCTGTTCCGAGGCTTGTGATGACCGGGACGCCTCTGCGGGCCATGTCAGCCGCCGCTTTTCCGTGATCCATGTGCTCGTGGGTGATCAGGCAGCCATGGAGCCCGGAGAAGTTGACGGCCTTGCTGATGGTGGCGATGGGGAGGCCCGCATCCAGCAGCAGGGCGCTCCCTTCCGCCTGTAGCTCGTAGCAGTTTCCTTGCGAGCCTGTCGATAGCACTTTGAGCTGCATGGCCTTACCAGTTGGGCTCTTCGGTCCAGGGCGGGGATGCTTCTTCCTGGTCGGGGAGCAACTGCTCCTGCTTCGCCTTGGCGGCTCTTCCGGGCTTCTGGGCGGCCTTGGGTTGCTCGTCGGGCTGCTCCTTGGGCTTTTCCTGTACGGGCGCCTGCTGTGGCTCCTGGGCCTCCCTCGGGGGCTCCGGCAGGGCTTGGGGCGCATCGGGAGAGCTGATGGACGCGTCCTCAAAGGTCAGCTCGATGCTGTTCGCCTGCAGGGCGGCCTCGTTCTCGGCCGCCAGCTGCGCGTACTGGGATTCGCGCTGCTTGATGTAGTGGTAGGTGTCGTCGATCTTCATGGGGTCGCGCGGGATGTGCTTTGCGCTGTAGATCTCACGCTTCATGGTCTTGAGGAACATCTCGGGCTCCCAGCCCTCGACCTGGGTCTCGACCTGCTTGCCGTTTTCCCAGACCTTCTTGGTTCCTCCCCAGAATTCGGCGCTGGCGTATTTGGGCTTGCGCTTCTCGATGTCGGCGCGGCTCATGACCACCAGGACATTCTTGCTGGGGTCGTCGTACTCAATGTAGCCAAATGCTCCGACCGCCTTTCCTCGGTCGAAGGGGCTGGGCACCTCGAAAGTGTAGGTGTCGCCGGGGTTGTCTTTGCCCTTCTTGATGGGCTGGAAGCGGTCGTTGCTGTAGACGACCTCCACGGTCACGTTCCGGGGCGGGTTGATGGCGTATTTCTCCGCCTGGTAGCGAATGCCGTTGTAGCCTTCCATCAGGGTGATGGTGTAGCGCTCCGCCTTGTTGTCCTTGTAGGGGATCGGGAAGAGGTGGTTGTCCTGCTGCATGTCCAGGCCCATGCGGGCGTAATGCGCCAAGTCCAGGGCCAGCTGGGGCAGGTCGATGGTGTTCCAGCTGTAGGGGAGGTTGTTGTCGTAGTCGTGGTTCTTGTTGTTGGCATTCTTGCGGATGCGCTCTGCCTCTGCCGTCCGCAGGGTCTCATCGATGGCGATGAAGTAGCCCTTGATGAGCTGGTGCTCGCGGTCGGTGAAGCGGTAGGCTCCGGCGGTCGATCCGTACTGCTTCATGATCATTTCCGTGAAGCGGGTGCTCGCGGTCATCGCCTTGACCTCTGACGGGGTCAGGGTGCTGTCCGCCTGGGGGGCCGGGGTCGTCGGGGTGTTGGTCTTGCTCATGTCTGATACCTCGCTTTCCTTTTATTGGTGGTTTATGGTCAGCCCTTTTTCCGTGGTGACGGTCAGGGTGATCAGCTGGTGGCTGGTTTCCGGGATGATGTTCAGGCGCTCCATGTTGTCCAGGAAGACCGGCAGCTGCGCGTTGAAGTGGCCCGACAGCACGTTGATGATCTCGACGTCGGCCGCGATCTGCGCTGCGGTGTTTGCGCTCTCGTAGGGCACCAGGCCGCTGGCGCACGGGATCATGCACTGACAGGTCTCGCTGATGCCGCCGTTGATCTGGATGTCGAAGAGCTTCCATTGGATGCTGGGGAAAAGGCTGTTGATGGCGTTTTCAAGGGTGCCGCAGCGGTCTTGGATGAAGCGCTCGATCAGGGCGATGGTCTGCTCCGCCTCGTTCAGGCGCTCGCCTGCTGCGGTCATCTCCGCCTTAAGCTGGACGATGCGCTCCTTGGTGGCTTCGCCGTGCCGGGCGGCCTGTAGCTCTGCGCCGATGGCGAAGAGTTCGTCCTGCAGGGCTTTTCGCTCTGCGCTCAGGCGCTCGATCTCTTCCTCCGCCCTGCTGTCGGTGGGCTGGTTGAACAATTCCTCGATCTGCAGGTTGATTGAAATGATGAGGCTGTCCTCCGCCAGTCGCTCTGTGAGGCTGACGGCAGTCTCGCGTTCGTAGGCATCCTCGGCGGTCTGTGTCGCCTCCAGGGCCTCTGCGTACTTCGCATCCAGGTCCTTGAGGGCTTCCTTCTCGCTTTCGATGCTGGCCTTGACGCCTTCCAGCTTCTGCGATTCAAGCTTCCCTTGGTCGCTTATCCGCTGGAGCTCGCGTTCCTTTTCCTTGTTGAAGCGTTCCTCCGCTTCCTCCTTGCGCTGGGCGATGATGGCCTTGCTGATGGCCTGTCCGCAGGTTGGGCACTCGGTGTCGGTCTCAAATTTGAAGGTCTTCTTGAAGGCTTCGCGGTACTGGAGCCGCCAGTCATCGACCAAGGTCTTTACCATGGCCTCCTGCTTCTCCAGCAGGGTGATGGCCTGGGCCGCGCGCTCGATTCGGGCTTTCAGGTCGCGCTGGGTCGCCTGGTTCTCGCTGCGCACCTTGCTGACCAGGTTCACGGCGCGGGTGTATTCGTCGCTGACGGCCTTTTCCGCGTTGCGCTTATCCGCTTGCAGTTTTGCCATGCGGGCGTTGCGGGCCTCCCTGGGGTCATCCGCTTTTGCGGATATGATGCGCGCGTCAATGTCTGCGATCTCGCCCTTTTTCGCCTCTTCCCGGCGTTTGATCTCCGCGATTGCGTACTCGGTGGTCGCGGGCAGGGCCTTGGTCGCCTCGTCGATGCGCACCGGCAGGAGCTTCAGGTCTTGCTCGATGTTGCGCTTGCGCTCCATGTAAATCTTGCGCATGTCCTCCACGGTGACGTTGCGCTCCTGGGTGAAGGCTGCTATTTCACTGTACTCCTGCTGTTGCAAAAGCACGGCGTCTGCGTCGACACCGCTCATTTCCAGAAGCAGCTCCCTGCGCTTCTTCCATTCGGTCTGGTTGAAGGCGCTCAGGGTGCTGACCAGCCGGCTGACGTCCTCGGGCACGATCTCTGCGATGCGCTTGCGGAAGTCTGCCTGTTTGACCTCTACCTCATTGATGTAGTAGGTGCTGATGTTGCCGCTGTAGACGGCGTCTTCCGCGCCGCGCTTCTTCACCCAGCTCTCTGCCTGGATGCGCTTGAGGTCAAAAACGGCGCCGTCCAGAAGGGCTTCGATGGCGACGCTGGTCTCCAGGTGGTGGATTTCCTGGCCCTGTTCGTCCAGGGGCTTTTCGTTGAAGTTGCTGCTTCCTGGGGCGTTGCCCTTGGAGTCCTTGTTGTAGAGCAGCCAGCTGAAGGCGTCCGGGATGGTGGTCTTCCCGCTGCCGTTCGCTCCGCTGATGTCGGTATGGGTTGGCGAGAAGTCGATGGTAAGGTCTTTGATACCTTTGAAGTTGGTGATTTGCATGCGCTTGATGAGTAGCTGCATTTCTTAATACCTCGCTGTCTTTCTTTATAGTAGGAGTGGGAGGGGCGCGAAGTCTTCGTTGTGGCGGTCTTCGGGGTTGCGCCTGGCCGCCTGTTCCAGATGGAAGTAGTAGGCGTCTCGGTCTTCCTTGCTCTTCATGTGGGCGCATTTCAGGATTTCAAGCTGAACCTCGGTTTCTGCGATCGCCCGGATCAGCTCGTTCTGCTTGCCCTGGTTCACTCGCTCTCCGTCCTGCATGTCCAGGATGCGGCTGCAAAGGCCGATCTCGTTGAGCTTGATCACCGCGCCCATGTCCATGAGCTTGGTGGGCTGGCTGTTGGCCGCCCTGATGATGCTGTGCCGGTAGCGGCTGATGGCGTTCTCCTTGGTCTTCGCGCCATTGGGGGCCAGCCGTTCGTAGCATGCCGTGCAGACCTGCTTCCCTTCGGGAACGTAAGCGCTGCAGTACAGGCATCCTTCATTGTTGCGCTGCTGGGTTTGCCCTGGGAAGTTAACGATTTGTTGCATGCTGCTTGGTTCCTCCTTTCTTTTCCATTTCCATGAGCCAGTTCTCGAAGGTCTCGATGCGAACGCGGCGGACGTTGCCGTCTCTGAAAAGCTCGCCGCGCAATTCGAACATCTTCATGATCTCGTGGGACTTGCCCTTGGACACTCCCAGGATTTCCTGGATGTCCATCCGTTTGTAGTAGCGCTTGACGGGGGCGGGCATCTTACGGCCTCCTTTCGTGGTCGATGTGAAGCAGGTTCATTACCTGCTGGGCGCTGCGGATTAGGTCTTCGATCTCCTTGCGGAGGGTCTGCTCGATCTGCGGGCAGTCGATCTTGCCGTCGGCGGCGTCTCTCATCAGCTCTCGTTGAAGCTCCTGCAGGTCGCCGATCTCTGCGTACATGCCCATCAGGGCACCGGTGATGCCGTGTTGGACGATCTCCGGGTGGATGCGGCCGTAGCTGGCCGGGTACTCCGTGCGCATCCAAAGGCACCATTTGCTGACATCACCAAGCGCCAAGCAGATCTGGTACATCACGTCGGGGTTCGCCTTGATCTTTCCTGATTCGATCTTGTAGACCGTCGAGGTGTCCACCGATATGCGTTCTGCGAGGTCTGCGGCGCTCATTCCGGCTTCCTCTCGCCATCTCTTCAGGTCGCTGTGTGCAAATATCATCTGGTTCCTCGCCTCCGTTTGGCGTCAGGCGCAATCAGCAGGTTTTGACCGTGTTTTCGGATTGCTCCGCCATTTTCATACGCATTTGCGTGGTCTATGCTATCGGTAAAGAAGGGGGTGGATTATTTGAGGCTGCTTGATACGTATGGGCCGCGCCTGCCTCTTCGGTCGCGCTTAGGCACTTGTTCCATCATCGCCCACACTTGCTCCAGGGTCAGGTCGGTGAAGTTCTGCATTAGCTTGGTGCCAAGCGCCCGCGACATGCGGACGCGCCCGTTCTCGACCTTGCTGATGTACTGCTGTGATACGCCTGTGATGGCGCTCAGCTCTTCCTGGGTCAGGTTTCTTTCTATGCGAAGATCTCTGAGGGTCATTCGTGCGCCTCCTTTCTGTCTTGCTCGGTTGTATTTTATATGAAGAAGGCGTTATTGTCAAGCGTATTTTAGCGGCTTTTCATAATTGTATTTTACGCCGTTCCGTTGTATGGTTTATGGGGTGATTAAATGAGTACATTCGGTGATCGTGTCCGCGATTTGCGCCTCAAACATCGGCTCAGTCAAACAAAATTTGGTGAGCGGATAGGGGTATCCCAGCAGGTTATTCATCAGTGGGAGTCATCAAAAACAAACCCCGATCCCTCTTCGGTTTCAAAACTCGCCGAGGAATTCGGGGTAACCACTGATTACTTGTTGGGTGTTGTCGATGTGCCATCCTTATATAAGCATAAGATTGTCTTGCCTGACGGCGGAGAGGCTTATCTGCTTGATGAGGTTGAAGCCAGCCCGTCCGACGTGGAGCTGGCTGGCTTCGTTAGGTTCTTGCGCGCTAATCCGTCCCTGCCTCCGTCCAAATTCCCGGATGAGTATAAACCTCTTGTACAATTTGTGAAATCCGTTCTCCTGGAATCTCTGCAAGGGAAAGGATGAGGGTTTTTCTGTCCAGAAGGACATGGATGGTGACGGTGCCTTCTTGATCGCTGGGGATCACAAGTAAGCTGATGCGCTTTCGGGTCTCCATATTCTCCGCCTTTCTGCTGACGGGCTGACACGAATCAATTATACCTGTTTCCTCTTAAAAGTGAATGAAAGGGGTTTGTTATGGAATCTTTAACGCAGAGGGTCTTCCGCCTCGCTGCTGATCGCGATGTTCGCCAGGTGGATATCGCGACCGCCTTGAAGGTCTCTCCCACCACGGTCAACACCTGGAAGAAGCGTGATATCGCTCTTCCTGCTGATGCAATTATGCCGATCTGCATGCTGCTTGAGGTCTCGCCTGAGTTCCTGCTTGCTGGCTGGGATCATCATTACCCGGAGGCTGGCTCCGAACTCTCCGATGAGGAGAGGTCTCTGCTCGATTCGTTCCGGGCTTGCAATGACGAAGGCCGGATGATCGTCCGCGCCTCCGCTGTGATCGAGGCTCGCCGGGCCGAGGGGGGGTCAAAATGAAAACTAAGAAGTGGGCTATTGTCGGGGCGGTCGTATTGCTCTTGATTGCTGGGATATGGTTCGCCGATTATTATCCCAGGTATAAAAGCGATAAGGCGGCCAGGGATTTCGCTGCCCAAAATCAAAAAACCGCCGATGCCTTTGAAGCCTATAAAGAAAGCGCTGAACAAACAAAAGCCGCCAATCGGACACTTGATACTCTCAAGGGTCTGCTTGCTAAAGTGAGAGCGCGGGCCGATAAGGGGTATTCGTCTGGTGCCGTGGTAAATAGCGCAATGAACGCTTTCCTTGATGCTGTTACCGAAGAAAACACCGACCTTCCTTGGGATTTGCTGAACGAAAAGTTCGCTTTTCTGTCGACGAATATAGATCAGCAAATGGCGATCTATGAAAAAGAAGCGTCTGCTGGGGAGCTTGCAAAGCTCAAACTTCTAATTGAAGAAGAAAATAGCACAAGTGAAACAATTAAAAGCTTGGTTCGTAAAAAGTGAGGGCCCTCCATGAAAAGAATTGACCTGCCTGGTTTCCTGGCTGATGCTGAGCGCCTGGTCTGCGGCGCTGCCTCCGACGATGATTTCCTGGCGATTGACACCGACGCCGGCTCCGCCGTGCTGATCAGCGAAGCCGAATGGAAGGTGCTGGTGGATGCGCTTCGCCTCTGCGTGGAGGCGCCCTTGAAGTCATGACCGAGCCTCCTAAAAAAAGAAAGCGCCGGGGCGAGCGCCCTGGCGGTCAGATACAGGTCTCCGTTTCTGTCGGCTTTTCTGAGGACGGGAAGCGCCTGCGGAAGTATTTCTATGGCCGGACTCGGGCGGAGGCCGAAGAAAAGCGGGCCGCCTTCCTGCGCGAGACGGCTTCCAGATCTAATTATCCGACCGGGATCACGGTGTCGGATTGGGTCGATGTCATCCTGGATCGCTATCGCGGGCGGGTGCACGACGCTTATCGCGACATCGATGCCGTGCCGTATAATCGCCTCAAGCGTGACCTGGGCGATGTGGCTGTTGTCGATGTCCTTGAGTCTGATCTCCAGGAGGCCCTGAACAAGCTCGAGGGGATGTCCTTCGCCACGGTGAATAATTACCTGCAGGCGATGCGGCGGGTATTCCTCCGCGCTGTCACCAATCGGATTATTGATCACAATCCTGCGGATGGCCTGGAGCTGCCGAAGTATGTTCGCGGTTCCCATCGGGCGCTTGCCAGGTGGGAGGTTGATCACATCCTGGCAAACTGGAACGCGGAGGGCGTCAATTCCGGCCTCCGCATCATGCTGATGCTGCTGTGCGGTCTGCGTCGTGGCGAAATGGTCGCCCTGGAGTGGTCTGCTGTCAATTTGGAGGCGCGCACCTTGTCTGTGCGTCAGACGGCTGTTCTGCACGGCGGCGAGACGATTATTGAGCAGCGGGCGAAGTCTGATGCCGGTCTTCGGACGCTTCCGATCTGCGATGCGCTTTTATCCGCGCTGGAAACCACGCCGGAGGATCAGCGCATCGGTTTCGTGTGCAAGGGCCGGGATGGCGGCGTTCTGACTGAACAGGCTGTTCGATATGGGCTCGATAATTTCTGCCGCCAGATGGAGCGGATTCTGAACAACAGCCATCCTGTGTGGACGGGGCGTCGCACTGACCTATGGGATGATGAAGAGCTGGAAGCCTGGGGAAATCGCCGGCGTTTCCGCTTGACATCTCACGATCTTCGGCATACCTTTGCTACGGCCCTCTATGATGCCAAGGTGCCGGTCAAAGCCGCCCAGTATTTCCTGGGGCATGCTGATATTCGCATCACGCTCAATTTGTACACGCACCTGTCTCGTGAGCGCGAAGCGGAGAGCCGACTGATGATGGTCGATTATTTTAACGAATGGCTCCGGGGCGGCGGTTCCTCCAAGGGGGAGGACGGAGCGGTTTTGCTGCCCGAATAGGGCTTAGTTTTTGACCTGTGTGGTATTTTTGTGGTACTCGCCTTTTTCTCTATGTGATTTGATGCAACTTCTCTGGGTTTATCCGTTGATTATGCAGGCTTTCGTCGTTGTGGGTGCATATAATGCACCTGGCCACATTGGGTTCGGGACCAAAAGGCCCAGGGTTCAAATCCCTGCACCTCGACCAAGGAAAATGCAGCCCCTGCAAAGCGCGGGGGCTGCTTTCTTTCGTCTTTCAGGCGGTCATTTCGGTCATCTTGGGTGGCTTCGTTTGTGGTATGTGTGGTATTTCTGTGGTAGGAGGCCGCTTTTTGTGTGGTACAAGCTCTTTCTGTGGTGGTTCCTGGGCTTCTCCCCTATCTGGTGTTCGTCAGCGCCGGCGTCAGCTCGTAGTCCTCGATCTCCTTGTCGGTCAGCTGCCGGTTGTAGGTAAGCTCTCCCCAGGCCATGATCCTGTCGGTGATGCGCGTCCTTTCCTTGTAGGCTTTCATCTCCCTCAGCCCTTCCATGGGTTGGCAGCCGAGGCTCGGGGGCCTCTGTGTCATGTAGTAGGTGTATGCGCTCATGTTGTTCCTTTCTCCCTGCCTATTGTTGCCGGGCAGGGGCGGCGTCGTGGTCAGGCCCTGAGCTTCGCGCGCTGATCCAGCGCCTCGTTGCGGGCTGCGATGTGGGCTCGCCAGAGCTGCAGGAGGTCGAGGGCGGCGTCTGGAGCTCGGAGGAAGGCCTCCCTCGCCGCGTCGGCGATCTTGGTGTGGAGGCTGATCTTGTAGTTCAGCAGCTCCAAGTCGTAGGTGGCGGGGGTGGCGGTGTTGTTGGTCATGGTGGCCTCCTTTTTGCGCCTGGTGTGGCGTCTTAGTAGTGGTATTGCCCGATTGCGAGGTTCAGGATGAAGCGGGTTTCCTCCGTCTTGCAGTCGATGTCCAGGCCCCGGTCGTAGTTGTACTCGATCTCGCCTGTGTCGTCGTTGTAGATCGTCAGCTTTGAAATCCTGCCGCCGTTGATGCCGTACTCTGCTGAGGGCTCGTCGTAGACCTTCGCGTGGTAGGTGTAGGTGGTGCCGGTCTCCGGGTGCTTGATGGTGTGTTTTCTCCACATGGTTTTTTCCTCCTTTTCGTTGTGCCCGGTTTGGCCGCCGGGCCCGGCTTTGTGCTTATTCGTGGGCGGTCAGTTCCACGATCCTGATCTGTTCCTTCATGCGCTGCATCTTTTTGCTGTCCTGGATGATCCTCTGCAGCTGCCGGAGCTCGGTGTTCATCAGGGCTTTCGCGTCCTTCATGGTGCTTCTGCAGCCGATCACGCAGCGGATGGTGTCCTCGCTCATCCTGAGCACTGCGTACTTGAGGTTTTTGTTGCTGCTGGTGGTGATCTCCCGGCCCTTGTAGGTGTAGGTCATCTTCCTGTTCCTCCTTGTTTTTCGTGGTGTCAGGCGTTTGCCTTTGCTGCGCCCTGGCCTGCCTGGTAGGCTGCCTGCAGGGCTTCCTTCAGGCCCCAGGCGCTTACCTCGTGAAAGTCGAGGCTGTCGCTGTATCTGGTCTCCAGGGTCTCAATGTGCAGGATGATTTCCGCGATGTTCTGCAGCGTGAGGTCTCTTTCCGCGGTGGCTTCCTGCATGGCCTTGGTGGGCTTCGTGCGGTAGGTGGGCAGGTCAAAGGCTGCCGCGATGGCCTTGCGTACTGTCAGGTCGTTGTTGATGTAGCCGCTGTGGCTGATCTGCTTGGTCTCGCCGGTGCTCATCCTGGTGGCCATCGTTCCCCTCTTGATGAAGTCGCCGTATACCTGGTAGGTCTCGCCTGCGACCGTCGTGTTTGTCCTTGTCATCCTTGTGTTCCTCCTGCGTTTGCTCCCTTCCTGGGGCACCTTCATAATACTCCTTTGCGGGCGTGTTGTCAAGCGGTTTTTACGCGATTGCGTATATTTCTTTGCCTGTTTTTGTTGGTGTTTACATATAAAAAGCCGCCCTGGTGGGCGGTCTTCCTGGTTGTTATGTTGCTTTATTTGTTGAACTTTTCCGCGATACGCTTTGCTCGGATCGCTGCCTCTCTTTTCTCTGCGGGCTTGCTGCGCGATGCGCCTACATACTTTCCGCTGGTGATCCTGGCGTCGATGTACGGCTCATCTTCTTTGATGGCGTACCTGCCGCCGATCATCTTCGCCGGGAGGGTTCCGTCCAGTATTTTCTGCCGCACCACGCGCGGTGACTTCCCGTGCTTCGCGGCGTACTCTGCCGTTGAAATTAGCTTGCTCATCTGCATCACTCCTTGTGCTCATTCTACGCCCTGGCTGGCGTGTTGTCAAACTTGGCGATCAGGCTCGGCTCTCTGCGCCGCGCATTCCCATGGCGGCGTTCATGTATTCCTCGAAGCTGTCGAAGCTCATCACCTTCGGCGGCTCCGGCTTCG
>LSQX01092511.1_pt1 | contig 20615 bp, 18 predicted proteins | sample 654561 | NCBI WGS metagenome assembly LSQX01 (sample SAMN04489861, study PRJNA283612) | anaerobic digester metagenome | isolation source: 4 biogas reactors fed with cattle manure at either 37C or 55C with and... | place: Denmark: Kongens Lyngby | collected 2014 | reverse complement strand
CTCGACGTCCTCGGCCTCGGGCAGCACGGCCACGGTGCACGCCGACGTGTGAATGCGGCCCTGGGTCTCGGTGACCGGCACGCGCTGCACCCGGTGCACGCCGCTCTCGTACTTGAGGTGCGAAAAAACCTCGCGACCAGAAATCGAGGCGATCACCTCTTTGAAGCCGCCGCCGTCGGTCTCGGAGGCGCTCATGATCTCGACGGTCCACTGGCGGTTCTCGGCGTAGCGCGCGTACATGCGAAACAGATCCGCGGCAAACAGCGCCGCCTCGTCGCCCCCGGTGCCAGCGCGCACCTCCAGGATGATATTTTTCGTGTCGTTGGGATCGCGCGGCAAGAGCAGGATTTGAATCTGCGTCTCCAACGCGTCGCGCTGCTCTGTCAACGCGGGGATCTCCATTTCAGCCAGCTCGCGCAGCTCGGCGTCGTCGGAGTTCAGGGTTTGCGTGTACTCCGCCAACTCATCGCAGATGCGCTGGTATTCCCGATAGGCCAGCACCAGATCCTCGAGCTCGGCGCGCTCCTTCGAGATTTTGAGGAACAGCGCGCGGTTGGCGATGAGCTCGGCGTCGCAGAGCTGCTTTTCGATTTCGGCGAAGCGTTCCACAACGCTGTCGAGTTTGCCGATCAACATGGGTTGGGCTCCTTTTCCAGGCCAGCGCTAAATGCGCGAGATGATTTCGTCGGAGGGCTGCACTTGCGCCACCACGGCGTCGAAGTGTTCGTACACCCGCGGCGCTTCGGTGTCGGGGACGGCTTCGCCGGTCTCTTCGCGCCACAGCGCGGTGCGCAGGGCCGTCAGGGCGATCTCCAGTTGGTCGTCGGTGGGCCGGCGCGTCGTGAGCATCTGCATGAGGAGCCCGGGCCAAGTCAGCAGCTTCACCAGCCAGTTGTCGGTGTGCCGCCCCGCCCAGCGGTTGAACTCGTAGGCGATGCCCGCCACCGGCAAGAGCAGCGGCAACTTGATGAGCGCCACCAGGAGGTGCACGTAAAACGGTTTGCCCTCACCGGGCTTGGCCCACTCGGGCAAGAAGGGCAAGAGCACCGCCGACACCACGATGAAGATGAGGATGACCACGACGAGGAAGGACGTGCCGCAGCGCGGGTGCAGGGGGCTCTTGGTGCGGGCGTAGGCAACGGTGAGCGGCTCGCCGGCCTCCAGGGCGTAAATCGACATGTGCTCGGCACCGTGGTACATGAAGACCCGGCGGATGTCCTTGAGCAAGCTGATGGCGCCGACGTAGGCGATGAAAATGGCCATTTTCACCACGCCGTCCACCACGTGATAAATGTTGTCGTTGACCGTGAACTTGCGGCCCACAAAGAGATCGCCCGCATAAGTCGCCGCCAGGTGGGGCAGCAGCTTGAACACGCCAAAGAAGAGCACCAAACTAATAATGAGGGGCAAGGCAAAGAGCCAGCCGCCGCTGTCGCCGCCCTGCTGTTCTTTTTCTTTTTCCTCTTCGGTCAAGGACTCCGCCGCCGAAAAGTTGAGGGCCTGCATCCCGTTGACCATGGCCTCGGCCATCACCACCACGCCGCGCAAAAACGGCCACCGCAAAAAGCGCAGGCGATCCCAAATCGACTGCCACACGCCCTCCTTGACCACTATCTCGCCGTCGGGACGCCGAACCGCCACCGCCAAGCTATTGGGCGCGCGCATCATGACGCCTTCGATGACCGCCTGTCCTCCAACCTGGGCACATCGGCTCATATGTTTACCTTCCCTCTCGCAAGTCGGCTTGCGCGGTGCGTCTCACGCCCGGACACATCCGGGACGCGGAAATGAATGACATGAATATAGCGATGAAAAAACGAAATGCTGTCGTGCGACAACAACTACTTAGCGGGAGCGACCTTGCCGGCGTATTTTTTGCGAAAGCGCTCAATGCGACCCGCGGTGTCGAGCAGTTTTTGCTTGCCGGTAAAGAATGGATGGCAGTTCGAGCAGATTTCAAGCCCCATGTCCTTGCCCCAGGTCGAACGCACTTGCACGGCGTTGCCACAGGCGCAGGTAATGGTGATCAATTCATACTTGGGATGAATGTCGGGTTTCATATCTCAAAAGACCTTTCTGCCAGCCCGCCCCTCTGGTTGGGGCTGGGGCGTCTGCGGCATTTTTTACTGATTCATCGTCTCCAGGAACTCCTGGTTGGACTTGGTCCGACGCAGCTTATCCAGCAAAAACTCCATGGAGTCAATCACATTCAATGGGTGCAGCAATTGGCGCAGGAGCCAGACGCGCTGGAGGACGAAATCCTCGAGGAGGAGCTCTTCTTTTCGCGTGGCGGAGCGGTTGATGTCGAGGCACGGGAAGATGCGCTTCTCCATCAGCTTGCGGTCCAGGTGGATCTCGCTGTTGCCGGTGCCCTTGAACTCTTCAAAGATCACTTCGTCCATGCGCGAACCGGTGTCCACCAGGGCCGTGGCGATGATGGTGAGGCTGCCGCCGCCTTCGATGTTGCGCGCGGCGCCGAAGAAGCGCTTGGGTTTGTGCAGGGCGTTGGAGTCGACACCGCCGGAGAGAATTTTACCAGAGGGCGGCACCACGGTGTTGTAAGCGCGGGCCAAGCGGGTGATGGAGTCGAGCAAGATGATGACGTCGTGGTTGTGCTCCACCAGGCGCTTGGCTTTCTCGATGACCATCTCGGCTACCTGGACGTGGCGTTGGGCCGGCTCGTCGAACGTGGAGCTGATGACCTCGCCGCGGACGCTGCGCGCCATGTCGGTGACTTCTTCGGGGCGCTCGTCGATGAGCAGCACGTGCAGCTTCGCCTCGGGGTGGTTCGTGGAGATCGCGTTGGCGATGTCCTGGAGCAGGACGGTTTTGCCAGCGCGGGGCGGCGAGACGATGAGGCAGCGCTGTCCCTTGCCGATGGGGCAAAGCAGGTCGATGATGCGCGTGGAATCATTTTGCTTATCGGGGGTCTCGAGGTGGAAGCGCTCGTCGGGGTACAGGGGCGTCAAGTTGTCGAAGAGAATCTTGGTGCGGGCCACCTCGGGGGGCTCGTGGTTGATGCTCTCCACTTTGAGCAGCGCGAAATAGCGCTCGGACTCCTTGGGGGGACGGATTTGCCCCTGGACGATGTCGCCGGTGCGCAGGTTGAAGCGACGGATTTGCGACGGAGAGACGTAGATGTCGTCGGGACCGGGGAGGTAGTTGTAATCGGGGGCCCGCAAAAACCCGAAACCGTCTGGCAGGGTTTCCAAAACGCCGTCACCCATGATGGCGCCGTTTTTGTCGGCCTGCGCTTGCAGCAAGGCGAAAATCAACTCTTGCTTGCGCAGTCCGGAAGCCCCCTCGATGTTCAAATCGGTGGCCATGGCGGTTAGTTCAGAGATGGGTTTTTTCTTCAGATCCCTTAGATTCATGTGTTCCTCTCACTTTTCTCGATTCTGTTCTTATGGTTCGCGGGTGATTCCGCAGGTTTTGCTTATGATAACGAATCGTTGGGCTCACGGATGTGAGCGGTGGTTATTGTCAAATTGCAAATGAGGCTGTTTGTCTTTGTGTTCTTGATTCTCGTCAATTCGGGGAATGCAAGCAGTTGGTGTGATCAAGCACCCGGCTATTTATAAGCGCTGTTTGGGCTTGTCAAGTATTTCGTGCATCATTTTTTCTCGCGGCCCAAGACAGAAAAAAATACGCGGCTTGGCAGATGGCGCACCATTGGATTAAAAGAGGTCTCTTATGTGTGCCCCAATCCCCATCTCTCCCGCATTGCGTCGCGCCCTGCTCCCGGTGCTCGGCGTCTTGTGCTGCCTCGCGGCCTGCTCGCCATCGAAGCCCGCCGATGATGCCCCACAGGCCGACGCCGCTGCCGACGCCGCTGCGCTCCCCGAAGCCGCCCGGGCCCGCCAACAAAACTACGCCGACAGCCTCGGCGAAGCGCGCCAGTTCATACAGCGCGAAAACCTCAGCGCCGCCGCGCGCATCGTCGACGTGGGGTTGCGCAAAACCAAGGAGGACGGCCGCGACTGGGAGCTGTATTACGCGGAGTTTCAACTGCTCAGCGCCAACTTGCAGCGCGCCGCGTTCGCCCCGCTTGAATCGCTGCGCCGCTACGCCGACGCCATGGCGATCTTCCGGGTGCACGACCACAGCGCGGGGCAATTCGAGGTCTTGCTGGAGCTCGCCGTCCTCGAAGAAGACCGCGGGGATTTCGCCGCCGCCGAACGACAACTCGACGAGGCAGCCACCCACCTGCCGCGCATCGACGCCCCCCGGCTCTTGGCCCGCTACGACGTGTGCCGCGGTCGCGTAGAAGCCGGCCGCATGAACCACGAACAGGCCCTGCAGCACTTCGCCGAGGCCGACAAGCGCTACGCCAAGGCCAAAGAGAAACTCGCCCAGGCCGACACGCTCTTCTTGGCGGCCAGCAGCCACGACGCCCAAACCGACACCCGCCGGGCCCGCGTCGCCCTCGAAAAAGCCGCCGCGCTCTACGGCGAAGAAAACTTCGCACCTGGCGTGGTGCGGGCCACCCACCGCCTCGCCATCTTGGCCGAGCGCGACAAGCAGTACAAAAAAGCCAAGGCGCTGCTCACCAAGACGCGACAGCTCTACCTTGAACTCGGAAAGCACAGCGATGCCGCAAAAGTCGAACAACACATCCATGTCCTGCCTGAATAACGCCGCCAAGATCGCCCTGGGCTGCCTCGCCCTGTTCTTCGGCGTCTCCCTCGCCGCGGGGGGCATCGCTTCCAAAGCGGCGCACCCCGGTACGGACGGCACCATCGACGTCTCCGAGATCCGCCCCGGCATGACGGGTTACGGCCTCACTGCGTTTTCGGGCAGCACCCCCGAGCGCTTCGGCGTCACCGTCATCGACATCGTCCCCAACTTCATCCCCCGGCAGAGCGTCATCCTCATCCGCTGCGACCACCCCATCACCGACCACGCCGGCGTCATCGGCGGCATGAGCGGCTCGCCCATTTACTTCGGCGACCGCCTGGCCGGCGCGCTGGGCTACGGTTGGCGCTTCAACAAAGACCCGGTGGCTGCGGTCACGCCCATCGCCGACATGCGGGCCTTGTGGCAACGTCGCCTGCGGGGATCCGCCACCACCTTAAGCCAGCGCGAGTTCGCACAGCGCATCTCCGTGTTGCCCACGGCATTGGCCAACGCCTCGACCATCGAACCCGCACCAGTCCCGTGGCCCGCACCGCTCTCCCACCGGGCGCACGACCACACCTCGCTGCTGCCCGTGCAAACCCCGGTGGCCCTCTCGGGCTTCTCCGGACACGCCCAGCAGCTCCTCGAAGACGCCCTGACGCCCTTTGGCATGCTCCCCATGCAGGGCGGCGGCGCCGGTCCCAACGAGTCCGCACAAGCGCCCCAAGGCTTTGTCCCCGGCAGCCCCGTGGGCGTGCAGCTCATCCGCGGCGACCTCTCCGCCACGGCCATCGGCACCGTCACCGACGTCTTCGGCCCCGCGCTGCTGGCCTTTGGGCACCCCATGATGAACATGGGCGAGACCTACCTGCCCATCACCACCGCGCACATCCACACGGTCATCTCCTCGGTGATGCGCTCCAACAAACTCGGCTCCCCGCTGCACGAGGCGGGCTCCCTCATCCAGGACCGCCAAGCCGCCATCGCCGGCCGCACCGACATCCGCGCCCCCGTCGTCCCGGTAGAGATCTCCATCGACACCGGCGCCGCCGAGAACACCGAAACCTTCCGCGTCTCCGTCGCCGCCCACAGCCTGCTCACCCACCGCCTCATCCACTCCGCCGCCCTGGCCGCCCTGCGCCTAGCGGTCGCCGATGCCCGCGACGTCACCGTCGAGGCCGAGGGCACCCTCATCATCAAAGGACGCGCGCCCCTCCACCTGCGCGACGCCAGCGTCTCCCGCGGCGGTGCGGTGCCGCTCTTTCCCCAGCTCGTGCCCGCCGCCATCACCGGGGCCGTGCTCGCCAACCCCTTCGAGCCCGTCGAAATCGAATCGCTCCAACTGCGCTTCACCGTGCGCGACGGCCTGCGCTTCGCCACCATCCGCGAGGTGACCACCGCCACACCGGAGCCCGGCGCCGGCGACACCATCAACCTCTATGTGCGGCTCCAGTCCTTTGGCGGCGAGGAGCGCTTGGTCACGCTGCCCTTCCAGGTGCCCCGGCACGCCGAAAACCAACGGCTGCAGATCACCGTGGCCGGCGGCAACAGCATCGCGCCCCCCATGGCGCCCCCCGAGAACCTCGACGACTTTCTCGCCAATGTCCGGCGCTTCTATCCCAGCCGCGCGCTGGTGGTCCAAACCGCTGCGCCCACCGGCAGCATCGCCATGCGCGGCGCCCTGTTGCAAAACCTGCCCGGCTCGACCCTGCACTCATTAAAAGGCGTCGCCAAAACCGAGGCCCCCAAATCCCACAACGTAAGCCAGGTCGACATCGTGCCGAGCCACGACATCATCGCCGGAAAAGAAACCATCACGCTCACCGTGGTCCCAAGGAGCAAACCATGATCCAACGCTGGCAAATCCTCGCATTTTTACTCTCGGCGCTCGCCGCGACACCGGCGCATGCCTCGGGCGCGCGGCTGTGGGAGCTGGCCGGTCCCAACGAGCTGAGCAGCGGCACCTTCGAGGGCACCGCCGCCTCTTCCCGGGGCGAAATCATCCCGGGCTGCACCAGCGAGCCGGTGGGCCTAGACCCCGTGGGCGCCGTGTGGAGCGCCATCCGCGACGCCCAGGGACGCACCTATCTCGGCACGGGCTACGAGGGCAACATCTACCGCCTGGAGGGCACGCGCGCCGTGCTCGTCGCCAAAACCGGCGGCCTGCTCGTCACGTCGATGGCCTTCGACAACGCGGGCAATCTCTACGCCGCCACCCTGCCCGCCGCCGACATCTGGAAGGTCGAGGCCCCGGAGCGCGTCGCGGACGGCCAGCCCCAAGAGGCCCAGCGCTGGACCACCCTGCCCCTGCCCGCCGAGCACATCTTCTCCCTGGCCTGGGACGGCGCCAAAAAGCGGCTCTACGCCGGCACCGGACCCACAGGGCACATCTATGCAGTGGGCGCCGACGCCAAGCCCGCCCTCTACCTGGACACCGGCGAACAGCACGTCTTGAGCCTCGCCGTGTCCCCCAGCGGCGCTTTGTTGGCTGGCACCGGCCCTGGGGCCCTGCTCCTCGAAGTCACCGCGCCGGGCCAATACCGCGTGGTGGCCGACTTCTCGCAAAGCGAAGTCCGGGCCATCGCCCCGGTGCCATCGGGAGGCTGGGCCGTGGCGGTCAACCACTTCAAGGTGCCCGCCGCCGCTGCCCCGCGCGCCGTCACCGCTGCCCAAACCGCCGCGCCCGCCAACACCGCTGCGCCGCAAGCCACTCCCGCCGCCCCGCAAGCCAAGCCCGCCACCCAGGGTGAGGGCCGCGTGTTCCGGTGCTTTGAAGACGGGCGCATCGAAGCGGTTTACGAGGACACCACCACCCTCGTGCAGGCCCTGGCCGTCGCCGCCGACGACACCATCTACGCGGGTCTGGGCGCCAACGGCACCGTGGTGGCCATCGCCCCGGACCTCACGCAAACCCTCTACCTCGACCTGCCGGAGCGCGAAATCCTCGCCCTCATGGCCGACGACACCCTGGTCCTCGCCGCCACCGGAGACGCCGGAGCCGCCTACCGCATCCGCAAAAGCGCCCCGCAAAAGCCCACCTGGATCTCCCCGGTGCTCGACGCCGGCACCCACGCCCAATGGGGTGCCCTGGCCTGGTATGGACAGGGGCGTTTCACCGTGACCACCCGATCGGGCAACAGCGCCGTCCCCAATAAGGCCTGGAGCCCCTGGGAACGCGTCGCAGCGCCCCACCAGCGCCCCGCCTCCCCCGCCGCGCGTTACTTTCAACTGCGCGTGCAATTTCCAAACGACCCGCAAGCGCGCCTCACCAGCGTCCAACTGCCCTTCCTCCCGCGCAACCAGCGGCCCATCATCACCGAGTTCAACGCCGACACGCGCTTCGACAACCGCAACATCACCCTGGCCCGCGCCCGCACCAAGCCCCAAGAGGCCGCCCTCAGCCGCCGCACCACGCCGCTGTGGAACGACAAGCGCAACACCCGCGACCTGCCCCTCTCCTGGAAGGTGCAAAACCCCGACGGCGACGCGCTGCGCTACGAGCTGCACTACCGCCCCGAGGGCGAAACCCTGTGGCGCCCCATCCTCAAGCCCGACCAAGTCCTCACCGCCCTCAAGTACACCTGGTCCACCGAGGGCATCCCCGAAGGGCGCTACCAAATCCGCCTCACCGTCGACGACTCCCTGTCCCGCGCCCCCGAAGACGTCCTCACCGACGCGCGCATCTCCGCGCCGGTGCTCATCGACAACCAACCGCCGCACATCCGCGATCTGCAGCACCGCAACGGCCGCATCCAGGGCCAGGCCGTCGACACCTTCTCCCGCATCGCGCGGCTCGAGTATTCGCTCGACGGTGCGCCGTGGGTCCCCGCTGCCTGCGCCGACGGCATCTGCGACAGCCCCAGCGAGCGTTTCGACTTCCCGCTGCCCACCGGCTTGTCCCCGGGGCCCCATGCCATCGCCGTGCGCGCCTTCGACGAGGCCGGCAACCTCGGGGCCGCCGAAATCCACATCGACGTGTCCGGGGGGCGCTAAGTCATGGCACCCCTCGCCGAACAGCTCGCCGGAAAGCGCGTGGCCCTGGCCATGTCTTCGGGCTTCTTCGGTTTCTACCACCACGGCGGTGTGCTGCGCGCCCTGTGCGAAGTGGGCATCCGGCCCTGCGCCCTCAGCGGCACCAGCGCCGGTTCCATCGTAGCGGGCCTGCACGCCGCGGGCCTCGACCCCGACCAAATCCAAACCGAAATGGGCCGCATCCGCCGCGCCGACTTTTGGGACATGCAGTTCCCCTTCTCGCGCCACGGTACTGGGCTCATCGCCGGGGGGCGCTTCGGCGCGCTGCTGTCGCGCATCCTCCCGGTGCACCGCTTCGAGGACTGCCCCATCCCCGTGTATCTCGGGGTCTACCGCATCCGCGACGGCCGCACCCTCACCCTCGACAGCGGCTCCCTCATCGAGGCCATCCGCGCGTCCTGCGCCGTGCCCTACATGTTCGCGCCGGTGCTCATCGACGGCGAGGCCTACCTGGACGGCGGGCTGGCCGAAAAAACGCCCCTGGCCCCCTTCATCGACGCGCCGGACATCGACGCCGTGCTCGTCTCCCGGCTGCCCCCGCGCGAGGACACCGGCGGCAAGGCCCGCAAGAGCGGTCTGTTTTCGGGGCTCTCCTTCGGCCTCGACACCCCGCTAGAAGAACGCATTGAGCGCGACCGCCGCGCCGTGGCCCTGCTGCGCGAACGGGGAAAGCGCGTCCATGTGCTCGCACCGAGCCGCATCTGGCTGGGCCCCTTTAGCCTCCACAAAGCCACCGAGGCCGCCGAACACGCCTACCGGGCCACGATGACGCTCCTCACCAGCCCCGACGCCAAGCTCGGCTGCCCCGACCTCGCCTAACCGCCGCCGCCTCGCTGATTCGCGGCATAAAATCGCGCGACAAAACAATAATGGTGTAAATTTAAATCGATACCGCATATTCTATTTCCAATTGCAAAATTCACAGTTCGCCAAACGCGCCGCGGGTGCGAGAGGAGAAGCGCCATGGGCAACAAGTTTATCATTGTGCCGGGCCTCTTGATTTTGGCCGTCACCGCCTACACCGGCATGGTGATCATGAACACCCACAAGACCCTCACCCCCGATGCCCAGACCGCCACCCGCGATCTCGACGACACGTCACCACCAACCCCCATCACGCTCCAAGAAGCCCTAAAACACTACAGTGGCATCATCGCCGATCACACCGCCAACATGGAGCAGTACGCCAAGCCGTTTTTGGGCGACAACGAGGGCGGGAGGAATTGGGGCCCCACCGCGCTAGAAGGGGTTTACTTCGCCGTTTTGGACTTGGATTTCGACGGTCAACCCGAACTAAAGGTGGGAGGCGCGCCAGGCCGAAGAAGGCCTCGTCGTCGACGCCATGCCCGGTTTGTATACCGAGCTGGTCGAACCGAACCAAGAGGCAATCTTTCACCTTAAAGAGTAATCTCTAACAATTTGATTTCATTAAAAAACGAAAGACACCCATAAGGAGGGACACCATGACCAACAAAATTGTTATTGTGCTGGGCTTCTTGATTTTGGCTGCTGCGGTCTACGCTGGCGGCGCGTCGATGCGGACCCGCCTCGCCGTTGAACCCGAGCGCAACCCCGTCGCCCAAGCGGCCTCCCAAACGGCCTCCCCGGCGGACAACAACGCCCCCGAAGCGCCACCCCCTGTCCCACCAGAACCCATCGACCCCAAGACAGCCCAAGAACTCTACGCGGGCATCATCGCTGAACACACCGCCCAAATGGTGCAAAAGTCCAAAGCGTTCTTCGACGCTCAAGAAGAGTACGCGGATCTCGAGGGGATCAACTTTTACATCCTCGACCTAAATGGCAATGGCCAACCCGAGCTGCTCGTGGCCTATGTGGGCTGTGTCCAGGCCTCCTTCATGCAGGGCTACTATCTCTACGGCCTAAAAGACAAACAGCCCGTTCTGTTGCAACAAAAGAAAACCGAAGGCAGCCTGCCCTACCCAGAATCCCTCGGAGACACCCAACACCTGTTCCGCGTGAGCGATCCCAGCGGCCAAAGCTACGCTGCGCTGTGGGAGCTCGCCTACGGCGAAAGCGTTTACGCCACCGCCCTGGTGCTCCACCGATTCGTCCTGGACGACGCTGGATTGTCGCTGCAAACGGTACACAGTATCCCGACGAACGAAAAGCGATTCACTGGATCCGACGGTTACCTAGATGACGACGCCAGCGTCAAAGATCTCCGCAAAAGATGGCAGGCCTATGCCGCGCAGGCCCAGCTCGAGACCGCCCCCATGCCCGGCCTGTACTCCGGTCTGGTCGCGCCCAAAGAAACACCCAAATTCTCTCCGCTCAAATAGCGGCACTCCGGGCCCATCTCCGCGCTTTTTTTGCGGTTTTGGGGCGCTTATCCAGCAATTGCCAAGCGCAGGTCTTCGCGTTATCTTTTCTTTCATGAAAACCAAACGCCTCATCCCATTGGCCGCTGCGATCCTGATCTGCTGGCTCATCCCCCAGGCCGCAGCCCTGCAAGAAACCCCTGCCCCGGCCCCCGCCGAGAAAGAGTGGATGCCGCCGCCGGCCCCCATCGAAGGCAAGTGGAAATTCGTCGGCTGCGAAGAAGCGGAAGGCATGGTCATCTCCTTCACCGTCAAAGACGACCCGCAGCCCCGGGATCCCGAAAAGCCCTACATCCGCCAAATCCAAAAGAAGGCCTCGGCCAAGGTCCTCGAAGTGGGCAATGCCGCAGTGATGAAGTACCAAAAAGGCGATGTGATTTTCGAAGAGTTGGCCCCCAACTACGCGGGGAATTGGCGCGGCAAGTTCAAGTGGCGCAGCGCCCTCGGCGAGGTGCGCATGGACCCCGTCTACCTCACCATGGAAGGCGACAACCTCGTGGCCGCCATGACCACCAGCCCCTGCTTTCGCGTGATGGAGCGCGTGCCCTAGTTATCTCGTCCCGCTATCCCGCCCCGTTAATGGCAATCAAACCACTCAAACGTCGAGGCGTCGTCGCTCAGCACGCGGTAGAGCAGCCCGCCCTCCGGCAGCACGGTAAACGACCGGTACGGCGCCTCCTCATCCGATAGGCGGTGCGGGGGCAACGCGGCGTGTCCCACCGGGTTTCCTTTCGCGTCGAGGCACAGCAGGGACCGGCCGACTTCGGCGTCTAGGACGACATAGGCCCGGCCCTGGGCGTCGGTTTGAAAGAACGGCAGGGCCAACAGGGATGTGCCGGCGTTCAGAAAAGTCGAGTACAGGTGCTCGGGCTCCTTGCCGCGCATGGCGGTCACAAACAAGTCGCCCGTGTCGGTGTTGTCGATGCCCGCCAGCAGGATGGTTTCGCCGTCCGGCCCCACGCGTCCGGGGATGACGCCCGCCTCGTCGCTGTACACCTTTTGCGGTGGGCCCTCGAAGCGCGCGGTCACTCCGGCGGCCTTGCGCGAAGTGAGCCCCGAGTCGAAGAAGACCTCCTGCCCGACGACGTACATGCCCATCTCGGTCACGGCCTGGCGCTCCGGATACGCCGCGACGACGCGCTCACCCGTGGCATCGAGCATCAACATGCCGTTGGTGTGCAGCCCGTCGTGGTCTTGCAGCACAATGGTGCCGTCGGCGGCCACCCCGACATCCGCGGGCCGCGCCAACCCCGAAAACGGCGCCGCGCGCAAGTAGCGCCCCTGCTCGTCGAACCACACCAGGCGAAACCGCATGCTGTCGAGCACCAGCAGCTCGCCCGCTGCCGTCACCGCAAAGGACTGGGGCGGACGGATCTCGCCCTCTATCTCCGGGACCTCCTTGCCAAGCTGGTCCTCGCCCGCACCGTAGGTCGCGCACAGCCAGCGGCGGTGGGCCTGGCGCGTCCCCTTGGGCGGCACGGACAACCGCTCTGACACGTCGTCGTTCGCCTCGTCTGTCGCCACGCCCTGTTCGTCGACGACAGCGCGCAGGTGGGCCGGAAGCGGATGCGCCGTACGCTTAGCGGGTGCCGACTGGGAGCGGGCGTGTGGCGTCGTCTCGCGCGGCGCACTTCGGCTCGGTGCCGTGGACGCCCACTTCACGCCAATGAGCAAGACCAGGGCCGCGGCCAAGACCGCGCACACCCCCAAGACCACCACAATGCGTCGCTGCAGCGGTGCTTTCTCCGGTGCTGTCTTGGGCAGCGGTGCCTTTTGCCATGCTGTTTTCGCAGACTGTTTCATGTTGGCTACCACCCCTTTCTCCGGATGAAGTGCGAATCATCCGTGTTGGCGACGAGCGTGCGCCGGACCGCCTTGCAACCCTCGGAGCAGCCCACGCACTCAAAGCTCTTGAACACGCCCGACGCATTGGGGCGCGAAGCCACGAGGTAAATGTGTTTTTTCGACACGCGCGCGTCTCCGGGCAGCACCTGCTTGTGGGTCACGGTTTGCCAGTTGGGGTTGCTCTGAAAATAACGCGACGCCACATAGCCATTGTTGCTGGGATTGGTCATCGGGTCAAAGTCGGGAAAGCCCCAAATGGTCGAGACAAACCCGGAGCAATCCGCGCCGAATTCTAAGTTGCCACCGGTGGCCACGTGTTTGCAATTGGGGCAGTTCCCCGTGCACTTCCCCGCGTTGCCATTGGGACCGGCCACGGCGCCGCCATCGGGGTCCCAGCGCGCGTTGCCCCACCAGTAGGAAAATCCCATGGCCTGCCGGGCCCGCGCCAAGGCGTTGATGCGCGTCTGCGACAGCGGCATGTTGTTGGCGTAGGCGTACACAAAATCGAGGTTGTTGCGGTGAATCCAGCCCAGCACACCGGCGTGATCGACGCGGTACCGGTTGTTCGTGGCGTCGGAGATCACCACCTTGACCGCGGCGTTGGGCGCGATCTGGCGGAAGGGATTGGGCGCCGTGGCCGACACGTACATCGGCACCCCCGACGCGCCCGTAAGCGGCACCACCTGGTAAATGTTGTTCAGCGCCAGCGAGCCCGTGGCGATGCCCGACACCCAGGGGAGCCCCTCATCACCCTCTTCGCCATATCCGTTCTTGTCCACGCGGACGGCCTCGTCGCCGCCGCCCTCGCAGCCGATTGTCGCCAGCGCCAACGCCAGCGCCAACGACAACGTCAACGCCCACGACAGCACCAGCCGCCACCACTTTCCCCAAAATCGCTTTGCACTCATCTCCCTCTCCTTTGTCAATGTGCACGCGTAACTGCGCGCATAGAGACATCGGCCGCTGCGGCAAAAGGTTTCCTAAAAAAGTGCCCGGAAGCGAAAAAAAGCGAAAAAAAGTGCGTGGGGGCGCGCCGCGACGCCAAAATCAGGCGACACCCAGGCGCTGCAGGTGCTTACAGGGATTCGGGGATTCGAGGACTAGAAGCCGAACTGCAGTTGGCTGGCAAAGAGGATATGGTGCAGGGTCTCGGGATCGGGGTTGATGGCGGTGGCATCACGGCGATCCAGGTACAGGCTGAAGTTGTTTTCCCACTTGAGATTTTGCCCGAAGATGTACCAGTTCAAACCAGCCGTGATCTCCTGGGAGAGGTCCTCGTCGAATTGGTGGTTGTCGACCAGGGAGTAGCGCAGCACGGGCTCCAGGCGCTTCTTGATGAGGTAGCCGGCCTTTAGGTAGGTGCCGATGCGGTTGAACTCCGGGCCGTCAAAGATGGCCTCTTCGGCGATGGCCTCGAAGAAGACCGCCGCGCTGATGGAGAGGCCGTGCACTTTAAAGATGGCGTCCACGCCGATGAAGTGGCTGGTGATGTCGTCGTCGTCGTGGTCGAACTCCGTGGCCGCGGACACGCCCACGCCAAAGCGGAAGGGGCCGCCGTCGAAGTCGGAGGCCTGGTAGCCATTGACGCCGTTGTTGTAGCCGAAGCGACCCACCAGGGATGGCGCGAAGTCGTCGAAGAGCGCGTTGGGAGCGTTGTCGCCCTCGGAGAAGTTGAACACGCCGAAGGCCCACTCGATGCCTTTGACGCGGGTGTAGTCATTGCTGATCATGATGCCCACGTCCGCGCCGCCGCCCATGGCGCCGATGGAATTAAAGATGAGGTTGTTGGCCGCCGTGGAGTTGATGTAGTCGCGGTCGAAGGGGCGCTTGAACACGCCCACGCTCAGGTGCAGTTTCTCCGGGATGAACGCCCAGTCGACGGTGGCCTCTGGCAGGGTGCCCACCGCAAAGTCGTACATCACGGTGTAGGTGAGGCGCGGTGAAAACACGTTGCCGGAGAGGGCCAAGCGCCAGTAGGGGAGGCCAAAAGCCGCGTGGTTGATGTGGTTGGTGCCCGGCGATCCGTCGTCGCCGATTACCTGGACTTCATCGTTGTAGTACGCAAAGCGCGTCTTGAGAACGGAGTTGATTTTGAGTTTGAAGTTTTTGTCCGGGGTCTGGATGTAGAATCCCTTGTCCCACCCCGCGACGCCCTCGCCACCCAATGTTTCTACGTTGGGTTCATCCAACGTCGTGTCGGCAACCGGCTCAGGGTTCGGCGCTGGCGCGGCGATGGGCACCGGATCGGGTTCGGGCGCGGTCGCGTCGTCGCTCTGGGCGTCGGCATCGGCGCTGCCGCTCACCCCTTCATCGGTGCTGGCCGAGGCGCTGGCCCCCAGGGTCAATTGGGCAAAGACCGGTCCCGCCGCCAACCACATCGCGGCCACCAGAGACAAAAATGACAATTGGCTTACTTTCATCTGTTCTTCCTCGTTTCTGTTGTTTTGCGTGCCCTGTGTCCGGCGTGCTGACCGCGCCACCAGCGGCACAAACAATCGTTAAAATGGCGAGAGCCCCCTATTCATTAACAGCCGCGCACACCGGCGCGACATCTCAACTGTCTCGCATGGGATGCGATTTACCCCAAGCCGCAGAAAAAATCAAAATGCAAACACCGGATGTCGAGCGCCCTCCCCCCCATTGCCACCTGCCGTGCCCCGCGCTAATACACCCACTCCGGCGGTACATCGGCCGCAGCGACGATGTGTTCGCGCAGGCGCTCGTAGTCGCTTTGTTCGTAACAGGTGGCCGTGCCCCCGTGCAGGTAGAGCATCCGGGGCGCGTAACGCCGCGCATCTTCTAAGGCGTGCAGGACGCTGATTACGGTGGTTTGGCGCGCGGTGCGCAGGTTTTCGACCACGCGGTGCAGCATGAAGCGGTGGGCGACATCCAGGTGGTTGGTGGGTTCGTCCAGGAGGATGAGGCCGGTGTTTTGCGCCACCACCATGGCCAGGCGGGCCCGCTGGCGTTCACCGCCGCTGATCGCCCCCACGGGTCTGTCCGCCAGGGCCACCAGATCGCACAGCTCGATGGCGGCATCCACCTGCTCCCAATCTGCCGGGGACATGCCGCGCAGGCCGCGCCACCAAGGCGTTCGCCCCAGGGCCACCAATTCGCGCACGCGGATGCCCGGGTCCAGGGGCTGCTGTTGCAACAACAGGGTCATGCGCTGCGCGCGCACCCGGGCGGGGATGCGTTCGAGGCGCTCTCCACCGAGCCGAATCTCTCCGGACAAGGGGTGCAAGGCCCCGCTCAGGGTGGCGAGCAGGGTGCTCTTGCCCGTGCCGTTGGCCCCCACAATGGAGAGGGCCTCCCCCGGTGCCAGGGAAAAGCTCACGTCGCGAAGCAGCGGTTTGTCGCCGTAGCCGCAATGCAATCCGCACACTTCCAATCGCTTCACGGCATTACCTCCGCATCTCCCTGCGCAACAGCACCAACAGGGCCGGCGTACCCACCAGGGCCGTCAGCACCCCCACGGGGATCTCCTGGGGCGACAACAACGTGCGCGCCAGGGTGTCGGCCACCAGCAGCACCAAGGCCCCCAGCAGCGCCGAGAGCCACAGGTTGGGCAAAAAATTGCGCCGCGACATCATTAAGACCAGGTGGGGCACAATGAGCCCGATGTAGCCGATGAGGCCGCCCAGAGAGACCGCCAGCCCCGCCAGCACGCTCGCCGCCCACGTCACTTCGTACAGCACGCGCGACGCGTTGACCCCCACCAGGCGCGCCCCCTCCTCCCCCAGGGCAAAGGCGTTGATCTCGCGGGAGCGAAAGCCCAACAGGACCAGCGCCGCCAGCCCCCCCACCGCGCCCACGGCCAACTGCGACCACGTCAAATAACCCAGGCCGCCGGCGAGCCACGCCGTGGTAATGCGCAGTTTCAGCGGTTCGAATTGTGTGAGCAGCAAGACGATGATCGCCGAGCAAAAAGCATTGATGACCACGCCGCCCAGCACCAGGCCCAACAGCGAGACGCGCTGCCCCGGTCCCCGGGCGATGGAGAGCACCAAGATGGTGGCGCCCTGGGCACCGAGAAAGGCCACTGTGGGGATGAACCAGAGCCCCATGCTGCCCCCGGAGGCTCCCAGTGTATTGGCCACGACCACCCCTAAGGCCGCGCCGCCGGAGATGCCGAGCAAGAAGGGATCCGCCAGGGGATTGCGGCTGACGCTTTGCAACACCAAGCCCGCCGGGGCCAGGGCCGCGCCGATCAAGATCGCCCCTAAGACCCGCGGCAAGCGCAACAGGCCGATAATCCGCGCCAGGGCGGGGTCGCCATCGGGGGCCAGGAGCTTGCGGGGCCAGTCCCACTCCCACACCACCTGTCCCGCGTGTTGTCCCAGGGCCGTCGCCGCGTAGGCGCACAGCAGGACAGCGCCCGCCAACAGCCCAAACCAGTGCGCCGGGCGTTTCACGGGCCCTCCGAAAGCGGGGTGTCTCCGGGGCGGTCGGTTTCAAGCGGCGCGGGAAACAGGGCGTCGTGCAATGCCTGCAAGCCCTCGGCCAGGCGCGGTCCGGTGCGCACCACCAGGTCGGGATCCACCTCGGCGATGAGGCGCCCTTGGGCAATGGCGCGCAAATCCGCGTATCCGGGGCGTTGGGACAGCTCGCGTATTCGCTCCGAGCGGTCGCGGCTGCCGGGACTGAGCAGCAACACAAAGGCGGGGTCGGCGCGCAGCACCTCCTCGGCGGAGACCTGGGCGTAGGGTGCCCGGATGTGGGCCAAGGCGTTGCGGCCACCGGCCATCTCCAACAGCTCCGTCACCAGCGCGTCTCGGCCGATGGTCCAGGGGCGGGCGATGTCCGAGGCGTCGACCTCCACGTAGACCGACGGGGCGGACTGGGGCTGCGTCGCCACCCGGGCAGTGACGCGCTCGGCCACCTGGCGCATGTGCGCGGCCAATTGCCGTCCCGCGTCGGCGCGACCGCACAACACCGCAATGCTGGCGATCATCTCGGCGACCGCCGCGTAGCTCTTGGGGTCGAAGACCGCCACGGGGATGCCCAGTTGTGCAAAGGCGTGGGTGTTGCGGTCATCTTTGAAGTAGAGCAGCACCAAGTCGGGGCGAAAACTGGCCACCGAGGTCACCGAAATCACCGCCCCATCCACGGCGGGCAGGCTTTGGGCCCCCGCGGGAAAATTGGACCACTTGTCGCGCAACACCACTTGGTCACCGCAGCCCACGGCGAACAGGGTCTCGGTAAAGCCGGGCGACAAGGCGGCGATGCGCGTGGCGGGCTGGCGCAGGGCAACCCGTCGCCCCAAGGCATCGGCAATGGCGATGGCCGTGTCGTCATTAGATGTGGCTGTGGTTGTTTCCGACGCGCTGGTCCCGAATGTGCTTGCCTTCGACGTGCAGTTCGCGGATGCGGGAGCCTCGGACGCGGGCGCAGGTGTCTGGACGCAGGCGCACCACAGCACCGCGCTGAGCCACAGTGAGCACCTGTGGCCCCGTGCCGCACGCCCTGGGCCGGTCCGCCGCATTGTCGCTTTAGGGGATGTAGCGCGCCCGGGAGGCGTCGTTCTCCCAGACATCGCAGCACTTGACGCGCAGGCCGCGCTCCTTGGGCAGCTTCTCGGCCACCGCTTCGCAGATGACCCGGGCCAAGTTTTCGGATGAGGGATTGCGCGCAATAAAGGGTTCGACTTCGTTGAGATGCACGTGGTCGAAGCGCGACACGGCCTCGGTCATCAGGCGGTCGAGCTCGTGGAAGTCGAGCAGCATGCCGGTCTCGTCGAGGGTGTCGCCGGCCAAGTGGACGCGCACGCGCCAATTGTGACCGTGCAGGCGCTCGCACTTGCCCTTGTAGTGGCGGAGTTGGTGGGAAGCAGCGAAGGTTTTTTCTCGGCAGATTTCAAACATAGTAAGGCTCTGTTGCCACACCGCCGGGCCGCGCGCAAGCACTCTTGCGCCAAATGCCCTCCGCCGGACCGCGTTTTGTGCTAGGATGAACGCCGTTTATGAAACCCCGTTTGCCCATCGCCGCCCTGCCCTTGCTCGCCGCCTTGCTCCTGAGCTGCAACGCCTGCCAGCAGTGCCAGTCGCCGCCCCAGGGCGCCCCCACCCAAGGAGACACCGTGCCCGACACCCAAGCCGAACCCCGCGTCGACAGCGCCCCCGCGCCCCCGCGCATTGAGGGAGCCCTGCCCCCCCAGGTGGCCGACGTCTTTTACCCCGGCGACCCCCAAGAGCTGGCGCAGTTTGTCACCAGCGCCCTCGCCGCCGCCACCCCCCGTCCCGCCCTCGCAACGCGCGACATCGTGGGCATCGTGGCCCCCCACGCGGGCTACGTCTACTCCGGCACCGTGGCCGCCGAAGCCTGGTCCTTGGTCCAGCACCGCGACATCCGCCTCGTCGTGCTCCTGGCCTTTCACCACCGCCGCCCCAACCAAGGCGCCGCCCTGCCCACCTTCCCCGGCATGCGCACGCCCTTGGGCGACATCCCCGTCGACACCGACGCCGCCTCAGCCCTCGTCGCCGACGCCCCCGACCTGTTCTCCCGCGACAACAAAATGTTCCACGGCGAGCACTCCCTCGAGACCCAGTTGCCCTTCGTGCAAACCGCCCTGCCCCAGGCCCGCATCCTCCCCATCATGGTGGGATTTTCCGACGCCCCCGTCATCGAGGCCATCGGCGAAACGCTCTTTGCGCACTTCGGCGACCGCCGCGACGTCCTGTTCGCCGCCAGCTCCGACATGTCGCACTTCTACACCCACGAAGAAGCCGCCCGCATCGACGACGCCACCCTGACGCACCTCGCCGCCCAGCGCTTCGCGCCCTGGCTGCAGCACGCCGGCGCCCACCAATCCGGCATGTGCGGTGTCCGCCCCCTCTACGCCTTTGTCTCGCTCTTTGCCCGCTACCCGGCCGAGGCGCGCCAAGTCGATCTCTTGCAATACCGCACCAGCGGCGATGTCTCCGGCGATCGCCAGCGCGTCGTGGGATACGCGGCCCTGGGGTTCAGCCTAGACGCCGAACAACGAAAGCAGGTCCCCGTGGAAAAAGATTTCGGTCCGTTTACAAAAGAAGCGCGCCGCGCCCTGATGGATATCGCCAAAACGTCGGTGAAAAACGCCACCCAGGGACACACCGCCCCCGCGCCGAAACCCGCGTTACCCCTCCTGGCCGAGCCGGGCGCCGCCTTTGTCACCCTGCGCATCGACGGACAATTGCGCGGCTGTGTCGGACACGTCGTGGCCCGCGATCCCCTCTACCGCTGCGTCGACGACGTAGCGCGCTCCGCCGCCATCCACGACTCGCGCTTTGCGCCCCTCACCCCCGCCGAATACCCCCGCGTCGACTTCGAGATCTCCGTGCTCACAGCGCCGGCGCCCATCCGCCCCGAAGACGTCGAAGTGGGCAAGCACGGTCTCATCATCAGCCGCGGCGCCCAATCCGGACTGCTCCTGCCCCAGGTCCCCATCGAGTGGAACTGGAACCGCGAGGAGTTCCTCTCGGCCACCTGCCGCAAGGCCGGTCTGCCCCCCAATTGCTGGCAATCTCCAGGCGTCGAACTGCGCGCCTTTTCGGCCATCGTCTTCGACGAAAGCGACACCTAGTTCCCCCTGCCCCAAACGAGACAATATCTGTCTCGTGACGGGACATTTTTTGGCCGAATTTCAAAAAACGCAAAATAATGTGTAATGATTTCAAGGGGTTGCGCAGTGCACATATGTGCACTGACATTTTCTCCCGCGCATCGAACTGCGCCTAGGGTGGGTTTTTGCGGCTACAAAACATCCTCAAGGGTGGTGGCGGTTAGGATGCGGGCAGAGGC
>LSQX01035836.1_pt1 | contig 20615 bp, 17 predicted proteins | sample 654561 | NCBI WGS metagenome assembly LSQX01 (sample SAMN04489861, study PRJNA283612) | anaerobic digester metagenome | isolation source: 4 biogas reactors fed with cattle manure at either 37C or 55C with and... | place: Denmark: Kongens Lyngby | collected 2014 | reverse complement strand
CAAGCTTGCTGCAGGAGACAATACTACCCGTTTCATCAATTACTCCAACAGTTCTGTCGACAGCATCACGAAGCTGATGGATAATGCTCTGAAAAAGTCTGTTTGACATTTTTAAAACTCCTTACTCAAAAAATGCATAATAAAAATATATACTTTTATACAATTTGCCAATCGGAATATATACATTTTACACAATACCAAATCATTTTGCAAGTAGAATTATAAATTAATTCTTTATAAATCAATAGGTTTATTAAAAAACTAACAATAATTTAATGAAAATTCGTTATAAATGCTCAAAAACGCCGAAGTTTTCATGAAAAAAGGTATTGTTCAAATTGCCGACTTTTGTATTGATTATTGATATTATTAATTATTACAAAAGTTTTTTGAGAGTTCTATTAAACATTATGAAGAAGAAGTTAAATATTATTGCTTTCACAAACTCATATGGGCATTATGCTATGAGTATAGCAAAATAAGGCTGACCGTACAACCCACAAATATTTCATATCATTTTTTTGAACAACAAAAGAATAACAATATATGTGAAAACCGCAAGCAGAGTGAAATTATAACCGCTTTTTATGAGAACATAAAACCCTGACGCAGCAAGCGGAAGCAGAAACAATGCTGTAACCCAATTTAGAACGATTTCACAGACACTTTCGGGATATCTGCTCAAAAGTATCGCACGAAGCATTCGCCCGCCGTCAAGAGGCTCTATGGGCAAAAGGTTTAGCAGTGCCAGCCCCAGGTTAACCACAATTGGGAAGACAAGCTGCTGATTATGCGTGAAGGCTAAAACCACGGCTGTTGCACCTGCAAGAAAAAGGTTCATTGCAGGGCCTGCCAGAGCGGTAATTGTTTCCCTGCCGTAGGACAGAGCAGCTGCTCCCCTTCGCTCAATTCTCATTCCGAACGGCAAAAGAGATATTTTTGCGGGCACAACTCCCCACCAAATCAGGCATAAAAGATGCCCTGCCTCATGAATGATTGCTGCGGCAGCGCCCAATGCGGCCTTTCCGCTTTTGTCAAACAGGAGTAGCAGGGTAACAGCGGCTACAAAATAGAAGCTTATTTCAAGCCTTATCTGATTAAATTTTATCGTCATGAATTTTAAGTATATATTCGGGGTTGCACCTGACTCCTTTTATTCTCACCTCAAAATGCAGGTGGGGACCGGTAGTGTCGCCCGTTGAGCCAACCAGTGCTATTGTTTCACCAGGCCTTATGACCATACCTTCCTCGACGAGGATTTCAGAGCAATGGCAATATAATGTCTGCAGCCCATTTTGGTGATTCACCAGTATGTAGTTGCCGCCTGAATCCGAATTGCCGACCTCCTTGACCGTTCCGTAAAAAGCTGCGGCGATTTTTACACCCTGCTTTGCGGCAATGTCAATGCCTGTATGGAAGCTGAGCTTTCCGCTTGTGGGATGAATCCGGTAGCCGAAGTGGGAGGTTATTCTACCCTTGACGGGTATATTAACATCTGCAGTTACAAAAAAGGGTGCAAACGAAGTGTTAGCTGCGGCAGTCAAGGCATCAAGATCCTCGCCGCCGGCACCCGAAAGGCTTTCATCGGGGAGGCTCTCATGTTCTTTTGTAGAGCCTTGGGTATCTGAGGATGTGTCTTCCTCCTGCTCAGGCTGCTGCGTGGTGGCTTGACCGCCCTGCGTCGTTGCTGTGCCGGAGTTTTTCCATTCGTCTGATGGGAGAATGATAAAGGCCGATACGCTCTTGACGGATTCCCAAATCTCCTGCATACTCATGTCCGACGACATAATTCTGTTATAATGTGCTCTGAGCTGCTCAAAAGAGCTTGGACTGATTTTTTTTACCGCAAAGGTAAGAAGGACAATAACGGCGCACACAATTGCCTGAATAAGAATAAGCTTTGCCAGATAATCATTTTTTTTGTGTTTTTTTGATTCCTCCTGAATATATGCTTCCGAGCGGCTTCTTCGAGCCTCACGAGCCTGACGCAATTCATCAAAATTTGAATAATCGTAGCTTTTATGTTCCATAAATTAAGCCCTCCCGCTAATTTCTATGACGGGAGGGCTGACTTTATTCGTTTGAGATAAAAATATCAATACTTATTGTGGACATCTTCGGCAAAGCAGAGCAAATCCTTGACTTCCAGCACAGTGCCGTCGTCAAGCACCGCCTTTCCGCTCATTCTGCCGAAAACCTGATGCTGGTCTGTTACAATGAGCTTAATGTCGATTTTTGCGGCTCTGTCAAGAATGGGGATAAAATCCATTTCAAAGCGCCCGTCATTTGAGGTAAAGGTCCAGGGCTTGAGATAATCATCCTTCGGAATGTTGAAGGTCACCCGGTCGAGCTTATGGCCTTTTCCGTCATAGAACAGGATATTTTCGCTGGCAGCCGAGGTATCTCCGAAGCCGTAGCCGATATTAAAGCCGAAGGGCTTGCCGTTAATAACGCTGTTGCCCGAGCCCCAGTACCAGGTATTATCATAGGTCCAGACGCCTCTGCCCCAATCCAGTGTTCCAAAATCTGTTTCGGGATTAAAAACATACTCCTTACCGTCAAAAACAGCCTTGCCGCTTGCCCTCATGCAGTTAATTTTCTGGTTGTAATAGAAAGCGGTCTTCTTCTCCTTCCACGGTGTTGCAATAACCATTGTGTCCATTTCGGGCTGTTCGAGAGTAATATCGCAGGAAAAGGGTTTGCCGTCAAGGAAATTCTTGAAGTCACAGGTAAGGCGACGCTGTCCTTTTGAAACAATGAACTCCATTTTGAGCCTTTTATCATGGAAAATCGAATTGCCTTCAAAGGAATTTGAAGGCATTTTAAGCTTGCCCATAGGCAGAGCATTAAGTACGGTTTCGGTATGCTCCCATTTTTTATTAAAATCGAGCAGAGAAGCACTTTGAAGGCCTATGTACCCGTCATCCGAAATTGTCAGAGCAACGCCGAAATCATTAGCCTCAGAAATAATAAGGTAGTAATCCCACTCCTTAATCCTGAATATAGGTGCCCTTATTGCACGCCTGTTATAAACCTGAACCATCTTTCTTGACCAGCCGGGTTCACGCAGGCTACCGTCGCTTTGCAAAAGCGGCTGAACTTTTATTACCTCATGATTACCCATTTAACTTACCTCCAAAAATTGAAAATGATTATTTCAAAACAATTTAGGCTCGGGTGAAATGCATCTTCTGCCGTGATTATAAAGCTTTCTGTTATCAAGCGACCACATACGGGGGGTAAACTCGCCCGTTTCAATGCTGCTGACCGCCTGTGCGATTTCAAATATTCTTGCATCCATAAGGTCAAGCTCAGAGAGTATTTCGGCCTCCAGATACATCGGCCGTACTGCTGCACCGAATTCAGGCTCACCGTGATGGGAAATTAGCATATGCTCAACAAGCATAAGCGTTTGAGAGCTGATGCCGATTTTTGAGCCTATTTGCTCAATTGCGATAGCTCCCCTGACCAGGTGACCTATAAGCGTTCCGTCAACCGTGTAGCCTGTGGCAATCCCCGTTTCGCTAACATTGAATTCCTCGGTCTTTGCAATATCATGAAGGATTATGCCTGAATATAATAAATCCCTGTCGACAAAGGGGTAAACCTCGCATACACCCTGTGCGAGCCGAAGAATCGAAAGAGTGTGATACAGCAACCCACCTCTGACAGCATGATGAAGCTTGACTGCAGCAGGGTAGTACAATAATTTATCTCTGTATTCGTCAATAACGCTGCTAACAAGCTTTTTGAGTTCTTTGTCCTCAAATCCTTGTGCAATCTCAATAATTTGGGCAAGCATCTGCTCGCCCTCAAATGGTGCGCTTGGCACATAATCCTCTATTTTAACACCGTCAGAGTCAATTGTTCTGCGCATTTTTTCGACCCTGAGCTGGTCATTGTCATTATAAACCGAAAGAGTACCCCGAACCTTAACAAGCTGATTTGTTGCAAAGGAGCCATGCAGCTCCTCCCTGAAATCCCACAGCTTGGCGGAGATTTCTCCCGAACTGTCAGCAAGAATCATATCAAGATACGGCAGACCCTTTGCAGTATATTTCCTTTCAAGAAATTTAATCAGGCAAAAGCCCTCAACACCGCCGTTTTTGTTAAACTGTGAAAAGTTCATATACTCCTCCAATATCAAATCTGTTTAATAATTATATCACACATATATTTGAAATTCAAATATTTAGTGAGCTCAAAGTCTTGACTTTTATTTTTTCGGTGATACAATAATATAAGCAATATTCTTGGGGCGGGGTTAGATTCCCCACCGGCGGTATAGCCCGCGAGCCGCGTGAGCGGTTGATTTGGTGAGATTCCAAAGCCGACGGTATAGTCCGGATGAAAAAGAATGTCCGCAGCACTTCACGCCCCGTGATATTTACGGGGCGTTTTTTTCTTGCTTAAACTGTGGATACCCTTTGACATCAAAACAGACGCATATAATGCATTATTTTTGAAAGGGAATGGTATCATGGTGAAAACAGAACATTCAAAAAAAACCGAGAAAACACTTCTGCGCATAGTATTACTTGCGCTGTTTTCAGCAATGGCATTTGTACTTTATTTATTCGAATTGCCTGTTTTTCCTGCTCAGCCGCATCTCAAGCTGGATTTCAGCGATATTCCGGCTCTTATCGGCTCAGTTATTTTTGGGCCGGTTTTCGGAGTTCTGGTCGAGCTAATAAAAAATGTAATTGAACTCGTTGTAAAAGGCTTTGGCAGCCAGATGGGCTTTGGTAACATAATGAATTTTGTTGTCGGCTGCGCATTTGTTGTGCCATTTTCAATTGTATTCAGGCATATAACAAGCAGAAATAAAAACAAAAAAGCTTTGGCAGCCGTATTAGCGGGAATAGTTTCAGTCGTGAGCATCTTGCTTTTTGGTGCTGTAGGGAACTACCTGATAGCTCCGCTATTTTTTAAATTATTTTTGGGCATTGAGCTTTCTAAAGCTGCCTTGTGGTCTGCGGTTGGTTGGGCAACAGCCCTCAATGCAGTAAAGGGAGCAATGCTCTGGGCAGCCGCTCTCCCGCTGGTAGCCGTAATTAAAGAAAGGCTCGGCAAGGAGCTTAAAAAAGCTCAACAATAATAAGGCAAACAATACTTTTTCGACAAGCTATATATATTACAATATATATCAGGCAGTATATAAAGGCAATGCTTTGTCAACAAAAATGGCAGGAGGTTAACCCCTCCTGCCAAAAGTTTTTCCGTGCAATGGACCTACCGTATATTAATCTAACGATAAGCCCTCTGTAACAGTACGGCACACATAAACCTCGCCTATTGGTTGCCTTAACTCCCCGGCACAGGCAAGGGCATCCGCTTCATTGTCAAAAACCCCGAAAACGGTCGGCCCGCTGCCGCTCATGAGGCACATCAGAGAATTATGCTCCCTCATGATTCTTTTTATCTCCACACGCTCTGCAACCTCAACGAACTGCTCAAAAACATTGCAGGCGTTTTTGCAAATGCCGCCAAAATTGCTGTTTGCCGCAGCATGGAGCACCGCCGCATTGTTTGGGTGGCGGACATATTCGCATTTTTCAAATGCCTGATATGCCTCTTTGGTAGAAACCGAGCATTCGGGCTTTGCAAGCACAATAAGCATTTCACCGATAGGGGGCAGGGGGGACAAAACGCCGCCGATATCCTGAGAAAGCCTTGTACCGCCCGTCAGGCAAAAGGGAACATCGGCTCCGACCTTTATGCCTACCCTGCAAAGTTCAAAATCAGTCAGTTTCGTTTCGTATATTCTGTTTAGTGCCGCAATAACGGCGGCACCGTCGGCACTCCCGCCCGCAAGCCCTGCGGCATGGGGAATGTGCTTTTCGATATGGATTTTTGCGCCGCCCCTTATCCCTGTAGCCTCAAAAAAGGCCTTGCAAGCTTTAAAGGCAATGTTCGTTTTATCCGTCGGGATTTCGGGTGCGGAGCAGGTGATTTCAATTCCCTTGGGAGCTTTTTCAACAGTCACTGTGTCATACAACCCGACTGACTGCATAATCATAAACAGGCTGTGATATCCGTTTGGGAGAGTTGAAACTATATCCAAATGAAGGTTAATTTTAGCCGCGGCTTTGACGGTGGTCTTCATAATATCAGTCCTACCCTTGTCGGTTTTTTTATCATTCTTATTCTAGCCAGAGACCCGTTTTATTTACAGTTTACAGCAAATTATAGTATTGTCAATCATATAAGTTGCTTTGAAATGTTCAAATCGAAGGCGCATACTGTAAAGTAATATGACTTTACTTCTGCATTTTCATTACATATTCGCCCTGTTTTGTCGATTTTCTTATGATATCTGCCTTTTGTACAGCACAGGCTGTAAAGCTTTAAACTTTACAGCCTGAATTATATTTTTTTATATCAGCTTGCGCATTTTTTACCTTCTATTTTGAGATCCTCAACAAATTCGTCTATTCTTTTGAGAGCGGTTTTAATATGCTCTGTTGAATAGCAGTAGGATACTCTGACATATCCCTCGCCGCAGTTACCGAATGCAGTGCCCGGAATCACCGCAACATTTTTTTCTTTAAGGAGCTTTTGACAGAATTCGTCGGAGCTCAGACCTGTGCTTTTAATGCAGGGGAAGCAGTAGAAGGCACCCTCAGGCTCAAAGGTGCTAAGCCCCATTGAGTTGAACCCGTCAACAATCAGCCGCCTGCGGTTGTCATATGCCCTGCGCATTTTGTCAACATCGGGTGCGCCGTTCCTCAGTGCTTCAATTGCCGCATACTGTGCAACCGTCGGTGCGCTCATAATTGCGTGCTGATGCATTTTGGTCATGGCTGCAATCAGAACCTCAGGCCCCAAAGCATAACCTAAGCGCCAGCCCGTCATTGCATATGCCTTTGAAAAGCCGCTGACAATAACCGTTCTCTCCTTCATACCGGGTATTTCGGCCATTGAAACATGCTTTTTGCCGCCGTAGGTGAATTCACCGTATATTTCATCTGAAACAACAATAATATTAGTGTCCCTAATAACCTCGGCAATCGCCTCAAGGTCCTCACGCTCCATAATGCCGCCCGTTGGGTTGTTCGGGTATGTCAGAACAAGGAGCTTTGATTTCGGAGTGATAACCTTTCTGAGAGCTTCGGGTGTCAGGCGGAATTTATCCTCCTCTTTTGTAACAATAGGGACATAGACACCGTCACTGACACAGGTCAGGGGAGAATAGCAGACATATGAGGGCTCGCAAACCAGCACCTCATCGCCCGGTTCAAGCAGAACACGAAAGCAAAGGTCGAGAGCCTCCGAGCCGCCAACGGTTATTAAAATTTCATTTTTACCCTTATAATCAACATTGAAGTTCCTTTTATAGTAGTTTGCTATTTCATTCCTTAGAACAGTAAGACCCAGGTTGGAGGTGTATTTTGTGTGCCCCTCCTCAAGCGCCTTAATGCCTGCCCTGCGAATATTTTCAGGTGTCTGAAAATCCGGCTCGCCGATACCAAGCGAAACGACATCCTCAATTTCTTCAACAATATCAAAAAACCTTCTTATACCGGAAGGCTTCACATCCCTTATTTTTGTGTTGAGCGCATTAGTAAAATCCATGACAATCTCCGTTATTCTATAGGTATTTGTGTGGGTTCCCGTTTCTGAAAAAGTGTCACACTGCGAAAGCCGCAGCGTTTGGCAATTTCCATGCCCTTGTTTATGCCGGCGCCGAGATGCTCGGCTAAATGAGCGTCGGAGCCGATTGTGATATATTCACCGCCAAGCTCCTTAAAGCGGCGCACGATTTCTTCGTCCGGCATTGTGGCGTGAATATTCTGCCTTAACCCCGAGGTGTTAATTTCGAGCGCCTTCCCATTTTTTGCGACAGTCTCAAGTATTGCGTCGATTTGCTCGGCATAAACCGAAATATCAACAGGTATGTTATGCTCACCGCATATGTATCTGAGCGGGTATGTCAGGTGGGCGAGTGTGTCAAATCCTGCCCATTGTGCAAGAAGAAGCTCCTCGTCAAAATACTCCCTGAGCAGCCTGTAAATTCCATCAATATCATATTGCTCATATTTGAGGAACCAGAAATCCTCCATATTACGAAGATTATGGATGGAGCCGATAATAAAATCATAGCTGCGTGAAGAAATAAGTTCCTCAGCTGTTTTAGTATCATAGGTGGGCTGACCCAGCTCAATCCCAGCACACACAATCAGCTTGCCTCTGAATGCGGAGCGTGCCTTGCCTATTTCAAAAAAAGATTGGGCAGCAGTCCTGCCAAAGTCCTTATCCTTAAAGTAGTCAATTTCAACATGATCAGTGAAAGCAACGCCTCTAAGACCTTTGTTGACTGCATTTTCACACATAAACATTGTAGAATGTCTTCCGTCAAATGAATTGTCGGTGTGAGCATGCATATCAAGCATCTTCCTGTACATGAAAACATCCCCTATTAAATTATGCCGGCTGCCTGTAACTTGAGCGGCAGTCAAAGAGATATAACAGGCATAATAATAACATATATTCAAACGGAATAACAGTAGGAAATTAAATTTTAATTAATGTGGCACAAAAAAGGCAGGTTTACGATAAATAATTCAATGAAAATCCTATTTATCCAAAATAATTAGCGAACAATTGGACAAAATTGGTTATCTCCCAAAGTTTTTTTAAAAACAGTGCATATTGAAAGCAAACATTGTTTGTGATAAAATAAACATTAATAATTTTAGGGAGTGCTTGTATGCGAGCAGTAATAACAGTGGTCGGCAAGGACATGGTCGGTATTCTTGCGGGAGTATCGGGTCTTTGCGCTGAGTGCGGAGCCAATGTAATTGAGGTATCGCAGTCGATTCTTCAGGATATGTTCTGCATGATAATGCTTGTTGACATGAGCAAAAGCAGTGTTAAATTTTCGGATTTTTCGGATATACTCCAAGAATCCGGCAAAAAAAAAGGTCTTGTCATTCATGTTATGCATGAAGATATTTTTAATTCAATGCACAGAATATGATAAGGCGGTTTGAGAATGATTAATACCAGGGATATATTGGAAACAATCCACATGATTAAGGATGAAAATCTTGATATCAGAACAATAACGATGGGCATTTCGCTCCTTGACTGCATTTCAACCGATGCAAAACAAGCGTGTGACAGAATTTATGATAAAATAACAAGAGTAGCCGGGAACCTTGTCAGGGTCGGCTATGACATTGAAAAAGAATACGGCATACCGATTATTAATAAAAGAGTATCGGTAACGCCCATTGCAATGATTGCCGCCGCAAGCGGAGGGGACCCTGTCCGCTTTGCCTTGACTCTTGACCGAGCGGCTAAGGAGCTGGGCATCGACTTTTTGGGAGGCTATTCGGCACTTGTGCAAAAAGGCTTTGCCGCAGGTGACGAGAGGCTGATAAGGAGCATACCCGAGGCTTTGAGCTCAACTGAATTTGTCTGCTCTAGTGTCAATGTAGGCTCAACCAAGGCAGGCATTAACATGGACGCCGTTGCCTTAATGGGCAAAATCATTAAAGAGAGCGCTCAAAGGACTGCTGACGCTTGCTGCATTGGTGCGGCAAAGCTGGTCGCCTTCTGCAATGCGCCTGAGGATAATCCCTTTATGGCAGGTGCTTTCCATGGAGCGGGCGAGCCTGACTGTGTAATAAATGTCGGCGTTTCCGGCCCGGGAGTTGTTCGCCATGCCCTGAAAGAATGTCCTGACGGTGATATTACCGATGTGGCGGATATAATCAAAAAGACTGCTTTTAAAATAACAAGGATGGGGCAGCTTGTCGCAAAAGAGGCGGCAAAGAGGCTCAATGTTCCGTTTGGGATTGTTGACCTTTCACTTGCTCCCACACCCGCGGTCGGTGATTCTGTCGCCCATATTCTTGAAGAGATGGGGCTTGAGCACTGCGGCGCTCACGGAACAACGGCCGCACTTGCAATCCTGAACGATGCCGTCAAGAAGGGCGGAATAATGGCATCGTCCCATGTCGGCGGGCTTTCCGGAGCGTTTATTCCCGTAACCGAGGATGCCGGTATGATTGAGGCAGTCAGAGCGGGCAGCCTCACTATCGAAAAGCTCGAGGCAATGACGGCAGTGTGCTCGGTCGGTCTTGATATGCTTATTATTCCGGGGGATACTCCGCCTGAGGTCATATCCGCAATCCTTGCCGATGAGGCGGCAATAGGCATGATAAACTCAAAAACAACAGCAATTCGCCTGATTCCCGCTATCGGCAAAAAGGTCGGTGAGGAGCTCAATTTCGGCGGTCTTCTAGGCAGCGGGCCTGTCATGAAGCTGAACACCGCCTCACCTGAAAAGTTTATTTCCAGAGGCGGCAGAATCCCGGCGCCGCTCCAAAGCCTTAAAAACTAGCTCGTAATTACTGCGGTGAAGGCCGCAATGATATAAATAATTAATTGCTGGGGTGATTGAGATGAAAATGTTCACAAAGAGATTTCTGTCGGCATTGTTGGCGGTGTGCTTATTGGCAGCCTATGCACTGCCGGCGAGCGCAAAGCTTCAGGTTAACGATTCCGTTTTTACGAACACTGATTTGCAATTTGACACTGCTACAGGCAAATTCGTTATTATGCAGGTTGCCGATATCAAGGCGGGCGACGAGCCGGACTCATTGCTCATTGATATGCTGGTAAAGGCAGTCGAAACAATTAAACCCGGCCTTGTTGTTTTTACTGGCAATCTAATCGACATCTCTTTTTTCAACAAGGAGTACAGCGTACCCAAATTTGATAAAGTCCGTGACTCGCTTGGGCAGATTTTCGATGTGCTTGACCACAGGGGAGTGCCCTTTGCCGTCACCTTCGGGCAAACGGAGTTTGACTCCGAGACAACAAAGCAGGGGCTTTTGATATTCTGCCAGACCTATAACGGTTGCATCATTCAGGAAAATGACGGCGATGCACCCGGAGTCAATTACTACAAAACGATTTTCGGTGACGGAGGGGTTAAAAACGCCTATAACCTCTGGTTCATGGACTCTTTGTGTAAAGAGGATTTTAATCAGGATATTAAGCAGACGGGCATATCTGAAAAGCAGATTGACTGGTACATAAAGCACTCAAACGCTCTCAAGGAAAAAAACGACAAAAAGCCTCTTAAATCAATAGTTTTTATGAACAGTTCAACACCTAAAAACAGCGAGTTTTTCAAAGCGGCAATCAAGCAGGGCGATGTGCAGGCGATGGCTTCTGCCAACAGTAATGTATCAAAAAGCGATGATTATTCGGGTATTGAGCTTTATACAACTGCAGGCATAGGCTTCAATGTTAAGAATAAAGGCAGAGGTGTTCGCTTAATAACCATTGACAATAAAGACGGCGAGCCTAAGGTGACAAGCGAAGTCAAATCATTTTCGGATATTTTTGATATTAATGTGATTGCCTACATAAGATACTTTTACACAGCATATGAAACAAGGATATTTGCATGGATACTCACAGGCGTTCTTGCCGCAGGGCTTATTGCTATTATAATTATTGCTACAATAAAAAGAAGCAGGAAGAAGAGCGCACTTAAAATGAAGGTGCGCATCAAGAAGGGCAAAAACCCCGAAAAACGCCGTAAAAACAAAAAGCGTAAGAAATAAGTCTGTTTAGTCCTTGACTTTTTATTTCAGGCGGAATAGAATTAATATCAAACGTAATAGAATTAATATCAAATTAAATATTTCCTTATTAAGAGCGGCTGAGGGACAGGCCCTGTGAAGCCCGGCAACCTGAGAACTCAAGGTGCCAAATCCTGCGGTTTTAACCGAAAAATAAGGTGCTTAACGCCCGGGGTTAAGACAGCCTCGGGCATTTTAAGTTTTAAACAAAGGAGAAAAAATATGGAAAAGCATCTTTTCACATCCGAATCAGTTACGGGAGGGCATCCCGATAAAATCTGTGACCAAATAGCTGACGCTGTGCTGGACGCTATCCTTGCTCAGGATAAATTCGGCAGGGTGGCCTGTGAGGTATGCTGCACAACAGGTATGGTTATGGTTATTGGCGAAATCAGCACAAGTTGCTATGTGGATATACCAAAGGTTGCGCGTGAGGTAATTTGCAGCATTGGCTATGACTCCGCCGAGAAAGGCTTTGACGGCAACTCATGTGCAATCCTGACTTCCATTGACGAGCAGTCAAAGGATATTGCTCTCGGTGTTGATAAATCCTTTGAAATGAAAAAGGGCGAGGAGGATTCTTATAACCTCAACGGGGCAGGCGACCAGGGCATGATGTTCGGCTTTGCCTGCGACGAAACGCCGGAGCTAATGCCAATGCCTATCTCCCTTGCTCACAGCCTTGCCCGTCGCCTGACAGATGTCCGCAAAAACGGAACTCTGCCATACCTGAGGCCGGACGGGAAAACTCAGGTCACAGTCGAATATGACGAGAATGACCGCCCATTGAGGGTCGATACAATTGTTGTCTCCTCTCAGCACAGCGAGCAGGCGGATATTGAGCAGATACGCAAGGATATTATCCGCTGTGTCGTTTTGCCGGTAATACCCGAAAACCTTATGGACGAAAACACACATATCTATGTCAACCCCACAGGGCGTTTTGTGACAGGCGGCCCTCAGGGCGACAGCGGCGTAACCGGCAGAAAAATAATTGTTGATACCTACGGAGGATATTCACGCCACGGAGGCGGTGCTTTTTCGGGTAAGGACCCGACTAAGGTTGACCGCTCGGCAGCCTATGCGGCAAGGTATGTGGCAAAGAATATAGTTGCGGCACGCCTTGCCTCAAAATGTGAGGTTCAGCTCGCATACGTAATCGGCGTCGCAAAGCCGGTCTCCGTTATGATTGACACCTTCGGCACGGGGAAAGTAAGCGATGAAAAGCTCTCAACAATTGTCAATAAGCTTTTTGACCTGCGCCCTGCGGCAATAATTGATTATTTTGACCTTCGCCGCCCGATATACCGTCAGGTTGCGGCTTTGGGCCATATGGGTCGCACTGATATTGACCTGCCGTGGGAGCATACGGATATGGTTGAAGGACTCAAAAAAGCAGTTGAAGGTAAAAGCTATGGACTGGACTGAAATTGTAGTAACAGTTGAAGCTGAAAAAATCGAGCAGGCAAGCGACATTGCTTTGATGGTTGTACCATACGGAATTTATGTGGAGGATTATCGCAACCTGGAGAGTGAAACGCAGGAAATAGCCCATACCACATTGATTGACGAGAACCTGCTCACAAAGGATAGGTCAAAGGGGCTTGTTCATATTTATATCCCGCCACATGATAACCCCTCTGAGGCCGTGGAATACCTCAGCGAGCGCCTTACTGCAGCGGAAATCAGACATGAAACAAAAACCGTACCCTGCAAAAAGGCAGATTGGGAGAATAACTGGAAGGCTTATTTCAAGCCCGTGCCAGTGGGCGAAAAGCTCCTTATCCGCCCTGCATGGGAGGATGGTTACAATCAAGACGGCAGAACGATTCTGAACATTGACCCGGGTCTTGCTTTCGGTACAGGCACGCACGAAACGACTAAGCTCTGCCTTGAAGCAATTGAAACGATTGTATCGCCTGAAAAAACTGTGCTCGACATAGGCTGTGGCAGTGGAATTCTTTCAATTGCGGCTCTCTTGCTCGGGGCAAAGAGTGCCACCGCCGTTGATATCGACCCTCTTGCCGTTAAGACGGCTAAGCAAAACGCAGAAAAAAATAATATTGACCCCAGAAGATATACAGTCCTTGAGGGCAACCTTGCTGATAAGGTCAGCGGAACATACGATATTATCATTACGAATATCGTAGCCGATGTAATTGTCCTCTTTTGTCAAAAGGTAGCTGAATTTATGAATCGGGATTCGGTTTTTATAACCTCAGGCATTATAGATATGCGTGAAAATGATGTGCTTTGCGCATTTGAAAAGAATGGCTTTGCAGTCCGAAAACGCCGTGAGAAAAACGGATGGGTGTGCTTTGAATGCACCCTGAAAAATACATGACAATATCTGCACTCACAATTTAACAGCAATAAAAAAGCACACGGCAGCGCCATGTGCTCTTATTATTAATTATGCGGTTATTCCTGCTTTTCGTCCTCTACAAGGATAGGCTCATCATCACAGCATGAGCATGAAACATAGTCCTCTGCCTCGTCGTCACGGCCCTTTATCTCTATGAATTTTGTAATAGCAAAATAAATAGCGGCTGCGGCTGCGGCAATGCCTGCGATAATTGCGATAATCTTTGCAACCTTTTTAAATGTTTCAGACATTTTTAGATACCTCCGAAATATTATTGGTTATCCAACCTTTTTTTATTATATAGCATTTGCACCCATCAAGTCAACTATTAAAAGTTAAATTTGTATTGAAAACATACAATATATACAATAAAAGTAAAAACCGGGAAAAAAAGCTTTTATGCAGAATATTAGCAAAACAGTGTGTAAAGGGGTTTAGCTTTACAGACTTTGCTTCAACGATAACAATTAATCTGACACGCTTCTGCTGGTATTCGAGCGATTCGGCTCGGAATAAATCATATTATGCGGCTATATAATTATTAACGCATTGGGAATGAAACGCATTGTTTAAAAACATGGGCACCATATTCAGAAAAATATGCAAAAACATATCGTTTTTTATGAGTGAATAGCCGCAAAAAAAAGTCGGCTGATGTCAAATCATCTGAGAGAATAAAAAAGTCTGCCTGACCCTTTGGTAAGGCAGACAAAATGTGTTACCAGTCAAAGCTTACAATCAGTCCGTTTGTAACATACTCAATCCCATTTTCGAGTGCAACAGGCTCAAAGCTTGCCATAAATGCATTGAACATATCTTCATTGGGGAACATCAAATCACCCTCCAGATAAAGGTCTTCTTTTTTAAACATATCCTTGAGAGTGAAGCCCGACACCCACCAGTTATTATTCATATCCAGCTCATAGTAAAGCTCGCCGTTTTTCTTGTATAATCTGAGCCCCATGGGCATCATCTGGGAGTTCTGTGCGCTGTCATAGAATTCGATGAGTCTCTCCACAGGCTTATTGTATAGAGCAATCTCGGCACCGTTGGCTATAATATAATATCCCTTCCATATCTGAATCATCCATTCATAATTGTCATATGTAAACTTAACCCGGACTGTCTGATAATCGAAACGCAAAGCAGGTGCAAGGATATCATAAAGCTCACAGAAGCCGAAATCCCTCTGCCAGGCATCCACTGCTGTGTAGAAGGTCAGCTGCTCCGTATCCAAATCAAAGCCCAGCGCAAAGCAACCGTTGCCATCCTTGCCATAAATGAGCTTTGTTGTCTTGTCATAGTAAATGCCGCTTGCAAAGATATGATGCTCCCCGTTGTCATCATCATATTCGCAATAGAATTCGGACAGGTTTTCATCATGGTTGAAAAGATAAACCTGAAGGCTATTTATTCCCTTTTTATAAAGCTCAATAAAAGCGGATATGGATGTGAGAGGGTCGGGGTCCTGCTCTTTGTTTAGCTGTGCGCCGATATCCTCAAAGGCGGAGTAAGGAACCTCTTCAAGATAATCGAGTGCCTGAGAATCGGGAACTCCCTTAACGGTTTTGCAGCTCTTAACCTCAACCCTTTCAACTGCGGAGTCAAAGCTCTGCATAACAGCGCTTGCCGTAATTTTCGGCTCAAGCTTTCTTTCAACGGGTATGGGTGTACCTGCAGCAGTCAAAATAATTACAGCAAGGGATAGACATACAGCCTTTGCAGTTATTTTTTTCATTAGTTTTCCCCCAGTGAACTTATTACCACAATCTACTATTATACATAAAAAATCACAGGAAGTAAAGATTATGTATCACTTAATAGAGCCAGAGAAGTATATATGTTATATAATGTATATACTTCTACATCTATCTTCTACATCGGGTTCAAAATCTTTACGTGATATGGTATTATATATAAAAAAAGAAAGTGTGTAGGGATATGAGCAGTCAACTGCAGAATATTATTGATAAATCTGAAAGGGCGGTTTTCTTTGGTGGAGCGGGGGTATCAACCGAAAGCGGGATACCCGATTTCCGTTCGGTTGACGGGCTTTATAATCAGAAGTTCACAAGACCTCCCGAGCAGATTCTCAGCCATACTTTTTTCATGCACCACACTGAGGAGTTCTTTGATTTTTACAGAGAAAAGATGTTGTGCCTCTGGGCAAAGCCGAATAACTGCCATAAAAAGCTGGCGGAGCTTGAAGGAGCGGGCAGGCTTTCGGCGGTTGTCACTCAGAACATAGACGGGCTTCATCAGCTTGCGGGGAGCAAAAATGTTTTTGAGCTCCACGGCTCGGTTCACAGAAACTATTGCATGAAATGCGGCAGGTTGTTTGATGCTGAATTTATGCTTAAAAGTGAGGGAGTGCCGCTTTGTGAATGTGGGGGAATAGTAAAGCCCGATGTTGTGCTCTATGAGGAAATGCTTGACGACGAAACCGTCAACCGGGCAGTAATGAGCATCCGTCAGGCCGACACACTGATTATCGGCGGAACCTCTCTTTGCGTTTATCCGGCGGCATCAATGGTCAGGTATTTCGGCGGTGATAACCTTGTGCTGATAAACCGTGACGCCACTCAGATGGATAATGAGGCGACTCTTGTAATAAGGGAGAATATAGCAGAGGTTTTTGCGGGGCTAAATAGGAATTAAATATACTATCTTTTCTTTTCTTTTTTCATTGTAATATTAATATAAGTTTTTTGTCAAGAATAATTTTTTTGACAAAAACAAAGAACGCTCCGAAGCGGTTGCCCCGAAGCGTTCTTTGTTTTTATTCTGATATGTTTAAAAAGTAATAAACAAACAATAATCTAATGGGAGATAAGGCCTAAACAGAATACCCGCATTTATGTAATCATTATTTTATTATTCCGCAGCCGATTCTTTCGCCGGAATTGCCTGCAGGTTGAGTTCTGTAATCATCGGGGTCCATATGGATTATTATGGGCTTGCCGATAATATCACGGGTCCTGAAGCGGTCCGTATAGATTATCATGTATCCGTAGCCATTATTTGAAAAGATGGAAGGCAGGTCTCCGGCGTGGGCAGGGTGGCTCAAACCTTCAGGGTTTAAGTGACCGCCTGCTTTTGAAAAATCATCCGGCACGCAAGCCTTGCCTTCGTGTATATGCACTGCAAAGGGGGAGGGTTTTATCGGCAGGTTGATAAGCTCAATTTTAACAATTGTGCCGTTAGCCCATGGATAAAACTTTGCGCTTCCGCTCAGATGAGGTGCGTTTCGGTTGCCTTTTATGTCAGCCTTTGCGCAGGGAACGCGCTTCAAAAGGTCGGAAATACTTATGAACACAGGTGAACCTCCTATCTGTTGTGACTTTGGAGAAAATTGATGCTATTACATTTTATGCCGCATTGCCAAAATTGGGAAACAATAATGTTAAAAGAATCAAAAAAGCCTAAAATAAAAAGAAAAAAGCATTGACAAAAAAATTGCCAACGCTTATAATGTTAAAATGCATGATTAAAATGGAGTGTTATGCCCTGCACAACTTTATCCAATCAAATTATAGCATATTATTTTCACAATGCAAGTTAAATTTTAGTCTTTTTTTGATATTTTCTAGTTTGTGCGCAGGGCTTCCATATCGGTGACGGACGATAAAAAAGAACGGAGTGATATGCCTATGCTGAATGTTGTTCCAGTCGAGCGTGGAAAAACTACCCGTATGAGCTTCGGCAAAATCAATGAGGTTATGAGTATGCCCAATCTTATTGAAATACAGAAGGCTTCATACAGATGGTTTCTCAACACTGGGCTTCGAGAGGTCTTGAGAGATATCGGTGAAATCAAGGATTATAGTGGCAGCTTGGTTTTGTCATTTGTCGATTACAGAATGGATGATGAACCCAAATACACTGTTCGTGAATGCAAGGAGCGTTATGCAACCTATGCTGCACCGCTCAGGGTAAAATCGCGCCTACTCAACAAGGAGACAGGTGTTATTAAAGAAAAGGAAGTCTATATGGGCGACTTCCCGATTATGACAGAGAGTGGTACCTTTATTATTAACGGTGCCGAGCGTGTTATAGTATCTCAGCTTGTCCGCTCTCCGGGCGTCTATTTTGATATGACACATGACAAAACGGGTATCAGGCTGTTCTCAAGCACAATCAACCCAAACAGGGGTGCGTGGCTTGAGTACGAAACAGATTCTAACGATATATACTATGTCCGTATTGATAAAAACAGAAAAATTCATATAACAACATTCATCAGGTCACTCAGTCAGGAGTTAAGCACAAACGAGCAGATTCGTGAATTCTTCGGTGACGACGAGCGCATTAACGCCACCCTGGAAAAGGACGAAACGAGGAACACCGAGGAGGCTTTGATTGAGGTATTCAAAAAGCTGCGACCGGGAGAGCCCGTCACTCTTGAAACGGCTCGGCAGCATTTAGACAATCTATTTTTCGACTCTCACCGCTACGACCTGTCCAGAGTCGGCAGATACAAATATAATAAGAAGCTCGCAATTTCGTCAAGGCTCAAGGGCAACAGAGTAACCCGCCCGATAATTAGTGAATTAACGGGTGAAATCCTTGCCGAGGCGGGTGAGCTTATTACAAAAGAAAAGGCTGCCGAGGTTGAGCAGCAAGGTGTCAAAGAGGCTTATGTTCTTGCAGATAATGAGCATGAGGTTAAAATCATTTCAAACCAAATGGTTGAAATCTTTGACTTTATTCCTGAAGGATTTGAAATCTCTAAAGAGGAGCTTAAAGAAAACGGTATTAACGAAAAGGTTCGTTTTTCCGTTCTTCAGGAGATTCTTTCATCCGAATATGACGATAAGCAGGCCTTCCTTGCGGTGCTCAATGAACGCTGTGCTGACCTCATTCCGAAGCACATTATTGTTGACGATATTCTTGCCTCAATCAACTATATTAACTGCCTTGCACACGATATTGGCTCTGTTGACGATATTGATCATCTGGGCAACCGACGCATTCGTTCAGTAGGCGAGCTTTTACAGAATCAATTCCGTATCGGCATAGCAAGAATGGAAAGAATCGTCCGTGAAAGAATGACTTTGCAAGCTCAGGAGGATGAGGATAAAATAACTCCTCAGACTCTTATAAATATCCGCCCCGTTTTAATGGCGGTTAAAGAGTTTTTCGGCTCTTCACCTCTTTCGCAGTTTATGGATCAGACGAACCCTCTTGCGGAGCTTACTCATAAGCGCCGCCTTTCCGCTCTCGGCCCGGGCGGTCTTTCAAGGGACAGAGCAGGGTTTGAAGTCCGTGATGTTCATTATAGCCACTACGGTCGTATGTGCCCGATTGAAACTCCGGAAGGTCCGAATATTGGCCTTATCTCTTATCTTGCAACCTTTGCACGAATCAACGAATATGGCTTCATTGAGGCTCCCTACCGCAAGGTTGACAAAGAAACGGGAGTTGTTCTCGATGAAGTAACCTATATGACCGCCGATATGGAGGATGATTTCATCGTTGCACAGGCAAATGAGCCTCTTGACGAAAAGAGCAAATTCAGAAACCCAAAGATAAACGCCCGTTATCGTGACGAGTTCCTTGAGGTTGACGCAGCGAAAGCCGATTATATGGATGTATCACCCAAAATGGTTGTTTCTGTTGCAACGGCTATGATTCCCTTCCTTGAGAACGATGACGCAAACAGAGCGCTCATGGGCTCTAATATGCAGAGGCAGGCTGTTCCGCTGCTTAAAACAGAATCGCCCATAGTCGGCACAGGTATGGAGTTTAAGGCGGCTATAGATTCAGGGGTTGTTGTGCTGAGCAGGGAAAGCGGCGTTGTAATTCATGTCAGTGCTGATAAAATTGTTATGCTCACAGACAACGGCGAGTCACATACCTATGAGCTAGCTAAATATATCCGTTCAAACCAAGGCACCTGTATAAACCAACGTCCCATTGTCAGTATCGGTGAAAGGGTAGAAAAAGGGCAGGTAATTGCCGACGGCCCCGCAACCGACAACGGCGAAATCAGCCTGGGCAAAAATGCTCTTATAGGCTTTATGACATGGGAGGGCTATAATTACGAGGACGCTGTTCTCATAAATGAAAAGCTTGTCAGGGACGATGTCTACACCTCCATCCATATTGAGGAATATGAGATTGAAGCGAGGGACACAAAGCTCGGTCCTGAAGATATAACCAGAGATATCCCGAATATCGGCGACGACGCTTTGAAGGATTTGGACGAAAGCGGAATTATTCGCATAGGTGCCGAGGTTCATTCGGGTGATATCCTTGTCGGAAAAGTGACGCCTAAGGGTGAAACTGAGCTGACGGCGGAAGAAAGGCTCCTTCGCGCAATATTTGGCGAAAAGGCAAAAGAGGTCAGGGATACTTCGCTCAGAGTCCCCCACGGTGAATACGGCATCGTTGTCAATGTTGAGGTGTTCACAAGGGAGAACAGCGAGGAGCTCTCCCCGGGTGTCAACAAGGTTGTCCGTTGCTACATCGCTCAGAAGCGCAAGCTCTCTGTAGGCGATAAAATGGCCGGCCGCCACGGCAATAAGGGCGTCGTTTCACGCATTCTGCCCCAGGAGGATATGCCCTTCCTGCCCGACGGCACTCCGCTTGACATAGTTCTCAACCCTCTGGGAGTTCCCTCCCGTATGAATATCGGCCAGGTGCTC
>LSQX01261689.1_pt1 | contig 20630 bp, 23 predicted proteins | sample 654561 | NCBI WGS metagenome assembly LSQX01 (sample SAMN04489861, study PRJNA283612) | anaerobic digester metagenome | isolation source: 4 biogas reactors fed with cattle manure at either 37C or 55C with and... | place: Denmark: Kongens Lyngby | collected 2014 | reverse complement strand
AGATGTGTATAAGAGACAGGTTCTCTGTCAATACCTTTGCGCTGTTAACAGCCTCATCGTAGGAGCTGTATTGTACACCCGAATCGATGTGGTATGCGCCAATAGTCAACGCTCCTGCTGGTGGAAGTGCATCATAGTATGTACCTTTCAGCATATACATGTTCTTGTCTTTATTAACAGTAATCTTTTCCTGCACAGTACTACCGACCATGCAGAAATTTAGTTCTTTGTCAAAGAAACCAAAATTGTAGCCTGAGCCAACTTCGTTAGCCAGATTTGCTGAAGGGAGTGCGTTTGTACCATAGTACAGTCCCACTTTTATGTATGGATCATAGAGCGAAGAATTGTCGGCTTTGGCAGTTATATCGGCTGGTTGGATAGCGGTTAATATAAATAAAAAAGAGATTAGGAAAAGCGCGAATTTTCTCATTAATATCCTCCAAAAACACTAGCGGCGCGATTGACAAGCGAAATGCTGTGTGATAGTATTATGTAAATATAATATATATAGAGTGGTGTAGAGGTGCAGTTTCTAATAGTAACAATGCAGAGATTCCCTAAATCGATGAAGCACTGTGAAAGGAGAAATTGCCGAAGGATGCGGTATAGGGTTGGCCGTTTTCTTGGGCGATGGGTTAATAGCCCCTCGACTGTCATCCAATGGATGGAGAGCTATGCTGTGCAAGTGGTTAATGACAAAGCCTATGCCTTGCGTCATTATACTACAGGTCCAGCCGGTTTTTCAACCGGTTTTTTCATATTTAGACACCACAACCTGCATGTAAGACTTTAGTCTGTGGCAGCATAGGATATAATTGGGGTAAAGCATTTTTATCACAGTCAATACAGACTGGAAGGAATGAGGTCTTGTGAAAAAGTATAAAGTTGGAGTTCTTGGAGCTACGGGCATGGTGGGACAACGTTTTGTCTCATTGCTTTCCGATCACCCCTGGTTCACTGTCACTGTGCTTGCAGCAAGCCCGCGCTCAGCAGGCATGACATACAAAGAAGCTGTGTCAGGCCGCTGGGCAATGCCCACTGCAATACCAGAAGATATCGCAAATTTAGTTGTGTTAGATGCTACAGCTGACATGAAAAGCATAGCATCGTCGGTAGACTTTGTTTTTTCTGCAGTTGATATGAAAAAAGATGAGATAAGGAAATTCGAAGAGGCATATGCTGAGCTTGAGTGCCCTGTAATTTCAAACAATTCCGCACATAGGCTTACTCCTGATGTGCCTATGGTGATCCCCGAAGTAAACCCTGAGCATTTGGAGATAATAACCGACTTTCGTAAGAGCCGTAATTTATCGCGGGGTCTTATAGCGGTTAAGTCCAACTGTTCACTGCAAAGCTATGTCCCCCCGCTTCATCCACTTCGTAGGTTTGGTCTTGAAAAAGTCCTTACCTGCACATACCAAGCTATCTCTGGTGCAGGCAAGACTTTTGAAACGTGGCCCGAAATGGTGGATAATGTTATCCCGTATATTGGAGGCGAGGAGGAAAAATCGGAGATTGAGCCGCTTAAGATTTGGGGAGAGATAAAGGATGGAGCTATTATCAACTCTTCAGGTCCAGCCATTACCGCTCAGTGTATACGAGTTCCCGTAACTGACGGCCATCTCGCCTGCGTCTTTGCATCATTTAGAGAGAAGCCTGAAATTGAGGAGATAAAGCAACTCTGGTTAGATTTCCGCGGCAGGCCTCAGGAGCTCTCCCTCCCTTCAGCTCCTAAGCAGTTCATACACTATTTTAATGAAGAGAATTTTCCTCAAACCCGACTTCATCGAGATCTTGAGGGTGGAATGGCAATCTCGGTCGGACGACTGCGCCCTGACAGCCAATATGATATAAAGTTTGTGTGTTTATCACATAATACTCTTCGTGGTGCTGCCGGTGGCGGTGTCCTTTTGGCAGAACTACTCTGCAAAGAGGGATACATTTAGATCGATTTCATCTCTTGTTGTTAGTAACATGTAAGTGAATATGTAGTGTGCAAAGTGAGGTAAACTATGAAAACACCGTTATTCGTAGGATCGGGCGTAGCGATCGTAACCCCTTTTAGAGAGGGGGACTACTCAATTGACTTTAACTGTTTTGAAAAACTAATCGATTTTCAAATCGAAAACGGAACAGATGCTATCATCGTATGTGGAACAACAGGTGAAGCATCTACCCAATCTACCGAGGAACATCTGCAAACCATAGAGCATTGTGTAAAGCATGTCAACGGCAGAGTCCCCGTAATTGCAGGTACTGGTTCAAACGATACCCTTTACGGAATAGAGATGTCGATTGAGGCACGAAAGCTGGGGGTAGACGGTCTGCTTGTTGTAACTCCATATTACAACAAAACAACCCAAAAGGGACTAATCAACCACATGACACTTATAGCCGACAAAGCAGGCATCCCAATAATCGTCTACAATGTGCCGTCGAGAACAGGGATGGATATTACGGCGGATACATATTGTGAACTGGCTAAGCACCCGTTAATCAACGGTGTCAAGGAGGCCTCCGGTAATCTTCCGGTTATTTCTGCTGTAAGACAGCGTGTTGGCGATGATCTCTATTTCTGGTCTGGTGAAGATAATCTCGTCGTGCCTATTCTTTCCTTAGGTGGTAAGGGTGTTATTTCCGTTGTTGGAAATATTGCTCCGAGACAGACATCTGACATGTGCCGCCTGTACCTTGAAGGGAATGTTCTCGAAAGTACAAAAATCCAAATAGGCCTCACTGAGCTAATAAACTCACTCTTCGCCGAGGTAAATCCTGTACCAGTCAAGGCGGCTTTGAAGCTTATGGGATTGGACTCCGGCACTCTGAGGCTCCCACTTATCGATATCTCCGAGCCAAATCTCAAACGTTTGATGAATGCAATGACAGAGTACGGACTCCTTCCAAATTAAAATGAATAGGAGTGTAAAGATGTTAAGAATCCTTCTCTCCGGATGTAATGGTCAGATGGGCAAGGTTATTACACAGCTTGTCTCTGACAATGACAATATGGAGATTGTTGCCGGAATCGATATTTCTGGCAATGCCGAATCCGCGGGTTTTCCCATATACGACGATCCATTCAAGTTCGACGGCGAAGCTGATGTACTCATTGATTTTTCCAATCCCGCATCTCTGTCCCGTCTGCTTGATTACTGTACTGATCGGAAACTACCAGCAATACTTGCTACAACAGGCTATACTGACGAACAGATAGCCCTCATTGAGGAATCTTCCTCATTAGTTCCGATTTTTCGTTCAGCAAACATGTCAATTGGCATATGTCTTGTATCACAGCTTGCCAGCCAGGTAGCTACTCTGCTTGGTTCGAGCTTCAATATCGAAATTACCGAGAGACATCACAACAGAAAACTCGACTCACCTTCTGGAACCGCACTCTTAATTGCTGAGTCTATAGCTGAAGCACTTTCCTATGACCCGGTTTATTCGTATGGAAGACACTCATCTAGCAATAGACGCAGAGCTGAAGAGATAGGAATTCATTCAATACGCGGTGGTACAATTATTGGCGATCACGAAGTTTTGTTTGCGGGAAATAATGAACTTATTGAAATAAAGCACTCAGCGCAGTCACGGGGAGTATTTGCAAATGGAGCACTTAGAGCTGCTGAGTTCATTGTTGATCAGAAGCCCGGGTTGTACGACATGAAAAACCTGGTGGAGAGCGTTATCAATAAGTGATAGTTTTGCGGGTTCTTACTTCAAAAATGCTTATCCCAAATTAAACGGCTTCCCTCAAAGATGTTTCATCCATTGAGGGAAGCCGTTAATTTGTTCAGTTATTACTACAATAGTGTATATGAGCTTACGCAGTATAATTATCCTAGACGTATACGGTGGTAAACCTTCTTACCTTTACGGACTACAATACCATCGCCTGAAAGCTGTGTGTCGGTAAAACGTACTGTAACTGTTGCGACCTTCTCATCATTTACCGAGATGCCACCCTGGTCCACCAAGCGTCTTGCCTCACCTTTTGAGCCTACAATACCGGCCTTGACCAACAGGTCACTAATTGCGATCTCGCCATCAACAAGCTCTTCTGTAGAGAGCACTGTCTCAGGCATATTTGAGTCGGTACTTCCCTGCGAGAAAATTGCTTTTGCCGCTGAAAGTGCGTCGTCTGCAGCTTCCTTACCGTGAACGATTTTTGTCACTTCATATGCAAGTAGCTCTTTTGCGGAGTTTAGCTCTGCACCTTCAAGTGATTCATATTTCTTGATTTCCTCTAGGGGTAGAAATGTCACAAGCTTAAGGCAGTTGATGACATCGGCGTCAGCGACATTCCTCCAATACTGATAGAAATCGTAGGGAGATGTCTTTTCGGGGTCCAGCCAAACAGCACCCTTCTCCGTCTTCCCCATTTTCTTACCATCCGATGTGAGAAGCAGTGTAAAGGTAATGCCATATACAGTCTTGCCTGTCTTCCTTCTTATCAGATCGATACCGCCTAGGATGTTAGACCACTGGTCATCTCCTCCACACTGGAGGTTAACACCATATTCCTGATTCAGGACATAGTAGTCGTAACCCTGCATCAACATGTAGTTGAACTCAAGGAATGATAGTCCCCTCTCGAGACGAGATTTAAAACATTCAGCTGAGAGCATACGGTTTACCGAGAAATGTACGCCGACCTCTCTGAGAAACTCTACGTAATTGAGGTCAAGAAGCCAATCGGCGTTATTGACCATTATTGCGTTGCCTTCCGAAAAATCCACGATTTTTGACATCTGCTTACGGAAGCAGTCTGCATTGTGTTGTATAGTTTCCACCGTCATCATTTTGCGCATATCGGTCTTTCCCGACGGATCGCCTATCATAGCTGTGCCTCCACCCAGCAGGGCTATCGGCTTGTTTCCAGCTCTTTGGAGATGTCTCATTATGATAAGCTGCATAAGGTGACCGATATGAAGGCTATCGGCTGTAGGGTCAAAGCCGATGTAGAATACTGCCTTTCCGGAATTGATCAGCTCACTGATCTCCTCTTCGTTAGTTGTCTGTGCCACAAGTCCCCTTGCAACCAGCTCTTCATATAGTGTCATAATAACTCATCCTCGTTTCTTATAAGCTTTCGCATCAGCAATCATCTCGCCCGCACTTTTCAGCGTTAACTCGGTTATTGCCGTTGCGCTAATTATTCTTGCAATCTCTTCGGTTGCAGATGCTTCGTCAAGCAGATTCACAGTGGTGTAGACACGGCCTCCGCGCTCACTCTTTTCAACCCGGAAATGATTATCTGCCATAGCGGCTATCTGCGACAGATGTGTAACACACAAAACCTGTTTCTCCCGTGACACACCTGCAAGCATTTCAGCAACCTTCTGGGCTGCACGGCCGCTGACACCCGAATCGACCTCATCAAATATCAATGTCTGTATGTCATCGTTTTTGAGGAGCACATTCTTCATTGCAAGCATTATTCTTGATAACTCACCGCCCGATGCAATACGGGAAATTGAGCGGAGCTGCTCTCCCGGGTTTGCCGAAAGCAGGAACTTTACCTCATCCAGACCGTCAGGTCCCGGTTCCTCGGTCTGATCGATATCTACCACAAACTGAACCTTTGGCATATCGAGCTTTGAAAGACTTTCCATAATTAATTGTGATAGCTCTGTTGCTCTCTCAGAACGGCTGCGGCTAAGAGCTCTTCCAGCCTCCATAGTCTTTGCGAATATCTCCTCACGCTTAGCAGTGAGCCTTGCAAGCTTCTCTTCAGAAAACTCGATTCTGTCTAGCTCCTCCTTGTCTCGCTTAAGGGTTTCAAGGATGCTCTCAATAGAATCGCCGTACTTTCGTTTCAGTCGGAAAATAAGATCAAGTCTCGCTTCGACCTGCTCCATCTCCTCCGGCGAGTAAACATAAGTATCGCGTAGGTCTCTGATTTCATTTGCCAGATCCTCTGCCACAAATCTAATATCTGTTAGACGTTCCTGTGTTGCTCCTAGACGAGTGTCTATTGAGGATATTGTTGAAAAGAAGAAATCCGCAGAGTTTAGAAGCCCGCATGCTCCTTCTGAATCCTCATCGCCGTATAGAGCGCGGAAACACTGCTCTAAAGCCTCTACCATCTGTTCAGAGTTCCGAAGGATATCTCGTCGGGATTCCAGCACCTCATCCTCGCCTATTTCTAGGTCTGCTGCTTCGATTTCTTTAATACGATATTGCAGGCGGTCAATCAGTCGAGCCTTCTCCTTCTCATCAACCTTCATAGACTTGATATCGCTTTCGATCTCAAGTAACTCATTATAGAGGTCCCGGTATCTTTTTAGCAGAGAATCATGTCCCGCAAAGCTGTCTAGATACGGGAGATGTGTGTTTTCATAGAGCAGACTCTGATTTTCGTGCTGACCATGAACATTAATAAGTAGGCTGCCCAACTCCCTTAGCTGAGTTACGGTAACTGGCATCCCGTTTATTTTACAGAGACCACGTCCCTCGGATGATATTTGACGATAAATCAGGATGTTACCGTCTTCATCCGGAGAATACCCGTTCTCTCCGAGCCAAGTGAGCACAGAAGGTGAAAGATCACTGAACAGGGCGCTGACAACAGCAGTACTCTCACCAGTACGTATCAAATCTCTGTTGGCGCGTTCACCTGCAATTACTCCGATAGCATCGATAATAATTGATTTACCTGCGCCTGTCTCACCCGTAAGGATGTTCAGTCCCGAACCGGGCTCAATATCAGCACGCTCAACCACAGCAATATTTTCAATATGAAGAAGTGTGAGCATTTAGATTCCTCCCAGCACACAGCTGTCATCGCAAAAGGTCGCTGATCTTCTCAGAAAAATCAACTGCATGATTATCTTCACGTAGTATTACAATTGCTGTGTCGTCTCCAGCCAGTGTACCGACAATTTCATCGAGCTGCATTGCATCTATTGCAGAACAGGCTGCGGGTGCCAGACCGGGTAGAGTGCGCAAAACGATTATATTCTTCGCGCGATCTGCCGATACTACGCTCTCTTTAAAAATGTTTCTCAGACGGGTATCTAATTCGGGTTCGAAGATTTTTGCAGGTGCCTGGTATCGGTATCTGCCGTTATCAGTAAGGGTCTTCTGTAGTTTGAGCTCTTTAATATCTCGGGAAATAGTTGCTTGGGTTGCATCAATTCCATGTTCGCGAAGCCTTTCGGCAAGCTCCTCCTGGGTCTCTACGGTTTCCTTCTGAAGGATTTGAAGAATCATCTTGTGCCGCATAGGTTTCATATGATGAGTTCCTTTCCTGTATGTTTATTTTAGGAGTATGTATGTAGAGGCTGTTTAGCCGTATGCACCAGTTAATATATTATGGGAGCAGCTTATTCCTTACAATATCATAGAAACTATGATTCTTTGCCCTGACAAGCTTGCAGCTAAGTTCTGATTTTGTAAGGACAACTGTATCGCCCTGTTCCATATTATATTGGGAAACTCCGTCAATTGTCAATTTCGCAGTCTTGCCTGGAGTCGTATTCACAAACCTGATTTCACTAGATCCACATAGAATAAAAGACTTTGCATATAAACTATGCGCACATATTGGAGTTACAACAGTTAAGTCGGCACAGGGCTCAACAAGCGGTCCCCCCGCCGACAACGAATAAGCCGAGGATCCGGTCGGAGTTGAAGCGATAATACCGTCACCGCTGATGGTGGCTATCAGATGGTCACCAACCCAGAAATCGAGAGAAATAATACGGGGAACCTCTGCATTTGTGACAACAGCGTCATTGAGTGCTGATCCACATGACAATACTTCTCCGTCTCTCATAAGCAAGGCGTCGAGCATGGACCTGTTATCTATACTGTAGCTGCCTTTGAGTATCGGCTCGAGCCTGGAAAGTTCGTCCTTTTCAAGCTCTGCGAGAAAACCCAGTTTTCCTGCGTTAATTCCCAGGACGGGCTTTGATTCTTTTGCAGCGACCTTCGCAATCTGAAGGATCGTCCCGTCACCACCGATGGAAATTACCATGTCCGATTCCCTTACCCCCTCTTCCAAAGGAGTCTGCCTTACTAAGTCTGAAAAGAGTTCTATCGAATCAGGCAAAATCGGTTCCAGACCTGAACTACTGATTATCTTAATAATCTCGGCAGTAATCTTCAGACCTTTATCGCGGCTGGGATTCGGGTATACAAATATCGTGGTCATATTGCTGTTATCTGACATTTACAACACCGCTTTACAGAATCGTCATTTTTGAACTTAAGCTCACGCTGGCCACTTTCCCGGGTAATAATTAACTCATAATACATTATGAGATTCCTCAACCACTTTTGAAAGATCAATTGATTCATAGTTGGATATATTATCCTGTTTCGCTGTTTGTAGGGTCAAGCATGCCAGGTACTCTATGTTACCCTCGGGTCCTTTGATTGGTGAGTAAGTCAACTGGTTGACAGAAAACCCAGAGTCTATTGCGTTCTTAGTGAATTCCTCCAGTACCTCAAGATGGACATTGGGATCCCTTACAACGCCCTTCTTCCCCACTTTTTCGCGGCCTGCCTCAAATTGGGGCTTGACAAGGGCGACGACTTTACAAGTTGGTTTTACAAGATTTCTGACCACTGGCAGTACTAGTTTCAATGAAATAAATGATACATCTATCGAAACGAAGTCCAGCATCTCGCCAATCATATCTGGTGTTACGTGACGTATGTTTGTTCTTTCCATTACAACAACCCTGTCATCCTGACGAAGTTTCCAAGCCAGCTGGCCATAACCGACATCAACAGCATAAACCTTTGATGCACCGTTTTGAAGCATACAATCGGTAAATCCACCTGTAGAAGCTCCAATATCGGCCGCAACTACGCCGTTTAGCGAGAGATTAAAATCTAGTATTGCCTTCTCGAGCTTAAGACCTCCCCGGCTTACATAAGAGATTGTGTTGCCCCTGATATCGATCTTCACATCCTCAGAAACCTGTGTTCCGGGTTTTATGATCCTCATATCATCAACAAAGACTATACCACTCATGACAGATGCTTTTGCTTTCTCCCGGCTCTCGAAGTATCCTCTCTCAAACAGCAGTTGATCTATTCTTTTTCTCACCAACACATTCCTCCAATATGGCAGAGGCAATAGAAGCGGCATCAAGACCGTATTCGGTAATCAAATCATTCACATTGCCGTGTGGTATGAAATCATCACCTAAATTTTTTAGTCTTGCGGACTTGATACTCACATTTGAAAGAATGAGTTCACTTAAAATCCGCCTACCAGTACTGCCCTCGTCTAGTAACTCCTCTACTGCTAAGAAGCGTCCGGTTTTCTTAACGGAACTGATTACAGGCTCCTTTGGAAGAGGCGAAATAACGTTGAGTTTTACTACTTCAACTGACACACCCTTCGATTCACAAAGCCTAGCTGCATCAAGCACCTGATTTATGATTACACCGTGGGTACAGACCGTGATGTCGGTACCTTCTCTTATTATCTCTGCATCACCAGTGGATAAGCCTCTATAGTTGCCCTCTGATCCACGCGGATACCGAATTGCGACAGGACCATCGCTCTGGGCGAGGGCATCCTCCAGCGTTTTTTCGAGTTCGGCATAACTTGAAGGGCAGTAAACGCGTAAACCTGGTATTTGAGGAAGGAACAATCCATCAAATACGCCGTGGTGGGTCTCCCCGTCTTCTCCTGTAAGCCCGGCTCTGTCTATAGCAAAGACAACCGGAAGGTTTTGAAGCGCTACGTCATGCACTATCATATCGTAAGAGCGCTGAAGGAAAGTGGAGTATATTGCACAAACCGGTCTCAACCCATTTTTTGCCATGCCTGCGGCCATAGTAACTGCATGCTCCTCAGCAATCCCAACATCAAACGTGCGGTTTGGGTTTTTCTCATTAAAATGCTCGAGTCCGGTGCCACTTAACATTGCCGCTGTTATGGCGCAGATGCGCTTGTCCGAATTTGCTAGCTCCTCCAATTTGTTGCCGAAGACACTTGAAAAGCAGGATGTGGAGTTCTTGATTTGCAGGCCGGAACCTATATCGAACTGAGAAATACCGTGATATTTTGACGGGCTCTCCTCCGAATAGCGATATCCTCTGCCTTTCACGGTAGTTAAATGGATTAGGACAGGTCCCGGGTACCCCTTTGCAATCTCAAGGAGGCTGCAAAGCTCCTCTAGATTATGTCCGTCAACTGGTCCAAGGTAGGCAAACCCCAAATCCTCAAACATGCTTCCACGTACTATCATATGCTTGAAAAACATCTTGGTGTTGTGAACGATACGGTATAAGTACTTACCAGCGGGGATTTTTCCTGTAATTGCACGAACACCAGTCTTTATCTTTGAGTACTGAGGTTTAAGACGCAGACGGCCTAGCTGTCTAGCAACACCACCGACATTGCGCTGTATCGACATCCCATTATCGTTAAGCAGGACTATCAGTTTCTCATTTGCCTGTCCCGCATCATTAAGAGCCTCATAGGCAAGCCCGCCAGTTAGGGCACCGTCACCAATTACTGCAACCACATTATAGTCCTCGTTTGAGAGTGTTCTTGCACGAGCCATACCCAACGCAGCAGATATTGATGTGGATGCGTGGCCAGTTGCAAATGCATCGTGATTGCTCTCACACGGCTTTGGAAATCCGGAAATACCGTTAATTGAACGTAGACTATCAAACTGATCGCGTCTTCCGGTGAGTATTTTGTGAGCATAACACTGATGTCCGACATCAAAGATGACTCTGTCGACCGAGGTGTCAAACACCTTATGAAGTGCAACCGTAAGCTCAATTACACCGAGGTTGGAAGCCAGGTGTCCGCCGGTACGCGATATACTTTCTATAAGAAAGAGCCTGATTTCATCGCAAAGCGATTCGAGCTCCTGTATATTTAGTTTTTTTATGTTTTCCGGTGAGTCTATATACTTAAGAAAACTCATAGTTACCTCTCAGTATTTCTATATCAATGCACATATCTCAGCTATTTCGAGAAGCAAGATAATCTGTCAACCAAATCAAAAATTCGTTATTCTTGAAGTAAGAGAGCTGCTCTTTAGCTGAAAGGGTAAGCTTTTCAACTAATCTCTCGCACTCAGAAATCCCGTAAAAATCGACAAATGTCTTTTTCCCTCTGTCAGTATCAGAGCCGACGGGTTTACCCAATGTATCTTCATCCCCGGTAACGTTAAGCATGTCATCCTTTATTTGGAAAGCAAGACCTATTGCGTCAGCGTATTTGGCAGCAGCATGACGTTTGTCCAGTGATGTCTCTGCCAGAACACAGCCGCCGACACATGCAGCGGATATGAGGGCACCTGTTTTTAGACGTTGAGTATCCTCAATTAGGGAGACATCAACTTCTCGGTTCTCATTTTCCATATCCAGTATCTGACCGCCTATCATACCAAAAGCTCCCGAAGACTGCGCAATGATCCTTGATACTTCTAGACGTGTCTCAGCTGAAGGCAGTTTCTTGGGAAGCATGGACGCTGTCCCGGGGAATAATTCATTCTTATCGGACAGCATCAACTCAAAAGCAGCATTAAGAAGGGCATCACCCGCCAACACTGCGGTTGCTTCTCCGAAAACTATATGGTTTGTAGGTAGACCTCTGCGTAAGTCATCATTGTCCATACACGGCAAATCATCATGTATCAGAGAGTAGGTATGAATCATTTCAACGGCCAAAGCAAAAATCAGAGCTGTATCCGGATCTCCTCCCGATGCCTTGCAAAACTCAATAAACAGAATAGGGCGAATTCTCTTTCCTCCCGAAAGCAAGCTATACCTCATAGCATCAATCAGGGTCTTTTGCTTGAAATCTCCGTCTGAAAAAAGACTTTCCAGCGCACTGTTAATTCTGCTTATACTTCGGTCATAATATTTTTTATAACTCATAAATGGATTACGATGCCATTACTCCGATTCAATCTCAAAGGGCTCAGAGACAGGCTCTCCGGTTGCTCCTTTCATAATCAAATTCACTTTCTGCTCCGCCTCGTTGAGGATCGCGTTACACTTCTTCATAAGGGACGCACCCTCCTCAAACAAGCCGAGCGCCTCCTCCACCGGGATTTCCCCCCTCTCAAGGAGTCGAACGATTTCTTCGAGTCTTGTGATGGATGTTTCAAAGGATACTTTTTCAGCCATATTATTACTCCGTTCTGTCGTATGTCGTCAGTTGATACTGTATGTTGTATTTGGTTCCGACTTTTTTTATCTCTTTAGTCATTAATTCTATCTGTCTTTAATTTCGACACAGTATGTATTTTTCATACCTATATTACACTACTAATGCCAAATGTCCAGAATAATAGTAACGATACTTCAGAGTTCTTCACCTAAATGTCTAGTTTGAGCTGATTGGGTGCAGCACTATCGACATCCTCTGTAGTTTTGATCTGGTCAATAGATGAGTTATGTTCAGAAGTATCTTCGGTAATTCTGTCAGCTATCCGATTTTCAAGACTGTAAGTCGGATCGACCGAGGTTACAGTGCAAGAAAGCGACCCCTTACCAAGAAAAATGTTTAGTGACGTGCCTGTAGAGACATCATCTGCACTTTTGACAACCGCTCCCCTATCATCTGTTGCAATAGCATAACCACGCCCGAGCACCTTTAGAGGGCTAATAGCATCCAGTGTTGATGCTAGCCTTCCGAAGCGCTCATTTCGCAGAGAAAGATAACGCTGTGAAGCCGAAGCAAGCTCGCCCGAAACCTTATCTAGCTGCATGCGTCTGTCGTGGACATACTGCATTGGGGTCTGTAAAACTCTGCGCTCAGCCAACGCATTGAGACGCTGTCTCGAGACTCGCAGTGTTCTGTCAACAAGTGTTGCCATCCGTGCTTCAACATTCTTAAGTCTCACAAGAAGCTCGTCAATATCCGGAACGACCAACTCCGCTGCATTTGAAGGGGTTGCGGCACGAAGGTCAGCAACAAAATCAGCAATCGTAAAGTCGGGTTCGTGGCCGACGGCGGACACTACCGGGATAGCAGAGCGATAGATAGCCATGGCAACACGTTCATCGTTGAACGCCCATAGATCCTCTATAGAACCTCCTCCACGACCTGTAATAATCACATCGCCCAGTTTGTAGAGATTTGCGTAGTCCAGCGCATCTGAAATCTCAGCCGGTGCCTCTTCTCCTTGTACACGTACCGGAAGCAGATTGACCTCACTTATGGGGAATCGTTTTTTCAGAATGCGAATCATGTCGCGGACTGCAGCTCCTGCTGAGGATGTAATCAGACAGATGCGACGAGGATAGCGCGGTAGCGGTCTTTTCCTATCTTCGCTGAAGTAGCCCTTGGCCTCCAGCTTCTTCTTAAGCTGTTCAAATGCAATGTACAGGGCACCGACTCCGTCTGCAATCATTTCCTTTGCATAGAGCTGGTACTGCCCGTCTCTGGGATAGACCGTGATTCTTCCCCGTACAATAACCTTCATTCCGTTTTCCGGTCTAAATACAAGTCTTTGAGCGTCACTTCGGAACATCACAGATTTCAGGACGCCACCCTCATCCTTTAGTGTAAAGTAATGATGGCCGGAAGGATAGGTCTTATAATTTGAGATTTCACCCTTGATATATATGTCAAATAAAGCTCTGTCTGAGTCCAGCACCTGCTTTATGTACATGTTAACGTCGCTTACTGTATATATTCTATTCTCATTCAACCTTATCCACTCCATTCCCATAAATCCGGCAGGCAAGAATCGCAACACCGGCCGCATTGTCAGTCGCATACTCCGGTTTTGCAAAAATCGCATCAAAACTGTCTTCCATTTCCTGTCGAATGATGGAGTTTGACATTACTCCCCCGACACAGAGAATAGGCATGTTTCGATAGATGTCAAGAGATGACCTAATTGCGTTATGAAGTACGGCTGATATAGATTTTATCACAAAATATGCGATATTTGAAGGCGACTCACCGTTTTCCATTAATTCATGAACCTTGTTTTCTAGCCCTGAAATTGAGAAATCGAGGCCTCTCTGCTTGGGTACAAAGTACTTCTCCACAGTCCGATCAAGGGCTAGTTTCTCAAGAGCCGGACCTGATGGGAAATCTAAACCCAGTTCTCGCCCGCATCGATCAATCAGCTGGCCGGCGGCCAGATCAGTTGTTCCTCCGATTCTCTTTGCTTTAAATAGGCCATTCTCGGTGGGATTTACAAGGAGGATTTCGGTGGTTCCACCTGAAACATGCAGTGCTATGAATGGTACATCGAGTAAGTCCAGTCGTCCAGCTGACCAGGCTCCTGCTGCTAAATGACCCTGCTGGTGAGAAAAGGCGAAGTAAGGGATTCCCAATGCTGTGGCCATAACGTTAGCGTGCGATACTCCTACCAGAAAGCATGGCATGTAGGATCCGTCAACCTCACGTGGTCTCTCGGATGCGGCACAAGCTGTCAGAGAAACCGGTCCGGCTTTTCTTATAAGTTCCTCAACCACTTCCGGAATTCGCTGAGTATGAATAAAGACTGCGTCACGTTGACGCAGCCCAATGGATCCATGTTCTACATCAAGCAGCCTGCGATGTGTGAATACTACATTCCTAACATCGTCGTAAATTGCAGCAGAGGTGGTGTAGTTGGATGTGTCAAAGCCAAGAAAAAATCCCATACTAAATCTCCTCCGCTCTGAAAAAGGCACCTAATACCCCGTTTACAAAGGAGGCCGTCTCGTCAGAATCATATTTTTTTGTAAGCTCTACCGCCTCGTTTATTGAAGAACCCGGGGGGATTTCATCTCGTAAATATATGAGTTCAAAAACACATAACCGTAAAACCGAAACGGCAATACAGGAGACTCTCTCTCTCTTCCAACTGATCAAGTATCTGTCGATATGACCATCAAGTTCAGTAAGATGTGAGCGGACTCCACGTACAACTCTAAGAATGTAATCCAACTGTATATCATTAGGATATGATTCGAAGGCGTCATCCTCATCTGAGATCAATGAAAAAGCTTCTCTTGATACGCGCCATTCAAGGGCTTCATCTTCGGCCTCAGAATGGAATTCCAACTCATATATGAGTTTTAATGCTATTTCTCTGGCAACCTTTCTGTTCATACGTTTCCATCCCGTATAGTTTACTCTTTTGGACACAACAATAGAAGCCGTCTGCAAATCTGTCAAACAGCTTCTCTGTTCAGACTCAGTCTTCTTTCGATTCCACTTCGAAAGAAACACCGCCCACGTGGACATTAACAGACTCCACGTCCAGACCAGTCATTGACTCTATTGCAGAGACAATAGCATCCTGAAGCCTGCCGGCGACCTCGGGGATCTTATAACCATATTTGACATTAACGTAGATGTCAACAATAACACTTTTGCCTATATTTTGAACCTTGACGCCCTTATTTAAACTCTTTTTACCGAGAAGCTCAGCCAGATCAACGGCGGTCGGTGCGTTCAGCCCTGCAACTCCTTCAACTTCTGACGCTGCAAGGGAAGCAATAGAGGCAATTACGTCCTCCGATATGTTGATGGTTCCGGAGTCCTCGTGGTTTGTATAGTAATCTCTGTTCTCAGACATGGAACAAACACTCCTCCTGTTTTAGATACAGGAACAGTATACCACAAAATTCTAGAAAAACAAATCCTTTCTTGCCCAATCGGGATGTCGGGGCAATAGCTGTACAGTTATTGCGCCACTTCGATAATGTTTATTTTCTCGGTAGAAAACCCAGTTTCACTTACTACAATCTCTTTTATCTTGCTCACATCTTCAGCCTGAAGTACACCTCCTGAAGCTGTCGCAACCACAATGTCAATGCTTTCGTTATCCCCTATAAATGCAACACAATCGCGAAATCCCTTAGCAATTACGAGGTTTTCAATCTGTGCCTCTGTAATTGCGTTGCTTGCTAGTACGCTGAGCGCAGTCGCCGACTCATCCCTTTTCTCCTGGGATAGAGTTTCATTATCCGATGATTCACGTAGGATCTCCAATGAGCTGTCCCTCGCCATCTGCCTGTTTAGTCTGGCCATCGCAAAATAGTCGGACTCCACTGAGGCTTGCGAAAGTGCATCACTGCCATCTATAGGCGACTCCCTTATTACCTCATCATCTTCCTCCGATTCATTTTCATCGACATCATTTTGTACTACGATATTATCCAGTCCAGTATAAATATCATCATCGCCATCTACTGCCGCTTCCCCTCTGCCATATGACCAATTAAGATATACCGCTACACACACGAACAGGATAACTGTCGCTAAGACAGCATTCCTTTTCCAAGCTTTCACTTTCAAAATAACACGTCCCTTCCTCAGCTTATGGGCTTTTTCTGCTCAATACAGTAATTTTATCGCTTGGGAGACCGGTCAGCGCCTTCATGGCATTTATCACTTTCAGCTTAACTGTAGGACTATCTGCCCGCTCACAGATAACAAGAGCACCTCTGTACTCCGGGTAAAATCTTTTTTGCACGATTGCCTGTTCACTACCCGATCCAGATGATATGACAACGGTTTCGGATGAAACGCTGCTTTCTGTATTGTCCTGAGAAACAGAGGACTGACTTGTGACATCGCTTTGATACACAGTTTCAATCGATGACTTAAGTGTAAGTACCACCTCCGTTTTTCCAACGCCTGCTGCCTCTGAGAGAGCTTTAGCAATACGCTTCTCTTCATCAGAAAGAGAGAATACCTCCTGGACCGGCGTCGCCTGCACCTCCTTTTCACGTTCGGATATGCCGGGAATGAGAAGGAGTAATATACCGGCAGCAATAATGATAATTAAATACTTATATCGCTCTACGATCTTCATAACATCCTTCAGAAAGTCAATCTTCATTTTCTGCCGATCTCCATTCCTGTTTTTCCTCGGGAACTCCAAGTTCTGAGGAAACTACGTATGAAAGCTGCTCAATCAACTCTGAATCACATTCTTCCATGACATAGAACACTATCTTATCCGGGTAGGGATATCCGTCTTCACGTTTCTTTGCTGACACCTCAACATCACATTTAACACCTAGCAGTTCTGCCTTTTGCAATATATATGTCCGCGTTTTGTCTTCTATGATTGTTTCGATCATTGAAGAGTTCTGAAAAATAAGCTTTTCCTCATATTTCTCATAATCCGCACGGTACTGCATGCTGTAGAATGCTAAATCGGACAGATCCATTTTCTTTAGAGGGTCTATTATGACGATGAACAGAATAAGCCCCCCCACCAGCCTAACTGATCTTTTTGGCGCCCCTTTAGGTGTGATTGCGATAACAGCCGACACTAAGATCGAAGCCGCTGTTATGCCGATAATCCAATCCTTAATCATCTATACTATCACCCTTACGTTATACTTCCCTATCCCTTTTGGCATCTGAAATTCAGCATCTCATATCTATTGTCCAACTACTGATATGACCGATACGATAGAAATTATGTTAATGATTACGCATGCGCCCAACATCCCCATGATAATGCCAAACGCACCTGCAAGTGAGTCAATAAGATCGGAAAGGCGTTTTTCACAGAAAGATGACGATGCTATCGCTATCAGCTTAAAGAGTAGATAGTGTATTCCCAACCTTAGAAAGGGAGTTACACAAATTGCAAAAACTCCAATCATCCCGAAGACTCCTAAAGAGTTTCTCAAAACCCTTGTACTAGCAAGAATGGTATCCGATGCGTCAGCGAGCATCTTTCCTACGACGGGTATGGCGTTTGAGAGGATCATCTTCGTCGCCTTTAGTGTCGCAGCATCGGTAGTTCCTGCGATTATCCCTGTAACTGCCAGATATGTAGAAAATGCTGTCACAATTAGGCCGAGAGTTGTGATGCACGACCACTTCAGAAATGAGGAGAGCTTACCGAGCATGTTATCTCCAAGAGCTGCATTAGCTGTTACTGTTGCAATATATGTGTATAGTACCGGCATTATTAACCGGTTAACAACTGTTATCAATATATCCATGAAGAGTGCTGTTGCCATATACTTTGCAGCTGCAGATGCAGGCTGGCCAAGAGCTGAAGAGGCTGCAGCTAATGTGGCAAGTAGTGCTTTTGAGAAGGTATCCAGTCCTTCGATGAGGCTCTTTCCAAGTCCGATAAAACTTGTCAGTTCAGAGGAAACAGTTAGAGAGAGAGCCAATGCACCGACCATAGTTACATAGTTTGGAACAGCGGATGAGCCTGCCTCGTATAACGATTGGGCTATACCACAGCAGAGTATAATAAGCAATACTGACACAGCTGAACGAGCTGCACTCTTAAGGATTCCTCCCGCCTGCCTGCTTCCTTTGTCAAGTATAGAATTTACGCCTCTCTCAAAGGAAACACCTTTCTGGATGGAATATTCCTTGAGTATACTCCTAGCGTCTGGAGGAAGAGAGCGTGTAAGTTCATCAGTTTCTAGCACCTCAGCCTGGGTACTGTATATGTCAACAGCTTTACAGTCCACAGGAGAAGCCATGAAAATTACAATAATAAGAAATGCAACCTGTATATGAAAATGTTTTCTAAATATCCCCCTACGCATATAATTACTTCTCTTACCCTTTCCCGAGTTTCCCCAATATAGGGATTACTTCCATAGAGTTTTACATCCTCAAATATGAACTGATCAGATTAAAAACAGCAGACAGCAACGGCAATGACACATATAGCGCAGCTACTGCGCCTGCCACCTCGATATATACACCGAAGGCTTTTTCCTTAGCATCCTCACATGCCTCGGATGTCACCCTTGTTATGATTGCGATACCCAGTGTCTTGTACAGTGGTGACATTACTGAGGGGGATAACTCCGCAGTTCTTGCGAGGTCATCAAGAAATGTTTTTACTGGCCGCAGAAGTGACAATGTGAAGAATAGGATTACAGCCGCGCAGGCAAGAGAGATAAGCAGTGTGCCCGCTGGATACTCCTTCTTAACAGCGACTCCCATCACACATGCCAAAATCCCGATCGCAACAACTCTTAATATCTGTTCCATAGCGGTTCTCAAAAACCGAACAGTGATTTTACCATGTCAAAGAGCTTCTTAATCTCCTGAAGAAGTATCATAAGTACAACAATGAGGCCCGCAAGGTTGGTCATCATAGCCTGTTCTTCCCGGCCCGACCGGATCAGCAACTGGTTGAGAACGGCTACAAGTATCCCGATTGCCGCTATTTTGAATATCAAGTCTACCTGCATTCGTTATTCCCTCACTTTTCAACGTTTTATCTACGGTCTGAGACCCCTTTAATATGTATAGATCTAGATGAGTATGATAACAACTCCCAAACCCAGTGCCATCCCAAGTGTCATATATACTCTTCCTGACCTCATCTTTTCCTGTTCTGCTGCATGCATAAACCGGTTAAGTCCATCTCTAACGGTTTTGATTGCCGAAATCTGTTCCTCGACTCCATACCCGCCCAGTACCATGGCAAGTTCCTTTACAAGATTTTTCTCCCTACTGCTGAGGATGTCCAGTTTATTATCGACAGAGCTGAGCCATATTTCCGAAAAATGCTGCGGACCCTTTTCATTCATCTCAGATAAAACATGGGTGATAAAGACTGTACAAATTGATTCTTCATTACCCAAAGAACTTGCGGCATTTAGCAGTGCTGATCGAATCGGAGACAGCTTGCTGCTAATTTCAGACTCAAGTGTTTGGCAGACGCCAATCAAATCCTGAAGCAGAGCCACATGGTTCTTGAGTCTCTTATTTGCGAGTATGCCAATCATCGAACTCCCTAAAATAATGCATATTGCTCCAAATGTCTTAATCATCCCCACCGCACCTGCTTGCACTTTTCCAGTCGCTTAACTTGCTTAGCTCATAGCTTCTTCTTCCATTCACTGTAGATATGCGCACTACACGATCAAACAGTCTTGAAACAGAACGGTAATAAACTCTCTGTGACAAATCCTCAATGCTGTATGCGTGAGCTGTTGCGAGTAATGATACCCCACAATTGGCAGCTCGTTCCATTGCCTCCATGTCCTCTGGCGAAGTTATCTCGTCCATCACAATTACTTGTGGTGACATCGACCTAAGAAGCATAAGCACAGCCTCCGGTTTACTACACCCTTCAAGAACATCTGTGCATTCTCCAATATCAAACCCTGGTATTCCGCCTACCATCCCTGAAAGCTCATTACGCTCATCGGCAACGGCCACTCTCCTTCCACCATCTGAAATCAACCTAACCAAATCTCTGAGAAGCGTCGTTTTGCCGACACCCGGAGGTGAAACTATGAGTAGATTTGGGAAAAAGGGCTCCCCTGCAAGTTCTTCATAGATCTCTTTTCCGATATCTTTAATCTCTCTGGCAATTCTAAGTGAAGCGGATGATAAATTTATGATCGATGACACTTCGCCATTCTTAACTACGGCACTGCCGCATACACCTATCCTGTTTCCGCCTTTTGCTGTTACATATCCGCGCTTAAGACTCTCGCCTGCAGTATGGACCGATCCGTCTGTCGCAATTTTTAGGAGTGCGTTTAGATCATCCGAAGTTATGGTAGTCGGTGGTGATGGTTCGTGTTCAAATTTGGAGCAGTTTATTGAAAATCTTCTCCCTATTCGAAGGCGAAACTCCTCTGCAGAATACTTTATTCTGTCTTCAACACCCAGTGCTGCTGACCGTAGGCGTTGAGGAAGAAGGTTTGCAGCACTGTGGTAACGCTCCCTCTGCTTGTAC
>LSQX01389276.1_pt2 | contig 20633 bp, 19 predicted proteins | sample 654561 | NCBI WGS metagenome assembly LSQX01 (sample SAMN04489861, study PRJNA283612) | anaerobic digester metagenome | isolation source: 4 biogas reactors fed with cattle manure at either 37C or 55C with and... | place: Denmark: Kongens Lyngby | collected 2014 | reverse complement strand
AGTGTGATCGCACCCAAGCAGTTAGTGTTTTGGATGCGATTCGGGTCGCCACCTACACCGGTGCCTACGCAACCTTTGAAGAGGAAATCAAAGGCAGCCTAGAACCGGGAAAACTGGCTGATTTAATTGTCTTATCTGAAAATATTTTAAAAATTAATCCAATGACAATCAATGAGATGACCGTTGAATTAACAATGATTGATGGTGAAATTGTTTTTGAAGCCTAAAAGAATGCTATAAGGAAATTTTGGATTAATGCCTAGGCTAAGGGCGATTAAATAAACCGACCCAAATTAGAGGAGAGTCTAGGCTAATGAAAAAAGTTGTTGTTGTTTTAATGCAGCAACTTTTTTTATGGTATTTCCAACTTTGTCTAAAAGTACAAAAATCTCTTAGAAAGTTTTGTCATAGATTTAAGCTGGAATTTAGGGCTAAAATTTAAGGCTGAAATTTAAGGCTGAAATTTAAGACTGAAATTTAAGAAGGATTTGAGAAAGAAATTCGCAAAGGTTTGATAGAGAGACAAGTAAAGATTGAATGAAATTAAAGAAACAGATAGGAAATTATTAAAAGGCCAACAAAATTTTATGTGGGATTTTAGGAGGGGCTGGGTTCTCTATTTTGAGACCGGTTTCGAGAGGTTTTAAGAAGAGAATCCATGAATTTTAAACCTGAAAGAAAAATAAAAATATTTTGTAGAAAGAAACCTGAAATAGTTTCCAAAAACAGCTGAAAGTTAGGTATGATATGTGGAGATATAAAAACTAAAGGGAGTTTATATATCGACTGTTTAAGTTGAATCGAATCAATAGTTAAATGAAGGGGAATGTCAATTCAGACTTGTATTTTATTTTTCTAAGTAGGAGTTGAGTTTAAAAAGTTTAACTTGGATTGAGTTGGTTTAGCTTAAAGTCATATTTAACTAGGTCGCAAGGACGAAGTAGTTGGATGGATCTAGAAATATAGTACGGATTAGTGGAGGGTGAATCGATGGAAGTTGCAGGTCGTAAGTTTGATTTTGCTGAGGGGATGGAATATGTTTATTCCGTATTAGGTGGCATCATGTATGCCGTGGGTCTTAATTTATTTATTTTTCCAATGGGTCTTTATATTGGAACCATTACGGGTATAGCCCAAATGATTCAGTCAATTATTAACAATGTGGCAAATACTAATTTGGCAATGACGGGACTATTTCTGTTTGTTCTTAACTTGCCCTTGCTATTTTTAACCTATCGGTTAATCAACAAATCGTTCTTTTATAAAACAGTGGTTACCATTACGGCTCAATCNNTTTGGTGCAGGCTTTACCTTGCGACACGGTGGTTCTGGCGGTGGGCTTGATATCCTCGGCGTCTATTTATCTTTAAAGTTTCGCAATTTTTCAGTGGGCAAAGTGGCGTTGATGGTATCAGCCATTGTAATGATTTATGTAGCCGTTAGTTTTCCCATTGAAATTTTAATTTATTCGATTATTTTCACGATCGTTTATTCCGTCGTTTTAGATCACATTCACTATCAGAACGTGAAAGTGTTTGCCTTGATTGTCACAAGTAACGATGAGGTACCTACTTTTATTAATAATCGGGTTGGTCGCGGTGTTACTATGTGGGAAGCAACCGGTGTGTATTCTCGTCAAAAGAAGATGGTAATTATGGCCATTGTTGATAAGTATCAATTCCTTAACTTAAAGAAAAACCTTGTGGAATTAGATCCTCAAGTATTTATGGTGAATTCAGAGCAAATAGACGTTACCGGTACGTTTGAAAAACAACTGTTTTCATAGTCAAGTAAATAAAATATAGAGAAAAGATTTTTAAGAAGGATTAGCAGAGGGTTTTTAAAACCCTCTTTCTTTTGTAAACATTGATAAAAAGTTGATTGTATAATATTATTAGAGAGTATGTACAACTATATGCAAGTTTGTAAACTGAGCCATGAGGCTTTTTAACTAAATCCAACAATCCGGAGGAATTAATATGATCGGATATACAACAGAAATTGGTAAAGTCCAATACTCGGATGACGTTGTAGCCAATATCATCGGAATGGCAACCATGGAATGCTATGGCGTCGTGGGCATGGCGGCCAAAAATACAGGCGACGAACTGTGGGAGCTGATCAGGGTTGAACACTTAAATAAGGGTGTCAAGGTCAGCCAAAAAAGTGGCGAGCTAAATATTGAAGTATTTGTTGTGGTAGAGTATGGCACGAAGATTTCGGTCATCGCCAACAACATCATTAAAAAAGTAAAGTACAACGTTGAGAATTTCACAGGTCTTAAGGTGACCGGAATTACCGTGAACATCGAAGGCGTAAGGTTCTAGGAGGTCGTATGAGTAACACGGTAATTAATGGACAACATTTTTTAAATATGCTTGTTCAGGCCAGCAATAAGCTGGAAGAAAATAAAGCTTACGTTGATTCCCTCAATGTTTTCCCTGTACCAGATGGAGACACGGGAACAAATATGAGCATGACATTACGGTCGGCGGTGGATTCCATTATGGAATCCAAGGAAACTTCAATGGGTAAGATGTCTCGGGATTTTGCCAAGGGAGCCTTAATGGGGGCCCGTGGAAACTCCGGTGTTATTTTATCCCAGATTTTTCGTGGTATTGCCAAAGGCTTTGAAGATAAAGATGAAGTTGGGGCAGAAGATTTTGCTGCGGCTCTTTTAGAGGGGTCTCATTCAGCTTATCGAGCTGTTATGCGTCCAACGGAAGGAACCATCCTAACCGTTATTCGTGTCGTTGGCGAGCGAGCTGTAGACATGGAGGCCAACACCATTGTGGATCTGTTGGGTCAAGTGAATCAAGTGGCCCAAGAAACCTTGGATCAAACCCCTGAAATGCTAGCACCCTTAAAGGAAGCTGGCGTAGTTGACTCAGGTGGCATGGGACTGGTTATTATATTCCAAGGAATGCTTGAAGCGCTTTTAGATGAGCGCAAGGCTACTTTGCGTCAAGACATCACTGCTTCAGGTAGTGTGGCTTCCACTGGAGCGGCTCAGGCACCAAGTGAAATTACCTTTGGCTACTGCACTGAATTTATCGTGGCCGGAGCAATTAATGATCCAAACTTTAAGGATTACTTGGAATCAAAAGGTGACTCCATTGTGTTTGTTACCATGGAAGATGTCACCAAAATTCATGTTCACACCGAAGATCCGGGTGAAGTGATGCAAGAAGCTCAAAAACACGGTGAACTATTAAAGATAAAAATTGAAAATATGCGGGAACAAAACCGTTCTTTGCATGATCATAAAGAGTCTGAGTTTGTATTAGAAAATCTAGACTCAGAAACTGAGTCTCCGGATCACGAGGCGAACCATGAACGAAAACGCTATGCCTTTATTGCAGTAGTGGCAGGGGATGGTTTAAAACAAATTTTTGAAGATTTAGGCTGCGATTATGTAATCGCCGGGGGTCAAACCATGAACCCCTCCACCCAGGATATTTTACAGGCAGTGGAAAAGGTAAATGCAGATGAGATCTTTATTCTGCCCAACAACAAGAATATTATCTTGAGTGCAAACCAGTGTTTGGAGTTGACAGAAGAAAGTGTTCACGTTATTCCAACCACTACCATACCCATGGGTATTAGCTGCTTAGCTGCTTTTAATCCAGAGCTAGATATCGATCAAAACTTAAGTCTGATGGAAGAGGCGCGATTAAGCGTTAGTTCAGCCCAGATTACCTTTGCCGTGCGAGACACGGAAATCGAAGGCAAACAAGTAAAGGCAGGCGATTATCTAGGGCTTTTGGAAAATAAAATTAAACTGGTAGAACGAGAAATTTATCCCATGGCGGAAAAACTCATTGAAATGATGGTTACGGAAGAGTCTTCCATTATTTCCGTTTACTATGGTGAAGAAACGGAAGAAGCCCAGGTAGAAGCTTTTGTGGAAAAACTGGAAGAAAAATATCCTGATTTTGATATTATAAGCTTTGCCGGTGGCCAACCCTTGTATTATTTAATCCTATCCGTGGAATAACAATGATGCCCGATGGGGATGAATAGATGAAACCGGGAATTCTCTTAGAGTTCCCGGTTTTCCTAAATGGAGATTAATAACGAATGCCCGGGGATAAGTGAAAAGATTAAGGACTAGGAAGGAGTGACAAGACCATGCAGTTAGAAGATGATATTCGGAGCCTGAAAGGGGTTGGTGATAAAACGGCCAGCCGCTTAAACAATGCCGGGATCAAAACCGTGATGGATTTAATCTTATATTTTCCGCGAGATTATGAGCGAATTGATGAAATTGATCCCTACGCTTTTTCGGCGGAAGAAAAATTTATGGCTCGAGCAGAATTTATTAGTGCCTCTCGACCCATGCGAACCCGCACTGGCAAAACCATGATCCATTTAAACTTTAACTCAATCCATGGTCCCATCCGAGCCACCTATTTTAATATGCCCTTTATGGCCAAGACCTTCCAAGCGGGCCAAATGGTCAACTTATACGGGAAATTTAAGCGCATGGGCGCCAATCTTGTGGTGACAAACCCTAAGTCTTTAAAAGATGAAGAGGCAGGAATTGGCGGAAATGGTGAAGAGGGTAACTTTATTGCCCGCTACCCTTTGCGGGAGAACTTAACGGAAGGTTTATTGCGCAAACTGATCAATCAGGTGTTAGGCCAGATTCGAATTGCTGAAAATCTACCCCCGGAAGTCTTAGCTACTTATCACTATCCCACCTTAGATGAAGCGATTCGGAGCATTCATAATCCCGATTCGGCTGGTTTTGAAAAAGCCTTGGAGCGTTTGAAATTTCAAGAGCTCTTTGCCTATTCCATGAAGATTCAAGCAGCTCGTGCCCTACGGGCTAAAGATGAATCAGGCATTGTTTTTAAAATGAGTCCTCGTTTGTTAGAGTTTAAAAAGGCTTTGCCTTACCAATTAACCGAAGCTCAATCTCGATCGATTCGTGAAATCCTCTTAGACCAAAAGCGACCCCAGCCTATGAATCGTCTGCTGCAAGGGGATGTGGGGTCTGGCAAAACCATTGTGGCTTTAACGGCTTTATTTAATGTGGTGGAGAATGATTTGCAAGGGGCTTTAATGGTGCCAACAGAGATTTTAGCTTCTCAACATTATAAGGATTTGCTGGATATTTTAGAGCCCTTTGGTATTGAAGTGCGATATTTGGTCGGCTCCTTAAAGGCTAAAGAAAAAGTGAAAGTTAAAGAAGCCATTGCCTCCGGTCGCCCCATGGTTGTGGTGGGTACCCATGCTCTTTTAGAAGAGGATGTGGAATTCCCCAATTTGGGTTTTGTGGTTACCGATGAGCAGCATCGCTTTGGCGTCAATCAGCGCCTGCGCTTGATTGGTAAAAATCGAGGGGTGGATGTATTGGTGATGAGTGCTACACCTATTCCGCGTACCTTGGCCCTCCACTTATATTCCGATTTAGAGCTGTCTGTGATTGATGAGCTACCGCCTGGAAGAAGTCCAGTGGTAACAAAAAGCTTTATGGGAGCCAGCCGAGACCGAGCATATAAGTTGGCAAAAACGCAAATTGAACAAGGCCGTCAAGTGTATGTGGTTTGTCCCTTAATTGAAGAAAACGAAGATTTAAAGTTGACATCAGTGGGCAAATTAACGGAAGAGCTGAAAAACGGAGTCTTTCAAAATGATCGTGTTGAAATGATTCATGGTCGCATGAAGGGCAAAGAAAAAGAAGCCATTATGAATGAGTTTAAAGCGGGAGCCATTGATGTTTTGGTTTCCACCACGGTGATTGAGGTGGGGGTCAATGTGCCCAATGCATCTTTAATGATTATTCAAAATGCTGAACGCTTTGGTTTATCGCAACTTCATCAACTGCGAGGTCGAGTGGGCCGAGGGGAGTGGCAATCCTACTGTTTGCTGATTGCAGATAGTCAAAGTGATACCACTAGAAAACGCCTGGAAATTATGACGTCAACCAACGACGGGTTTAAAATAGCAGAAGCAGACCTTAAGATGCGAGGAACTGGAGCCATCTTTGGCACCAATCAAAGTGGCGATTCGGGTTTAACCTTGGCGGATTTCATCGCTGACTATAAACTGTTTATGGAAGCCAGCAAATGGGCAAGCCAGGTATTTCAATCAACGGACCCAGCTCATTTAGAAATCAAACAAGAGATTTTAAAAAGATTAGACAAAAGTATGCATTTAATCTGTCTAAACTAGGAGGAAACCAAGATGAGAATTATTGCAGGCAAAGCGCGGGGACGTAAAATAAAAGGTCCCATTAATGAAGGACGAGAAACAAAAACCGGTGAAGTCAAGGCGACCCGACCCACTCTAGATCGGGTCAAGGAAGCTATGTTTAATATCATCCAAAACAAGATTTATAATGCCCATGTCTTGGATGTGTTTGCTGGAACGGGATCCTTGGGTCTTGAAGCGGCATCTCGAGGTGCCCGAAGTGTTTATTTGGTGGATGCCTTTAAAGAGACCTATGACTTGTTGGTTGAAAATATTGAACACTTGGGGTTTAATAAAGAGTGTAGCTCCTATCTTTTAGATTACCGGGAGGCCTTGAAGCGTTTTGGCGCAAAGGGCGAGGTGTTTGACCTTATCTTTATTGATCCACCTTATCTAAATGAAATGATTCCCGTCGCCATTGAACTGGTTGACAAGCATCAAATGCTATCGCAAGATGGCGTCATTATCACCAAGGTCGACAGTCGCGAAACCATATTTGAAGGGCTAGGCGATTTAAAAGTGGTGGAAGAGCGACGCTATGGCAATACAACATTAGTATTTTATCAATACGAAAAGAAGGAATAATATGGTTCAAACAGCAGTTTATCCTGGATCCTTTGACCCCATTAGCCTGGGGCACTTGGATATTATAGAACGAGCATCAAAAATTTTCGATAAAGTAATCGTAGCCGTCTTGATCAATCCTGATAAGACAGGTTTTTTCCCCATTGAAGAACGAATTGAGATGATTCAGCTAGTAACTTCCCACCTACCTAACGTAGAGGTGAGAGGCTTTTCTGGTCTCACCGTCAACTTCTTGAAAGAAGTAGGGGCACGGGTTATAATTAGGGGACTCAGAGTAATTTCTGATTTTGACTTTGAACTCCAAATGGCCAATGCAAATCGAGCCATGGAACCTGAAATTGAAACCTTGATGATGATGACAAGTCCAGACTACTCTTATCTGTCTTCTTCTTTGGTGCGTCAGGTGATGCATTTTGGAGGCAAGCTGGAAGGCTTTGTTCCTGGGCCCATTATCGATCGGCTCAAGGAAAACTATTACAAATAATCACAAATCGATCGGGCAGGATCTAGCTTGAAACCCGGTTAATCTGAAATAAGGTGGAATACAATGGAATTTGAACGCAACGATATGAATAAAAACAAGATTGAACTAATCCGTTTAGTGGAAATTCTTCAAGATGAAATTGATCAATCTTCCAAAGTTCCCTTCTCCAACAAAGTGATGGTGAACCAGGACATAGTAACTGATATTATTAATGAAATTATTCAAAGCGTACCGGCTGATTTTAATACAGCTCAATACGTTATTGCCGAAAAAGAACGGATTTTAGAAGAAGCGAATGGGGAATACAATCGTATTCGGATGGAAGCAGAAGAAATTATGCACACTCAGGTTAATGAGCATACCATTGTTCGTGCAGCTGAGGATAAGGCCCGAAATATTGTTTCTAAGGGTCAAACAGAGGCGAAGAACATGCGCCTAGCAGCCAGAGACTACGCCCAGGGACTTTTAGCCGAACTGGAAGAAGAATTGCAACTGCGCTCAGATGATGCCATGGTTTCTTTTAAGAAAGACATGGAAGATTTTGTTGCTGGTTATCGTCAGTCCATTGATTCAACAACCCAAACCGTTCGGGAAAACATTCAAGAATTATCCAATATGAAATAAAAGGTTGGCTGGTGTCTGGTTAAAAGGCATCCAAGGGCCACAAAATAGTTACGTCTAAACCCGCAAGGCCTGCGGGTTTCTCGTGCTTGATTTCGAGATATGCCTTATTTTATTAGCATGCGAAAGAACCCGAGTGGCGGAGAAAGGAATTAAGTATGGATTTTAGTAAAAAAGCATTTCCCATTCGCCTGATTATCTTGGTGGTGGGCCTATTTCTTTATGCGGTGGGAATCAGCCTGACTATTCGAGCCAACATTGGCTATGCGCCTTGGGATGTGTTCCACGTTGGAATCAGTGGCTTGAGCGGATTAACCATTGGAACCGTGTCTATTTTAACTGGCGTGAGTATCGTGATTTTAAACGCCTTCTTTAAAGAAAAAATTGGGATAGGCACCATCGCCAATGCCGTTTTAATTGGCTTTATGATGGATTTAATCATGCCTTTTATTCCCCGAGGAACCAGTTACTTTGTGGGTGTTCCCATGCTTTTAGGTGGATTATTCATTATTGGTTTTGCCACTGTGTTTTATATAGCGGCTGGACTGGGCTCAGGCCCCCGTGATGGCTTAATGATTGTGCTAGTGAAACTAACAAAAAAAGATATCGCTTTGGTTCGAAATGCCATGGAGTTTACCGTGACAGTCTTAGGCTATTTTTTAGGCGGACAGGTTGGTTTAGGAACCCTACTGACCTTCTTATCCATTGGTTATTTTGTAAAGTTTGCCTTTAAAATTACAAAGTTTGACGTGAATGCCATTGAGCATGACTACCTGGATATGAATTTCTTGAAGGGTCTAATGAAAGCCGTAGAAAAAGTCTAGATCAAGTTAATTAGTAGATAGCCAATTTACCAAAATAAAAATCACCTGACACAGTTTAAATTGTCAGGTGATTTTTTAATGGATTTCAAATGCTTTATTTCTTATGAATCTCTTTTTGCTTTTTTAACCTTTTTTGCTTTTTTAAGTTTTTTACTAGGTTCTAAACCCTTTATTCAATGATGAAAAGGATAGCTGGATTTTGGCGGTTTAGTTTAAGTTGTGACTCTTAGGCCATGGGTAAAGTCTGAGTTAGCCGGTAGGGAGGGTTGGAGGAGATGGTACAGGCGAGCGGCTTGAAGATCTGGTTTAAAATCCTTGGCGGGAACCTCGCGAGGGCTTTGGATGACTTGGATTTCTCGGGTTTTTCTCGTATTGGCTAAGAACTGCTGTCCCTTTTCATTTAAAGCGAGGATTCGAGTGTAGCTTGGTGTTTGCCTGCGCCTATCATCATAATCAAGCTCATCAAAACCCAAGGCAAGATGGAGGAGGAGTCTGCGAATTCGTGAATAGGTAAAGCGACGTGTTTTCACAGCCAGGGCAAAGTCGTGGAGGGACAGATGATTGAGTTGATCGGCTGCTTTAGCCATTCGAATGCCTAAACCATCTCTTGCTTCAGGTAAGTTTGTTAAAGCGTCTGGAAATAAACTAAGTCGATAGTGGATGATTCTCTTTAGTTTAGTTTCATCCAAGAGTAAATTTTCTTTTAAATCCTGAAAAGGAGCTTGGCAGGCCAAAGGCATGCCTAGGAGGGCTCGATCAAAGTCGTTTTCTTCCATGGACTGGCGTAGGGCTGTGGCTGAAGGGTGATTGTGCTCGAGCTTTGAGATGGATTGCCTCTCATGGTAACCCATGCCTTGGCGCTGGATGGTATGAAAATTAAGACTGAGTTTCTGGTTTAGAGCCGCCCTCACATATTCAATCGCTAAGATGTCATTGGGATTCGATAAAAGACTGGAGACATCTTTTTCTTGGCTTAAGTGATGAATGGCCTGGGCTCGAGCCGCTGGATAGGTGAGTCCCTTGGCTAATTCTTCACGAATTACAGCATCTAAGCTGCCGTGATCTTCCGCTAAAAGACGGGCAACTGTTACAATCTGATCCAAATCTCCGCTCTCAGAGCCGAAGCTAAGGGTTCCCTTTGGGTCGAGGCAGTGGGCGATTGAAGTTCCGCCGTGAGCAAAGAATTCTGCAGAGGAAGTGGCATAGATGGCGGGCAATTCCAATACCAAGTCACTACCACCGGCAATAGCCAGACGAGCTCGACTAAACTTATCGAGAATTGCTGGTGTGCCGCGCTGAACAAAGTGGCCGCTCATGATGCTGATAATGGTGTCAGGGCGCAAAGTACGGCGAATTTCATCGATTTGATGGGCATGGCCATTGTGGAAGGGATTGTATTCACTTATGATAAAAACAGTTCGCATACCGTTCATCTGTTCTATTCCTCCTTTTAGTCTGTTATTTTAAATTACTCGAAACCTTGATAATATGCAATCAAATAAGTTAAGATGTAGTATAGTAAAGACAATAGCGTATATTGAACGAAAACGGAAGAAAAGGAGATATTGCAAATGGATTTCATGACGAAGATGAAGAACCAAGCCAAGGCAGATCGTAAGACCATTGTTTTACCGGAAGGGTTTGAAGAAAGAAACCTCACAGCTGCGGCTCAAATTACGCAAGAAGGAATTGCTAATATTGTACTCTTAGGAAACGAAGAGGAAATCCGGAATAAAGCCGCTGAGCTTTCTTTGGACATATCGAAATGTGAAATGATTGACCCGATTAAGGGAGAACATTTCGAAGAGTATGCCAATACTTTTTATGAACTAAGAAAGAAGAAGGGTGTCACACCGGAACAAGCCAAGGAGATTATGAAAGACCCCATGTACTATGGAACCATGATGGTTAAAATGGATGCGGTGGACGGCATGGTTGCCGGCGCGCTTCATACCACAGGTGATTTACTAAGGCCTGGTCTTCAGATCGTTAAAACCTCACCAGGTACCTCCGTTGTGTCATCGTTCTTTATCATGGAAACCAATACTCAGTTAGGAGATCATGGTACTCTCTTATTTGCAGATTGCGCGGTTAATCCCATGCCTGATGAAGATCAATTGGCATCCATAGCCATCTCAACAGCTGAAACTGCCAAGCACCTCATGGGCTTTGACCCAAAAGTAGCAATGCTGTCCTTCTCCACCAAGGGATCAGCTCAGCACGACGTGGTCACCAAGGTTCAAAATGCCGTTAAAAAGGCTAATGAACAACGCCCTGATTTAAAAATTGATGGTGAGCTTCAAGCCGATGCTGCTTTGGTAGCCAGTGTAGCGGCTCAAAAGGCACCTGGTTCAGACGTAGCAGGACAGGCCAATGTTTTAGTCTTCCCAGACCTTCAGTCTGGTAACATTGGATATAAATTGGTGCAGCGCTTTGCTGGAGCCGATGCCATCGGACCAATCTGCCAAGGGTTTGCAAAACCAATCAATGATTTATCCAGAGGTTGTAGTGCTGAAGACATTGTGAATGTAGTGGCTGTCACTGGGGTTCAAGCTCAAAATAATTAAACAAAACAAATAAGTTAAAAGCAATAGACAAACAGCTGTAAAGCGGATATCATTTTACTTTGGGCCTTTAAATGGCTCAAGCAAAAGTTTAAAGAACAAAAAATGAAGTTTCTAGGTTTGATTATAGATGTCTCTAAGAATTAAAAGAGAAATCTTAATGTAATTTAAGATGAAGTCGCTAGGAATGTTTAGAGAAGTAAAGGATAAAAACGTTGTTAAATCAATAAAGAGTACCTTTTAAAAAATAAAAAACAAAAACAAAAACAAAAATAAAAATAAAAAAATAAAGAAAGAATAGGGGTAAAAAAATGAAAGTATTAGTTATTAACGCCGGTTCATCCTCATTGAAGTATCAGCTCTATGACATGAGCAACGAATCCGTATTGGCCAAGGGCTTGGTTGAACGGATTGGAATTGAAGGGTCCATTCTATCCCATCGTCCAGAGGGAAAAGACAAGTATGTTGTGCGCACAGAAATGCCTGATCATAAGGTTGCCATTGGTTTGGTTCTTGAAGCGTTAGTAGACGATGAAGTTGGGGTTATCAAAAGTGTTGATGAAATCTCAGCCGTTGGTCACAGAATCGTTCATGGCGGAGAAAAATACTCCAAATCCGTACTGCTCGACGATGCTCTTATGGAAGAACTAAAAGAAGTTTCTAAACTAGCGCCACTTCACAACCCACCAGCATTAATTGGAATTCGGGCTTGTCGTGATTTGATGCCAAACACTCCAATGACTGCAGTGTTTGACACATCCTTCCACCAGACCATGGAGCCAACAGCATACATGTATGCCCTACCATATGAACTCTATGAGTCAGACAAGATTCGTCGCTATGGATTCCACGGTACCAGCCATAAATATGTAGCCAACCGGGCAGCTGAAATGCTAAACCGTGATGTGACAAACATGAAGATTGTTACCTGCCATTTAGGAAATGGATCTTCCATTACAGCAGTTAAGCATGGTAAGGCCATTGATACCTCCATGGGCTTCACGCCGCTAGCAGGTCTTATGATGGGAACAAGAACGGGTGATCTTGACCCAGCGATTGTAACCTACCTCATGGCAGAAAAAGGTTGGGACGCTAAGGCTGTGGACAACCTACTCAACAAAAAGTCAGGCGTGCTTGGAATCTCTGGCGTTTCATCAGACTTCCGTGACCTTGAAAAGGCAGCAGGAGAAGGCAACAAACGTGCTCAATTAGCTTTAGACATGTTCTACTACAGAGTTAAAAAGTACATTGGTGCCTACGCAGCAGCCATGGGTGGCGTTGATGCCATTGTCTTTACAGCAGGTCTTGGCGAAAACTCACCAGATGCACGGGAAGAAATCTTGAAGGGCTTAGACTTCTTAGGTTTTGAAGTTGATCTTGAAAAAGACAATGTGAGAGGCAAAGAAACCATCTTCTCTTCCGATAGCTCAAGAGTTAAATTAATGGTTATCCCAACCAATGAAGAGCTGATGATTGCTAAAGATACCAAAGAGTTAGTTCACGAAATGAATCAGTAAGCTAAAAAACAGTTAAATACATAGACCAAAGACCTGTACTTAAAATGAGACAGGTCTTTGGTCTTGAAAAAATCTGAAAGGCTAAAAAGGCTTTTAAACATCAGAAGAACTCAGCTCGGTTGGCTAATAGCCAATCGGAAGAGTGCTTATTGGGTGGCAGTAATTGGTGTTAGACTTTTTTAAGTGGCTTTCCTAGAGGGTTTTACCATGGGCCAATAAACCCTTTTTAAAAGAATGGCTGACTGCTTTAAACACTGCTGAAAGCGGGCTTTATTTCTAGGGGATTAAGATCAAAATAATATTGACACCAACCTGAAATATTGATATGATTAGTGTTGTTCGTAAAAGGAACTCTTTTTTATACTCAAAACCGAAAAGGGGAATGATATGATCATCTCAGTTGCCGACTCAATGAAGCGGGCCGTTTTAAGAGAATTAGATTTTTCATTTGAAGTCCCGGAAATTGAGTCATTAAAAAAGGAAGGGATTACCTTCACCCAGCCAGTCCAAGTGGAAGGAACTGTTACGACAGATTCTGGAAAAATGGAATTGGATGTTAACCTTAAAACAGAAGTCCAGCAGGTTTGTAGCCGATGCTTGGATGAATTCAGAGAAGAACTCAATGTTTCTCTCGATGAGGTTTGGGCCAAGAAGGTTTCGGATGACGATATGGATACACTATTGTTATCTGAAGGGGACACCGTTGATCTAACGGACCTCCTCACAAAAAGTATAATATCCAGTCTGCCGATACAACCCATATGCAAGGAAGATTGCCAGGGATTGTGTCAGAATTGCGGGGCCAATCTCAATCGAGAAACCTGTGACTGTGATAAGGAACAGGTGGACGAACGGTTCGCCGCATTAAAGGATTTATTCAAGGAGGTGTAGAAATGGCAAATCCAAAAAGAAAAACTTCTAAGGGAAGAAGAGACAGAAGAAGAGCTCAGACTTTCACCTTAGCCGCACCGAGCATCGTTGAGTGCCCAAATTGCCACGACATGAAGCTCTCACATAGAGTTTGTAAGAATTGTGGACATTACGACGGCGAAGCAATCATTGCTAAAGTCGATGCAGAGTAATTTTATAAGTTAGATCAGAGCACATGTTCCCATGTGTTCTTTTTCTTTTTTTTGAAAAACAGCCGGTAAGCTGAACCGGTGTGATAAAATATAGGCACCAAGGCAAAGGAGGATCAGATTTTGAAATTTGCTGTAGATGGAATGGGTGGTGACCACGCCCCTTTAGAAGTGGTCAAAGGCTGTGTGGATGCAGTAGCGGAACTGGGTGTTGAAATCACCATTACAGGACCGGCAGATCGCATTGAAGCCGAACTAGCCAAGTATGATTACGACCAGACGAAAATTTCTGTTTTAAATACTACTGAAGTGGTGGATTCTGATGAAGCACCGGTCCAAGCGATTCGGCGTAAGAAAGACTCATCCCTGCGTCGGGCCATTGAGCTCGTTAAAGAAGGCGATTGTGATGGCATCATTTCAGCTGGCTCCACGGGAGCTCTTTTAGCTGGAGGTTTGTTTATTATTGGACGAATCAAAGGAATTCATCGCCCGGCCTTAGCCCCTCTAATTCCAGGTGCCAATGGTCGCTTTATGATTATTGATGTAGGTGCTAATACTGACTGTAAACCGGAGCAACTGCACCAATTTGCCCATATGGGTCGAGTATATTTTGAAGACATCTTAGGTTTTATTAAACCCAAGATTGGTCTTGTCAATATTGGAGCGGAAGCGGAAAAAGGCAATGAACTGACCAAGGCAACCTATGAGCTTTTAGTAGCAGATAAAGGACTAAACTTTGTGGGTAATGTGGAGCCAAGGGATTCAATTACCGGTGATGTTCAAGTGTTAGTTTGTGATGGATTTGTCGGCAACACCATTTTAAAAACCTTTGAAGGGACCGTTAAGACCATGATGGAATTAATTAAAGCATCCCTTATGAAAACCACCCAAGGTAAAATTGGCGGTTTACTGATTAAATCATCCCTAAAAGAAATGATGAAAGCTTATGATTATCGGGAAACCGGCGGATCGGCCTTTTTAGGTTTAAATGGGATTGTGGTGAAGGCCCATGGCTCATCCGATGCCCTAGCCTTTAAAAATGCAATCAAGCAAGCAGCTCGAGTGGCAGAATCTGGTTTTATCGACCACTTTAAAGCGGAAATCGAAAAGAACTAGTTGCACACTTAAAGTGGGTGGCTTATGATACAATTAATAACACATAAATAGATCGAAAGACGGAGGTAAGTTATGGTATTAGATAAAATCAGAGAAATCATCTCAGATAAACTAGGAATTAAAGAAGACGAAATTACAATGGAGAGCACCTTTGAAGACTTAGGCGCAGACTCTCTTGATATTGTAGAATTTATTATGGCCATTGAGGATGAATATGATATCCAAGTAGCTGACGAAGAAGTTGAAAAAGTTGAAACCGTTGGCGATGTGGTTGAATATATTGAAACCCTAGTAGATGACGAATAAAACAGATTAAGCAAATAAAAGGTCCTAAGAAAACCAGAATTTATACGAAAAATAAAATTTAATAAGAAAATTAGTTGATAATCCAAGCTGCATCCGACAGGGTGCAGCTTTTTTGGTATAATAAAAGATGGACCATAAAATTTTATTATGGTGGTGTGAAGTGGATCTTGGGAGTGTATTCCTGAACCTGGCATCAGTGTCTGGCTGAGGAATGGACTCATGACAAAGGAGTTGCCATGAAACTAAAAGAATTAAATCGAGAATTTCAAGATGAAGGCTTATTAAAACTGGCTTTAACCCATTCTTCCTATGCCAATCAGCATCAAGGAATGGAAAGCAATGAAAAACTAGAATTTTTGGGAGATGCTATTCTTCAGCTGGTCATCACGAGGTTTCTCTATGCCCATGGCCAGGGGCGAGGCGAAGGGGAGCTTACGAAAATCAGAGCCATGATCGTTTGTGAGCCCTCTCTATACGAAGTGGCTCTTAAATGGAATCTAGGTCATCATATTCTGATTTCCCATGGGGAAGAAGCAACGGGGGGCAGGGTACGACAATCCCTTTTGGCTGATGCCGTGGAGGCTATAATTGCTGCACTTTACTTGGACCAAGGGTTGGAGGCGGCTGATGAGTTGGTATTGACTTTTTTTGATGACATCATCCAGCGCGCCTTAAACCATGAAATTATCTTGGATTATAAAACCCGACTTCAAGAGCTTTTGCAAGAATCTGGTGAAATTACCATTCGTTATGAATTGGAACGCTTTGAGGGGCCACCCCATCGGCGGAAGTTTTTTACCAAAGTATCAGTGGATGAAATTACCATGGGACGTGGGTCCGGCATGAGTAAAAAAGAGGCAGAACAGGAAGCGGCAAAAAATGCCTTGTCAAAGCTCGTTACTCAACGAGTGGATCGAGGGGAGAAGACATCTTGAAGCATTACATCATTCCAATTTTTATATCCCATTTAGGTTGTCCTCACACCTGTGTTTTTTGTAATCAATCCAAAATTACGGCTGTGGCCAAAGAAGCCAGCTCTATGATTGAGGGTCAAGGGGTGTTAGCGACTGCCTATGACTATTTAAAAACCATTCCCGATCAAGATCGGGTAGTGGAGCTATCATTTTTTGGCGGCACTTTTACCGCCATTGAGACGTCACGCCAAATCGAACTACTTGAGGCGGCCAAAGAGTTAAAAGAGGCCGGACTGATTCAACATATTCGCTGCTCGACGCGACCTGATTTTATCGATGAGACCATTTTAAAAAGGTGCCAGGCCTATGGCATGGACATTATTGAACTTGGCGTTCAGAGCTTAGATCCCACTGTTTTAAAGGCAGCGGGTCGAGGTCATGATGATTGCTCTGTGGCCAAAGCTTCCCAATTAATTCGTGATTTTGGCATGAGTCTCGGCCATCAGATTATGCCGGGTCTGCCCGGGGCGGATCCAGCCAGTGATCGAGGGACGGCGCGAGCTAGTATTGCGATGAAGCCGGATTTTGTTCGAATCTATCCCACTTTGGTGGTAGCTGCGACTCCCTTGGCTGAGATGTATGAGCGGGGGGACTATCGCTCTTATAGCCTTGATGAGGCCGTGACCTTAAGCGGTGAATTAATGAGTCTTTATGAACAGGCGGGTATAGAAATTATCCGAGTTGGATTACAAGCCACAGCAGAGATTGCGCCGGGGGCTGACCTCATTGCTGGGCCTTATCACCCAGCCTTTCGTGAGCTGGTTTTGTCCCACCGGCTAAATGGTCGAATCAAAGAACTACTGGAAGAAAAAAAGCAGCTAGAGCTTTGGATTAACCCCAGGGATTTATCGGTGCTCTATGCCGATAAAAAACGCTTTTTTAAGGCTCAAGAAGACCACTTGACGGTGATCCAAAGTGATGCAGTAGCTCGTGGCCAGTTACTCATAAGGAGGGAGGGAGACCTCGATATGACATTATGTATTTAAAAAATTTATCCATTCGGGGCTTTAAGAGCTTTGCCGATAAAACCGAGCTGGATTTTAAAACCGGTATTACGGCTGTTGTGGGACCCAATGGCTCAGGAAAATCAAATATTTCAGATGCAGTTCGTTGGGTACTAGGAGAGCAGAGTGTCAAGCAGTTGCGGGGCGGAAAAATGGAAGATGTTATTTTTGCCGGCACTCAGTTTCGCCGACCGGTGGGACAAGCTAGCGTATCCTTGACCCTAGACAATACCTGTCAGACCTTAGACGTGCCTTATAATGAGGTCACGGTGACCAGACGGCTGTATCGCTCTGGGGAGTCCGAGTATCTGATGAACAACAATGTGGTGCGTCTGCGGGACATCCATGAGCTGTTTATGGACACTGGAATTGGTCGGGAAGGTTACTCCATGATTGGCCAAGGGAAAATTGATGCCATCTTATCAGGCAAGCCAGAAGATCGCCGCGGCTTAGTGGAAGAGGCCGCTGGAATTACCAAATATAAGTCGCGCAAACAAGAAGGCGAAAAGAAGCTGAAGAACGCTGACGATAACTTGGTGCGGGTAGAAGATATACTCTCCACCTATGAAGAACGCATTGGCCCTTTAAAAGCTGACAAGGAAAAAGCTGAAATCTTTATTGATTTGTCGGCTGAACTAAAAGATTTACAGGTATCGGTTATTTTACAGGAACTAACGGAGCTGGAGGAAAAAAATGCTGATTTTATCACGAATCACCAGCAGCTAACTAAGGACTATGAAACGGCTCAAAATCACAAAAGGGAAGTTGAATCAGCCTACGAAAAAATGTCCGAGGACTTGGACCGCTTATCGGAGAAGAAAGCCCAGACAAGAGAAGCTTTTTATGAAAACAAAGGCCAGGCGGATCAGTTAGCTTCACAGATTGCTCTTTTAAAAGAAAAAGAACGAAGCTTATCTGAACGGATAACCCAAGCTCGCTCCACTCAAGCGGAAGTGATGGGGCAGTTAACCGAGCACAATCAACGCTTAGAAGAAGAATGTGTGCGACAACAAGCAGTGGCTGAGAAGGCTAGTCAGGCTCAGAGAAGCTATGAGGCTCAACTGGCTGAAATCAAAGAGCTGGATCGGGCCCTGGCTGAAAGTGAAGCTGAGAGCCGAGATTTAAAGGCGAAAGAAGAAGCTTTGCGCGAAAAGAGTCGCAAGCTGGATGCTGAGCTGTCGCAAAGGGAAGTGGCCTTAACGGTCCTACTTACAAAGCAGGACAGCTTAAAGGATCTGAATAGTAACTATGAAGCCTCCTTAGAGCTGAATCGCCAAGGACTTAGTCAACTAAAAGGGGAGCTCACCAAGGCTTTAGAAAAAAAGGCGGACTTGAAAGAGCGGTTGGAAAAAGTGGACGGTCAAGTTCAAGGCTATCAAGAAGAGACAGCAAAGCTGGCCTCAGAGTTAGAAGACCTTCGCCGCAAGGTACGTGATGCGGAAGGTCGCCAAGTGTTTTTAAAGAATTTAGAAGATTCTTTGGAAGGGTATGCTAAAAGTGTGCGAGATCTTTTTGGCTACTTAAAGCGGACCAAATCCCCTCATCTAGACCAGGCTGTTGTCTTGGGTGATGTAATTGAAACCCAGGCTGAATATTCAGTTGCCATTGAATCAGCTTTGGGTGGCTATATCGGAAATATTATTACAGCAACAGATGACCAGGCTAAAGCCTTGATTGAAATCTTAAAAAAGAACAAGCTAGGTCGTTGCACCTTTTTGCCACGCAATGTGATTAAGGCTAGTCGGATTCGCATGCCTGTCTTTAAAAAAGTTCAGGTTCTAGGCTTTGCCTCAGATTTAGTGGAAACAGACTCGGCTTATCGGGAAATCATTGACAGCGTGTTGGCTCGAACCATCATTGTCAAAAATATGGATGATGCTGTGGTAGCAGCTCGAGAATCAGGTCACCGGATTAAAATTGTGACCTTGGCGGGAGATATAATCTTAGGCGGTGGCGCCATGACGGGGGGGAGCCGCCGGGGTCAATCCTCTGGGGTAGTTTCAAGGAAATCTGAAATCCAGACTTTGGCTGACACTATTCAAGAAGGCCGAATCAGTTATACCAAACAAAAAGCGGACTATGATGAGCTCAGGATTAAACTCGATGAAAGGCGTCACCATCACTTGGAACTGTCGGATGAAATGCGAACTTGGGAGCTAGAAGAAACTCGGCTCAAGGAACGCATCGATGCATTTTCAAGGGAAGTGAATCGAATTAAAGAGCTGATGGGGGCCCAATCGGATACGGGGGACTCCTTAGCCGAGCAAGTCAAAGAAGCCAAGGAAAATCTTCAAATGGCCCAAGAAGCTATTGCGGGAGGTCAGCGAAAACTTGTTGACACCCAGGGGGCCATGACTTCCTTGCGGGAGCGCAGACGAGAACTGTTTCGTTTAAGCGATGGCAAAAAAGAAGCGCTGGCTGACCAAAGGGTTTTAGTAACTCGCTGGGAAACAGATCTTGCAACCCTGGGTCAAGAGATTGAGCGAATCCAAGCTCAGATCGAGCACTTTAATGATCGGCTGCTCCTTTTAAAAGGTGAGTTAAAAACAGGTGATGACCAACGAGCAGATTATAAGAGGGAGTGGCAAGATCAAGAGACCCGCCAACAAAGACATCAAGCAGAAATGGATATCTTGGATGAGGCTTTGGATGAACAGGACAGGCGAGAAGTGGAGATTAGAGCCCAGATGAAGGAAGCTTCCGGTCGTTTAGATACGGTACGGGAAGAATTTTATCGCTTAGAAAAAGAGCTTTATAAAGCGGCTATGAATTTAGAAAAATATGAGACGGAGCAAAAGCGTTTCCTTGAAAAACTCAATGATGATTTGGATTTATCCCTAGCAGAAGCTCGAGATTTAGCCAAACCTTTGGAATCAAAAGCAGCTTCTAAACGACGGATCTCTGAAATTAAAGGCAAGATCACAAATCTTGGCCATGTTAATTTAGCAGCCATTGAGGAATACGCTAAGGTATCAGAGCATTATGAGTTTTTATCGGGTCAACGCAATGATTTACTTCGGTCCAAGGAAGAGCTGGAAAAGTTAATTTTTGAGGTAACCAGTAAAATGAGAACCTTATTTCGAGAAAACTTTGTGATCCTTTCAAAAAACTTTAAAGATACCTTCCGGCAACTCTTTGACGGTGGTACCGCCGAATTGATTCTTTCAGATGGGGATGTGCTGACTGGCAGCATTGATATTAATGTCCAGCCACCCGGTAAGAAGCTGCAAAATATTAATTTGCTATCCGGTGGTGAAAAGGTCCTATCGGCTATCGCCTTAACCTTTGCTATTCTCAGAATGAAACCATCGCCCTTTTGCTTTCTAGATGAAATCGAAGCGGCACTGGATGATGCCAACGT
>LSQX01204308.1_pt1 | contig 20636 bp, 16 predicted proteins | sample 654561 | NCBI WGS metagenome assembly LSQX01 (sample SAMN04489861, study PRJNA283612) | anaerobic digester metagenome | isolation source: 4 biogas reactors fed with cattle manure at either 37C or 55C with and... | place: Denmark: Kongens Lyngby | collected 2014 | reverse complement strand
GCACTGTCACTGTTGTAAGTTTCAGAAGCTCTGAGGCTGACATTGATTCCGGCCTGTGACCAGGATTCCTGCAGAGATTGAGCAATTTTCTCATGGTAAGAACCGGGAATGTAGTCAAGCTCTATGTCATAGTCATCAAAATCGATGCCATCAGGGAAGCCGGCCTCTGTCAATTTATCCTTGGCTTTGTCAAGGTCAAAGGAGAAGTCAGTCGCATCCGAGAAGTTGGCACCGAAGCTGCTTTCATTACACAGCATGTGAGCGGGAACAGCCAGACCTTCATAAGCAACCAAGGTAATGGTTTCTTTGTCAGCGGCATAGTTCAGTGCTTGACGGAGAGCTTTATTGTCCAGAGGTTCCACGGTAGTGTTAATAGATATGTACGCAGTATGAGGCGCACTGACAAGAGTTGAATTAAAGTTGCCGGTATCAATTAGCGGCTGATAGTTGGAAACGCTGTAAACCATCAAGAAATCAAGCTCTCCGGTTTCCAGCTGGATGGTTGCGGTAGAAGCGTCAGTAATTACCTTAAAGGTGACGCTGGGGATAGCCGCAGGGCCTTTGCGATAGTCATCAAAGCGCACAGCTGTGATTTCTGTGTTTGGATCTACCTTGCCCTCTTGCAGCATATAAGGCCCGGTGCCGCAGGCAATATCATATTGATTGTCATTTTCAGAGTAGAATTCCTCGTTGACAATTGGCAGCTGAGCCAGCATGGACGGCAAAGCGGCGTATTGACGCTTGAGCGTGAGGTCAAAGGAATAATCACCGGTGGCCTCAGCCTTATCCATCATATTTGTCCAGGAGCTCATAGCAGGTTTTTCCATGGCGGTGTTGAGGCTGTAAACAGCGTCGGAAGCCTTGAATTCAGCGCTATTATGGAATTTAACACCTTCCTCCAGCACGAATGAATAGGTCAAACCGTCCTCAGAGATTGTGTGTTCCTTGGCCAGGGCAGGATAAATTTCTCCCGTCTCGGCATCAACAGTAACCAGAGTCTCATAGATTTGGTTCCAAACATACCAGTTAACATATTCAATCGAAGAATAGGGATCAAGTGAAGAGATAATTCCCTCAACATAGACGTTGACGCCTTTATCCTCTTCAGCCGGGCCATCCGTAATGGCAGGAGTTTCATCTGGCTCTTTGTCTTTCGATGTACAGGCAGCTAACGCCGCAAACAGCATTAAGCAAGCCAAAAACAAAGCCAGTTTTTTAATAGTCATACTCTTCCTCTTTGTCATAAGGTCATTTTCCTTTCATTTTATAGCAACCGGCTTTATGCCGGGTACTTGCAAGTTTAGTTTACTCCTGGATACATACTCTGTCACCACAAGATTATGTTTGTGATACTGCGGTTTTATTGTTTCCCCCAGAATTTTGTTTCCTCATCCAGAGGATATATCGGTCTTATCACATATTTGTAATCGAAGGCGCTTAAATTTCCGGACGTTATTCCCCGTGTATCGCAGGGGATAATCTCTCCGGCGCGGCTGTCAAAAAAGGCGTGAAAGTGATGAGCGGACTTGAGACAAACATAGCGGTATTGCTCAACATCAGCTCCCGTAGTTAAAAATGGTCTGTCGTCAAAGGTCTGTGTCAGTTTTGAACCGATAATTATTTCGACATTGCCTGTACGTACCCTGGCTGAGAGTCCTATGCTGTGAGGCACGCCCGCATCAATAGGAGAGGCAGAGATGTGTTCGCCGTCAGACAAAGAAATAATTACGGCGTCTTCAATATAGAGAGGATCGCCATGCAGAGGCCCTGTCTTGCCGCCTAAAAGCAAACTGATCCTGTCACCCACTTTATGTTCATGAATTCTATCGGCAGCCTCTTTATCATAAATGTAACCGAAAATGCTCTCAGGCAGGTCGCGCGCCAGCAGTTCACGCAGCAGATGCGTTCCATCGCCCGGCGCTCCGCCGCCGGCATTGTCAGAGAGCTCATTTATAACAATATATCCGGGAGCAGCAGATTCTTCGGCGAGGTCCAGAGCCTCCGCCGCAGATAAAATATCCGCTTTGAAATCTTGGCGTCTTTGCCAGATATAATCCGCTAATACAGCAGCGTGCTCGGACGGGTCAGACCATGAAGTCACGACCATGGATGCGCCCGTTATGTTACGGTCGCAATAGGGGAAACCGTGAAAAAACGTCACATCCAGAAGATTGTGAGTATTCTTATACTCATCAAGAAAGTGTTGAATCCCGATGAACGGTTCTCCAAAGGTATAACCGGCGGGGCAAGGGAGCAATAACGGCAATCTGACGCAGACTGATTGGGGGCTTTCTCCTCGCTTAATGCTCTCAATGCAAGTCTTCATAGCCAGCATGCCTGCCTCTTTGCAGTCTATATGCGGATATTGCTTGATTCCGAATAATGTTGCGAGCTCAGTCATCTCAGGGGTAATATTTCCATGCAGATCCAGCGGCACGCAAATTGGCATGCTCTCCCCAACTTCGCTGCGAATGTTTCGCAGGACATAGCTTTCCAGATCGTCAATGCCTTCAGCGCAGCCGGCTCCATGAAGCATATAGCAGATGCCGTCCAAACCGTCTTTAGCAGCTCTGACATCCTTAAGGATTTCTGCCAGACAGGATTCGGCACATTCGCGGCTGAGCAACGGAGCCGGTGCTTCCGCAGAAATAGAGGGAACCATGTTTACACCGTATTCGTTCCCGACTTCAAGCATGCCGCCAAGATAAGTGGGTGTACCCGAAAAGGTCTCCTTCAGAATATTTCCCTGCAGCCAACCGCCATAATCCTTGAATTCTTCGAAACTTAGGATTTTGTTCGCAAATGTATTAGCTTCATGACCGTAATGACCAATTAGTATTTTCATCGAATATTCCTGTAGATGTCAATTTTTGACTCCTGTTTTTAGACGTCAGAATTATTATGATTTTCTGACATAGGACTGTCCAAACCTAAATCCTGCTCTACTTTGTAACAAGCTGCATAATGGTCTGGTCCCACTTCTCTGAACTTCGGATCGGCCATAGTGCATATATCCATACGGTAATTACAACGGGGCGCGAAACGACAGCCGGGAGAAGGGTCAATAGGACTTGTCACTTCACCGTGCACGATGCCTTTTTTAGTTTGTCGCCGGGATAGATTGGGTACAAGAATTGAGTTCAGCAGTATCTGTGTATAGGGGTGAAGCGGATTTTTAAACAGATCACGAGAGTTGCTCTTTTCCACAATCTGCCCCAGATACATTACACAAATCTCGTTTGAAATATGTTTCACGACGGATAGGTCGTGTGTAATGAACATATAGGTCAGCCCCATATCATCTTGCAGATCCATTAAAAGATTAAGTATCTGAGCTTGAATAGAAACATCAAGTGCAGAAACAGGTTCATCACATACGATAAACTTAGGTCTCAAAGCCAGTGCCCGTGCGACGCCAATCCGTTGTCTGCGGCCACCGTCTAATTCATGTGGATACGCATCAGACAAGCGCATTGCCAGGCCGACTGTTTCCATCAACTCCGCTACTCTTTCGGACAGCTTGTCTTTGGAATCAAATATATTGTTGACAATTAAGGGCTGCGCAATAATGTCAGCCACAGTCTTGCGGGGATTAAGACTGGCATAAGGGTCCTGAAAAATTATCTGCATAGCACGGCGCAGATGGCGCATGCGCATCTTGCTGTATTTGGCAATGTCCTCGCCTTCAAAGATAATCTGCCCGCTTGTTGGTTCCAGCAGGCGCAAAATAGTGCGCCCGAGGGTCGATTTACCGCAGCCGCTCTCACCGACAATGCCCAGCGTTTTACCTTTGTCGATGGTAAAATTGACTTTGTCTACAGCGTGCAGCTTTGACTTTTTACCGATAGAGAAGTATTTACATAAGTCTATAACTTCAACTAAAGGGCTGCCGCTATGTTCAACTTCAGTCATAATTTACCTCCAGAGCTTTATCAGAGAATAAATGGCATCGAATAAAATGGCTGTCGGAGAGCTTTAACATTTGAGGGTGTTCCTTGACGCATCTGTCAAAGCAATGCGGACAGCGATCCTGGAAATGGCAGCCGGATGGTAGCGCGGTCGGGTCAGGCATCAGCCCTTCGATTGGCTTAAGCCTCTCAGTCTCCTCGTCGAGCACAGGGATAGAGCCAAACAACCCCACAGTATATGGATGGTGATCATCAGATTCGAAGATGTCCTCCACCGTGCCCAGTTCGACCAGTTCTCCGGCGTACATGACCGCAGCATCATCGCACATGTTTGCCACAACTCCCAAGTCGTGCGTAATTAGGATGGTAGCGGTTCTCAGTTTTTCATTAAGCTCGCTCACCATTGCCAGCACCTGAGCTTGAATGGTGACGTCCAGCGCTGTTGTGGGTTCGTCAGCTATGAGCAGTTCCGGCTCACAGGCGAGTGCGATAGCAATGATAACTCGCTGTTTCATGCCACCGGAAAACTGATGTGGATATTCATTCTTCCGGTTTTTTGGGATACCTACAAGTTCTAAAGTATCCTCTACCCGCTTTTCCAATTCTTCTTTGCTTTTCTTTTCAGGATTATGATATTTCAACGCTTCGTATATCTGATTGCCAACACTCATAATAGGATTCAAGGATGTCATAGGATCCTGGAAAATCATGGAGATTCTTTCGCCGTTGATCTCTTTGCGCATTGTTTCATCCGACAGCTCGAGCAGGTTTTGCCCATGGAAGAGAATCTCTCCTGCGGTTACTTTGCCGGTGCGGTCCGGCAGCAGTCTGAGGACAGATAAGGCAATCGTAGTTTTGCCGGCTCCGGTTTCTCCGACGAGACCGAATGTTTTTCCGGCTTTTACTGAAAAGGAGACACGGTTTACCGCATGCACTGTTTCCAGATCAGTAGCGTAGATTACTTCAAGATCCTTAATCTCCAGTACATAGCTGTCTTTATCAGATTTATCAAAGTTATTAACACTCATGCGCATTTACTCCTTAACCATTTCAACAGGATTAGTCCTTAAGTCTGGGATCGAGCGCATCGCGGAATCCGTCGCCCACCAGATTGAAAGAAAGAGCAGTGATTATAATAAAGATGCCCGGAGAGATTATCATATAAGGGAATTGACGCATGAACTCCCGTGCTTCCGCCAGCATTGCTCCCCACTCCGGAGCCGGCGCCTGCACGCCTACGCCGAGGAAACTTAGGCTGGAAGCCGTCAGGATCATATTGGAGACACTTTGTGTTGTTTGTACAATGATAGGTCCCATGGCATTTGGCATTACTTCTTTAAAAATTATATGGCTATGTCCGGCACCGTAAGCTTTAGCAGCTTCAACATAATCCGAGTCTACTACAGTAAGCATTGAAGAACGTGTCAGACGGGCAAAGCTGGGCAGATTCGACAGCGCCAGCGCAATAACTAAATTAGTAGTGCTGCTGCCCAGGGCTGCGACCAGCGTAAGAGCAAGTAAAGTTGCCGGGATCGACATCAGCATATCCATTATGCGCATGATAATATCGTCAATCCAGCCGCCAAAGTAAGCAGCTACTGCCCCTAATACACCGCCCAACAGCAGCGACAGAGCCGCAGATAAAACACCAATAGCAAGAGAAATACGCGAACCGAATATTACTCGCGAATAAATATCTCTCCCATATATATCCGTGCCGAACCAATGCTCCGCACTGGGACCTTGCCGGCGTATTTCCGGATTATGGCGGGTGACAGCTTCACTGTCCGCAATTACATTAGCGAAGACGGCGCAAAATACAACGAAAATTAACAGCACAAGACCAACCATGGCACTTTTATTCTTTTTATATCTGCGCCAGAACTCTTTCAGCTTGCCCTTGCGTTTCAGTGCAATGTTCTTGTTTTTCTTTGTTGCGACTAAAGCCATGACTGCTGCCTCCTATCCTTTTTGATACTTGGCCTTGATGCGCGGATCGATGAAAGCATACATCAGATCAACAACGAGCATTATTACTCCATAGCTTAAAGCCAGCCAAATAATACTTGCCATTACGACGGGTATATCTTTCATCTTGATGCTGAGAACAATCAATGAGCCAAGCCCGGGCATGGCGAAGACGGTTTCGCTAACGATGGCGCCGCCCAGAAGTGATCCAAAAATATAACCCACTGTAGTAATTACAGGCAAAAGAGCGTTTTTAAAAGCGTGCTTGAAGATTATCACTCTGCGAGGTACACCTTTAGCTTGTGCAGTGCGCACATAATCCATCCTGATTGTTTCAAGCATGGATGAGCGCGTGATACGGAGCACTGCGCTGCCATTGGCAAGCGTCAAGGTTATTGTGGGTAAAATGTAGTGCAGCCAGCTTGCGGCTCCCGCAGATGGCAACAGTCCCAGATATAATGAAAACACGAGAATTAACACCATTGCGACCCAGAAAGGCGGCATCGCCACCATTGTCATGGCTACCACATTAACCACAGTATCAAGTTTGGAGTATTGTTTTACTGCGCTGAGAACACCAAGAGGAATGCCGAACAAAGTTGAACCGATCATGCCGCAAAGCGCAAGATATATGCTTACCGGGAAACGGGTGAAAACATCGTCAAAAACCGGTTTCATGGTGCGATAAGAAACTCCGAAATCAAGATGAACGATCGCATTGTAGATATATCGGAAAAAACGTGTGAAAAAGGGAGCGTTAAGTCCCATTTCTTCTGTCAATTGATCAACGGCCTCCGCAGTAGCTGACTGGCCCAGAATAAGTCTGGCGGGATCGCCCGGTGTAAAATCCATTATAAAAAATATTATGAAGGCAATACCAATAAGTACAGGTATCATTTGGAGGAGTCGTTTACCGATGTAACGAAGCACTCAAACACCCCATTTCTGCCGCCTGATGCACGCGACTGCAATAATTGGCAGCGGACCGGGCAATTAAAAGGAGACCAAACAGCAAAAAGCTCACCCTTAATATGCAGAAATGCGTATATTCACAATAGTATGTTCAGCACGACAATATACAACACCAAAAGCCCGAACCAACTTATGCATTATAGCACATAAATATTACAGCAACAACCAAATAATTGATAACAGCATCAGCTGCTAAGCAAGTAATCCCACACCTTTTGGGGATTAAAAAGGCCAACTGCAAGCGGTGGAACAAAGGCTAGTTCCAATCAACAACGATGCCTGATTGAATTCAAAACAGGCTTGGAGTTGAGTAGTTTCACACTGGATATTTACTTATTCCAGCTCGATTATCCCCATATTTAAATCGAAATAACGCCCACTCATAGCCATGAGTTGATCATGGTCGCCGCGTTCCATGATTTCACCTTCTTCCAGAACCATTATGGCATTAGAGTGTCGCACTGTTGACAGGCGATGCGCGATAGCGAAGGTAGTGCGCCCCTCCATCATATTATCCATCCCTTTCTCTATTAACCTTTCAGTTCGAGTATCGACAGAGCTGGTCGCTTCGTCCAGAATAAGGACAAGAGGATCAGCTACTGCGGCGCGGGCGATGGAGATCAACTGTCTTTGACCTTGTGACAGATTGCCGGCATTGTCATGCAGCATGGTATCATAACCCTCGGGCAGATGGCGGATAAAGCTGTCGGCGTTGGCAAGCTCAGCGGCAGCCACAATCTCCTCATCAGTCGCCTTCAAATAACCATAACGAATATTATCAGCTACTGTGTCAGTGAACAGATGCACCTCCTGCAGAACCATTCCCAGCATCATGCGCAGGTCATCCTTGCGCAAGTCTTTGACATCAATGCCATCGAAATATATTGTGCCTTCCTGCACATCATAAAAACGATTTATCAAATTGGTAATTGTCGTTTTCCCGGCGCCGGTAGAGCCTACGAAGGCAATCCTTTGCCCCGGTTTGGCATAGAGAGAAATATCTTGCAGGACAGGCTGACCTTCAATATAAGAAAAAGTTACGCGATCAAAGCGTATGTCTCCACAGACAGGACGATAATCAGTTGTGCCATCTTCTCCCGGCACTGCCCAGACTAAATTGCGCAAGCCTACCTTGACTCCCGGCAGATAGATCTTAGGTACAGCATCCTTTGTGCCGCGGAGCGGCACTTCTTCAGGAAATTCTTTTGCTTCAGACTCTGACTTAGCAACGCGCACCAGATGAACCTTGCCGTCATCTACCTCTGCGGGCTGATCCATGACTAAGAATACGCGTTCAGCACCCGCCATTGCAGCTATCAACACATTGAGCTGATTAGATATTTGAGTCAACGGGCGGGCAAATTGACGGCTGTATTGCAGGAACGCAGCCAAAGTGCCTATGTCCATTTGTCCGCTAATTATGCGCAGAGCACCTAGCATTGCTGTTATTGCATATTGTATGAAACCAAGATTTCCCATGATCGGAAAAATACTGACAGAATATGACTGCGCGTCTGTCGAGGCTTGACGCAATTTCTCATTGCGTTCATCAAATTCGCTGATGGTCTTTTCTTCGTAGCTAAAAACTTTAACGACCTGCTGTCCCTGCATCAATTCCTCAATGTATCCGTTAAGGTTTGCGAGATCACGCTGCTGCGCTCTAAATGAAGTACGACTGCGTTTCATAATGAAACTGATGATGAAAAGCATCAATCCGACCATTATTATCACCAGCAGTGTCATCAGAGGACTAAGGACCAGCATCATGATCAGCGTGCCGATGAAGGATACTCCGGAGGTTAGAAGACTAACCAGGGTTTGATCTAATGCCATGCTGATATTGTCGATATCATTGGAGAAGGTACTCATCAATTCTCCATGGCTGTGAGAATCAAAAAAACTAAGCGGCATATCCTGCAAATTGCTGAAGAGGTCGCGGCGCATTAGATTCGTAGTGCGCTGAGCTACTTTGGCCATAAGCCGGTAACCTAAAAAATTGCATATGGCTGAGGAAATAAACACCAAAGCCATAGCTATAATTCCCGGCAAGGCTGCCTGGAAACTTTGTTTGTATACGAAGGCGTTAATAATCGGCATCAGGAAGGCATTTCCGGCAACTCCGCCCAGAGCGCCTACTGCTGAGAGCAGAAGCCCCAATACCAGCCGCCAGCGATTCTTGCCCACATACTCAGCCAAACGCTTCAATGTGCCTTTGGTATCCTGAGGTTTGGCAAAGCGGTCAAAATCTGCTCTTCTGTCTACTTTCGGCGGGTTTCCGGGTTGATTCTCAGACGCCTTCGGAGCGTTATTTTTTGTATTTTTTTTAGACATCAGGCAACCACCCCTCTCTGTTGAGATTCGTAGATCTCACGATAAATAGTGCTTGTTTTCATCAGTTCAGCGGGACTGGCGAAGTCGGATACTCGGCCTTCATCCAAGATGATGATGCGGTCAGCATCTTCGACTGAGGCCAAACGCTGAGCCACGATAAGCTTGGTCACCCCTGCGAGATCCGTCGCGAAGGTGCGGCGAATACGGGCGTCCGTATCCATGTCGACCGCTGATGTGGAATCATCCAGAATAATGATCTGCGGCTCTTTGAGCAGTGCGCGGGCGATGGTAAGACGCTGCCGCTGCCCGCCTGAGAAATTAGTACCGCCTTGCTCGACATGGCTGTCCAGTCCATCAGGCAGTTTTTCGACAAATTCCCAAGCCTGAGCCCTATGCAGAGCTTTGATGATCAGATCGTCAGTTGCGTCAGCGTCGCCCCATTGCATGTTTTCACGCAAGCTGCCGGAGAAGAGAGTGTTTTGCTGCAGAACGAAGCTTACGGAGTCGCGCAGTGTTTTTAGATCGTATTCACGCACGTCTTTGCCGCCAACCATGATTTGACCTTCTGTGACATCGTAGAGGCGGGGGATGAGGGAAAGCAAAGTAGATTTTCCCGACCCTGTCGCACCCAGCACGCCAATCACTTCACCGGACTTTATATCAAGATTTATTCCGGTCAGACTGTAATTCTCACTGCCCGGATAGCAGAAATTCACATTTTTATATGTAATTGAGCCATCACGCACAGAAGTGAGACCGTCCTTAGGAGCGGTGATATCGACTTCGGTATTCAAGACATCAACGACTCGTTCGGCTGAGGCTTTAGCTCTTGTGAGCTGCAAGAACACCTGTGACAGCATGATCAGGCTCATGAGAATCTGCATAACATAGGTCAGGAAGCTGATCAGATTGCCTGCCAGCATATTACCGGCAATTATCTCGCTGCCGCCTACCCAGAGGATGGCTATGATAGTGCTGTAGACAACAAGCTCAGCCAGCGGCATTGTAACAATAACCAGAGAAATCGCTTTGTAAGCGGTAACCATCAAAGAATCATTGAACTTCTTGAATCTGCGCTTCTCATAATCTTCGCGGACAAAGGATTTGATCTCGCGAATATTGGTTAGATCCTCTTGGACAACAGCGTTGAGGTCATCAATTCGCTTTTGCATTTCCCGGAAACGTGGCTGAGCCAGCGTGATAATCACCGCGAAGATCACGAGGAGAATCGGAATTGCTACCAAGAAGACTTTGGCCATTGACGGATCAATATTAAATGCCATAATCAGAGCGAAAACGAATAGAGCCGGGGCTCTGATTCCCATGCGCAAAGACATCATGGCTGCTTGCGAGAGGTTATTACAGTCATTAGTCAGTCTGGTAATCAAACTGGGAACGCTAAATTTGTCTAGATTGCCAAAAGAGAAACCCTGAATCTTACGATAAAGATCTGAGCGCAGACTGGCGCCAAATCCATAGCCTGCCACAGCGCCCAGACGGGCGGACATAACACCTGCTGTAATGCCAATCAAGGCGGAAAGAATCATCTTTAGTCCTAATGTGACGACTACTTCAGTATTAGATTCGTAGATGCCGATATTTATAATATCTTTCATTAAGAAGGGGATATAAACATCCGTCAATACCTCAATAATCATCATAATAGGACTTAAGATGGCTTTAAGGCGGTAAGATTTCATATAGCGGCTAAGTTGACGCAGCATTAATTATCCTCCTGTTTATTGTATAGAGAATCGCCGGAGTTATTGTTAAATGAATTTTCCGGTTTATAATCACTTTCCGAATTTTCAGTCACAAGACAGTTTGCGGAACAAGTGGACAGCTCAGTGCCCACAGAATTTTCAACCTGAACACTGTCTGCAGAGTTGTCCGGCATAGAAATCAGAGTCTCATGGATTGTCTTGAGACTGCCCAAAAGCTGCTGCACTTCTTCATGGCTGAGGCCGGACATCATATTGCCATATAAGGAACGCAAATCATTACTGCATTTTTCTATTGCCTTTTCTCCGGATAAAGTCAGGTATAGCTCGTGTCGTCGTCTGTCTAATTTTGACTGACGCTTCTCGACCAAATTCGCTTTTTGCAGGCGCTTGAGAGAAATAGAAAGGGATGCCCCGGAGACATAAAGTCTGTCTGCAATTTGCTTTTGAGTTTCTCCCGGATGGTCATGAATCAATCGTAAAATTCGAGGCTGACCGACAAAAAGTCCATACCGGACCAGATTTTGCGCAAGTCGGGTCTGAGCCATCTGATGGATATCTCGCAGCAGCCATGCCAGAGTCATTTCCGTATTGTCTTTATGCTTTTTGCACTCAGGGCATCTCACATTAATCTCCTTAAATTACATGTACGCATAACTGGTTATATATGTGCTAAGCCAAGTTAAATAGCATCTGCTTGCCTTGGATAATCGTCTTTCAAGTATCAGCCAGCCCTGGATGATCGTCTCTAATAGCCCCATTTTGAGAGATTACTAACGACAAGACTATGTTGAAGGCGCTTATTACTTAACTAGTTAACAGTTTTCAAGTATATAGCATCCGCACTGCACATGCAAGGGTAAAATCGACTTGAGCGAAGCCAAAGAGATGAGGGGCAAATACGCTTTGCACATGCAAGGGTAAAATTTAGCTGGAATTTCAGACCTGCTCCGACAGGAAATCTACTTATTCCGACAAAGTCTCTTAGTGCAACAACTGCTCATATCTGACCGGAGAACAGGTCCACTCTGCATACAAAAGGAAGGATATAATCGCAATTGTGACAATAGAAGCTTGACTAGTCGCTCTCGTGTGCAGGGCGTATGATAGTATTTGAGTGTAATTAATCTTGCCGGTATCGCAAGCCGGCAGCCGCATCAGTATATTCACTATGCACGGTGAGTAAGTTGTAATCTCGCTTATGACAGTTGGCTGCAGAATGGAGATCATAATGAAAAAGGAAATCGAAACCAGGCCATATATATCTTGGGCTCAGATTGGCGGTTTTATGACTGACGCCTTCGTCGCTTACGGCGTTCCACCCGAAGACGCCGAGATTTGCGCAAATGTCCTGATGGAAAGCGACAGACAGGGAATTGAGAGTCATGGCTGTAACCGCTTCAAACCGATTTATATCGATCGAATCAAAGCAGGAATTTTGAACCCGGTTACAGAATACGAAATCGTCAGAGAAACACCAACAACTTTGGTAGTCGACGCGCATGACGGTATGGGGATGGTAGCATCCTTCAAGGCGATGAACAGCATTTTAGAAAAAGCGAAAACTTATGGTCTCAGCATGGCGGCAATACGCAACAGCTCACACTATGGTATCGCGGGATATTGGGCAGGTATGGCAGTAAAGACCGGCATGATCGGCATCACAGGTACAAATGCCAGACCAAGCATCGCTCCGACATTTGGGGTGGAAAATATGCTGGGGACTAACCCGATTACTTTCGGCATACCGACTGATGAGGATTTTCCCTTTATGCTGGACTGTGCCACCAGTATCAGTCAGCGGGGCAAGATCGAGTTTTTCTCCCGCCAAGGTATGGACACGCCGGCAGGCATGGTCATAGGCCGAGACGGTTCAGCCATGACTGACAGTGAGGAAATTCTTAAAGGACTTACAGAAGGCACGGCGGCATTGGCGCCGCTGGGAGGAATCGGCGAAGAACTGGCAGGCTACAAAGGCTACGGCTATGCTACCGTGGTTGAGATACTATCTGCAGCTCTGCAGGCAGGCAGTTTCCTCAAGATGATTGCCGATGTGGATGAAGGAGGACAGAAGAGGCCTTATCATCTCGGTCACTTTTTCATTGTTATCGATCCGGAGGCTTTCCTGGGACTTGATACATTCAAGAAAATCGCAGGCGACATCCTGCGTGAATTGCGGGCGTCCGCGAAGGCTCCCGGTGAAGATCGCATCTATACCGCAGGAGAAAAGGAATGGCTCGTCAGGCAGGAACGCAAAGATAAAGGTGTGCCGGTAGGTGAGGCAGTCCAAAAAGAACTGATGGAGATACGAGACGAAAAGGCTCTGCCTTATAAGTTCCCTTTCGAAAAATAATGCTCTAGCAAGACTCGCATTCTCATTTTTTTCTAGTAAATATAAGCGGACACTCGTTGCCATTTGGCTTTGGCAGAGCTAAGCAGGCTAGTCTTCTGTGCCTTGATCTGAGCTTTCTTCCCTTATTATATAGAGCGGTCGATGCTTTGTTTCAATATAAACCTTAGCGAGGTATTGGCCCAGTATGCCGATACAAAGCAATTGAATTCCACCGATGAAGAGAATTATTGAGATAGTTGAAGGCCAGCCACTGACGGGGTCACCCCAAATCCAGGTACGAATCACAATAACAAAAATGAAGATGATGGCGATAAGGGAGATCAGTAAGCCGAGAACAGAGGCAAAGGCAAGCGGCGCTGTACTGAATGCGATGATGCCATCGAAAGAGTAGAGCAGGAGCTGCCAAAAGGACCACTTCGTTTCACCTGCGACACGATTAACATTTTCATAATCGAGCCATTTAGTTTCATAGCCGACCCAAGAGAAGAGACCCTTTGAAAAACGGTTTCTCTCGGGCAGACTGAGGATTGAGTTAACCATTTGTCGAGTCATCATGCGGAAATCGCGGGCTCCGTCAACGATTTCAGTATCAGATATATGATTGATAATTTTATAGAAACGACGAGCAAAAAAGGAACGTATCACCGGTTCGCCTTTGCGGTTGACACGGCGAGAAGCCACGCAGTCGTACTGACCTGTTTCTATAATGTCAAGCATCTCCTTAAGGAGATCCGGAGGATCCTGCAGGTCCGCGTCCATAATGACAACATAGTCGCCGCTAGACTTTTCGAGGCCGGCAAGCATGGCGCTCTCTTTGCCAAAATTGCGCGAGAAAGAACAATATTGCACTCTGGGATCGTCTTGATGGAGTTGGCGCATCAACTGCAAAGTTTCATCGCGTGAGCCGTCGTTGACCAAAATAAGTTCCAGATTGACACGTGACTTGAGTTCATCTCCAACCTGTTTTAAGGCCTCATATAGATGGGGAAGAGCTGCTGCCTCGTTATAGCAGGGAACGACGATTGATAAGAGCATCATGGTAAATCTGCCTTTCTTATAATTAAGAGCCAATCTTCCACACGTTTATACTCTACCCATCCTGAGTGAAGAAGGCTAGCCATTTCTTCCAGGACTTCTTCTTTGAATGTGTAACGTAAATCGTAGACATAATAGTCGCTTAGTTCTGTATCTGCCTTCTCGCCATCGCCAAAATCAATATCATAAATCCTCTGGCGATTTGAGAGAGCTGTAGTATAGAAGGTACTTGCCCTGACACTCACATTTTCAGGAATATCGGCCAGTGCCAGTTCTACTTTCTTAATCTCGTCTCGATAATTTTGAACATAGCGGTATAAGCTAAGTCGATCGTTCCAGAGCATGCTCGTAATTATTATGGCAAAGGCAAGACTCAGAACGGCGATCAAAGAGTAGGTGCAGGTACGAATCTTTTGCCTTTTGTGAATTGACGCATTTGGTTTTAGAATCGCTTTGAGGTCGATTGATGGCATCACATCGCTCCAGAAAAGTACACAGAGATAAAGCAAAATGGCAGCATTTCCGTAATTATATTGAAAATCAATCATATAAAGATATTGGTAACTGCTAATCAAGTTTATGATAATAAAGGGAAAGAGCAGAAGTAAGCGGCTGGGTTTTTTGCGCTGAAATAACGGTGTAAAAGCAAAGGGTAGGAGCATTTGGACAATATAGAGCCATTTTTCAACAGTAAAAACTTGAGTAAAAAAGTAAGCAGGCGAGAGAAGGAATGTGGGGATAATGCCCAAAAGACCCATACCCGGAAAGGCGGAAACATTAGGAAAGCGGCTGGCAGCAAGTGTACCCTCACCAAATTTATTCATGAAAAATATTTCAAAAACAAAAACAAGTCCGGACAGGATTATTAACCCGGCTCCCGCCTTACGGCGCTTATTGAAGAGAAGCCAGAGACCAATAAAAATAAAGTAGATAACGACATCTTCCTTGACGCCAAGAAGAAGAATGCTGGCAGCAATTGTACCAACGAGATGACTGCGCTCAAGTGCGAAAAAAAGCCAGAGCAGAAGTGGTGCTAAAAAGCAGTTCTCATGAAAGCCATAGAAACTGCTGCCGCTTAAGGCAGGTAAAAAGAAATACAGGACGCTAAAGAAAAAACGCGCAGCTGCCGGAAATTTATGATTATTCATAATAAGGAGCAGAGGAAAGATACCGCTGGCTACTACAAGAATTTGCAAAAATTGCAAAGTCTCAGGCCGAGGCAGAATACTATAGAAAGGCAATAACAAATAGAGAATTGGAGAAACGTGAATGGCGAAATGTGACAACGGATAGCTTCGCTCAAGTGTTGTCACCTGGCTTCCATCTATGCGCATTTGATAGAATAGCTGTGAGAAAATTCCATCATCGTAGGTAGGCGCATTGAAGCCCTTAAGGCGGTATATCATGATTGCACTCATTATGCAAATATGTAAGATGGCGACACCAATTATGATTAGCCTTAAACCGGGAGGAAGCGGACCGGGAGGTTCGAGCTGTCTTGTGACGTCTCGCCTCTTAGGCCGGAAATAGTAAATGATAACAAGCCAGAGTATTGAGATGCCAAGCAGGAGAGGAGGTTCAGCTTGTATGACTATCAAAAGTGTATAAACAACGGCTGCCGTGAGCAAACAATAGATTGTCTTGATTTTGAGAAAATATTGCAGAATAAAAAAAAGACAGAAAGCGGTTAGAAATGAAACGACAAAAATCGTTAAAGATAGACCGGCGATTGCTTCCAAATCGTATAAGGCGGCAGTCTCGCCCCAAATTGGCAATTGAAGAACAGATACGGCAACCAGCCATGATGCCAGCAGCATACATAAGATATTTAGCGCAAAAGATTTCTTGTTTTCTTGTTGACGGTTCAAAGCCAATTCTCCTGCAAGTTTGATCTTGTTTCGATATTTCATTTCAATATCGATTTAGTCAGCAAAAGTTACAGTGGCATACCAACATTATCCGGATATATTCAGCTCGAAGATAATCGCCTGTTATTTTACCACTATTTTTATTATGTACTCGCAAGCATTATTCATCCTCTTCGTTTTCTATGCATGGTTCAAAAAGCTCCAATGCTCATTTTGAATGAGGCAACAAATTCTGTAGATACTCGCACCGAAATCTGAGTCTAAGAAACCATGAATACGCTGACTGCCGGAAGAATTTCATTCGTGATTACACAACGACTTTCTGCCATTCGAAATGCAGATCTGATCTCAGTCATGAAAGATGGTGATATAGTGGAAAGTGGTTATCACGAGAAAATTCAGGCTCTAGGCAGTTTCTGCGCTGAAAGCTATAATAGCCGGTTTGATTTCGTTGCCTGATACCCTTACAGTTAGGAAGACAAGGTGGTCGTCTAAAAAGAGTGGCTCATCGAATATTATGCGAGCTTGCGTAATTCAAAAAATATTATTTAAACCCAAGTATAGAATCGAGTTAAGAAGATTTATATATCATGGACACTGAAACAGAAAATCTAAAAGAAATTTCGCAAGAAAACCCCTTGGGACATGCTCCTATTCCCGGTTTAATTATAAAATATGCAATCCCCTCGATTATAGCGATGCTTATATCGGCGGCTTACAATATTACGGATCAAATATTTATCGGCCATGTCGTCGGTATGCTTGGGAATGCAGCAACAAATGTAGCTTTCCCCGTTACAACTCTTTCCAGCGCCATTGCACTGCTTATTGGAATAGGCACTGCTGCAAACTTCAATATAAATGTTGGGGCAAAGCGGCTAAAGGAAGCTACGCAATATCTGGGGACCGGTATAGCGCTTCTGTCGATATGTGGACCCCTCCTTCTAGTTCTTGTCCTACGATTTAAAACTCCCATTTTACTTATTACCGGAGCAACGAAGTCAGTCCTGCCCTTGGCACAAACTTATCTTGGAATTACAAGCTTTGGATTGCCATTCTTGCTTTTCACAATGGCAGGAAGTTATTTTATTCGCGCGGATGGAAGTCCCGCTTATGCCATGATGGCAGTGTCGTTGGGTGCCTTAATTAACGTATTCCTTGATTGGCTTTTTATGATAATTTTTGAATGGGGAATTCAGGGTGCAGCAACAGCCACTGTTATTGGACAAGCCATTTCATTCATTTTGGTTATCGCCTATTTCCCAAAATTTAAAACGGTTAAGATACAATTTAATATTATTCGAATAAAACTTAAATATGTAATCTCCACTGTAAAACTGGGAACCTCTAACTTTATTAACCACCTCATAATGATGACCGTGAATATCGTCATGAATAACACCCTCTCGTACTACGGCGCCCTGAGTGTTTACGGCAGTGAGATCCCTCTTGCTGTGTCGGGAGTAGTGGCAAAATTAAATAGCATTTTAAGTGCATTTTCAGTAGGAATTGCCCAGGGTTGTCAGCCGATTCACGGTTATAATATGGGCGCAAAGAATTACGCAAGATTGAAAAAGACATACAAAACTGCATTTGTCGGCTCTATCATATTCAGTATTTTGGTATTTTTCGCCTTTCAACTATTTCCTCGTCAGATCATCTCTATCTTCGGAAATGGGGATGAACTATATTATGAATTTGCCGAAAGTTATCTTCGAATTTTTATGATGATGGTTTTTATATTTGCGATCCAACCACTAACAGTAAATTATTTTACGTCAATTGGTGACGCTAAACGAGGAATTATTCTTTCTATTTCACGGCAGGGGCTCTTTCTCATTCCTTTGCTCTTTATACTCCCCCCTGCCTTAGGATTAAATGGTGTTTTATATTCAGGACCTATAGCTGACTCATTAGCAGGAATATTATCAATCACACTTATCATGCTTAACTTCAGGGATTTAGGAAAGCTGGAGCAGCTGCAAACAAACGATACCGCGTGATCCTCCGGAATCTTTCTTAACTCATAAGCACGCAAAGTTGGAGTCTCTTATTCCGGCCGATAATTATTGTGCGGGCAAGGTACACTAGCTGAGGTTAGCAAGACGATTACTTGAACAGAGAGAATATTGCCTTCCAGTTCGAAGTATTTTTTTCACCTAATAAATCAATTTCAATTTTAGGGTTAAACATGCTGCCTTATTGAACTCAATAATATTTATTATCTGTCTGATAAAAGCTTTCCGGCAACACCGACATTCTCTTTTTTGTTTTCTTTAATAAATATAAAGAATGCTTCAGGTGAAAGATTCATGATCTTTGATGCTGATGCCGTAAACTCTTTCACAAGTTGTTCCTTTTGATCCTTCGTCAGTTCAGTCGCTTCCACAATGATAGCTGGCATAGTAATACTCCTCTCTTGTAAACTTAGTGCATAATATCTATAGATTTCAATGTGATGCTGTTAATATAATGAAAATACTTATTTTAAGAAAACTTGTTTATAATCTTCTAAAAATGTCTCAATATCTCGTGCCGGTCTTCCCAGCAATTGATTGATATCTTTTGTTACAAGCTTTTTATCCCCATTCACATAAGCATTTGAAATATTTGCTAGATCATAAGCACGCCAAGTTGGAGTTCCTTGCGCTACAAGTTGATCATAAAATTTTCCTTGAGAAACTTTATCGTAGTTTACAGTTTTACGTAAAATACTAGATAGTTGCGTAGCGATCTCCTCATATGAATTAGCATTTGGTCCCGTTAATGTATATATTTTATCAGCATGTCCATTGCCTGCTAAAATTTTTGCTGCTACTTCGGCAACATCACGAATATCAACTAATGAAAATTTGTCTGATCCCATTGGTGCAGTAAACATATTTTCGTTTTTGACCTGGTCGCCAAAGCGTAATAAGTTCTGCATATATAAATGAGGGCGAATAAATGTCCAGCTTATTTTTGAGTCTCTAAGCTGTTCTTCTGTCTTTGCATGCCATCTCATTAAGGCAATAGGTGAATCCGGCGACGCTCCAAATGCAGATAGCTTTATAATATGCTTAACATTGCTTTCTTCAGAAACCCTGATAACATTTTCATGTTGCTCTACTTGATTTGGATTATCATGAGTAAGTAAAAAGAGGCGCTCCACTCCTTCAACAGCTTTTTTAATTGATTCAATATCTTCAAAATCTCCAATAGTGATGTCCAATAAGGGATTGTTTAATGTTTCAGAAGAATTTTCTTCTCTTACAAACGCTCTAACTGCTGTGCCGCTATTTAATAGATGCTTAACAACTAAACTTCCAATTTGCCCTGTGGCTCCCGTGACTAAAATCATGTAATTAATCTCCTATCATTTGTTTTGCAATATAGTAATTCGATATGTCTACATTTTCTTCTCAATTATTAATTTTGAGTCTTGATTTATTTGTGCAACGATAATACCTAAAAGAACAAGTAAGCAGCCAAATAGATCCTTTAACGAGAAAGATTCATTCAATAGCAGTACTGCAAAAATTGCAGTAGTTACAGGCTCTAATGCATGAATTAGCCCGGTAAGAGTTGGTGAGATATGTTTTTGAGCTAGAGCCTGTCCGATAAATCCATAAGCACTACAGACAATACCCAATCCTAAAATCGCAAACCAAGCATTTTGGTTCGCAGGTAGCTCTGGCTTTTCGAAGATCAGGCTAGCTATCAAACCAAGTGTACCTGCTACCCCTAATTGAAAGATACCTAATCTGATAGGTTCATATTGCTGAGTAAATTTGTCAGTAAATATAATATGAAAAGCATAAAATAAAGCACCTATTATACATAAAAGATCACCAGGATTAATACCTAACGGTGACTTCAAAGTTAATAGAGAAATTCCAACTAAAGTAATAATTAAACTTATTACAATCATCTTTGAAGGAAGACGTTTGGCGGTGACCGCCAGGATTAAAGGCACAAAAAGTACTGCAAGGCTAACCAGAAATCCGGCGTTGGAAGCTGTTGTTAAATTCACACCAATTGTTATAAAAGTAAAAACACCGAAAAGTAAAGCCCCAAGGATGATAGATGCACGCATCTCTTTGAGCGTAATTTTTATGCATCGCTTATAAAAAACAAGTCCTGCAACAATAAAGGCAATCAAAAATCTTAATGCAACTATATTCATTGGAGGAAGAGATTCGAGCCCCATTTTCATAAAAGTGTAAGATAGCCCCCAGAGAGTACTTACACTAATCATTAGAAAAGTTGCTTTTACTTGAGTATTCATTGGGCATCCTCCTTTCTCTCTTAGCTAATATTATGATCGCCAGGCTGACATTAGTAAAATTAATCTTTATAATATAATAAATTAAAGAAATTCATATAAGGGAGAAATATTGTGGTTAGTGTTGTGAAATTTGAAATATTTAATAAAGTCGCTGAAAAAAATAGTTTTACAAAAGCGGCAGAGGCATTAAACCTGACTCAATCTGCCGTAAGC
>LSQX01168032.1_pt1 | contig 20637 bp, 19 predicted proteins | sample 654561 | NCBI WGS metagenome assembly LSQX01 (sample SAMN04489861, study PRJNA283612) | anaerobic digester metagenome | isolation source: 4 biogas reactors fed with cattle manure at either 37C or 55C with and... | place: Denmark: Kongens Lyngby | collected 2014 | reverse complement strand
CCGAAATCTCCCTTACAATATAGAAGCGAGCGTTGTAAACTCGACCTTTATTATCCCAAGGGTAAAAAAGATTTCAAAACCCTTATATGGTTTCACGGAGGCGGGCTCACAGGGGGCGAAAAATCCATTCCCAAACAACTTTTGGGCAAAGGCATAGCGGTTGTGGCGGTAAATTACCGCCTCTATCCGATGGCAAAGAGCCCTGCTTATATCCGGGATGCCGCTGCAGCGGTTGCATGGACCTTCAAGCATATTGCAGAGTATGGCGGAGACCCTTCCCGAATCTATGTTTCGGGCCATTCCGCCGGAGGGTACCTCTCGCTGATGCTGGCTTTAGACAAAAGCTGGCTTGCCGCCGAAAACATTGATGCAGACAAGCTTGCCGCATATTATCTCATAAGCGGTCAAACCGCCACTCATTTTACCATACGCAAGGAAAGAGGGATTTCCTTCACAACTCCTATAGTGGATAAAATGGCGCCTTTAGGGAATGTGCGCAAGTTGGGTACAAAGTTGCTCCTTTTCACGGGTGAAAGGTCTTTGGAGATGATGGCCCGTTATGAAGAAAACCTTTATCTCAAAGCCGTGCTAGAAGGAATCGGTAATGCCGAGATACCTCTTTATGAATTCAAGGGGGCTAACCACGGAACGGTTTTAGGCCCCGCCTTCAAGGTTATTTTAGAAGATATGGGCGAGTAGCTGATAGCTGTTTGTTTCGGGCTCTTCCGGTATCGGCAGATTATCGCGTTTTATTTTGCAGTCTCGACGAGTTTGCCGAGCTCATCGGCATTGATGGCGCCGAAGAAGCAGATAAGGGCGCTGCTTTCGGGTGCATGCATTACGATGTCGTTTATTTTGGAGCCGTCACCCGATAGAGTGCCATAGATGCTCATCGTTTCCTCTTCATCTTTGGCTTCCATCAGCAGCTCGCAGCCTTCGAGAGTGCTTCCTATTTTTTTGTTGAACCGCTCTTTCAGGGCCTTATCACAATTTTCATAATCGAGGACTATCAGCCTTTTCACCCCATCGAATGCGGCCATTGCCAACTTGGCATCATCGTCATCTGAGACCTTTGCGCCCCATTTTATCAGCTTTATTCCAATCCCTCCTATAGACACGAATTCCAAATTGTTGTCAGACACTACTTTTATGCCCGGCAGAGTGACAGACTCGCGTTCCGACTTTAGTCCGGCGGCTTCGGCCTCGGCTCTAAGTTCATCCACAAGGACTATAATCTTGTTTTCGTTGATGCTTTTCTTGTTTTTAGCGCCACCGGAGCAAGCGGGCGCCATTACTGCCAAAAGGGCTGCAAAAGTTAATATAAGCTTCTTCATTTTTTGAATTAATTATTGTACACCTCAAAGACGCACAAAGCTAAGAAATGTTAAGAAATTTTGATTAAATTTACATGATTTAGCAGGAGATAAATTTATGAGAGAAGATTTTGTTGACCTATATACCTTGCAAAAGGATGTAAAGAAGAACCTTGAGGACCTCTTTCCGGATAAAATATGGGTTAAGGCCGAAATCGCCTCAGTCAGCGTAAAGAGCGGCGGCCATTGCTATTTGGACCTTGTGCAAAGCGAAAAAGGCAAGGTAGTGGCAAAAGCGAATGCCGTTATCTGGAGCAGCTATTATCATCTGCTGAATGCCAAATTCAGGAGCGTTGCCGACAAAGATATTTCCGCCGGAATCGAAGTGCTGCTAAGGGTAATGGTGAATTATCACGAAGTATATGGCTTGTCGCTTATAATAGATGATATAGATGCTTCTTTTATACTTGGAGAGCAGCAGCTTAAACGGGCGCAGACCATAGCAAAGCTTAATCAAGAGGGGCTGATGGAAAGGCAAAAAACCCTTGAACTCAGCGATTTGCCGTATTATTTGGCGCTTGTCTCGGCGGAAACCGCGGCAGGTCTGGGAGATTTCCGGAATCATCTATTGCAAAACGAATATTCCTTCGTTTATCAGTTGGATTTATATCCCGCCATTATGCAAGGGGAAAGGGCGCCGGAATCCATAATAGGGGCTTTGGAGGGAATCGCAAATTCCGGAATCCCCTACGATGCCGTGCTGATACTTCGCGGAGGCGGCTCGGAGATTGACCTTTTATGCTTCGATGACTACGAACTCGCCGCCGCCATCGCCCGCTTCTCAATTCCTGTAATCACGGCAATAGGCCACGACAAGGACTATCATGTAGCGGATATGGTCGCCTACGATTATGTGAAGACGCCTACTGCCTTGGCCGACTTTTTTATAGACCTTACGGCTGCTTCCGATGAAAAAATTACCGTTCTCGAAAACCGTCTTGCGCTTGCTTTTCAAAACAAAGTGAATGCGCTGGAGAGCAAGTTGGATTTGTTGGAGCGCGGCATAAAGGCGGATGTAAAGGCCATGATAGCGGCGGCGGAGTCGAATCTTGCTATGATGGAGACAAAAATTGCCGCAAGCGACCCCCGTAATGTTCTCAAACGTGGTTTTTCTTTGGTTTTGGATTCCAAAGGGAAGAAACTCACAAGCGCCAAGGACAGCAAAACCGGCGACAAAATTTCGGTCCTTCTTGCCGATGGACGCATCGGGGCGACGGTAGATGAAATAATTAAAATTTGAAAACGATATGGAAAAGAAGTTTGATTATGCAAAAGCGATGGCGGAGTTGGAGCAGATAGCTTCAAAGGTGGAAGACCCCAAAACGAGTTTGGACGATATTGCCGGCCTGGTTAAGCGGAGCGGAGAGCTTATAAAGAGCTGCCGCGAATATCTCCGGACGGTCCGCGAGAGCATTTAGCGTAAAAAACATTAAAAAATCGAATAAAAATTAAAATATAGATAAATGTCAGTAAAAAAGATATACGAAAACGATTTATGGCTTGAGCCGTTCAAGTATGCGATTATTGCGAGGCATGAGCGTATTAAGGCCGCTGCCCGCAAACTCAAAAAGAATGCGGGGGCAAGCGCCGAATCCGGTATTGCCGATGCCGCCAATAATCATCTTTTCTATGGCCTGCACAAAACAGCAGAGGGCGATTGGATTTTCCGCGAATGGGCGCCCAACGCTAGCGGAATATATCTTTTAGGCAAATTCAATAATTGGAAACGCAGCGAATCCTATAAGCTTTCCCCCATAGGCGGAGGCAACTGGGAACTCAAACTCCCCGGTATGTTTCTCCATCACGGAGACCTCTATAAATTATGGATAGAATGGCCCGGAGGTGCAGGAGAGCGCCTTCCCGCCTATGCAAAGAGGGTGGTGCAGGACCCTGCCACCAAAATTTTCAGCGCTCAGGTATGGAGCCCGGCAAAGCCTTACGAATGGAAGAATCCGAGTCCCGGAAAACGCGAGAATCCCTTTATTTATGAGTGCCATATAGGCATGAGCAGCGAAAAAGAAAAGGTCGCAAGTTTTGAGGATTTCCGTACTACGGTGCTTCCGAAGGTTCAAGTTCTCGGCTACGACACCTTGCAGATAATGGCTCTTCAAGAGCATCCCTACTACGGCTCCTTCGGTTATCAGGTAAGCAATTTCTTCGCCCTGAGCTCCCGTTTCGGCACTCCCGAAGAATTCAAGGCCCTGGTGGATGATGCACACGGAAGGGGCATAGCGGTAATAATGGATATAGTGCACTCGCATGCGGTTTCCAACGAAATTGAGGGGCTTGGCCGCTTCGATGGACGCGAAGACCTCTATTTCTATCCCGGAGCTGCAGGCCATCATCCCGCCTGGGATTCCAGATGTTTTGATTACGGGAAAGATGAGGTTAATTATTTCCTGCTCAGCAATTGCAAGTTCTGGATGCAGGAATATAATTTGGACGGCTTCCGCTTCGATGGCGTTACCTCCATGCTCTATTGGGATCACGGCTTGGGCACCGACTTCGGGAATTACGAGCTCTATTTTGATGCGGGGGTGGACGAAAATGCAGTAACTTATTTGGCCCTTGCAAACCGTCTTATCCACGAAATCAATCCTGATGCCATAACCATTGCGGAAGATGTGAGCGGTATGCCGGGTCTGGCGGCCCCGTTCGAGCAGGGAGGTGTGGGTTTTGATTTCCGTATGGCTATGGGAATAGCAGACCATTGGATAAAGTGGATTAAAGAAAAGCAGGATGAAGATTGGAGTCCGGGAGAGATGTGGTACGAACTTACAAACAAGAGGGCGGATGAAAGGACCATCTCCTATGCGGAGTGCCACGACCAGGCCTTGGTAGGCGACAAAACCATAATTTTCCGCCTCATTGACAAAGAGATGTATTGGAGCATGAATAAGAGTTCCAAGAATCTGCTGATAGACAGAGGGATAGCCCTTCATAAGATGATTCGTTTGGTGACCGCGGCCACAGCGGGGGACGGTTATCTGAACTTTATGGGCAATGAATTTGGTCATCCGGAATGGATAGATTTCCCGCGCGAAGGCAATAATTGGAGCTACAAATATGCCAGAAGGCAATGGAGCCTTGCCGAAAAAGATTATCTCCGCTACAAGGACCTTCGTAATTGGGACGAGGATATGGTGCATTTCTTAAAGGATAACCGAGTATTGTCGGAGAGTCCTGTGATACTTACCGCCGACGAAGAGAAAAAAATTCTTATATTCATCAGAAATAATTGTATCTTTGCGTTCAATTTCAACCCGACGCAGAGTTTCCCGAATTACGGCTTCTCGGCGCCGGAAGGAGATTGGAAGTTGGCTTTCAACTCTGACAATACCCGCTACAACGGCTTTGGGCGCTTGTCTGATGGTGATGTTCATGTAGCCGTAGCAGAGAAATCTCCAAACGGCAATCAAGACTTCGACCACACCCTTTATTTATACCTGCCGAGCAGGTGCGCATTGGTTTTAAAGAAAGTATAGTAATATATGGCATTTCTAAAATTCAACAAAGCAGAGCTGGTAAATCTCTCTTATTCTTTAAAGAGGGAGATAATCAGCGCAAACAAGACCGGTGCATATTGCAATACGACCATAATCAATTGCAATACCCGACGCTACCATGGTTTACTTGCCGTTACGCTCGATCGTTTCGGCGGAGATAAATACATGCTTCTTTCCGCCATAGACGAATCGTTTATAGTAAATAATCAACAGTTCAATTTAGGCATCCATCGTTACGGCGAACTTTATGACCCCCGCGGTCACAAGTATATAGTGGATTTTGATGCCGACCCCGTACCTACCATTACCTATAAAGTCGGCGAAATCATATTTCGCAAGAGCATTCTATTGATGCCCGACAAAGACCAGATAATGATACGCTACGAACTGGTGTCATCCCCCGCAAAGGTAACTCTCCAACTTCGTCCTTTCCTGTCTTTCAGGAACATTCACGCCCTTACTCAGGAGAACGATGTTGCCGACACGAGCTTTGAGTTCGTTAAAAACGGCGCTTCTTTCTGCATGTATGAAGGCTTCCCGAATCTTGTTCTCCAAACAAGCACCAATAAATTCGAGTATATACATACTCCTTCCTGGTATAAGGGAATAACCTATTCCGATGAATACAGACGCGGTTTCGACTGCAAAGAAGACCTTTTGGTGCCGGGCCGCTTCGAAGGAATAATGAAAGAAGGGGATGTATTAGTGGTGTCTGCCTCGCAAGCAGAGGAGCCAAGCTCCGGCTTCAAGCGCAGTTTCGAGTCTGCTGTTGCAAGAATAAAACCCATTCAGGGTAATCGCGACCAGCTTCTGCATTGGGCCGATCTTTTCATCTGCAATCATGGCTGCCGTAAAAAAATCACCGCCGGTTTTTCATGGATGTACACAGGTCTTCTGCGCGAAACCCTTATTTCGCTTGCCGGCCTTACGCTTTATGCGGACGGCGATACCAAAACTTTCGAGGAGGTATTGGACAATCTTATTGCAGATGAGCAAGAAAGACTTTTCCGCCGCACCACCCAGGTTGAGGCCCCTCTTTATTTGGCGAGCGTGCTTCAGGAATATATACGTTTCGGCGCAGATGCCAAAAAAGTCTGGAAGAAATACGGCCCTACTGTAAAGGGTATAATCGAAAGTTATCTTCCCGGCATGCGCAAAGAGGTTACCATGCATCCCAACGGTCTTTTATGGGCACAGATGGATCGCGTGGCGCTAAGCTGGATGAACGCCTATATAAACGGTAATCCGGTAACCGAGCGCGCCGGCTATCAGGTGGAAACCAATGTCCTTTGGTACAACAGCATCTGCTTTGCCCTTCAAATGGAAAAAGATCCCGACTTTGTTGCCAAATGGACTCCTATCAGAGATATAATCAAATCCAATTTCCAGCCTGCTTTTTGGTGCGAACAACGCGGCTGTCTTGCCGACTTTGTGAATAATGACGGCCAAAACATGGATGTCCGTCCCAACCAGCTTATTGCTCTGTGGGTGGAGCATTCTCCATTGGATGATATGCTTCAGCCTTCGGTATTAAAGGTAGTCGGAGGTGAACTTGAAACCAAACGGGGCATACGCACGCTTTCCCCGCGCAACGAAAAGTACAGGGGAGTGTATGATGGTTCCCAAATCGAGCGCGACCTTGCCTACCATCAAGGCAGCACCCGCATATTCCTCTTGGAGTATTATGTGAAAGCGGGATTCAAAATAAACGGCCCTGCTTTCTATAAAAAGGCCGAATGGCTTATAGAGGCTTGCTACGAAGACCTTGGCAAGCATGGAGTGGGTGCATTCAGTGAACTTTATGATGGCGACCCGCCTCAGGAGCCCCACGGAGCCATTGCGAGCGCTCTCAGCACTGCCGCTCTGCTTGCAGTTGAATATATGATGAAAGAAAACAAGGAGGAGGAAGAAGCATGAGAGTTCTGATGTTCGGTTGGGAGTTTCCTCCCTATATAAGCGGAGGCCTCGGCACTGCCTGCGAAGGAATAGTGAAGGGTCTGGCGTATAATGGCGTCGAGAGCATATTTGTAATGCCCTCTGCCAGCGGCGATGAAGACCAAAGCGCCACAACCATAGTGAATGCGAGCGATGTGGCGGTGGAATATGTTGGCGGCTCGGTAGATGATTTTTTGGATAAGGTGAAATTTGTGCATATCGATTCCAACCTCATCCCCTATGCCGATCCTGAGGAGTTTTCCAAGATAGTGGAAGAAGAAAGGGAGCGTCAGATAAAAGATTTCAGCATTTCCTACGGCCGGAAATATAAGTTCAGCGGCAAATACGGCAGCAACCTTCTTGAGGAGGTGGCCCGCTATGCCATGGTGGGCGGCACGATTGCCATGCAGTATAAAGACGAGTTTGATATGATTCATGCTCACGACTGGCTCACTTATTTGGCCGGAATCGCCGCCAAGGAGCTTACAGGCAAACCGCTCGTGGTTCATATGCACGCAACATCTTTCGATAGAGGCACCGATGACATGGTGGATTCCCGCGTGTATGCAATAGAGAAGCGCGGCATGGAAGCCGCCGACAGGGTGGTTACCGTAAGCGACCTCACACGCGGAATAGTTATCAACAAGTATGGGATTGACCCCGACAAGATAGTCACCGTGCATAATGCTGTGGATTTCAGCGGAAGGGAGAATCTCAAAGTAGAAAGGGGAGTGAAAGACAAGGTGGTTACCTTCTTGGGCAGAATCACCTTCCAAAAAGGCCCCGAATACTTTATAGAGGCTGCTGCCAAAGTGCTTAAGCGCACTGACGGAGTCCGCTTCGTGATGGCGGGCAGCGGAGATATGATGAATCGCTGCATCCGTATGGCTGCGCGGCTCGGTATAAGCGATAGATTTCACTTTACCGGCTTCCTGCGCGGAACTGATGTGCAGACCATGTTCGCCCTTTCTGATGTGTATATAATGCCTTCAGTCTCTGAGCCTTTCGGCATTTCTCCTCTCGAAGCCATGCGCACGGGAGTTCCATCCATAATCTCTTATCAGAGCGGCGCTGCAGAGGTGCTTAAATATGCCCTCAAAGTGGACTTCTGGGATGTCGATGCTATGGCGGACGACATCTATGCCCTCCTCAAATACCCCGCTCTTTCACGTTTTGCAGAAAAGCAAGGTTTCGAAGAGGTTAACGACCTCAAGTGGAATAATGCCACAGCCAAATTAAAAAAAGTTTACGAATCAGTTTTAAATTTATAAGCCATGAAAAAGAATATCTGTATATATTTCCAGGTTCATCAGCCTACGAGGCTCCGCCTCTACAGATTTTTCGATATAGGCAAGGACTCGCACTATTACGACGATTTCGGAAATAGAACCATACTGCGCAGAGTAGCCGCCAAATGCTATCTGCCCATGAATGAGCTCTTGCTGAAAGCCATAAAAGAAAACAAAGGCAAGTTTAAGGTGGCCTTCTCCATTACAGGTACTGTTTTGGAGCAGTTCGACCGCTATGCCCCGGAGGTAATAGACAGCTTTAAAGCCTTAGTGGATACTGGTTGTGTAGAGTTGCTTTGCGAAACCTACAGCCACAGTCTTGCAAGCCTCAAGAACGGTCTTGAGTTTCAAAATCAAATAAAAAAGCATAAGGAAACCATTAAAGAGCATTTTGGAGTTGAGCCTACGGTATTCCGCAATACCGAGCTTATATATTCCGACGCAATAGGTTCCCAGCTTTACGAAATGGGCTTCAAGACCGTGCTTACCGAAGGAGCCAAGCATATAATGGGCTGGCGCAATCCTAATTTCGTGTATAGCAATGCGAAAAAAACCAAACAAAAACTTCTGCTGCGCAATTACGGTTTCAGCGATGACATAGCTTTCAGGTTCTCGAACCGTTCTTGGGAAGAGTGGCCACTGACAAGCGAAAAGTTTGTCCGTTGGCTGAGCGAAGCGGAAGGCGAAATCATAAATCTCTTTATGGACTACGAAACCTTTGGAGAGCACCAGCATGCCGATACCGGCATCTTCGACTTTATGGCCGCTCTTCCAAAAGCAGTTCTCAAAACCGGAGAACTCTCTTTCGTAACCCCCAGCGAGGCCGCCAAAAAGCTGCAGCCCGTATCTGCATTGGAGGTTCCCGAAACCATTTCGTGGGCGGATGAGGAGAGGGATGTAAGCGCCTGGCTCGGCAATGAGCTCCAGCAGGATGCCTTCAACAAGCTCTATGACCTTGTGGAGAAGCTCTCCATAATTGACGATCCTGTGCTATGGAAAGATTTCGGTCATCTGCAAGAAAGCGATCATTTTTATTATATGTATACTAAGTTTTTTTCAGACGGGGATGTACACAAATATTTCAATCCCTATAATACCCCGTACGATGCATTTATTAACTACATGAATGTCCTCAGCGACTTCATAATCAGAGTAAACGAATCCTATGCGACAAAAAATTGAGGCCTGCTGTCCCAGCTGGTCTAGTGTAAGGGTCACGAGACGTCTTCCCGATGCTCTCTCCGGCCTGGAAAGACTGTGCAAAAACCTTTGGTGGTGTTGGAACGATAACGCCAAGGCTCTTTTTAAATATATAGACCCCGATATTTGGCACGAATCGGGACATAACCCCATGGCTATTTTGGACAATGTAAGTCTGAAACGCTACAACCGCTTGGCGAAAGATCAAGATTTCCTGAACAATCTCGCATCTGTAATGGAAGATTTCGATGCCTATATGGCAGAGAAATCCAAAAGGGGTAATCCTTCCATTGCCTATTTCTGTATGGAATACGGCCTCGACACCAGCCTGCAAATTTACTCGGGCGGTCTCGGCATACTTGCTGGCGACTATCTTAAGGAAAGCAGCGACATGAATGTGAATATGGTGGCAGTGGGTCTGCTTTACCGTTATGGTTATTTCACCCAAAGGCTTACGCCCCAGGGCCATCAGGTAGCGGAATACAATGCCCAGGACTTCCTCAAGATTCCTGCTAAACCGGTTACCGACAGCAATGGCAAATGGATTACCGTATCCATGCAAATGCCCGGGCGGGTAATGTATGCACGTATCTGGAAGGTGGGAGTAGGCAGAACCGACCTTTATCTGCTGGACACCGACTTCGAGGACAACCGTCCCGAAGACCGTCAGGTGACCTATCAATTATATGGCGGAGACTGGGAAAACCGTCTCAAGCAAGAAATTCTCTTGGGTATAGGCGGAATCAGGGCTCTACGCGCAATGAATATACGCCCTACCATCTATCATTGCAATGAAGGCCATGCCGCATTTATAGGTCTTGAGAGACTCCGCGAATTTATGCAGGATAAAAACCTCAGGTACGAGGAAGCCATGGAAATGGTCCGTGCAAGCGGTTTGTTTACCACCCATACCCCTGTTCCGGCCGGTCACGATACATTCGAGGAAAGCCTCTTGAGCAAGTATTTAGGTCATTATCCCGACCGCTTCGGCATAGCCTGGAAGACTTTCCTGAATATGGGCAAGATAAATGCCAACGACCCGGACGAGCGCTTCAGCATGAGTGTGCTGGCGGCCAATTGCTCCCAAAATGTAAACGGCGTATCCATGCTGCACGGCGAAGTGTCGCGCGAGATTTTTGCAAATATGTACAAGGGCTATCTGCCCGAAGAACTCAGCAGCATAGGCTATGTAACCAATGGCGTGCATTACGACACTTGGGCCGCCAAAGAGTGGAAGAAGATACATTTCCGCGAGTTCGGTCCTGAATTCCCAACCCACCATTACGACAAGAGTTGTTTCGGAGGCATTTACAATGTGTCTGACGAAGAGATATGGGGTGTGCGTGGTGAACTTAAAGACACCTTAATCCGCATAATAGGAAGGCGCCTTACCGACCCCGATTTCAATTGTCATTATTCCCCGAAACAAGTGGTGGAAATAAAGGAAACTTTACGCGAAGATGTACTTACTATCGGCTTTGCCCGCCGTTTCGCCACTTACAAGAGGGCAACCCTTCTCTTCTCTGACTTGGATCGTCTCGATTCCATCGTGAATGATCCTGTGCGTCCCGTACAATTCATTTTTGCGGGTAAGGCTCACCCTGCCGACGGCGCAGGTCAGGATCTCATCAAGCAGATTGTCGATATCTCCAAGACTCCGCGTTTCTTAGGCAAGATAGTATTTGTTCCCGGTTACGACATTTCACTTGCAAAGAGGCTTATACAAGGCGTGGATGTTTGGATGAACAATCCCACCCGTCCGCAGGAAGCATCCGGAACCTCAGGTGAAAAGGCCGCCATGAACGGTGTGATGCACTTCAGCGTACTTGACGGCTGGTGGGTGGAAGGTTATAAAGAGGGTTGCGGCTGGGCTCTGCCTCAAGAGCGCAGCTATGATGACCAAGGCTATCAGAATGAACTCGATGCCGCTACCATTTACAGCATAATCGAGAATGATATAGTGCCCGCCTATTACAACAGGGACGAAAAAACCGGCATGAGCAAGGAATGGATAGGCTATATAAAGAACACCATCGCACAGGTGGCTTGCAACTTTACCACCAACCGCATGATGGAAGACTATTGCATTCAATATTATCAGCCTCAATATGACCGTTTCCTCGATTTGGCGGCGGATGACTTCAGCAAGGCAAAGGCTATTGCCGAATGGAAAGACAAATTGACACAAGCTTGGCCGAATATCAAGGTGCGCCGTTATGATCCGCCTGCAGCATCCTATGTGCTTTCATCCAAAGCTACCTTCAAGAGCGATATTGTGGTGGAACTTGCCGGCCTTAATCCCGAAGATATAGGAATTGAGTTGGTGTTTGTCGAGGCTGACAAGAAGGGCGTCCTTCACATAAAAGAAAAATTCGATTATGTTGCGGGAGAGATTGCTGAAGATGGCAGCGTAACCTACCATGTGTCCGCTTTGCCGGATACTACGGGCATGTATCAAGTGGGAGTGCGTATGTATCCTTGCAACCCTGAACTGCCTCACCGTCAGGATTTTCCGTTGGCAAAATGGCTATAATAGCAACAGGCTTTTTCGATGGAGTTCATATAGGCCATCGGCTTGTAATAGAAACACTTGTGCAGACTGCACGCGAGCGCGGAGAAGAGAGTGTAATCATCACTCTCTGGCCGCACCCGCGTATAGTTTTGCATAGCGATGCTCTTGGTTTCCGTTTGCTCAATACCTTGGACGAGAAGATTAATCTTCTTAGAGGTCTTGGAGTAAACAGGGTGGAGGTGCTGCCATTCACCGAAGAATTTTCCAAGATATCTACAGCCGATTATTTAGAGAAATACATTCGCGACCGTTTTAAAGGCACGGCAATCCTTTTGGGTTATGATAACCGTATCGGCCATGACTCCGGTTCTCCGGCGCAGATAGCCGAAATTGCGGCAGGCATAGGCTTGGAAGTTATCCGTACCGACAAAGTGTCCAATGTAGGAATTGCAGTGAGCTCCACGAAAATCCGTCAGGCCCTTTTGAGCGGGAATGTCCTGACCGCCTCCAAGTTCCTGTGCTACAATTATTCTCTCGATGGAGAGGTGGTGCATGGGAGCAAGCGGAGCCGTACAATAGGATATCCCACGGCAAATATGGATTTGTACGAAAAGATGAAGTTGATTCCTGCGGAAGGTGCTTACCTTACAAGGGTTAAGCTTGGAGAAAGGCGTTTTTACGGCATGACCAACATCCGCCATATCATCGAAACCCACATACTCGATTTTGATGAGGAAATTTACGGGGCAAGCATGAGATTGGAGTTTATAGACAAACTTCGAGACGAAATACAATTCGATGACCTTCAAACCCTTAAGCTTCAACTTCAAGAAGACGAAAAGGCCTGCCGGGCTATGATTGATATTTAAAAAGAAATTTTTTATATTTGCAAAACGAACAGGGTTCTGCCTCAAAAACGGCAGGACTCCTTTATTTAACTTTTTTTGAAATGCCACAAGTACATTACATGAGCCAGGAAGGTCTGGATGCTCTCAAAAAAGAATTGGACGAGGCCATCGCACAGCGCCCCGTCATAGCGGCCGCCATTGGCGAAGCCCGCGACAAGGGCGACCTTTCCGAAAATGCCGAATACGAATCGGCCCGTGAGGCACAAGGACTCCTCGAGCTCAAGATAGCCAATCTACAAGACACTATTATCAATGCAAAGGTGGTGGATTCTTCCCAAATAGGCACCGACAAAGTGCAAATGCTGAATACGGTCAAGGTGAAGAATCTGAGTGCAGATACTGTCATGACCTTCACCCTCGTAGGCGAAAAGGAAGCCGACTTCTCCAAGGGCAGGCTCGCTGCCACCACTCCCATCGGCAAGGCCCTCATGGGCCATAGCAAAGGCGATATTGTAGAGGCGCAGGTGCCTGCGGGGCTTCTTAAATTCGAAATTTTAGAAATATCCTTTTAAATATGGCCACTATCTTTACCCGCATCGCCGCCGGCGAAATACCTTCCTATAAGGTAGCCGAAAACGAAGATTTTTATGCCTTTTTGGACATAAATCCCCTCGCTCCGGGGCATACTTTGGTAATTCCCCGTAAGATAGAAGAAGACTACATCTTTAATCTCGACAGCAAAACTTACGAGGACCTTTGGGCCTTTGCCCGCAAAGTGGCAACAGCTATAAAGAAAGCTGTCCCCTGCAAAAGAGTAGGTGTTGCTGTGCTTGGAATGGAAGTGCATCATACTCACATACATTTAGTTCCTCTACAATCGGAGGGCGACCTTGACTTCAGAAAGAAACGCAGCGTTCTCACGGATGAGCAAAAGGCGGAAATCGCCGAAGCTATATTTGCAGAATATGAGAAACTTTAGTTTCCTGCTTGCTTTCGGCCTGCTTATAGCGGCTTGTACTCCTAAGGCTCATATCAACGGCACTCTCGAAGATGCCCCCTCGCGCGAGGTGGAAGTGCGCCTTTTGGATGTGAATTCCTGGAAGGTATTGGATACTATAAAAACCAATGCCAACTCCGCTTTCTCATATAGTTTGAAGGTAGAAAAAGGCAAGCCCGAATTCATTTATCTTTTCTTTGGCGACACCAAAATCGCCTCCTTGCTTTTAAGCGCCGGCGACAGGGTTAAGCTGCAGGCCGATACGCTCGGATTTTACACGGTAGAGGGCTCCGAAGACAGCAAACTGCTGCAGCAAAGCGAAGCATCTTTTACGACTTTTGCCTCTCAAATGGCTGCTCTGGATGCTCAGGGCGGGCGCAATGCCGAAATGGCCAAGCTCTTCATCGAGCATTACCGCAAGGCCACCCGATTCGTTCTCGCTCATCCTTATTCATTGGCTACTGTGCCGGTGCTGTACGAACAGCTTAACGAATATACTCCGGTTTTCAATCAATATACAGATGCCATTATTTTCCGCAGCGCCGTCGATTCCCTCAAAACCGTTTATCCTGAGTCGCCTTATGTAAAAGCGCTTGAGGCGGAAACAGTGCGCCGCGAAAATCAGTTTCTGCTCAAAAACCGCATAGACCAGGCAGGGGAGCAGGATTACCCCGAATTGAATCTTCCCGGAATGGACGGTGAACCGGTATCGCTTTCGGGCTTGGGTGCCAAAGTGGTGCTTCTTCATTTTTGGGACCCCTCTTCCGCCGAGCAAAAGATGTTCAATTTAGATGTGCTTAAGCCCCTTTACCAGCGCTGGCATAAACGAGGCCTCGAAATTTATGCCGTGGGCGTAAGCTCTGACAAGCCCTCATGGGCCTCTGTGGTGAATTTGCAACAACTTCCTTGGATAAATGTGTGTGACGGCAACGGCCCATATTCCTCCGCTCTCGGTCTTTATGGCGTCAGCGATTTGCCGAGCAGCATCCTGCTGGGCGAGGGAATAGGCATAAGCTATATTAAAGGGGAGAAGGCGCTGGAAAAGGAACTCAGAAAGCGGCTCTAAAAAAACCGCTTTTTAGATACGGTTGCAATGAATTCTTTCAGATAGAAAGGTTCGAAATAAGCAGGGTCCCTGAAATTTTTATGCTCCAGTTCGCGCATCGCGGGCCGGAGCATTGCTTTTGCTTCGGGCCAGGTTTGTACGAAAGTGCCTCCTGCAGGGAGCATCTTCTTGCTTTTTTCGGCCGCATCTCCTATCACAAGCACTCTTCCTTTTGCAAATTCATCGGCAAAACTTTCAGGCTTCAGCACTACCGCTGAAACTTCTGTAAGCTGCTCTCCCTCAGGAGAATACACGCAGCAGTAAACTTCCATTCTGCGGGCATCCACCATAGGTATTACCGCAGTGCAGCCGGCAGTTTGTCCGGTGGAAACGCCCTGCCAAAAGAGGGTTTCCAAAGTGCTTACGGCAAGTAAAGGCAAATCTGCTCCGAAGCACAGCCCTTTGGCTGTTGAGGCCCCCACCCTCAAACCGGTGTATGAGCCGGGTCCCATGCCTACGCATACGGCATCGCATTCCGAAGCTTTCCAAGCGCATTCCTCTAACATTTCCTTTATAAAAGGAGCTGTAAGCGAGGCGTGTGCGCGGGGTTCATCCGATTTGCGCTCCGCCACAATTTTTCCATTTTCTGCAAGGGCGCAGGAACACAAGGCGGTGGAAGTTTCTATAAGTATTATCCTACTGGGCATTTGTGAGCAGGCTTTTTAGATACGGGAATACCTTCAGAGATGCATCGCGAAGAGCTGTATACACTACCGACTCTTTAAGGATTTCGGGGTTTATAATGACCCATTTGCTGTTGAGGCTGTCGAACACGAAAATTATGAGCCCTATCACGAGGGCGGTTTTCAGAAGCGCGAACAAGATGCCGAGCAGAGAATTAATCCAGCCCAATGAAACCAATTTAAGCGTTCTCGTGAGTATGCGGCCTATTAAAAACAGAACAAGCACCACCAGCACAACCACTAAGGCAAAGCAGATTACATGCAGGATTTTCGACTCAAGATTTATGAATTGGGTAAGCCAGGTGCTGAGAGGGGCTGTGAATTTGAATGCCAGCCAGGCTCCGGCGAATATGGATACTATGCTTACAATCTGCTCAATTAATCCCTTTCGGATTCCGTGCACTAAAGCCGGAATGAAACAAATCAAAAGTATAATGTCCAATATGCCCATTTGTTTGATAAAAAACGCAGAATTTCTTATCTTTGCGAATTCAATTGCAAGCACAAAATTAGAGAAAAAATTATGAGTTTCAAAGAATATAAAGGACTTGACCTGGTGAAGACCGGAAAAAGGGTTCTTGAGAGATGGAGAAAGGAGCATGCCTTCGAAAAAAGCATGGAACTCTGTGAGGGAGCGCCGGAATTCATATTCTTTGAAGGCCCCCCCAGCGCCAACGGCAAACCGGGCATCCACCATGTGATGGCCCGCAGCATTAAGGATGCCGTCTGCCGCTATAAAAGCATGTCGGGCTATAAAGTGCGCCGCCGCGCCGGTTGGGATACCCACGGCCTGCCGGTAGAAATAGGGGTGGAGAAAAAGCTCGGCATCAATAAAGAAGATATAGGTACCAAGATAAGTATAGAGGATTATAACAATGCCTGCCGCGAGGAGGTGATGAAATACACCGAAGAGTGGGAGGATTTGACGGAGAAAATAGGCTATTGGGTGGATTTGAAAGACCCTTATATAACCTACGACAACCGCTATATAGAAACCCTTTGGTATCTTCTTAAAGACATTTATGACAAGGGGCTTCTCTACAAGGGCTACAGCATACAGCCTTTCAGCCCATCCGATGGCACAGGACTCAGCACCCACGAACTCAACCAGCCGGGATGCTACAAAGATGTTACCGACACCTCCTGCACCGTTCAGTTCGAAATGCTGCCTGACAGTGCTCACGCTCATCTTTTTGCTGATGGTCCTCTCTATTTTATAGCCTGGACCACCACCCCTTGGACACTCCCGAGCAATATGGCTCTTTGTGTTGGGCCAAAGATAGATTATGTGCGCGTAAAAGCCGTTAATCCCTATAGCGGAGTTCCTGCCGTATATCTGCTTGCAGAAACGCTTGTGGATGCCTGGTTCGGCAAGACGGAGCATGAGTTGCTGCCCGGCGCAGTAAAAGGCTCCGAACTCTTGGGGCTGCGTTACAAGCAGCTCATCCCTTGGTTCAAGAGCGTACAGGAAGGCGATGCTTTCAAGGTTATTCCTGGCGATTTCGTAAGCACTGAGGAAGGTACGGGCATAGTGCATATTGCCGCCACTTTCGGAGCGGATGACAAGCGCGTGAGCGAGGCCAACGGCATTGCCGGCATGATGGTGCTCGATAAAGACGGAGTGCGTCAGGCCCTGGTTGACCGCAAAGGCCGTTTTTACAGGATAGAAGACTTGTCCCCCGAGTTCGTAAAGAGCAATATGGACTCTTCCTACGAGGAATTTGCAGGCCGTTATGTGAAGAACGCCTTTGATGATTCCTTGCCGGAGGATGCCCCCACGGTAGATATAGACTTGTGCGTAATGCTTAAAATGCAGGGCAAGGCCTTGAAGATTCAAAAGCATGTGCATAATTATCCTCACAGCTGGCGCACCGACAAGCCCATCCTTTATTATCCTTTGGATGCCTGGTTCATCAAGACGACTGCAGTTAAGGATGAGATGGTGGAACTTAACAAGCAGATAAGCTGGAAACCCGAAAGCACCGGCACCGGCCGTTTCGGGCAGTGGTTAGATAATGTCCAGGATTGGAATCTCAGCCGCAGCCGCTTCTGGGGCACCCCTCTCCCAATCTGGCGCACAGATGACGGCAAAGAAGAAAAGTGCATAGGCACGGTAAAAGAACTTTACTGCGAAATAGAAAAAGCCGTAGATGCCGGCATCATGCCTTCCAATCCTCTAAAGGACAAAGGCTTCGACCCGGACGACATGAGTCTAGCCAATTATAATAAGATAGACCTTCACAGGCCTTATGTGGATGGCATCTTCTTAGTGTCCGACAGCGGCCGCAAGATGACCCGCGAACTCGACCTTATAGATGTATGGTTCGACTCCGGCGCCATGCCTTACGCCCAAACAGGCCTGAGCGGCTTGAATACTCCCGATTTCGGCGCCACCGCCGATTTTATTGCCGAGGGCGTGGACCAAACTCGTGGCTGGTTCTACACCCTCCATGCCATTCATACTATGGTAAGCGGCACTCTGGCATTCAAGTGCGTAATTTCCAACGGTTTGGTGCTTGACAAGGACGGTAACAAAATGAGCAAGCGCTTAGGCAATGCAGTAGAGCCGTTTTCGGTAATTGATAAATTCGGCGCCGATGCGCTCCGCTGGTATATGCTTACCAACGCCCAGCCTTGGGATAATCTCCGTTTCGACACGGCAGGCGTGGATGAAGTTTACCGCAAATTCTTCGGCACCCTCTACAATACCTACTCTTTCTTTGCCCTTTATGCAAATGTAGACGGCTTCAATCCCTCGCAAAGTGCAGTGCCCGTTTCGGAGCGACCCGAAATCGACCGCTGGATAATTTCACTCCAAAACAGTCTCATAAAGAATGTGAGCGCTGCATATGAGGATTATGACCTGACAACCGCAGGCCGTCTTATACAGGACTTTGTATGCGACCATCTCAGCAATTGGTATGTACGCCTTAACCGCAAGCGCTTTTGGGGCGGCGGTCTCACTCAAGACAAAAAGGCGGCATACGAAACCCTGTACGAGGCGTTGAAAACTGTTGCTCTTTTGTCTGCCCCAATCGCCCCTTTCTATGCCGATGAACTTTGGCTCGACCTTGTGCCCTCCGCAGGAAGCGTTCATTATGAACTTATGCCCAAGGCGGGTGAGGGACTGATTGACTCTGAACTTGAAGAGCGTATGGCTTTAGCTCAAAAGGCCACTTCGTTAGTGTTGGCACTTCGCCGCAAGGTAAGCATAAGGGTGCGTCAACCCCTCAGCAAAATAGTTATTCCGGTGCTCAGCGAAAAAATCAAGGAGCAATTCGAGGAAGTTAAAGAACTTGTGCTCAGCGAAGTCAATGTTAAGGAAGCAGAATTTCTCTTCGACACTACCGGCATAATAACAAAGAGGATCAAGCCTAACTTCCGCACTCTCGGCAAAAAATACGGCCCTCTGATGAAGGAAATTGCGGGGGCCTTTGCAAAGATGGATCAGCGCACTATAAGCGACATTGAGGCGGCGGGGGAATATAGCTTGCAGCTTTCCGGCGGAGCAATAGAACTTCTTCCCGAAGATTATGAAATCACTTCGGAAGATATGCCCGGATGGCTCGTTGCCACAGAAGGTCAGCTTACCATCGCACTTGATATAGAAGTTACAGATGAGCTTCGCAAAGAAGGCACTGCCCGCGAACTCATCAACCGCATTCAGAATATCCGAAAGGAGTCCGGCCTAGATGTTACGGATAAGGTTGCAATCTCCATCTTTACCGAAGGTGATGCGTATGAAGAAATAAAATCCTCGCTGGAAGGATACAGCGACTATATAGCTTCGCAGACTCTCGCACTTTCGTTAGGCCTTTCCTCTGTAAAGGAGGGCCATGAAGCAGAGTGGAACGAAAGTACAATCCACATAAAAGTAACAAAACAATAAAACTTATAGATTATGGCAAAAGACATAAAAAAAACCCGTTATTCCGATGAGGAGCTTGAAGAATTCCGCGTCATTATCGAGGATATGCTCGGAAAAGCCAGAAATGAGTACAACACTCTAAGCCAAATTGTCAGGCATGGCGGAAATAACGACATCGGAGATACCTCACCATCTTTCAAGACGGTGGAGGATGATGGTGCAAATCAACTAACCAAAGAAGAAGCCGGTCAGCTTGCGCAGCGTCAATACAAGTTCATAAAGAACCTCGAAGCTGCTCTCGTGCGCATCGAGAACAAGACTTATGGCGTATGCCGTGTTACAGGCAAGCTCATCCCCAAGGAGCGTCTTCGCCTTGTGCCCCATGCAACCCTTACTGTAGAGGCCAAGGATATGCTCGCCAAACAAGGCAAGAATTAGCTTACATGAAAGTTTCCAGAGGCGCCAGGCTGATTATTTTAGCGGTACTGCTTGTGGCCATCGACCAGCTTATAAAAGTTCTGGTCAAGACCAATATGCAGCTTGGTGAACAAATTTACGTGATAGGACAATGGTTCCGCCTCTGTTTTATAGAAAATGAAGGCATGGCCTTCGGCATGAAGTTCGGGGGAGCTGCAGGCAAGTTTTTTCTGAGCCTGTTCCGCATCTGCCTCTGCGCCTTTCTCGTATGGTGGATAAGTTCTCTGAATAAGAAGCAGAATACGCCGACAGGCGTCTTGGTAGGGCTCACGCTCATAACCGCAGGCGCATTCGGCAATATAATCGACAGTTTGTTCTACGGGCTTATTTGGGACTATGCGCCGTTTATGTTCGGCAAGGTGGTGGATATGTTTTATTTCCCCATAATCCGTTCCGGCGAAAAAGTGATTTTCTTCAGTCCCGTATTTAATTTTGCAGATTCCTGCGTCACGGTGGGTACTTTCTACCTTATATTATTTCAGTGGAAGTTTTTCGCTCACGAAGAAAAATCAAATCATAACAGATAAACCTATATGCCAGGTGAAGTAGTGCAGGTTTCCTGAGGATTCGGAACGGTCCAACAAACCATAAGCTCCGCCGAAATCCAGCTTGACGCGCTTCAGCACTTCAAATCCAACACCTGAGAGCAGCATTACATCAAAGCGCTTGTAGCCGTTGTAATTGGTGTCTTTTGCAAAATGGTCCACATTCCAATGGTTGGTACCTTGTATGTCCGCCCATGTTGCATAGGACTTGGAAGACAGGCAATAACGCAGTGCCGGTCAGAAATAACCATAGCCAAGTAGAATGTCAACAAGTTGAAAATCAAATGCAAAGTAAAGTG
>LSQX01321940.1_pt1 | contig 20638 bp, 24 predicted proteins | sample 654561 | NCBI WGS metagenome assembly LSQX01 (sample SAMN04489861, study PRJNA283612) | anaerobic digester metagenome | isolation source: 4 biogas reactors fed with cattle manure at either 37C or 55C with and... | place: Denmark: Kongens Lyngby | collected 2014 | reverse complement strand
ACACGAGGATTTTCAGTCCACTGCTCTACCGACTGATCTATCTGGGCAATTTAGCGATGTAGAAGGGGCTCAAACCCTCGACCTCCAGCGTGACAGGCTGGAATTCTAACCAACTGAACTATTGCGCCATTTTAATGGTGGGAACTACAGGGCTCGAACCTGTGACCCTCTGCTTGTAAGGCAGATGCTCTCCCAGCTGAGCTAAGCTCCCATCCATGCATGCTCTCGCGAGCGCATTTGCAAGTATAAAGGAAAGCCGTTGGCTTGTCAACAGCCTGTTCTTGGCGCGGTTTCGGTGCTCTCGTCGCCTGGTTTGACCCTGAAAAGCCGGCAGGCGTTGGCCGTGCTGATTTCGGCAACGGCTTCCACCGTCAGCTGCCAGAGCTGTGCGACCCTGGCTCCGATCAGCGGCAGATGGCCGGGTTCGTTGCGCTGGCCTCGAAAAGGGACAGGCGTCAGGTAAGGGCTGTCCGTCTCCAGCAGCAGGCGGTCGTGCGGGCATGCTTCGATCACCGCCAGCGCCTTTTTGGCGTTCTTAAAGGTCACCGGCCCGTCAAATCCGAGGCAAAAGCCCATGGCGAGCACCAGGCGGGCCGTTTCGACGCTGCCGGAAAAGCAGTGGAACACGCCGGGCTCAGGGGCCAGCAGCCCGGCGGCCTGCGCTTTTTCGAGCAGGTGCAAGCAATCTGCCGTCGCTTCGCGCTCATGGATGATGACGGGCAGGCCGAGCGCATGAGACAGTTCCAGCTGGCTCCAAAAGGCCTTGCGCTGGCTCTCGCGCGGTGAAAAATCATAATGGTAATCGAGCCCGATTTCACCGATCGCGACGATCGGCGCCTGCCGGTTCGCTGCGACCAGCGCCTGCCAGTCATCCGGCGTCTGGTCGAAAAAAGCGGCTGCTTCATGCGGATGGCAGCCGACCGCGCACAGCAAGCGCTCATCCTGCCTGGCCAGCGCGATGGCCAGATTGGCATCCGCGTAGCTGCTCGACGGCAGCAGGACACGGTGAACCCCCTGGAGCCTGGCACGCTCAAGAACCGCGTCCCGATCCGGATTGTACGCCTCGTCCTGGAGATGCGCGTGGGAATCAAACCAGCTCGTCACGGCCATCTCAGCTGATTTCCGAGCCCGGTTCGACTGCTTCATCGACCGTCAGCAGGCGGCAGCTGCCATCGGCCCGGGTGGCACAAAGCAGCATGCCTTCGGACATCAGTCCGCGGATCTTGCGCGGTTTCAGATTGGTCACCACGACAACCAGCCGCCCGGGCATCTCCTCCGGCTTGTAGCTCTCGGCGATGCCGGACAAGATCTGGCGGATCTGGCCGCCCATGTCGATCTGGGAACAAAGCAGCTTGTCGGAGCCTTTCACCTTCTCGCAGCTGAGCACGCGGCCGATCCGCAGGGCAACCTTCTGGAAATCGTCGAAGGCGATCTCTGCCGGGACCGGGACTGTCTCAGGCTCCGGTTTTTTGGCAACGGACGCATCCGCGGCCAGCAGCGCATCCAGCGAAGCCAGCTCTTTGTCCAGATCCAGCCGGGGGAAGACCGGTTCGCTGCGCAGCGGAGCGGTCGCTCGGTACAAGCCGAAGGTCCGGGCAGACGCCCAATCGGTCAGGCTGGCGTCGGCAAGGCCCAGCGCGGCCCAGATCCTGGCCGGTGTCGCAGTCATGAAGGGCTGGAGCAGGATCGACACGATGCGGATCGCTTCGGCCAGGTTGAACAGGACCGAGGCCAGCCGCGGCGCCATTTCAGGCGAGCGGGCCAGAATCCAGGGCGTGGTCTCATCGATGTACTTGTTGCTGCGCCCGATGACCCGCCAGATTTCCGACAAGGCCTGGCTGAACTGCAGCTGGCCCATGCCGGCGTCGACCTTATCCGGCAGCTGCCGGCTAAGATCGATCAGTTCCTGGTCGGGGTCGGCGGCCTGGCGCTGGTCGGGCAGGCCATCCGGGAAATACCGGGTGATCATGGCCGATGTCCTGCTGACCAGGTTGCCCAGGTCATTGGCCAGGTCGGCATTGATCCGGCCGATCAGGGCTTCGTTGGAAAAATTACCGTCTGATCCGAATGGCACCTCGCGCAGCAGGAAGTAGCGGATCGCATCGACGCCGTAACGCTCACACAGCACCACCGGGTCGATCACGTTGCCGCGCGACTTGGACATTTTCCCGTCCCGGAAGAGGAGCCAGCCGTGGCCGAACACCTGCTTGGGCAGCGGCAGGTCCAGGGCCATCAGCATCGCCGGCCAGATGATCGTATGAAAGCGGACGATCTCCTTGCCGACCAGGTGGATGTCTGCCGGCCAATAGCGGGCAAACACGCCCTCTTCATCCGGATAGCCCAGGGCGGTAATGTAGTTGGACAGGGCGTCGATCCAGACATAGACGACGTGCTTGGGGTCAAAGGGAACCGGCACGCCCCAGTTGAAGGTCGTGCGCGAAACACATAAGTCGTCCAGGCCGGGCCGGAGGAAATTGTTCAGCATCTCGTTGGCGCGGCTGGGCGGCTGGATGAAGTCGGGGTTCTGCTCGAACAGGTCGATCAGCTGCTGCTGGTATTTCGACAGCCGGAAGAAATAGCTTTCTTCGCGGGTCTTCTCGACCGGGCGGCCGCAATCGGGGCACTGGCCGTCGTTCAGCTGGGTTTCGGTCCAGAAGGATTCGCAGGGCGTGCAGTACCAGCCCTCATACTCACTCTTGTAGATGTCGCCTTTGTCGTAGAGCTTTTGAAAGATCGCCTGGATGGCGGCCTCGTGTGCGGCATCGGTGGTGCGGATAAAGCGGTCGTAGGAAATATCGAGCAGCTGCCACAGCTCCTTGATGCCGCTGACGATCTGGTCGACATACTGCTGCGGCGTCACGCCCTTGGCTTCGGCTTTGCGCTGAATCTTCTGGCCGTGTTCGTCCGTACCGGTCAAGAACATGACATCGTAGCCGCAGAAACGCTTGTAGCGGGCCAGGGCATCCGCGGCCACGGTCGTATAGGAATGCCCGATGTGCAGCTTGTCGCTGGGGTAGTAGATCGGTGTCGTGATGTAAAAAGTCTTGTTCATGGCTGTTTCCTCCTGGTCTGGCTGCCCTCCCCCGCTTCCGGTTCCGGCGGGCAAGTACACCCGCCATTATAGCAGGACATGGCCCCCAATGCCATGCGGTAGAGCTCGTTCCGGCTGAGCGGGCTTGTTTTGGCCTGCTGCCGGACGGCGTCCTTGAGGCTGACGCCCTGCTGCAGCAGGGCCTGGATCCGGGCCAGGTCCTGGTTGTTTTCAGCCTCCGGCGCCGCGGCAGGTTGCGGACAACGGGCCGCGTAGGCGTCCAGGCCTTCGATGACCAGCGCATATTCGCCGCGGATCTTTTGGTCGGCCAGCTCCTGGCAGGCCTGGGCGACCGTGGTGCGCAGATACGCCTCGTAGCGCTTGGTCAGTTCCTTGGCTACGGTTATCCGGCGCCCGGCAAGGCCGCCCTGCTCCAGGTCCCGCAGGGTGCGGACGAGCCGGTGCGGCGCCTCATACAGGACCAGCGTCCGCCTTTCTGCGGCGATTTCCAGGATTCGCGCCTTGCGGACCTTGGCCGGCTGCGGGAGAAAACCCTCGAAGGCAAAGCGGTCGGTCAACAGTCCGGATCCCGCCAGAGCCACAATGACAGCTGACGGGCCGGGGATGACGGTGACCGGGATACCGGCCGCCGCGCAGGCGATGACCAGATCGGCACCGGGGTCTGATATGCCCGGCATGCCGGCGTCTGAGACCAGGGCCAGCTTGCCTCCCTGGCGAAGCTTGTCCAAAAGGAGGTCTTCACGTTCGCGGGCATTGAATTTATGGTAGCTGACCAGGTGTTTTTTCAGGCCCAGGTGGTTCAGCAGTTTCAGGGTGTGGCGGGTATCCTCAGCCGCGATCCAGTCGGCTTCGGCCAGCACGCCCGCCGCGCGCGGCGAAAGGTCGCCCAGGTTGCCGATTGGCGTGCCGACCAGGTAGAGAACCCCCGGCTGCATGCCCTGCCCGGCCGCTGGCGCTTCTTTGCGCGGTTCGACCATGTCCATGTGCGTCACCTCAACAATCCGGCGCGGGGCCTTGGTGCCGGACCAGACCCAAATGGAGAGCCTTTTCCGGCAAAGGCGTCTCGTGCCCGTACCAGGCCGCCGTCTCAGCATCCAGCACACCTGGCTTTGTTTGGACCAGCAAGGGCTTTTCCAGGCAAAATCCGCCCGGTCTGCCCTGGTAGACCGCTGCGAGCAGGAAAATGCCCGGCGCCTTTTGCGCAAGCGCCTGAACCGGCCTGAGCGTCTTGGCTGCAAACTGGCTGTCGTGCAGCAGCCGGACCACGTCCGGCAGGCGATGCGCCTGATGGACAAGCACCAGCCGGCCGCGCGGTTTAAGCAGCCCCGCAGCCGCACGGAAAAGATCGCCCAGGGGCAACGACCCTTCTTCGCGAGCCTGGCGGCGGGAATCGGTCGCCGGTGCCGCACCATGTCCGGGCAGGCGGTAAGGCGGATTAGCCACAACAAGATCACACGCATGCCGGGGCAGGTCGGCTAAAGGCCAGTCGGATCCGGCCAGGCTGCGGATATCGGCCGGGTACGCCCGGACGCGGTCACCGAGCCGGTTGAGCGCGATGTTGCGCCTCAGGACATCCGTGCTGGCACGATCCTGTTCGATGCTCATGATCCGGACTCCGGGCATACGGGCTGCCAGCAAAAGCGTAACAGCCCCGCAGCCGGCGCCCAGATCGGCGGCCAACAGGGATTTTTGCGGTGTCGCCGCATACAAGCCGGCTGCGTAGGCGGCTAACAGCACCGAATCGGTGCCGAAGCGGAAACCGTTCTTCTTTTGCAGCAGGCGCAGGCCGGCGCGCTGAAGGTCCTCGACCGTTTCGTCTGCGTAGAAGGGCACACCATCAGAAAAGAGGATGTTCTGTGTGAACACCCTCTCCTGTTGTCCGATCGGATCGGAAGTCAATTGGGCTTGATCGCCTGAACCGGGCAAACCGCTTCGCAGGCTCCGCAGTCTATGCAGACTTCCGGATCGATGTTGTACTGTGTATCGCCGGCGGATATGGCTCCGGTCGGGCATTCGCTTTCGCAGGCCCCGCAGGAAATACATGCGTCTGTAATCAGATATGCCATGAGGTCACCTCCCATTCTCGCCCATTCTACCACCACCCTGGCCACTGGGCAAGACCGGAGGCAAACAGAATTTCAGTCAGTCCGCGCCGCTGCCAGATGCCTGGGGGCCGCTGCCCTCCGCCCCTTGCGGCCGGTTGGTGCGGCTCCGCCTCCGGCTGCCGGAACCCCGGCGCCCGGAGCGCTTCTTTTTGGGCCGGTCTGATTCGCTTTTTGTATCCTCGGCCGTCTCCGGCTTGCTCTCACGCCGCTCCGGCCGGTTGTCACGAACAGGCCGCCTGCGCGGCGAGGCGGCCCGATCGCCCTGCTCAGGCGCCTGCTGGCTTTCGCTTGCCGCCGGGCGTTCGGAAACCGATGCGGGCGCGCCGCTGCCGGGCGGGTAGCGCCTGCTGACACGGCCGCCGACCAAGGTCAGTTCCTCGTAGGGTACCGTCAGCAAATCGGCTTCGCCGCCGCGGTCAAGCCGGACCGTGACCGTTTCCTTGAGCAGGTTGACATGCTCGATATAGCCCTGGCCTTCACTGGTCATGACGATCGCACCTTGCTTGGGCATGCGTGCGGTCGCGTCCTCATAGGCGGCCTGCTCGTATTTCAGGCAACACATCAGGCGGCCGCACATGCCGGATATCTTGACCGGATTCATGGACAGGTTTTGTACTTTGGCCATCTTGATCGAGACCGGAACAAAGTCGTTCAAATAGGAACAGCAACACAGTTCACGGCCGCAGATGCCCAGGCCGCAGACCATGCGGGCCTGATCGCGGACGCCGATCTGGCGCAGTTCGATCCGGGTGTGAAACACAGACGCCAAATCCTTGACCAGTTCGCGGAAATCGACCCGGCCGTCGGCCGTAAAATAAAACACGATCTTGCGGCTGTCGAACGACACATTCACATCAACCAGGTGCATATCGAGGCCGCGGCTGACGATTTTATCCTGGCCGACATGGAAGGCTTCCTTTTCCTTTTGCGTGTTCTCGTCGTAACGCATCAGGTCTTCTGTCGATGCGATCCGCTGCACGTGCTTGAGCGGGGCGATCAGCTTCTCCTCCGGGATCTCGATCACATCCTCGGCGACGATGCCGAGTTCGATTCCCTGGGTTGTTTCGACGATCACGGCGTCCCCCATGTGCAAATCCAAATCTCCGGGGGCGAAGTGATAGGCTTTTCCGGTTCCGCGGAAGCGGATACCGATAACTTTAGGCATAGGTTAGCTCCTTTCGCAGGACGAGCATCAAATGGCAGGCCAGCCCTTCAAAGCTGGCATTGAGCGCCAGACCGCGCCGCGCGGCCAGGACAGCCCGGTAAGCTTGGGTCAGATGGTTCCGGAGCGTGGCCGGTTGCTTTCCGGCCGGCAATAACCGCTCCAGGGCGAGCCGCTGGTCGTTGTTGATCAGCAAGTCGCCCACCGAACGTTCGGACAAGACGATCAGGTCGCGCACCAGGCTGCCGAGAACATCCAGAATCTCGCCGGTGTGGACACGGTTGGCTTCAAAAAAGGCAAACCCGTCCGTCAGCAGATTGGACCGGCCGGACTCGGGCAGTTTCATGAAAAAGCGGATGGTTTCCTGGCGCAGGTCATGGAACCAGCTGCTTTGAGCCAGTTCGAGTGCCACGCCGGGGACTCCGCCGCTGAAACGGGCGAAAAAGGCGGCCGCTTCATGCTGGTGCAGGTCCTTTGCCGCCATGACCGCCATAACCTCATCGGCACGGAGCCGGCTGAGCATCAGGACCACCGCGCGGGACACGATCGTCGCCAGCAGGTGCCTGGCGCTCAGGGCCGTCAGCAGGAAGATCGCGTAGGGCGGCGGTTCTTCAAGCGATTTGAGCAAGGCGTTTTGGCCTTGCTCGTTGAGGGCATCGGCGTCGATCAGATAGACTTTGCGCGGACCGAGCTGCGGCTGGTGGTACAAATCGGTGCCGATTTTCTGGCGCACCGCGTCCACCGGGATGACTTTTTCTTTTTCCTGCAGCTCCAGTTCGCGGAAATCAGGATGAACGCCGCCGGCCAGGTAGCGGCAGGACGGACAGCTGCCGCAGGCGCCGTCACGGCCCGGCTGACTGCAGAGCAGCGCGGCGGCGAATTCGCGGGCCAGGCTGGTTCTGCCGATCCCTTTGGGTCCGGTGAAAATATAAGCATGCCCCGGGCTGCCCGCAAGGGCATGACCGAGGCGCTCTTTGACTTCAGCCTGGCCGACAATGGACGAAAACGACATGCTACATTTTCTCAAAATGCTCGACATTCAAGACAAATACGGTCGCACCGCCCACCATGACTTCAACCGGATACGGAATATACGAGCCGCCCATCGACGAGGGGGTGACATTGGTGTTGATCGCGGCTTGCCTGGAACTGGAATACTTGCGGATGATGCTGAGCACGTCGTCGAGCTGGTCATCGTCAACCACAATCATCAAGGTCGTGTTGCCGGACCGGAGAAAACCACCGGTTGAATTGAGCTTGGTTACCCGGTATCCGGCACGGTTCAATTCAGCCATCAGGCGCGGGCTGTCTTCATCGTGTACGATCGCAAATATAAGCTTCATGTGCCAAGGCCCTCCCTAATAATGTGGTAGATCTGCTCTGCAAGTTCCGTTTCCTGCTGGGCGGCATCCATAACGATGATCCGGTCGGGATCCGCCTGCGCGAGCTGCCTGTACCCCTGACGTGTCCGCTCCATGAACGCGACACTTTCGTGATCCAGGCGGTCCTGTTTGTCCTGTCGTCCCAGCAGGCGAGCCAGTGCGGCTTGCACGGGCAAATCCAAAAGGATGGTGACATCGGGCCAGCACCCGCCGACCGCCAGCTGGTTCAGCGATCGGATCATATCCGGATCCAGCTGCCGGCCGTAGCCCTGATAAGCGGCAGTCGAATCGAGGAAGCGATCACAGATCACCCATTTTCCGTTCTCGAGATCCGGCAGAATCACCTCGCGCACCAGCTGAGCTCTTGCCGCGGCAAAAAGCAGCAGCTCCGTCTCCATACACATGCCGGTGTGCGCTTTATCCAGCAAGATACGGCGAATCGCCTCGCCAATCGCGGTTCCGCCGGGTTCGCGCAGGACACGCACCGGGATGCCGGATTGAACTAACCTTGCAGACAGCTTCTCGATCTGTGTCGTTTTCCCCGACCCGTCGATGCCCTCAAAGGTGATCAACCGGCCTCTCGGGGAAGCTGAGACGCGCTGGATATCTGTCGGCTCGTTTTCATTATACATCATATCGGCTCCTGATGGAATCGACTCAGGCCAGGACCTGGACATTTCCTGCATCGATCCCGTTTATGCTGATGTTATTGTCCAATAAGCGCCGCAGGAAATCAACTCTGTCCGGGGTCAGCACTTCACCCGGCCAGACCAGCGGGATACCAGGGGGATAGGGGACCAGGGCCTGGGCCGCAGCGCGGCCGGCAGCTGTTTCGAGGCGGCATGACGCTCGGACACCCGGCGCCAGGAGCGCGTCGCCCGGCGATACCCGAAACGACAGGCCGGTTTTGTCCAGTTGCCTGAGCCAGCGCGTCTCCAGTTCCTGCAGCTGGCTGCTGGCATCGGCCAGACCGCCGGCGCTGGGTACCGGGAAACGGTGCAGGCTGTCGGACAGAAGCTGCCAGTTGGCGGATGACTGCCACAGCGAAGGGATCAGGACCAGGCGGGTCAAGTCGGCAAACTCGATGTCGATGCCATCCGCGGACAGGTGGCGGGCCAGCGCCGGCATGGCGGCTACCTGGCGGCTGTCCCGGGCTGTCAAAACCAGGCGAAGCGGATCGCGCGCCAGGGGTTCGGCGCCGCGGCGGGACGGAAGACACGCCAGCCAGTCCGGCAGCGACTGGCGCAACCATTCCAGGTGTTCGAGCTGCAGACGGATCTGGCGGCTGCCGGTCAGCGCCATGAGCTGCCGGGCCAGATCGAGGCTGGCAGCGATCGGAAAAGAGGGACTGGAGGTCTGGAAGACCGGAATCAGCCGCGTCAGGGCAGCGGCGTCCAGCCGGCCCGATGCCAAAGCTTCACGGCCAAGATGCAGCCAGGCGCCGCCTGTCAGGACAGGCAAGGTCTTATGCCCGCTTTGCACGCAGGCGTCGGCACCGGCGGCCAGTGCCGCTGCCGGCAGAACGCCCGGAGCGAAAGCCAGGTGCGCGCCGTGCGCCTCGTCGACAAGCAGGCAGGCGCCGCGCGCGTGAACCGCCTCGGCAATCGCCGCCAGCTCGGCACAGCTGCCGTAATAGTCCGGAGAGGTCAGCAGCACAGTCCGGCAGCGGGGATGCCGCTCCAGGTCGCGGATCACGTCAGCGGCCGTGGCCTGGGGAAACAGTGAAAATCGGGACAGGTCGGGCGGCAGCTCGCCGGTCTGCGTCAGGAGACACAGCTGGATGTCCAGCAGGGCAGCGGCATGGACGACCGCCTGATGGCAGGTCCGCGAGACCAGCAGGCTGCCGCCCCGGCCGACCGCCAGCGCCAGCAGGACCTGCAGGCCCAGCGTCGATCCGCCGGTGAGCAGCCGCGAGTGGCCGGCGCCGAAAGCAGCGGCCGCCAGTTCCATCGCCTGCTGTGCGACGCCGGCCGGGTGATTGAGGTCATCGGTGCCGGGCAGTTCCGTCACATCGATAGCAGCCAGGTTCTCTGCCAGGCCCGCCGGCCAGGCCAGGCCGCCCAGATGCCCCGGCATATGCCAGCGTTGGCGGCCGGACCGGGCGTGCTTCAGCAAGGCGCTGAGCAGCGGGGTCGGTAATTGTTCAGCCGGTTCCGGCAGATTCGTGTCCATAGCGGCCCTCTGTTGAGACAAAGCCGGCTGTCAGGCCGGCTTTGGGGATGGATTGTGGCAGCAAAACAGGCCGGTCCGGTCAATAGTCCAGCTTGATCGTGTGGATACCGGCAATTTCCAGCCAGATCTCCTTCTCGATGCGGTCAATATCGCGCCGAATTTCTTCGACGGACTCCTCCGACTTGATCTTCTTCTCCCAGCGGGCCGGGCGGTTCCGGGCGGCGCGCGGTTCGCTCCGGCTGACCCGGGCCTCCTGGGCCGGCGGATTCTGGCGGGGCGGGGCGGACTCAGGCGTGCTTGGCGTTCCTGGCGTGTCCGTGCTTGCCGGTTCCGGCTTGCTGCGGGCCTGCTGGGGACGGTTCTGGTTCGGGCGGCTGCGCCGGTTGCGGTTCGACCGGTTGGCGGAAGAGCCGCCGGACGAGGCCGGCTTGTTCCGGTCTCCCGCCGGACGGCTGCCGGCATCTCGGGGGGCTGCTGACCTGGCCTGTTCGACAGGGCCATTGCGCGCGGCAGGGGCAGAGCCCGGAGACGCTTGATCCGAAGGGCCGAAATGGCGGTAGTTGCGCTTGCGGCGGTTCGATCCGCCGCCGGAATTCGCGGCGCCGCTGTTGGCTGGTCCGTTGTTGTTTTCTGGTACGCTCATGGTTACCTCCCAGGGTTCATGGCCGGATATGCCCGAAAAAGCGGGGGCATACACGTTTATTCTAGCTGGTTTTCCTTTTGCTGACAAGGCGCCGGCGAAAACCAGCCGCTCATCATCAGCCGGACACCCGGTTCCTCCTCCACCCGGCCGGTCAGGATTTCCCGCAGCGGAACCATGACAAAGGCCCGCTCGCGCATCCTGGGGTGGGGCAAGGTCAAGCGGTCGTCGCAGCGCCGGCAGCCCGCATAGGTCAGAATATCGATGTCGATGGTGCGCGCGCCCCAGCGGATCTTCCGTTCACGACCCAGGTTCTTTTCCGCCGCCTGGCAGACCGCCAGCAAGTCCTCCGGCGCCAGCGTGGTCCGGATGCGAACGACGATGTTCAGAAAGGGCGGCTGCTCGGTCAGGCCCACCGGATCGGTCTCATAAACGGATGAAACCTGCTCCAGGCAGATGCCGTCTGTGGCGGCCAGCAGCCAAAGCGCCTGGCGCAGCCAGTCAAGACGCTCGCCGAGATTGGAGCCCAGCGACAGGTAAGCCCGTTTTTCCGTTTGGGTCGGAGCGGCCATCAGGATCGTTCCCGGCGGATCTGGACGGCCATGGCGGCAAAGCGGCCCGGTACAGGCGCGTGCGGCTTGCGTACGGTCACGTCGACGGCCATAGCCAGGCGATAGGTCTGGAGCAGCGTGTCGGCGATGGCGCCGGCCAGCCGTTCGATCAGGTCAAACCGGGCGGTCTCGACGATCTGCCGGATCGCCTGATACGCCTGGGCGTAATCGATCGTCTGGGCCAGCAAGTCTGTGGCGGTTGCGGCCAGACGGCGGCAGTGGAAGGTGACATCGATCTCGAACTCCTGGCCGTTTTGCTTCTCTTCGGCCAGCACGCCGACATATCCGAAAAAGACCAGGCCTTCGAGCCTTATCTGGTCGGTCCAGGCAGGTTTCATCTTGTTTCCTCCCCGGCAGCCGGCCTGCAGATGGCGTCGGCCAGCGCGATTGCATCAGATAATCCGGCCACATCGTGAACGCGGACCAGATCCGCCCCGCGGGCAATGGCCACCGCTACGGCAGCCGCCGTGCCCATCAGGCGGTCTTCGACAGGCTTTTGCAGGATATCGCCGATGAAGCGCTTGCGGGACGGCCCGACCAGGATGGGCAGGTTAAACACCTCAAGTTCGGCCAGGCGGTCGATCATGGCCAGTGACTCGCGCGTCGACACGCCAAACCCGATGCCCGGATCGAGCACCAGCTGTTCGGGCGTCAGATCGGCCTGCAGGGCAATCCCGAGGCTGCGCTCAAAAAAAGGCCGCATGGCGGATACAATGTCGGCCGCAGGCACGTCCGCGGTTCGGTAAAGCCGGGCGTTGTGCATAACGACGACACCGGCACCCGCGCGGGCGGCTACGCCGGCCATGGCCGGGTCGCCCTGCAGGCCCAGGACGTCGTTGACAATCGCGGCGCCCGCGTCCAGGGCCGCGCGGGCAACCTCCGGCTTGCTGGTGTCGACAGACAGCGGACAGGCAAAACGGGCAGCCAGCGCTTCCAGGACCGGCACGACGCGCCGGATTTCCTCAGCCGCGCCGACCGGGCTGGAACCAGGCCGTGTCGACTCGCCGCCGATGTCCAGGATATCCGCTCCTGAAGCCAGCAGGCTGTCCGCCTGGCGCAGCGCGGCGTCAACAGTCACGAAAGCGCCGCCGTCCGAAAACGAATCCGGCGTCACGTTGATGATCCCCATAACGAGGGTGCGCCGGCCGAGCGGCAGGCAGAAGGCCCCGGCTCGGAACACATCAGGTTTGGCCGCCCCGTTCATCCGCGGCGCCTGTTCAGCAGGGACATCGCCTCGGAGCGCGACCGGGCGTCCCGCTTGCACAGGCCGCGCAAGGCAGATGTGACCGTCAGCGAGCCTGGTTTGCGGATGCCGCGCATGGTCATGCACAGGTGCTCGGCCTCGACGATCACCGCGACGCCCATCGGCCGGACCGCCTCGACCATCGTGTCCGCGATCTGCGAGGTCAGCCGTTCCTGAAGCTGCGGTTTACGCGACATCACATCGACGATGCGGGCGATCTTGCTCAGGCCGAGGATGCGGCCGCCATCCGGGATGTAAACCACATGCGCGCGCCCGATAAACGGCAGCAGGTGGTGCTCGCACATCGAATAGAACGGGATATCGCCCACCATGATCATTTCATCGTGATCCTTCTCGTGGAACACCTTGATCACATCGCGGACATCGACATGCAGGCCGGCGAACAGCTCGTCATACATGCGGGCGACGCGCGACGGGGTGTCGAGCAAGCCTTCGCGCTCCGGGTCCTCCCCGATCGCCAGCAGGATTTCCCGCACGGCTTTCTCGATGCGGGGCAGATCAACATAGGGCGCACGCCCCTGGCTGGCGCAGGAAAACGACTCCAGGTCATCGGTATCGACGGCGTCGTACATGATCGGGTCGCGGTTTGTTGTTTCAGGTTCGTTCACGTTCATGTCCTTTCTGGCCGCCCTGGATTTGGCGGCGGTACTGCATGGGGGTCATGCCGATGTGCTTGCGGAAAGCCGCGTTGAAACGCTGCGGGCTGGAAAAGCCGACCTGGGTAGCGATGCCGCTGACCTTGATGTCTTTTTGTTCCAGCAGTTTGCAGGCGTGGTCGACCCGGATCTGCATCAGGAACGTCATCGGGCTCATGCCGGTTTCGTCGCGGAAAGCGCGGGTGAAGTAGCCCTGGCTGAGGAACACGTAAGCCGCGACATCGGAAATCGACAAATCACGGTCGTGATTCTCCACGATGTAGTCGCGGGCGATCTTGACCAGTTCGCGTGCTTTGCCGCTCCGGACACGCAGGCTTTCCTCCCATTCCTCACGCAGGCCCCGGGCCAGCACAACCAGGAGCTCCATGGCCAGCAGCTGCATCACCAGCTCGCGTCCGTAAGCTTCCTTCCTGTTTTCCCGCAGGATACGCTCGACCAGCGCGGCAATATCCTGCCGGCTGCGGCCGCGCAGCAGCAGGTAAGGCTCGGCGGGCTTTCCCCCTTCGGGCGCTTCGTTTCCTGAGGCAAAATGGATGAACTGCTCCAGCGTCTGGGGCGCGATGTCGGTCGAGCGCAGGGGCGTATCCTGCGCCTGACCCGGCACCAAGCCGTGGCGGGAAAAGCCGAAATAGAGCACCATCATGTCGGCGGAGCCGTCCAGGACACGGATGCTGTGCGCGCTGCGCGGCCGAATCACCAGCGTGGCGCCTTTTTCGATCAGGACGCGCTTGCCTTCGATCAGAAATTCAGCTTTGCCGCTGCGCATGTAGGTCAGTTCGTGGTGGTCGTGGCGGCTGGGGTGCGTCATGGTCGCAGAACGTTCAAAGGACCTTTCGATCCCTTTGAAAACAACCGGTATGGAGCCGGCGGCATCCATGATGCCTTTTTCGACAGCCGGCAAGAGATCTTCAAACATGCGCATTCACCCGCCCCCATCATAGCAGAAAGCAGGTGGGTTGTAAAAATGCCAGATTGCCGCGTTGCGGCGACTTCCGGCTTATTCGTTGACGACCGCCAGCCGGATGCTGTAATGGATATCTGCATAGGCCAGCAGCGCCGCCTCCGCCGCCGACAAGTCCAGGCAGAGCAGCAGGTCGCCGCCCTGCGGGCTGGCCAGGACCGCCGAACTGCCTTGCGCCGAGCCGTCGAGCACCCGCAGCACAGCGATGTTTTTCAACACCTGCACCGGTTCATTGACCGCACCACGCGGAACCAGATGCAGATCGACCCGGCAGCCGGCGGCTAGCCAGTAGCCGTTGGCCGAAGCACGGTCAAGGCGCAGCGTCATCAGCCGCCGTCCCGGACCCGGACCGGGATATTGGATGCCTTCCGGCTGGTCGTTTAAACGGCGGGTATGCAATATCTCGCCTTCAGCCAGTCCGGTCGGTGTCCACAGCCCGACCGCGGCCTCCGGATCCATAAGCCATTCGGAATGGACGCTCTCCGCCGGGATCCGGACCGTTGTGACATCCTCCGCTGCCAGCGAAGCGCCGGCGGGGATGTCACGTCGCGCGACGGCGACCGATGTCCATTCAACCTGCGGCCGGGACGCGCCAGCCAGCCAGGACAGGCCCGCCAGGATAACCGTCGCAGCCAGCGTCAGCAAGATTTGCTTTGTGCGTTGCATCGCGCTCACCTCATCGCATGTGATGAATCATCTAGTCAATCAGGATCTCCAGGGCTTGGCGGATCAGGACCGTCTGACCGTCCGGCAGCGTCAGGATCGCGTTGATCTGGACGATCGGCTGGCTGTCCGGCTGTCGTTCCTGCATCCAGTGGTCGGGTTCGTAATCCAGGTAATGCGTGTAAAAACGGATACTGTTCAGTTCCAGGCGATCGGCCAACAGGGTTGGCATCCGTGCCGAGAAGGTTTCATCCAGCAAAGCGCGGCCGCTGACCGACAGGATTTTGGCCTGCCCTTCCGACAGGCTGGCCGGGTCCAGGCACAGGCAGGCGGCCGGCAGGATCTGCTCGACGTGCTGATGGGATCTGACCACCAGCACATGGCTGTAGGCCTTCTGCACCGCCTGGACCCCGAGCGGGATCAAAAGCAGCAGGCAGAACCCGGCCACGAGCAAAACGGATCCTACGGAACCGTTTCTGTTGTGTAGACGCGGCAGTCCAGTTGAATCGCGCAGGTAAATTGCCATGTGGCCTCCTCCATGCCTAAATCCGCGCGGATGCGCTGTCCGGGACAGGCGGCCTTTACCGTGAGCAGCATGGTCTGGCCAAAGGACGCCCGCTCAGGCGCCTGCACCTGGAGCACCGTAAAATGACGGGTTTCCAGTTCGGCGACCAGAGCCGCGGCGGCCGTCTGGGACAAGCCACCGGACTGGTCCATGACGCGCGCGTAGTGGTGGCACACGGCGTCAAACTCGATGCGCTTGAACAGGGGCAGGCTGCACAGCAGCAGCGCCAGCACCAAAGCTGTCATGATAAACAACCCGAACACCGCAGCCAGCAGCCGTCCGATCATGTTGCACCTCCTGTCCGCCCCTGCCAGGCATCCGCCTACCCGGCGGCCAGGCGGGCCGCTTGCCCGGGCTCTTTGCCCGCCGCCGGGCAGTGCTCGTGATTACGTGCCGGTTGTAAAGATGGTCGTCGCCATGTCGTTCCACCAGGTCGTCAGATTGCCCATCAGACTGGTGGCAAAGGTCTTAAGCCCCGGAATGACGATGACAGCCGCGATGATGATGCCGGCCGCGATGCCGATCACCTCGTTGAGGCCGAATCCGTTGCGTTTGCGGATGCGCATCAGCTTGAATGCGCGCTTCCTCGTCAGGTCGTGCAGGCGGCTGCGCCCGCGGGGGTTGCGTTGTCTCATGTCCAAACCTCCCATTAGTTATTGCCGGCAGTCCCGGGACTGCATTCAGCCGAAAATCATGTCCAGCGCGCTCAGCGCCCCCTGGACAAGCGGATAGAGAAACAGGACGGCCACCGGAACCAGCCCGGCCGCGGCCGTCCATACCAGGCGATGGCGTACGCGGTTTGTTTCAACCTGCATCTGGCTGAAAAAACGGGCAAACAGCAGGTCTTCCATGCGCTGCATGCTCTTGCCCGCGACACCGGTCTGCAGGCACTGCCGGATGTTGGCCTGAAGCAGATCGACATCCTGACCCGAAAAGGATTGCCGAATCACGGTGAAAGCCTGCTCCATGTCACAGGTCACTTCGAAGATCGCGGTAAATCGGATCAGCACCGGTTGGACAACGCGGTCGCGGACGGCCTCCGGCAAGCCACGCAGCGCGTCGGTTACCGCAACGCCGGATAGGATCTGGCTTTCGAGAAAGCGGTACACTTTGTAGAGGCTGCGCGAGAATGCCTGCTGCCGTTTGCGCACCCGGATTTGAACGGTATTGTTGACCCATGCGGCAAGCCCGGCAGCGGATGCGACGGGGATCCAAGGCGATGGATGGGTCAGCAGCCCATAGGCAAGCAGGAAGACCGGAATCCCCAGCTGCGCCAGAAGGTACAGTTCCAGTGCCAGGGGGTGATGGTAACCTGCCTTTTGCAGGAACAGACGGATCCGGGCGGCAAATCTGCGCGCTTGCAGCGCGGACAGCCAGCCCGGCTGAAAAGCGGCTGTTCGGCCAGGCTGGTTGTCCAGTGCGGCCTGGGCCAGGCGCGGATCCAGGCTGCGAAGCCAGGCGGGCAGCAGATGATACAGGCAAACAAACAGCGCCAGGCCTGCCGGAAGCAGGATGAGCATGACCTGCATCGCACCGCGATCCATCTTCATTGTCCGATCCTGTGCTGGATCAGGCAGAACGCGGCGACCGCCGCCAGATAGCTGAGGATACCGAACGCTGACAGCATCCGGCCGGCCGGGCTGACCGTAAACAGCTGCAGCAGGCCAGGACTCGTCCCCAGGCGCAGCAGGCAGCTGGCCGGGACTGCCAGCAGGACCAGCCCGGTCAGCTGGCGATCGTGCGCGTTGGACAGCTTGCGACGGGTATACTCCTCTTCGATCCGGTTCAGCTGCCAGGCCAGGTGCTCAAGCAGCATGGGCAGATCACCGCGGTAACGCAGATTGAATCGAAGGGCCACCAACAGGTCCTGGAAATGCTCGTGGCTGATGTTTTGGCGCATCAGGTCCAGGGCCTGTTCGACGGCCATCCCCCCGCGCACACGGGTGACAAAAGCAGAGACCGCCGCGCGCATCGGCTGGTCCAGGCCGCCGTCCAGGCATTTCTGGCAGGCATAAAGCAGGTCTTCACGAACCTGGCACCACCTGCTCAGCGAGTTGGTCAGCTGGAGCGTCTGCTGACGAATCCGGACCGTCTGGCCAGGCCACGTCCATTTCATAGTGATCAGTCTCCTCCCGATATCCGTGAATCACAACGATTCTGGCGACTTTGAACTGTTTGAGGCAAACGACAATGTCCAGGCTGCTGCCGATCATGCGGCGCAAGGTCCTGTCGCTTTCTCCGCGCGAAGCCGGCCGGGCAAGGGCCAGCAGGCGGTCCGGCACCTCTTCCGGCCGGTCCGCATGTATCGTACCCAGGCAGCGGTGACCCGAGAAGGCAGCATGGATAAAAGCCAGCGCCTCATCACCGACGATTTCGCCGATGCAGTAGGCATCCAGCGACATGGTCAGTCCGTCGCGGACCAGATCGTACAGGCTGACCGGACGGCCGCCCTCGTGCGGCTTCTTGATGCGCTGCAGCAGGCAGCAGGGTTTTTCCGGGTACAGTTCGCTGTCGCTTTCGGCGACCAGCACGCGCTCCAGACGCGGCAACGCTTCCAGAAAGGCCCGCAACAACGTTGTCTTGCCAGCCGCGCCCTTGCCGCAGAAAAGGACGGAGCGTCCTTCTTCGGCCCAGTGCCGCAGCCGATCCGCAACCGCCTGATCGAACATGCCGCTGGCTTGCAGATCCGGCAGGTGCAGCGATTTTTGTCGGTGCTTGCGGATGCTGAGCGTCGGATAACGGACACTGCGCGGCGGAATGGTCACATTGATGCGCAGGCGGTTCTGTTCGTCTGTCACGCGGCAGTGGCTGTCATTCTCGTTGATTTGACCGCCGTTGCGGATGACCAGGAGGCGGCAGAACGTGTCATAGGTTTGAGCGTCCGGAAACCGTAATGGCAGCAACTGGCGGACCCCGTCCCTCTTGATCGTGAAGGCATCCGGAGCCGTGGCGTCCACATCGGTGACCGCTTCATCCAGGATGCAGGCCTGCAGCGGACCGTAGCCGAACAGGAAATCCATCACCTGCTGCTGCAGGTCCCTGCGGAAAAACCCGGCCCGGACACTGACCTGGTCGGCGGTGCGGGCGATGATGTCCCACAGCGCCTGGCGGGGAACCTTGTGGGCGGCGACGGCGGCGACCGTGGCGGCATCTGACTGCAGGATCTGGCTGCACACGGTCGCGACCAGCGCCTGCAGATCTGGCTGCACTGGTTCCGGACCGTCGGAGCTGGCCTGGTCCATCAGGAGCAGCGGCCGGCCGGCTGCATTTGACTGGACTTCCTGCAGCTTGCGGGCCAGCCAGGCGTGGGATGAAACGACAGGCATGTCACGTGTCTCCTTTCCTGGGTAAGCGCGGCAAATCGAGCTGTTCGACCAGGCGGCCGTATTCGGCTTTGTTCTTGTCGCTGAGCGCAGCCGCGTAAGGCCGCGTGCGGCGGCCGGCTGCCCGTTTCACGCTCGCCGAAATCCGCCCAGCCAGGCGATTGTCGCAAAGTTCAGCCATGGTGCTGCCGCTCAAGTCGTGCTGACGGTCACTGGGGAAAGCGACATAGTGCAAACGGTCAAGCGGCAGGTGATGGCGGCTGATCAAAAAATCGACCATCCGGTTGACTTCCCGGAACGTACCCAGTTCCGCCTTGAGCGGCACAACAATCCGGTCGGCCGTCAGCAGGGCCAGGCAGGTGAAGGCGTCGAAGATAGTCCGGTTGACCAGCACCAGGACCAGATCCGCCAGCAGCTGCGCGGTCTGAATAACCTGGTGCAGCGAATCCAGGTGCACATATTCGTAATCTTCCAGCTTGACCGTGCCGGCGAGCAGACGCACTCGGGAGATCGCGGTGTCCTGCGCCAGGGTGCGCAGGAGCTGCGGCGTCAGGCGCCCTTGCTGCTGGGCCTGCAGCGCGGCTTCCAACCCGCAGGATTGTCCGGGCGGCCGGTTGCGGTACAGGTGACCTGGTACGCCAAGCAGCAGGTCAGCCCGCGGGTTGAGCAGGTTGGCGTCGATGACGAGAACATCGCAGCTGCCGGCCAGGCACGCGGCCAGCTCGCAACCGCAGGCGGGACCATCCCAGACACACAGCAGGGGTGCGGCCAGGCGGACGGGTTCCGGCTGCGCTTCCTCCCGGGTCACTGCCGTCTCCCCGGTGTGTTCCGGTGACTGCCGGCCGATGCGCTCCAGCGCAAAGGCCAATTCATCAGCCTGGTCCAGGCGCTGGCCGGGATCCGCGTGCAGGCAGCGGCTGAGCAGGCTTTGCAGAGCATCTGGCACATGGGCTGCCGCCTTGCTGACCGGCAGGGACCGGCAGCGCTCAGGCGATCTGCCGGTCAGCAAGACCAACGCGGTCAGGCCAAGCGCATAGAGATCGCTGCCCGCCCCGCAGCCTCTGCCAGCTTGTTCCGGCGCGGCATACTGGGGCGTCAAGGCCTGCGGGGTATCCGCGGCGTAGGCCACCGGTGGCCTTTCTTCGTCAGACTGCAGGAACCGCGCCGCGCCGAAATCGATCAGTCCGGCACGGTTACGCTCGTCGATGACCAGGTTGTCCGGCTTGATGTCGAGATGCGCCAGGGGCTGTTCATTTTGCTGATGCAGATAAACCAGGGCCCGGGCCCATTGCAGCAGCCAGGGCAGTACCTGCTGCCAGGGCAGACCGCCGGGCTCGCCGGCCAGGATCTCCTGGGCGGTCCGGCCAGGCAGGAAGGAAAAAACAGCATACCAGGTGCCCGTATCGTCACAGGTCTGGCCCAGGCAGCGGGGAACACCGGGGTGCCAGGCCTCCGCCAGCCATTCTGGAACCCTGGGATCGACAAACGAGTCCAACCGCTTGAGCACGACGGGGCGCCCATCGCCATCGCGGGCCAGAAACCCGGCAGATAGCGTTTTTTCCTGCCGATATCCGTTCCATGCCAGCTTCTCCAGTGCCATGCGGTTCCTCCTGTGATCCCGGTCTCCGGCCGCTCCAGTTTGTCTTAGGGTTGAGCATAACGAAAAAGAGCACCCTTGCGGATGCTCTTGATGCGACAAATGGGGACAACAGCCGTTAATCGGTCAGGCGGACTTGTCGGTCTTCAAGATGACCTCGGGCGGTTTCTCGCCAGTTACGCTCTCCCGGGTGATGATACAACGGGCCACGTCGCTGCGCGAGGGCAGTTCAAACATGATGTCCATCATGATCTCTTCCAGGATGGCGCGCAGCCCGCGGGCGCCCGTGTTGCGCTCCAGGGCCTGGCGGGCGATTTCCTGGACGGCGTCCGGTTCAAAGGACAGCGCGACGCCGTCGTAGTCGAACAGCTTCTTGTACTGCTTGACCAGGGCGTTGCGCGGTTCCTGCAGGATGCGGATCAGCATGGCCTCAGACAGGCCTTCCAGCGGCACGATCACCGGCAGGCGGCCGATGAACTCGGGGA
>LSQX01150621.1_pt1 | contig 20648 bp, 17 predicted proteins | sample 654561 | NCBI WGS metagenome assembly LSQX01 (sample SAMN04489861, study PRJNA283612) | anaerobic digester metagenome | isolation source: 4 biogas reactors fed with cattle manure at either 37C or 55C with and... | place: Denmark: Kongens Lyngby | collected 2014 | reverse complement strand
AGATAGGCTGCAGGTGTAAAGGCAGCAATGTCAAAGCCGAGCAGTACTAATTGCCCGAAGACTTTTTTAGTGTGAGTATACTAGTTTTATTTTCTCGTTTAACATTTTTTCTGTCATGCCATCTCTCATAATGGTATATTTTACCAAAAGATCTATAAGGTAGCTATAGCGGCGGGGATCCACCTCTTCCCATTCCGAACAGAGAAGTTAAGCCTGCCAGCGCCGATGGTACTGCACAACAGTGGGAGAGTAGGCCGCTGCCGATCTTATACAGGCCCGTGTTCATATGAGCATGGGCCTTTTTTTAATCTTTGATGTTAATTAATATAAAAGTTATCTATTTTTAGCTGCTATTCTATTCCTTTTTTTAGATTTGTTAATGCTTTGGCGAATATGTATGCACTATAGTAAACTTATAATTAATTGCTTGCTTCTGACAGCAACCGTAAATTTTGTTGCTCATGCCCAACTTCAGCCGGGCAGTAAGGCAGAGCAGGTACCCGGCCGCTCGCTTAAAGATGAAAAAAAGATAGATCCTGTAATTAAAATTTGGTATCTTAATGGATATGGCGCTTTTAAAGATTCAACAAAGCTTGATACTCTTCAGGACTTTTTTCATATTTACCATCCTGTTTATAAAAATGTTATTTCAACGGCCTACTTAGGCAATTATGCTACTCCTTATCAGGATAATGACTTTTTTGGGAGAGAATCAAATCTTGATTTTATCTTTTTGAGAACCCGGGAAGCATATATGATTACTCCTGCCGAATTGAAGTATTATAATACAAGGACTCCATATACCCTTCTTGATTTTACACAAAGTGAAAACAGGTCCCGAAAAAATGAAACACGCTTTAATGTGTTACATACGCAAAATATTAATCCGTACCTGAATTTTGTTTTTCGTTTTGATCAGGCCCGTTCAATGGGGCAATACAAAAATCAATCGACTAACAATAATTCAGTGACGCTCTATTCAAATTATAATAAAGATAATTTTAATATACATGGCGGATTTATTACCTCATCAATTAAAAACCGCGAAAATGGAGGATTTACGGAAGACCGGCTTATTTTTGATAAAGGTGATACGGATTTTTTAAATGTCAACCTTATCTCGTCAGCATCAGGTTTTGGAAGTACCTACATTTTTACTACCGGTGAGTACAAATTTGGAACCTATTTATCTACCGCCTTAACAGGGGAGGAAGCAGACGACACGGTTAAAGTGTTCAAACCTTTTGCCGGGATTTTATACTCTTTCGAATATCAAAATCATTATAAAGAGTTTATAGACGAAGAAGACAGCACGAATAATTATTTTCCTGAAAGATATTATGATCTTGATTATACCAAAGATTCGATAAGATTTGGAATGGTGAAAAATATTATTCAGGTTAAGCAGTATGAAAACCCTGATCGTAAGACCAGCTTTGGCAAGCGGGCATTTATTGGACAGGAGTTTGTTAGAATTGCCGCTCCGGGTGCATGGGGGGGTACAGATCCCAACAGGATAAAAAAACATTCGAATGTTTATGCCGGCGGAGGAATTTTCAGGCGTTCGGGACGGTTTTGGCAATGGAATGCTGAAGGGCGAGTTTTCCTTTTGGGCAGAAACACTGGCCAGACAGAGTTATCGGGATTGCTGAAAAAGCCGCTTCGGTTATTTGGCGACTCTGCCTCTTCCTTTAATCTTAATGGTAAGATTGTTAATATTGTGCCTGATTATTTTCAGGAGCAATATTTTTCAAATCATATAAGGTGGCAGCAAAATCTCAGGATGGAACAAAGGATGACCGTAAAAGCAAACCTTTCATTTCCGGCAAGGAGATTTCAACTTTGGGGAAATTATGCAGTAATTAACAATTTTATATTTAATGACACAACAGGGATCCCGACGCAGCATGATGGTCAGCTTTTAGTATTGTCTGCATTTGCGGATAAGGATTTTAATTTCAGAAATCTTCATTTGCGTACACGCCTCCTGTGGCAGAAATCTTCCAATGAAAATATACTTCACCTTCCTGATTTTTCCACATTTATCTCTTCATATTATAAATTTGTTGTTTCAAAAGTTTTACATACTCAAATAGGTGTTGATCTGAGATATTTTTCGGGATATTTTGCAGATAAATATGATCCTTCAACCGGTCTGTTTTATTTGCAGGATTATAAAAAAGTGGGTGATTATCCTTATATAGATGCATATGTAAATCTGAGATTAAAAAGAACCAGAGTGTTTTTTAAGATGATTAATCTGGGAACCGGTTTTTTTAATAAAGAATATTTTACGACACCTCATTACCCGATGAACCGGATGACATTCAGGATGGGATTTTCATGGGCATTTTATGACTGACGGTTATTCTATTCAAAACGTATTATTTTGTCGGGAGATATTTTAGTCACAAGATAACTTGGCAGGATAAGCATTAAAGTTGTGGATAGTATGGTACCCGCATTGAGTAAAAAGATATGCAGGATTGAAAAATTAACCGGTACAAAATCAACATAATATGTTGTTGGATTCAGTTTTATTATTTGAAAGAAATATTGAATTATTACCAGTAGCACACCAATGATATTTCCTGTGATGATCCCCCGGGTTGTTAAAAACAGAGAGAGGTAAAGGAAAATCTTTCTTATACTTTTATTTGGACTTCCAAGTGCTTTCAGGACTCCAATCATTCTGCTCCGCTCAAGTATTAGCACCAAAAGTCCTGATATCATATTAAATCCTGCAACCATTATCATAAGAATTATTATGACCCAGACATTCATATCCAGTATCGAAAGCCAATCAAATATCTGAGGATACTCCCTCGTAATATTTGTTGTGCGCAGGATAGCATCATTGTCAATGCTGTAGTCAAGTACCAGGTTTCTGACTCTCTGTTCTGTTTCTGAAATTTTGTTAAAATCTTCGATGAAAATTTCAAAACCACTTATCTGGTTTGCATTCCAGTTGTTAAGTCTTTGAATTTGCCGTAAATCCCCTATAATAAATATATTGTCGAACTCCTCTAAACCGGTTTTATACAGACCACAGATTTTTAATTGCAGCATTCGGGGGGTGCTCTCATTTTCATTTATGAAATAGAGTATAACTGCATCGCCTAAATTTAACCTGAGCAATTTTGATACCTGTTCAGATATAAGTACCTGATTACTTCTTATCGTATCTTTTATTTCGGGGATGGTGCCTTCTGTCAGGCTTTTTTTGAAAAATTCCCAGTCATACCATTCGTCTACCCCTTTAAAGACAACTCCCTGTATATTGTTTTCTGTTTTGATCATCCCCGGCTTTGTTCCAAACGGGAATACTGATTTTACACCTTTAAGCTTCGATAGCTCTTCAAGGAATGATTGATTTCCCGGAATGGGCTGAGTTTCATATGAATTATTTGAGTCGAAGTTAACTATCTGGATATGTGAGCCAAAGCCAATAACTTTTTCTCTTATCTCTTTTTTGAAGCCGGTAATCACAGCAACGGAAATAATCATTACCGCAAGTCCCAGGGCTATACCGGCCAGTGCAATCCTGATAATTTTATAGGATAAAAATTTTTTGTTATCACTTTCAAAAAACAGTTTGCGCGATATAAATAATTCAGTATTCACAGACAAATCATTTTTTTGCAGAATTGCTGTTAACAAATGGCAAAATAATCAGGGATAAAGATCCCAGTATAATCATCATCAATGTCATTGATGTATGTGCAACAAAAGCAAATATTAATCCGTTTTGTTTTGCCACGCCATACAAGGCCAGTGCTTCAATTGCCATGAAGTGCCATGCCCCGATCCCTCCCTGAACAGGGGCAACCATTCCAAAGCTGGCAAGTACAAAAGTGGTGAGTCCGGCAACAGGACTTAAATGCTTGGTAAAGCTGAATGAAAAAAATACAATATAAAGCATCAGATAATAGAGTATCCATATTAAAACAGAATGAAAAAAGAACCACCCTTTCTTTTTTATCGATTTAATTGAAATAAAACCTTCTTTGAGGTTTGATGCAATATTTGAAATTTTCTTATAAAAAACTGTATTTTTTAATGCTTTTCTAAATAATATGATTGCAATTAAAATAAAAATGATGCCTGCAATAAGCAAAGGTGAAAAAATTATTGAGCAGGTCCTGGATTTAATTTCAGGATTGCTGTGGATAAAGTTAAGCATCTCTTTAAACTGAGCAATAATTACCACAGACAGTAATATCAGCAGTGAAGCCATATCAACGGCCCGTTCTGCAACTACCGTGCCTATCAACTTGGTAAAAGAGATTTTTTCATTTTTTGCAAGTATCCCGCATCTTGTAACTTCACCCATCCTCGGAAGAGCCAGGTTCATAAGATATCCAACCATTACTGCCAGGAATGTGTTGATAAATCGCGGTTTATGAGCAATAGGTTTGATCATAAGGTTCCAGCGTAAAGTTCTGCTTAAATGACTTAATAATCCGATAAACAATGAGATTATAACCCAAAAGTAGTTAACTTCATTTTTCAGAACCGATTTAATCCGTTCTATATCCTGACCCTTATAAATAAGCCAGAACAGTAATGCTCCTATTGCAAAGAAGACAATAAATTTTAAAGTTTTTAAGATAAAATTTTTCAAAATAAAAAAATAACTAACAGGTCTTTTATTTACAGTTTTTAAACCATTTTATTGTCCGGACTTTAAATTATGGCCGGTAAAAGTAACTATATACACGACAAAAATATAAATTTGTTATATTTTTGTTTCAGTTATTCCCACTGATTTTGATTTTAACCGGAAAACTAAAATAAGCAATACGGAAGATAATGTTTGTTATTCGGCCCAAAAAAAGGTTAGGTCAACATTTTTTAAAAGACAGAAATATTGCCCGTAAAATTGTTGACACTCTTAGTCCTGCTGTTCCTGATGTTGTTGAAATAGGGCCGGGAACAGGGATATTAACCGGCTTTTTACTTCAACGAACAGATATTAATTTGTATGCTGTGGATATTGACAGCGAATCTGTTGAATATCTTAAAAAACTATTTCCATCCTTTGCTGAAAGATTTATCAGGGCAGATTTTCTTAAATGGGATTTTTCTGTTTTGCAGGGTAAATTTTGTGTTATTGGCAATTTGCCATATAATATTTCTTCACAGATTTTTTTTAAAATTCTTCAATATAAAGATTTTATCCCTGAAGCGGTTTGTATGGTACAGAAAGAGGTGGCCGACAGGATTGCAGCTCCATGCGGGAATAAGATATATGGAATTTTAAGCGTCCTTATTGGTGCATATTATAATATAGAGCGTCTTTTTACTGTTTCACCCGATCTTTTTATCCCTCCCCCAAAGGTGCAATCTGCCGTAATCAGGTTAAAAAGAAGTAGCTCCCGTCAGCTGCCCTGCAATGAAACTTTGTTTTTTAAAATAGTAAAACAATCTTTCGGACAAAGAAGGAAGATGCTGAGGAACTCGTTAAGTGAGCCGGGCATTGAAATACCCGCAAGATTTGCAGAAAGCCGTCCGGAGCAGCTTTCTGTTGATGATTTTATTGAGCTGACATTATATATTGAGCATCAAAAATCGCAGGAATGTTAATTTGATTTGGAACAGGGATGATGTTTTTCATATTATCTGATACTAAAGCTGATAATTTATAATAAGTTATAAGTTGATTTTTTTATATTTGTAAGCAAAATTTAAAATTCGAATAAATGGCTGATAATAAAAAAATTAAGACTGCATTAATTTCTGTTTTTAATAAAGAGAATCTTCCGGCAATAATCAGAAGGTTAAAAGAATTGAATATTAATATTATAAGCACAGGGGGAACTAAATCTTTTATTGAAGAGATGGGAATAGAGGTTATTTCGGTTGAGAGCTTGACAGGATATCCTTCCATTCTTGGTGGCAGAGTTAAGACTCTTCATCCAAAAATCTTTGGAGGTATATTGTCGCGGAGAGATAATAAAGAAGATATCAGTCAGTTAAATGAATATGAAATACCGGAGATTGACCTTGTTATTGTTGATCTCTATCCATTTGAGAAAACTGTTGCCGGTGGTGCTTCTGATGAAGATATAATTGAAAAGATAGATATAGGAGGAATTTCTCTTATCAGAGCGGCTGCAAAAAATTTTAAGGATATTGTTATTGTCCCCTCACAAAATGAATATGATCAGTTGCTTAAATTGTTGGAAGGAAAAGACGGGATATTTTCAGTTGAAGAAAGAAAATGGTTTGCTGCCCGGGCTTTTGCTGTATCATCTCATTATGATGCTGCTATTTATAACTATTTTAACAGGGATAAAGAGATGAATGCTGAGAGAATAACTCTTAATGATGGATATATTTTGCGATATGGTGAAAATCCGCACCAGAGTGCAACATTTTATAAATTGAATAATGTAAGCGGGGAGGATTCGCTGGCTAATGCCCGGGTGTTGCAGGGGAAGGAGCTCTCTTATAACAATATGCTTGATGCAGATGCTGCATGGAAATCAGCCTGTGATGCATTTCATTCGGTAACCCATATTGATAAAAAAGCAGCTGTATCGGTAATTAAGCATCTTAACCCGTGTGGCCTTGCTGTAACAGGAAATATTATTGAATCACTTGAGCTTGCCTGGGCGGGCGATCCGGTTAGTGCATATGGAAGTATCATTTGCCTGACCGGCACGGTAACCGAAGAGGTAGCTGAGTGGTTTGGGAAAAAGTTTGTTGAGATTATTATTGCCCCTGACTTTACAGAGGATGCATTAAAAGTATTTGGGAAAAAGAAAAATCTGAGACTTTTGGTAAATCCCATAAAAAAAGAGGTAACGGGAGAAAAATTATTTCGGTCAATCAGTGGAGGAATGCTGGTTCAGGATGAGGATGAGGGAATGGATAACCGCTTTGAAAATGTTACAGTCAAACAGTTTGATTTGAGTAAAATGAATCTTGCAAAATTTGGAGTGGCAGCATGTAAACATTTAAAGAGTAATGCTATTGCTTTAGTTTCTGAAACTTCTGATGGTTCATTCTGGCTTACGGGAGCCGGTATGGGGCAGCCCAATCGCCTTGACAGCCTGAGACAGTTAACAATGCCCCGGTTTTGTCTGAAAAAGGGAGTGTCGGTTGATGATTCCGTACTTATTTCTGATGCTTTTTTTCCATTTAGCGATAGTATTGAAGCAGCAGAAAAATATGGGATTAAATATATTGTGCAACCCGGGGGCAGTATTCGCGACCAGGAGGTGATAGATGCCTGCAATAAATTTGAAATTGCAATGCTTTTCACCGGCAGAAGGCATTTTAAACATTGATAGATTTATAAAATTAATCATGGGATTATTCTCTTTTTTACAGCAGGAAATAGCAATTGACCTTGGAACGGCTAATACAATAATTATACATAATGATAAAATAGTTGTAGATGAACCATCAATAGTGGCAATTGATCTTAAGACCGAAAAATTGATAGCTCTTGGAGAAAAAGCCAGGCAAATGCATGGTAAAACTCATGCCAGTATTAAGACGATAAGGCCTTTGAATGATGGTGTTATTGCTGATTTCAACTCTGCTGAACAGATGATCAGGGGTATGATCAAAATGATCAATTCTAAATCCAGGTTTTTTTCTCCTGCTCTGAAGATGGTTATCTGCATACCTTCCGGAAGTACTGAAGTTGAAGTGCGTGCAGTAAGAGATTCAGCTGAGCATGCGGGTGGCCGGGAGGTTTATTTGATTTATGAACCTTTAGCTGCAGCTCTGGGAATAGGGATTGATGTCGAAGCACCTGAAGGTAATATGGTTGTGGATATTGGGGGAGGTACTACAGAGATAGCGGTAATTTCGCTTGGAGGGATTGTTGCCAACAAATCTATCCGGATTGCGGGCGATGAGCTTACAGCCGATATAATGGAGTATATGCGTCATCAACATAATATTAAGATTGGGGAGCGGACTGCAGAGGAGATTAAAATTCATGTGGGTTCTGCCCTGTCGCAATTAAAGGATCCCCCGGCTGACTATATTGTAAAAGGGCCAAACCAGATGACCGCCCTGCCTGTTGAGGTACCTGTTTCATACCAGGAAATTGCTCATTGTTTGGAAAAATCGATCTCAAAAATTGAAACTGCTGTTCTTAATACATTAGAGCAAACACCGCCTGAATTGTATTCCGATATTGTTGCAAAAGGAATTTGGCTTGCAGGGGGAGGAGCATTGCTGAAAGGTTTGGATAAGAGATTGTTAGATAAAGTCGGGATTCAGTTTCATGTAGCCGAAGATCCTTTGAGGGCTGTAGTAAGGGGTACGGGTATTGCATTGAAGAATGTAGATAAATTTTCATTCCTGATAAGATAAAAGTCAGGTTTTTTCCCTGTTGATATGAGAAGCCTGCTTAGGTATTTTATTAAAAACTATGCATTTGTGCTTTTTTTGTTGCTGGAGATATTATCAGCTACCTTGGTTTTTAATAATAATACTTACCATAGAGCAATGTATCTGAATACCGTTAACCGGGTTAGCGGGACAATCTATGAATCATTTATGATTGTAAGAAACTATTTCAGCCTTGCCGGTGTTAATAAAATGCTTGCAGAGGAGAATACAATGCTTAGGTCAATGACAGCCAATAGTCAGAATATCTATGGATATACCTCGGCAATGGTAATCAACAATTCAGTAAACAGGCCTTTTAACTATATTACAATAAATAAGGGAGCAAAGGATGGGATAAAACCTGATCAGGGTATTATTACCCATAAGGGTATAGTCGGGGTGACTATAAAAGTATCTGACTACTATTCTTTGGCAATGTCAGTTTTGAATGGGCGATGGAGTATTTCCGCCAAGATCAAGAAAAATAACTACTTTGGTTCTCTGATATGGGAAGGGGGCGATTACAGGAAAGCAAGTCTTAGGGAGATACCCCTGCATGTTAATATTGACAAAGGGGATACAGTTGTAACAAGTGGTTATTCCACAATATTTCCCGAAGGGATAATGATAGGAACTATTGAAGATTTTACCCGCGGGGAGGGCGATAATTATTATACCATATCTCTTTCTCTTAGCAACGATTTTAAATCATTAAAATATATAGAGGTAATTGAAAACAGAGACAGGGATCAGATATTGGAACTGGAAAAATTAACTGCCGATGATTAACAGTTACCTGAAATATACCATAATGTTTATACTGCTGGTCATGATCCAGATACTTATATTGAATCAGGTTCAGATAAGCGGGTATATAAATCCCTTTATGTATATTTTGTTTATCCTTCTGTTACCTGTAAACTCCCCGGCATATGCACTGCTGATTTTGGCATTTTTAATGGGTGTTACGATAGATGTTTTCTCTAACAGTATGGGAATACATGCATTTGCATCAGTGTTTATTGCATATGCAAGACCTGTAGTAATAAGGTCTGTTTCTATTCGCGATGAAGAGCTGGGGGACTATCCGGGGCTTATGCAAAATGGTTTTTCGTGGTTTTTAAAATATAGTGCAATAATTGTTTTTATTCATCATCTTATTTTATTCTATTTAGAGGTTTTAACTTTTTCAGGCTTTTTTAATACCTTGCTAAGAGTTTTTTTAAGTGCATTTTTTTCTATTTTTATTATAGTTTTGAGCCAGTTTATCATTTTCAGGAAGTAGAATAGGTGTGGGCACATTTTCAAAAAGAAATTATATAATTATTGGCATATTTGTCTTTATCGGATTAGCTTTTGTAATTAAGCTTTTTAGTATTCAGATACTTGATCCTGTCTATAAAGTATATGCTACAAATAATGTTTTACGGGAAGTTGTTCAATATCCTGCCCGTGGGTTGATATATGACCGTAACGATAAACTCCTGGTCTTTAATAAACCTGCTAACGACCTGATGATTACTCCAAGAGAGATGACTGATTTTGACACTCTCTATTTATGTAATCTGCTTGATGTTTCCAAAGATGAGATAATACGAAATATTGAGCGGGCAAAAGATTATTCTTATTACAAACCTTCAGTTCTTGTAAAACAGATACCACCTGAAACGTATGCCATTCTTCAGGAAATAATATATAAATATAATGGTTTTCATACTCAGTCGAGAACTTTGCGCGAATATGTTTATCCTGCTGCTGCTCATTTGCTTGGTTATATAGGAGAGGTTAGCAGAGAGGAACTGGAAAAAGACAGTTATTATAGTATGGGAGATTATATTGGTCAGAGTGGAATTGAAAAAACTTATGAATTATGGCTTCGGGGAAAAAAGGGGATTAATAAATATCTTGTAGATGTACATAACCGGATACAAACTGCATTCCTTGATGGAGCTGAAAATATATCTCCTGAGATTGGCAGTAATATTAGGGCAACGCTGGACATCGATCTTCAGTTATATGCGGAAAAGCTTCTTCAGAATAAGAAAGGAAGTGTGGTTGCCATTGAACCTTCAACGGGCGAGATACTTGCTTTTGTTAGTGCTCCTGCGTATCATCCCGGGCTTTTGGTTGGGAGAGTAAGAGGCAAAAATTACTCGGAATTGCTTTCCGATACATTGAAACCTCTTTTTAACAGGGCCTTACAAGCTGAATACCCACCCGGCTCAACTTTTAAACCTTTGAATGTTTTGGTGGGACTGCAGGTTGGGGCAATTAGAAATGATACATATTTTTCCTGTTCCGGGTCGGCTTCATATCCTATCCGCTGCACTCATGATCATGCATCCCCGTTAAATGCTGTTCAGGCTATTCGGGAATCCTGTAATCCTTTTATGTGGAATACTTTTAGAGCTATAATGTATAATCAGGAGACACAGGCAGAAAGTTATAATGTTTGGCGTAATCATTTAATGAAATTTGGAATAGGAAAGAGATTAGGTGTTGACCTTAATGGTGAATCGGGTGGCAGTTTGCCCGGTGAGTCGTATTATTCCACTATTTATGGTAAGAGAAGGTGGAATGCCATGACCATAAGATCGCTTGCAATCGGGCAGGGCGAATTGGGTATCACTCCCCTTCAATTGGCTAATTATGCTGCCGTGATAGCTAACAGGGGTTTTTATTATACTCCTCATGCAGTTAAATTTATTGAGGAGGGAGAAATTAACAGTAGTTACAGGATTCGTAATGATGCAGGTATTTCAAAAGAGTATTTTGAGGTTGCAGTAAAAGGAATGGAGGGGGCAGTACATTCAGCGGCACTATCTTATATTCCCGGGATTACGGTTTGCGGCAAAACCGGAACAGCAGAAAACCCACATGGGTCTGATCATTCAGTTTTTATGGCTTTTGCACCTAAAGATAATCCTGCTATTGCCATATCCGTATATGTTGAGAATGGAGTGTGGGGTGCAAGATATGCTGCACCCATTGCCAGCCTGATAATAGAAAAATATTTGAACGATTCAATTTCTAATAATCGTAAATGGTTAGAGGATAGAATGATAGAAGCAAATTTGTTAAATTCTTTTCAACCTAAATAGAGTGCCCAAAAGAAATAGTTTATGGACAAACATTGATTGGTTAACAGTATTTATATTTTTAGTGCTGGTGCTGGCCGGTTGGATAAATATTTATGCTGCGGTTTATGATTCTGACCATCAATCTATTCTGGATATTTCCCAAAGGTACGGGAAGCAACTTATCTGGATTATTGCTGCTTTTGTTATTGCTTTTTTGATCTTGTTGGTTGAGTCAAACTTTTATGTTTTCTTTTCATATATAATTTATTCTGTAGTTATTCTGTTACTCATACTTGTTCTGGTGGCAGGAACAGAAATAAACAGCTCCAAATCGTGGTTTGTAATTGGAGATTTCAGTATTCAGCCTTCTGAATTTGGAAAATTTGCCACAGCCCTGGCTTTGGCAAAATATATGAGTTCATTTAAATTTCGGATTAATCAGTTTAAGTCCTTGGCAACTATTATATTGATAGTTTTACTTCCGGTACTGCTAATTTTATTGCAAAATGATATTGGGTCTGCAATTGTCTATTTTTCGTTGATATTGGTTTTTTACAGGGAAGGGCTTTCAGGGATAGTTCTGTTCTTTTTAACTCTTACTGTTCTTATATTTATTTTTTCCTTGCTTTACTCCGGAATGACAATGTTTATAATACTCTTTTCCGCTCTTTTAATAATGCTTTTTGTGTTTAATCCAAGGTTAAAGCATTTTATTAAGGCAGTGCTGATATTTCCTGCCATTTACTTTTTACTGGCAGCTATAGATAAACTCATATCTTTAAATATTTCCGATGAAGTGATATCCGGAGCCTGCTTGTTTATAGGCGGTATAATTGCTTTGATATACAGTATCAGCAAGAAGCTGAAAAATTATGTAACAATAATTTCAATATTTATTATTTCACTTCTTTTTTCTCTTTCAGTTGATTATACATTTTATAATTTTTTGGATTTCCATCACAGGGAAAGAATAAATGAGCTTCTTGGAATTGAATCAGATCTTTTGGGGTCAGGCTACAATGTAAATCAAAGTAAGATTGCAATTGGATCAGGAGGAGTGTGGGGGAAAGGATTTTTAAATGGGACACAAACAAAATTTAATTTTGTCCCTGAACAAAGTACTGATTTTATTTTTTGTACAGTTGGTGAAGAGTGGGGATTTGCCGGCACCCTTACGGTGATTATTCTGTTTATTGGATTGCTCGTCCGATTGGTATGGCTGGCAGAAAGACAACGCTCCTCTTTTTCCCGGATTTATGGATACTCGGTTGCATCTATTCTCTTCTTTCACTTTGCAGTAAATATAGGAATGACAATAGGACTAATGCCGGTAATTGGTATTCCTTTGCCTTTTTTCAGTTACGGAGGATCATCATTGTGGTCTTTTACGATATTGCTTTTTATATTTTTGAGATTAGATGCCAGCAGATTAGATCAGTTTTACTGATATTCCTGACAGATTTTCAATTTATTCCCTCACTTATTATTAAACCTTTAATGTTATTGCTTGATACATTTTGGATTTATAGTTATTTTTGTTTTTTTGAAAATTTACCGATGGAAAAGAAGATTGTTGCATTTGGAGAAGTTGTGTGGGATATATTTCCAACAGGTAGGATATTGGGGGGAACCCCTTCAAATATGGCATTTAGGTGTAACTCATTTGGTGAAGAAGGTATTTTGTTGTCAAGGGTGGGCAATGATGAGTTAGGGAGGCTTGCACTTGAACGTTTGGCAGAGTTGGGCATTTCAACCTGTAATATTCAGATTGATTCGGTATTTCCTACAGGTGTGGTAAATATTACATTTGATGAAAATAATGAGCCGGTATACAGAGTACCTACCGATGTTGCATTTGACCATATTGAATTTACCAGTGAGGCGCTTAAGCTTGTAAGAGACGCTGATTGTCTTTTTTTCGGATTGCTGCCTCAGCGGTTTGGTATTTCTAAAAATACTATAAGAGAATTGATAAAGGAGTCTCCTGCTTCAATTAAATTTTTTGATCTTAAGCTGTTTCACCATTTTTTTAATGTTGGGGTAGTGGAAGAGCTGCTGAGTTGCTCGCATATTGTCAGAGTTAAAGAGAAGGAGATTGGATTTTTAATTGAAAAACTACATCTTGACTGTAAGGATATAATTGAATTTGGAGAAGCATTGACCGGAAAATATAATGTTCAGCTGGTACTGTTTACCCGTGGGAAAAAGGGGGTTATGGCTTTTCATAAGGATGAGGGGGTTTATGCCGATTCAGGTTATAAAGTTGCAAAAGTAGATAATGTTGGTTCCGGCATGGCTTTTTCAGCCGGGTTTCTTCATTTATACCTTCATGGCCAATCTCTTCAGGATGCATTGCAGTTTGGGAATGCAGCAGGTGCATTGAGCACGACAAAGAGCGGAGCTACATCTTTTTTTGGAATGGATGATGTTTTAAATTTTATGGAGGTAACAGAAAAGTGCAATTCTGAATAGCCTTTTTTCAGTTTAGAGTATACTGTTAATACACTTCAGGAACATATGTTACTTCGGCAATAGGAGGTCTTACATATCCTTTACTATCTTTTCGCGGGGGCAGTGTTACCGGATTGGGAGTCATATCTTCGTAAAGTATCATTGATAACAGGTGATGGATGCAATTTAGCCGTGCCCGCCGTTTATCATCGGCATTGACCATAAACCAGGGACTTGGTTTTGTGTCGGTGTAAGAGAACATCTCATCTTTTGCTTTTGAAAATTCCACATATAACTCTCTCGACTGTAAGTCCATATGGCTTAACTTCCATCTTTTTACAGGATTCAGGTTACGCTCTTTAAATCTTTTTTCCTGCTCTTGCTCACTAACAGAAAACCAATATTTTATTAAAATGATGCCTGACCGTATTAGCATTACCTCAAAGTTCGGACAAGATCTCAAAAAATCCCAGTACTCTTCATTAGTACAGAATCCCATCACTTTTTCAACCCCGGCACGATTATACCAGCTCCGGTCGAAAAGTACCATCTCACCGGCTGCAGGCAGATGAGCGGCATATCGTTGAAAATACCATTGAGTTTTTTCCCGGTCAGTGGGTTTGCCAAGAGCAACAACCCTGCAAATTCTTGGATTCAGTACCTGTGTTATTCTTTTAATTACACCTCCTTTCCCTGCCGCATCACGTCCTTCAAAAATTACAACTACTCTTAACCCTTTCATTTTGATCCACTCCTGAAGTTTGACTAACTCAATCTGAAGCTTTTTTAACTCTTTGCCATAAAATTCCCGGTTAAGTTTTTTTTGGTTAACCTCTTGATAATCTGAACTTGTCATAAAAAGTGATTTATTTATCTATTAAAATTACAAAAATCCTTTTTAAACTGCTAAAATGTAAGCACCAAACTTTGATTTTTCCAATATTGGAGTTAAGGGAAAGAAACCTGACTCAATTTTATAATTTCTTATATGAAGGGGATTATTTTTCTCTATCTCTTTTGTGAAACCATATAGTGAGTTAAACCTGTCATTGAATATCCTGAAAGTTGCATGTTTATTTGATGTTATTAGTTTTTCTAAGTTAAGTGAAAGTAAACCCATATTATATCTGAAGTTTATTTCAAGGCATGGATTTACTTTAAGCTCATTGTTGTCATTTTTAAAAATTAATAAATCAACTCCAAAATAGCCTTCGTATAGTTTGCTCATACCTGAATTTTCAAGAGTTTCAATTATGGGATTAACTAAAACAGAAGGCAGGGAGTCGGCAAAGTCAGCTGCTTGCCTGTTAATCTCTTCAGGCCATCCATTAAGATAATTACCTTTGTATTGACCTTTTTTGTCGGTAAAAAAGCGGCTTATTCCCAGATAGGTTATTTTCCCCTTTTTGATTTTAAACTGCAGTGCCATATCAAGCTGTTTATTATGCAGTGGTTCTACAATCACATATCCCTGCTGTTTTATTATACCTTTTATTTTTTCCCTGACTTGTCTGACGACAGGGAGCTTTGTTATTTGTTGCAGACCTCTTCCCGAAGAACTCCAGGGTGCTTTTATGATTAACTTTCCCCATTTCCGGATAAGTGCTTTTATCTCATATTCACTGCTGCATATGACAGGTTCAAGGTATTTTGAAGGCATGATCTCTTCCGGTAGTTTTGGAATAACTGCTTTTTGCACCATAAGGGCAAACTTTTTTGAGTAAAGTTCGCGACTTTCCGGCTTCCATGAAGAGACCGGTGAGTTTAGGAATTCTTTAGAGCAATATTGTTTTAATGGTGATAATACACGATGCGCAGAGGGGCTCCAGCCCCACGGCAACAGCTGCCCGACCGGGTTTGTCAAATCTTTAGTAATGCCGGTCAGCCTGCTTAGAAGAGAAAAACGGGGAGGCGTGATCCCAATTGCTTTGAGTGATTGAATGAATTTTTCCGGCGGAGCTTCTTTTACGAGTACTATATCTTCAGGTTTTGCAAAAAAAAGAGGCAATACAGCCATATTCCCTTCCATATATGTCAGATATTTATTAGGCTGCCAGGATGGGTGCCCATTGGCTATTGCATATTCGCAGGTTGGATTAAAAAAGTAGATATCACTTAGATTTGAGTTCATTATAAGTTTTAATAGTTGGGAGAAAATAATCTGCTAAACAGTGCCGATAACTGCCGGACAAATAACTGCTGAAAAAAATGTGTTTATGCCTCGTTAAAAAGGAAAATCTTCATCTGTCTCCTCTTGTTTTAAATCTTTTACATCCGGTTTTTCAGCAAACTTTTGAATATCATTTCCATCTACATAAATAGCTTTGAAAGGGGGGTTAACCGGACAGGCATGTTCACATGCACCACAGCCTATACATATTTCCTGCTCCACTTCGGGTATGAGTAATCCATTTTTATATGCGACCATTTTTACGGCTTTAGTGGGACAATGTTCAGAACATGCACCACAGTCTGTCTCATCTGTGTAAACAATACAATTTTGCTGTACAAAAAACGCTTTGCCTATCTGGGTAATATGTTTATCTTCAATTGAAAGAGGAAGTATAGCTTCTGTCGGGCAAACCTCCCCGCATATAGTGCAATCGAAATTACAATAATTAGTACTGTAATCCATATATGGCTGCATAAATCCCATTAATCCGTATTCTGTAAGTGCGGGTTGCAAAACTCCGGTCGGGCAGGCAGAAATACATAATGAACATCCTGTACAGATACGGTTAAAACGTTCGGTGGTTCCTGCTCCCGGTGGTGCAACAGGATGATCTTTTTTATTGATAAGCAGGTTCTTGTTGTCTGCAGTTGTCCGGTTTTTTTTAAATGCATAAACCCTGCTGCCTGCAAGTAATGCAAGGATAGTCATTAATATTTTTCTCCGGCTTTTATCGGGGTGTTTTTTAATTTCCTGGCTGTTTGTTGTTGGATCTGTACCTGTTTTGGTTTTTCCGGCATTCAGAAAAGGTTTTAATGACAATGCTGATTCAGGGCATATATCTAAGCAGTTAAAACAGATGACACATCGTGAATGGTCTACAGAGTAGTTTTTAATACTAATACATTCACTTTTACATACACCGGCACATTTGCCGCAACGGGTGCATCTGTTTAGATCAAACTTTATTTTAAAGAAAGAGAGGTGTGAGACCAATCCCAATAAGGTACCCACCGGGCATATTGTGTTGCAAAATAACCTGCCTCTTTTCCAGGCAAAATATCCTATTGCCGTAATTATGGCTAAAGATAAAATTACAGGTAAAATATAAGGATGTAAAAGGGTATGATGATAAAATGAATATATACTCAGATGATGGAACAGTGGAACTGCAATATTATTGTTACCCCATATCATAAGAGGTTTAAACAGGTATGTAAATGTACGGCCCGTAATACTGTACGGGTCCAGCCATAAAGTAATCCAACCCAGCCCTAAGATTACAGCTGCCACCATTATAGCCAGGAAAGAGTATCTCAGGGCAGGATGATCTTTTTTAAATTTGAAAAATCTTTTTTTCTTTGATGTCCATCTGGATATACGATTAATTATATCCTGCATAATTCCAAGCGGACAGATAACAGAACAGTAAATCCTGCCTGTAATAAAGGTCAGCAACAATATTAATAAAAATCCCCCGCCTGCCATTAATGAGAAGGTTGTCAGAAATGTGAGCAGTGAAGGGACAAACTGGAATGACAAAATAGTTCGTGTTGTTTGCGAGGGTACCCATTCATATATATCGTTAAATATAAAAAAGATCAGAATAAATATTATTGAGGCAACAGCTATTCTGCTCCATCTAAGAAGTTTGTACAATGCCATAACATAGATTTTATCCCATTTTAATACGGTTAATGGAGAGTTTGTTAAGGTCCATTGTGCCAAGTCCCATTTCGTGGGCTATCCGTATATGATTTATATCTTTTGGTTCACTTCCAAACATAAGTGTTGCTGCAGCATCCACTGCTACAATGTCTTTTCCTGCTATCAGAGCTTTCAGATCGGTAACATCGGCTGTTGAGACTCCCCGTGGTCCGTTGCGGGATAACATACGGTATCCGTCAATAATATTAAGGTCAGGTTTTCTGTAAGTTATAAAATCGGCTATACACTGACTCAGGTCATTACTGTGATAATAGCGCCTGTCCCATACAACTCCCATAAGGTTTTTCATTGCAAGTGAGACAGTTGTTGAGTTGTGATTTTTAAGGATCGGAACATTGATAAAGACATCGGCATTTATTATCTCTTTATGAACCTTGGCTTTTTTCAGACTTTTACCCTCAGGTACAGCTACTTCATTGTAAAATGACTCATTGTCAGCCTGAACTACCTTTGCACCTGCATTGCGTGCATACTCCTCAATTTTACTGTTGCTGTAGCATCTGTTCCATTGATCACAAGTGTGATCAAATACAACTACCTGTGATGCTCCCGCCTCCAAACAGCTTTTTATAATTCTTGCAATCAGTTCGGGATTGGTGTTTGCTGCTCTTTCCGGAGGTGCATCCCAGCCAATATTGGGTTTGACAACAACTTTCTGACCCGGTTTTACAAATTTACCCATTCCTCCAAGAGCTTCCATAGCTTTATTGAACATATCAACGGCTTCGCCACCCCTGACTGCTACAAGATCGTATTTGCCTTCTTCTGCAGGCATTCCCACGGCAGCCAGTTGTCCGAAGCCGGGAATAAGTGCTCCTGCAAGGCCTATACCGGCTCCTTTGACTAAAAAATCCCTTCTTCTCATGTTAATTTTTAATATTATTTATATAACAAAAATAATAAAAAATTTTACTGAAAAGAAATCAATATTCTATGCAGAAAAAATAGTTATCTGTGTGAGACAGACAGTATGATATTTGTCGATGAATATTAATTCAAGGCTTCCAGGGCCTCCCGGTAGTCAGGTTCATCAATAATTTCAGGAACCTGTTGCGTATAGGTTACTTTGCCATTTTCATCAAGTATTATAACTACCCTGGAATGAAGCCCTGCAAGAGGTCCGTCAGCAATCTCCAATCCGTAGTTTTTACCAAATTCGCCTGTTGAAAAGTCAGATAAGGTTAAAACATTGTTTATACCTTCCGCCCCGCAAAATCTGGCCTGGGCAAAAGGGAGGTCTCTTGATATACAAAGGACTTTTGTGTTTTTTAATTCGGCAGCAGCTTTATTGAATTGTCTTACGGATGCTGCACATGTTGATGTGTCAAGACTGGGAAAAATATTCAGGAGCAGCCTCGTCCCTTTAAAGTCATTTAAAGTAACCCGCGAAAGGTCATTTTTCACCAATGTAAAATCTTTTGCCTGTTCTCCTTTACGGGGAAGCTCTCCCACAGTGTTTACAGGAGTTCCGTTTAATGTAATTTTTGCCATGATTATCTATTTTTAAATTATATAATGTAAACATACGGCAAACATAAAAGTTTTGATTTTTGTAACTTTTCAGATATAAATAATTTCCGGATGTTTTTGCAGTTCAACTTTTTATTTTAACAAATGTGGTTTATGGGAAATTTTATTTAGATTGCACTGTTGATTAAAAATTGGTAAATATGACAAATGAAAAGATTGACTTAAAGAGAGAGCAACAAAATACCATAAACACTCCACGATATAATTACACTTTTTCTGCAAGGCTGTTTTTTTCGATCATGGATTTTATGGCAGGCTCAAAAAACACACTGCCAAAGGCTAAATTGCTGGAAATATTGGCCGGTATTCCTTACAGGGCATGGGAGATGAGGAACTATATGAAACAAACGCGGCAATATAAGGAGTTGGTTAAGGTTGAAAAATACCGGGAGCTGATTGAGTGGTCGCGCGAAGCACAGGATAATGAGTATTTGCACCTCTTGGTAATTGAACAAAAAATGGTTGAGGATGGCATTAAGGACAGATGGTACCTTATACCATTTATTAACTTTTTCATTGTGTTGTTTTATATCATTTTTGCCAAAATAATTACATGGTTCAATCCTAAAAGAGCATTTATGTTTAATGCAGAATTTGAAAATCATGCTGAACTTGTTTATGCCAATATGGTAAAGGATAATCCTGAGTGGGAAAATCAAAAAGTTTCTAATGAATTTGTTAAAAGTTATGCCGATGTTGAAACATGGGCTGATATATTCAGACGCATCGGGCTGGATGAGCGTGATCATATGAATCAAAGTTTTATCCGGGCGGGCGAATTGAAGTATGTCCACAGGTATGAAGGGATGCCATATGATGTTATTGGCTGAGTCTGTTTTTTAAATGGTTGTCCGGGTATTTATCTTTTAATATTTCCTGTACTTTTATAAGAATTATAAATGAAATGAGCATCCCGATTAAAACCGGAACCTGAGAGAATTATTAAAACAGATGTGAGTTCCCCCGATTAAACCCTGAACTCAAGAGGATGATTAAAGCATATGCGGGCAGGCTATATAATACCATTGAAAATATTAATTTTAAACAGATGAAACCTCCATGAGGGATCACGTTAATTTTTAAGGAGTCCCACAAAAGTAGCTTTTTTTTTGCCTGCTTTTTTTGGCTGCAGAAAAAAAGCAGGTGGGGGTTTAAAGGGGTGATATTAATTTTTAAAGAACCCCTTATAAAAGGGAATGAATAATAAAATAAAAAAGTTACAGCAATAAAAGCTAAAATGAAATACTGAATTTAAAGTCCTTCAGCGGTGGCTTTTTTTGGCTACAGAAAAAAAGCAGGTGGGGTTTAAAGGGTAACATTCCTTTATATAAATA
>LSQX01073610.1_pt1 | contig 20648 bp, 8 predicted proteins | sample 654561 | NCBI WGS metagenome assembly LSQX01 (sample SAMN04489861, study PRJNA283612) | anaerobic digester metagenome | isolation source: 4 biogas reactors fed with cattle manure at either 37C or 55C with and... | place: Denmark: Kongens Lyngby | collected 2014 | reverse complement strand
ACGTTACGCGCCGCACGGCCCATCGTCTGGATCAGCGACGTCTCGGAGCGCAGGAAGCCCTCGCGATCGGCGTCGAGGATCGCGACCAGCGACACCTCGGGCAGGTCCAGGCCCTCGCGCAGCAGGTTGATGCCCACCAGCACATCGAATGTGCCAAGCCGCAGGTCGCGCAGGATCTCCGTCCGCTCGATCGTGTCAATGTCCGAGTGCAGGTAGTGAACGCGGAAGTCCAGCTCTGCGAGGTAGTCCGACAGGTCCTCGGCCATCCGCTTTGTGAGCGTCGTCACCAGCACGCGCTCATTGCGCTCGACCCGCTTGCGGATTTCGCCGATCAGGTCATCCACCTGCCCCTTCGTCGGCCGCACCTCGACCTCCGGATCAATCAGGCCCGTCGGCCGAATGACAAGCTCCACGATCTGCCGCGCACGTGAAAGCTCATACTCCGCCGGAGTTGCCGAGGTGTAGATCACCTGTGAGCGGCGCTCCTCCCACTCCCGGAAGGTGAGCGGCCGGTTGTCCAGCGCGCACGGCAGGCGGAAGCCGTGGCCCACCAGGCTCATCTTCCGCGACCTGTCGCCATGGTACATCGCCTGGATCTGCGGGATCGTCTGGTGCGACTCGTCGATCACCAGCAGCTTGTCATCGGGGAAGTAGTCCATCAGTGTGAAGGGCGTCTCCCCCGGATCGCGGCCGTCGAAGTGCCGCGAGTAATTCTCAATGCCCGTGCAGTAGCCGACCTCGCGGATCATCTCCAGGTCATACATCGTGCGTTGCTCAAGGCGCTGGGCCTCCAGCAGCATGTTCTCGCGATGAAAGTAGGCCACGCGCTCATACAGCTCGCGCTGGATCGCCTCCAGCGCGTTCTCGGCACGCTCCCGCGAGGCCACGAAGTGCGTGGCCGGGAAGATAACCGCGGTGCCCTTCTGATCAATGATCTCACCGGTGAGCGGATCAACCACCATCATCCGCTCGACCTCATCCCCCCACATCTCCACGCGAATGACCTCATCGTTGTCCATCGGCGTGATCTCAACGACATCCCCCCGCACGCGGAAGCTCCCGCGCTTCAGCTCAACATCGTTGCGCGCGAACTGCATCTTGATGAGCTGCTCGAGGATGGCGTCACGCTCGATCCGCTGCCCGGCGTGCAGGCGCAGCGTGACTTCCTCATACTGCTCCGGCGAGCCGAGGCCGAAGATGCACGAGACCGAGGCCACCACCAGCACGTCACGGCGCTCCATGATCGACTGCGTCGCGGAATGGCGCAGCCGCTCGATCTCGTCGTTGATCTGCGAGTCCTTTTCAATGTAGGTGTCGGTGGTCGGCAGGTAGGCCTCAGGCTGATAGTAGTCGTAGTAGCTCACGAAGAATTCGACGGCATTATGCGGAAAGAACTCCCGAAACTCTGCACAAAGCTGCGCCGCGAGCGTCTTGTTGTGCGCGATCACCAGCGTCGGCTTCTGAACCTGCTCGACCACCTTCGCGATGGCGTACGTCTTGCCTGAGCCCGTGATCCCGCGCAGGACCTGGTCGGGGTAGCCCGCGCGCACACCCTCGGCCAGCGCCTCTATCGCCTGCGGCTGATCGCCGGTCGGCTCGAATTCAGCTACGACCTCGAATCTGTTCATGGGTAGCTCTTCTGAATCAACAATTGCCCGCGCCGCCTGATATTGAACCGCGAGGCGGTTCCTGGTGGCGCGGCTGCGTGTTTATCGCACTGCCGTGTGTCGGCGAAGACTGCGGCTACAGGCCGATGCCCGCCAGATCGCCGAGTTCAAGTGAAATGCGACCGCTGGCCTCAGACCACCGCAGCCCGATCTCGGTCGGCCCGAGCCTCCGCGCCACGGTCACCTCGAGGTCGTCGTAGCTGCCGTCGGTGACGTCGTAGTAGGTCCCCGCCAGACCGAGGCGCCAGTTGTCGTCAACGTAGTAATCCACCAGGCCGAAGCCGTAGAACTCGCTGCGGCTGAGGTCGTAAGTCGTTGTCAGGTAGCTCGAGACCTTCCGCCCGTGCCATGCTCGCAGGTCGACATTCACCGCGTGCCTGAAGTCGTCGGAGAGGCTCCCGCTGCTGAGTTGTCCCTGGTACGAAAGGTAGATTGACTTATCACTACTGACGATCTGGCGGTACCTCAGTTCGCCGCGCAGCGAGTTATGATTGAAGCCCGCGGTGTTCCAGGAGAAGAGGTTGCTGACCGAGGGCGTCAGTGATCCCCGCGAACCTACGTGCTGGCGCGGGAAGTCGAGCGCGGCATACAGTTGGTTCTCCCCCACGATCCCGCTATCGAAGCCGGCGATGTGCCGGGCGCCAAGCGTCGCACCGAGGCGATAGCTGGCGTCCCACACTCCGAGCGGGCGGTTCATGGTCAGCCAGTCGGCGGCCACCGCATAGGAGAAGTCCTCACCGCGCGGCTTCTGCACCGCCGCCGTGAACGTGGTGCGCAGGTCTGCGCCCGTCTCATAGATGTTCGCGTCGGCGTAGTAGCTCTGGTGGTCCGGCGAGTAGATGGTGAAGTAGCCATCGCGCCGCTCGCCGAGCCTGCGCTGATCGCGCCACTGCAGCCCCCAGTCATCGCGCGGCAGCCCGATGAGGCTGACAGCCCCCTCCGCCAGCCCGGTGTCATAGCTCTCCTCGAGCGCCAGCGACCAGTCGCTTCGAGCCACCACGCTGCCCGCGGATGCGCCGTGCTGCAACTTCACCGCACCTGTCTGGCTCTCCGTCACGCGATAGAAGTAGGGGAAGTCGATCGCAAGTTGTCCGCTGGAGTTGAGGCCGAGCACCCGCGAGTGCGTCGTGCCTGAATAGCCGGGCATCCCGATGATCCAGTACTTCGGCAGCTCGACCACCCGCTTCCCACCCGCATACAGGGACGCCGACCGCAGCACGACCTTTTCCTGCGGATGGATGGAGATGCCATCTGCGACCGCCCAGACAGCCGCGTCTGCCGTGTCCAGCCGGAACGTCTCCCCAACGACAGGATCCTCGGGCTCCCGCTCCTGCAGCGAGTAGCAGTCAAAGCAGAGACGCTCGACCCCCGCCGCGCCTACCCGCCGCAGCACGCCCTGTCCGGCCATCAAGTCGTAGCTGAGGTCGTCGGCGTGGAGCGACTCTCCGCGCGAAGACACGGTAGCGTTCATCGCTTTCAGTGTCAGGCTCCGTACATCCACCTGCAGCACATCGGGCGATGTAATCCTCACCCCGGCGAACTCCACCTCCGCCTCATCTCTCGCCTCAACGATGGACATGTCCAGCGCATAGCCCACCCAGTTGCCGCGCACATGCACAACGCTCGTGCCGCCAAGGAGCGAACTCCCCTCCTCGACAAACGCGATCGAGACCCGGTTCTTGCCCTCGCCGGTGGTGACTTCGGCGTGGATTGTGCCGGTGCCGCTCACCGTGCTGGTGGCGTAGACGGTGGCCGCGCCATTAATCGTCTCGGCGGTCACAACCTGGCGTCGCTCGGCGCCATCGAGGCTCAAGTCGCCGCCATCAATGCGGAAGACGACCACGGTGCCGTCCGGCACGGGCCTGCCGTCGGGCCCGCGCAATTCGGCCCTGATCGTTGCCTCGGTCTTACCATCCGCCGGCACGACTCGCGGAGTCGGCCACAGGTCTATGCGTACGCCGTTGAAGCGCGGCGCCTGTGCCGCCACCAGGCACGGCAGCAGCGCAAGCACCAGCGCGGGGATAATCCGCACCATGATCCGCTTAAGCGACACCGCCCGCGGGCCGATTGGGCCCCGCGGGCAGCCGTCGATAGAGGTGCAAAGGGAAATCAACTCCGGCAGCGTCCTCCTACCCGGGGAACAGTATCGAACGGAATTCCGCCCAGTCAGACGGGCCGGTGGTGGTGTACTGCGCCCGTATCCGGTAGCGGTACGACACTCCCTGCTGCACGTCGAAGTCGGCGAAAACAGTATCATCTGCAAGAACATTCCCCTGCGAACCGGGCACCGGGTTCCACGTGGCGCCGTTGTCGGTGGAGCGCTGCAGGTCGTAGCGAAGCAGAGTCAGATTCGTGTTCGGCGGCGCCCAGAACAGCTCGATGGCGGAAGGCTCAACCTCGACTCTGAGCGGCTGGGGCGGAACGGTGCCCTCACCAGGACCATCGTCGCCGCCATCATCCGAACCGGTGATGAGGGCGGTCAGGCCAACGACAACCACGGCGGCGAGGATCCACTGCCAGCTCTTGTCGCGCTTCTTCTCCACCTGCTGCACTGCTTCCTCCGCGGGCGTGCCGGCGAGGACACTGCCGGCCGCGCCTGCGGCATCCCGCAACGCCTCACGCAGCAGCGGGTCCACGGCACCGGCGTAGCCCTCGCGGACCATGCTCGTACCCGAGACGCCGAAGGTGCTTGTGGGCTGCGGCCGCTCGGCCACCTGCATTGTCACGGGGTCCACATTCGCCCGGACGTCGTAGCACTGCCCGTTGAGCAGCACTTCGACCTCCATCGGATCCTCGGTCGTGTCTATCGAAACCACCGTCGCCAGGCAGACTTCGTCGGCGTCGAGCGCGTAGCCCATCTGGATGGCGGTCACCGCGTCGGTGACGTCGGCTTCGACATCAACAGCGCGGATCCGCCCCTCCTCGACCGCTCGCATCACCATAGGCGAGGTGCGCGAGAACTCCGTCACACGCACTCCCTCGACTTCGTTCAGTGCCATCTGCAGGTAATCGGTCATACGCGCACCGACACCCTGATGCAGCGTTTCGCTGGCGTCCGTGACCGGGAATAGCAGCAGCAGCCTGTCCTGCCCCTGTGCTTCAGCCTGCGACAGAATGCCGGCCGGTGCGAGCGTCATGATCATCATCCCGGCGAGCAGGATGCTGACGTAACCGACCAGCCTACTTGATCGTAGCGCCGTCATCATTTCATTTCTCCTATCTGTCCGCGTGTCGGCTGCTTGCTTCAGAACGTGGCCCGGCGTTACCGGGCAATGGTTGCTGTGCGGATGACGCTCATCTGCTCGCCACTCTGCGGTGATCGAGCGGTGACCTGGATAATGTAGGTCCCTGCCGGAACGGCCGTCCCCGCGTCACTGAGGCCGTTCCAGGTCAGAGTGCTCTGTCCCGAGGCGGCGGCGCGATTCTGCACCACTCGCCGGACGACCCGCCCGGCAATGTTACGGACCTCCACGTCCACCATGGCATCGCTGCTGAGGGAATAGACTATCTCCAGCCCGCGGCCGCCCGCCAACCCCTGTGCGGACGCAGTCAGACCAAGCGTGGCCTCGGCCCTCGGCCGGACCGTCACCCGCAAATGGCGGGCGCCACCTGTCTGCGAAACGAACGTATATGCTTCGCTCGTGCGCATGTAGACCACACGTCCGGCTGCGACATCCTCCAGCGTAGCAACAAGGTCAGCAGGCAGGTTGGCGGACAGGCTCGGCCAGCGCACCGTCACCGGTGCGCCCGGTGCCTCGGAGATCACCGTCAGATCCCATGTGTTGGCCCCGCCGGCAGGGCGGGTATCCATGAGGTAGCGGAAACCGTCGGTGCCACCTATCGTGAAGTACGCATCCAGTGCCGGCCCCGACTGCAGTGTCGCGGGAGGCGCGGGGACGTCCATGTTGTCGATCGCATCGCTGGCGTCCTGTGAGACCGCAAGGTAGCGCGCCGAACGGGCGCGATCGCCACACTCGACCTCAAGTCCAAAACTCCAGTCGGACCGCTGGCTAACACCAGCAGGGGCCGTCGCGATTGCCGTCGAGAAGAGACCTGACGGCGGGAAGACCAGCGTGACGTCGCGGTGCGCAAGGACCCAGTAGCCCTCGAACGGGACCATCGTGGCCGCCTGCAGCGAAGTCTCCCACGTGTATTCGTTCGCGGCCGCATCGTAGGCATAGAGCACCGGCAGTATCAGACCGCGCTGGCTGGCCTCCTGTAGCGGCCACTGTCTGCCATCGGGGCCGAGTACCTCAACCCGGTCGAACCGAATCGGCACCGTGAACGGATTGCCGATCTGGTTCCACCCGGCGGATATCTGCAAGTTGTAGGCGAGATTGTTTGGCAGCGGCTCTGCCCCTGCCGGCAGCCGGATGGTCTCGCGGTTCTGATTGAGCAGCCAGAGGCCCTCACCGGGCTCGATGTTGGCCACGAACGGCTCGGGATAGGTCTGATACTCCTCGCGATCCGGATTCCAGCGCCACAACGCAACCGGGCCACCGGGGAACACGGAGTCGCTGAGCGAGCCGAAAACGTTCGAGGCGTCGGAGTTGATGAACGTGTACGGGATCGAGATCATCTCAAGGCCCAGCAGCGAGTCGCGCGCGCCGATGATCGGCACCGCGGGGATGTTGATCTCGCGCGTCACGACCTTACCGAGCGGACCGGTGATGCGGACCTCGGCAGCGCCGGGCCGTGCGGAATCTGCGCGCACCGTCCAGCGCGCCATCGGCAGCGGAGCCTGATTGCGCGCCACCGTTCCCATCGAGATGGTGTGCGGCTGCGTCTCGGGGTACAGTTCAAGGCCGGCAGGCAGACTGATCCGCGCGCTGGCGTTGAGCAGCGGGCCGGTGCCGAAGTTGTCCACGGCCGCCACGATCTCAAAGACCGAGTTGCCGTCGGGATCGCTGAGGTAGAACTCCTCGATCTCCGGCGTCTCCGGGTCGTCGCCCTCCTGCACCTGCAACCGCGCCGGTGCATAGGCGGCCAGGGCATACGGCGGGTCGTAATCAATCGCCGCGGCTCCGAGACCGTAGTAAGTCACATAGCGCCTGCTCTGTCCGGGCTGCAGTGACCGCTCGTTCCACTTCACCGCATACGCCCAGTCCTCACCCAGGAGCGAAGCGCGGGAATTCGGCTGGAAGTCGAACTGGTAGACGTTGCCGATGTTGCGGTACTGACCGAACGCGATCTCATCGGGGGTTCCCGCCGACGATGAGGCGATCCCGGGGTCGCGGACTTCGTCACCATCGATCGTGCCGCGGATACTCACCAGCGGATCATCGGGGTCGTCATGAGTGACCCAGGTGTCGGGCATCCCGATCTGCGGGTTGCTCGGGTCAGGGATTCGCGTTTCTGACGTGATGACCGTGCCATCGTCGAGGATGATCGGGCTGCCGTCGCGCGGGTTGACACCGAAGAGGCCGTCAACCATCACCCGGAAGCCGACGTTGTGTGATACGGTGTCGTCATTGTAGATGATGTGCTCGATCATCACGCCGTCATGCACGAGCATGTAGTTCACGCGCAGGCGGACGTTCGGCTCGTCCTCGGTAGGCACACCTTCATCAAGCGGAATAAGGACCTCGCCAGCTACGTCACGAGTGCCTGCCGTGAGGTCCTGCGTCCAGAAGATCGGCAACTCGGAGGGATCCGAATTGGCACTCTGCTCGAACTGCTGCTGATAGGGGTCGTAGACTTCACCGTCAACAGACACCGTGACTTTGGAGCTGAAGCGGGCGAGATCCCATGTGCTCACCACCGATTCGAGGCTCGCGATGGGACGGTCCTCGTCACCGACCACCAGCGGGTTGCCCCCGGTAGGAGCGTTGGCCCCGGTCCAGAGTTGGAAACGCCCGGCCGGCTGATAGACGAAACTGGGAGTCGTCGCGCTGCCCACGTTGATGAGCGAGGGCACGTCCACGAGTAGTCGTGTGAGACCGGCGGGATGCTGCACACTGGCACGAACATTCTGTGCCTCAGAGACGCCCGCGGCGAACACCAGCAGACATAGTGCCGGCACCCACAGGTTCAACCCCCGCGCTGCTTTCAGCGTCCGTAGACCAAATTGCCGCTCCACTAAAACGTCAGCTCCTCTCGCAGGTGCGATGAGCCAGTTATCGTGTGATGCTGAACGGGCGTATCGCCTGCACGGTCTGTCCGTCGGCGCCCAGTGCCGTCAGGCGCACGATGTAGCGTCCGGAGGGGACAGCACTGCCCCGGTCACTCACGCCGTTCCACGACAGCGTCTCCTGGGTGCCACCATCCACCTCTCGCGCCGCATACTGCCTGATCAGCCGACCGGCGATGTTGATGATCTCGACCGAGACCTCCGCCGGTGCGGCGAGAGAGTAGGTGATCATTACCGCGCCCGCCGTGGACTGAGCGCTCATGCTCTGCACCGCGAGTGTCTGTCCGCCGCCGGCGGTGGACACGCGCAGGTGCCGGATGGCGCCGTCTGCGCCGGTCCGGAAGCGGTAGCCGTTGCTGGTGCGCATGTAGACTTTGCGGCCCGTCTCAAGGTCCTCGAGCACAAGTCGCACGTCACCGGGCACCTCGGCGTTCATCTGCGGCCAACTGACCTCGACCTCGGTGTCTGGCAGCGCGCAGGCCACCTCGACGTCCCAGACCGACGACTCGCTGATGCCGCGAATATCTCGCGCATAGCGACCCGCGTTGTCGCCCCACGCTGCGCCCGACATGCTCATCTGCAGGCCCTCAACGATGGGCGGCGGCTTTGGGATGTCCCACTGGGGGTCGTATCCCGCGCTGGCGGTGGACTTGACGCCGATGATGTTGCGCGGATCCTGGTACTCGCCCGCCCGCGCCTGCAGCGTCAACGTCCATCCGTCCTCCACCTGCGGCTCCGAGCCCGCCCCGTCGGTCGTAGCAGAGATGCCCACGCCGGTTGAGTAGATGCGGGCACGCGTCTCCTCATTGACGTGCAGCCAGTAGCCCTTCCGAGGCTGCATTATCGCCGCGGCCGGATCGGGATTGAAGTCATAGAAGCCCGGACGCCCGCCGCTGCCCTGGACGTACTCAAAGAGCACGCCCTCGGTGATGCCCTCCGCGATGGCCTCACGCAGGTCGAGGCGCTGTCCGTTCGTCTCGAACTGCACCGTGCCCCAGCCCAACTGCTCGTCGAATGGGTTGCCAATCAGGTTCCAGCCGCGAGGGGCCGACTGCCCCCGATAGAGGCGGATGTGAGTGCTCGGAACATCCTGCAGCGGCTGTCCCTGGATATCAAGGACCGCCGGCCGCGGGATGCTCAGGAAGTAGCCAAGCCCCGCGGGTGGATACGGCACCGTGCGGTCCTCGAGATTCGCCTGCTGGCAATCCGGGGGGACGAGACTGGCGCGCGCATCGGGGTAGAAGTGGTACTTGTCTACCGTGGTGTCAAGCGGCCACCAGCGCACGAGGGCCAGTTCGGAAAGCGGCATGCCGAGGATCACACTGGGGTCGGTAACCGCCAGATCGCGATACGGGAATGAGACCATCGAGACGCCTGCGACGATCGTCGGCGCGGCCACTCTGAAGTTCGTCACCGCCGGGTCGGCCTCATTGCCGCCAACGTCCGATGCCCGAATGAGCACGGTGTGGTTCGTGCGCGCGAGCGTCTGATCGAGCCGCAGCGAGAACTGGCCGGTCCGGGCATCGAAGAAATCCTCGATCCGCGCGACCTGGCTGCCGTCGAAGATGACCTCGCCATTGAGTTCAACAATGATCGTGGTCGGATCAACGCCGCTCCCCTGATCGCTGATGAAGGCGATGATGGTCGGGGTGCGCGTGGTGATTGTGGTCCCGGTCTGCGGGTAGGCGATCGTTATCGTAGGCGGCCGCGCGTCGGCGCCCACTCGCATGTCGAGCCTGCCCCACCCGAAGCGATTGTTGGGGATGGGATCGCCCAGCCGCACCGCCTGCTGCCGCAGGAGCGTCTCGATCTCGTCGGCAGTGCGCAGCTGATCCTCCGACAGCAGAAGCGCGGCGGCACCGGCAACATGTGCGGCCGACGCGGAGGTGCCCATGAACGGGGGCACGTTTGTGTCGGTGAAACTGGTCGTGACGCCATCGGGCGCTACGAGGTCGGGCTTGACGCTGAGGGGTTGGCCGAGGATCGGACCCTGCGAACTGAACTCCTCAAGCTGATCCATCGCCAGGATGGGGAAGCCCGGGATGTCCATCACCGGTCCGCGCACCGCACCTACCGCATAGGCGCCGCGTGCCGTAGCCAGCGTGTCAAGGCTCGATACCGCTACCTGGTGGGATTGCTCGAACTCCACACCGGGGGCGAATAGTTGGAAGCGATCGAGCGGATCGGTCGGGCCCGAGACATGCACAACCTCGAGGCTGAATATGTCATCAGTGTCAATGCGCGCGGAGAGGACATCATACGGCGGGTCGTCACCGTTCTGTGTCCAGCGCGACTGCGCAATTAGCGTGCCGGAGGAATCGCGCAGCACGAGGTCGTAGTCGCGGTCGGTCAGCGCCCCGGCGCTCTCAAACCAACTGAGGTGGAACTCATACAGCCCCGAGCCAAGGTAGCTGCCCCATGGGCCGAGACGCACCTCGATCGACTCGTCGCCGGCACCGAACTCGAGCAGACCGTCACGATCGCGGTCCTGCCAGGTGCCCTGCCAGTGGCTCTTCGCGTTGTTGCCCGCCGCGTTGACCCAGAAGACCCCGGCATCTCGGGCTCGGTTGATGGCGCGCGCGACAGCGGCAGTGCCATCATAGGGCGGGATGGGCAGGCCAACGGAGGCGTTCACCACGTCGAAGCCCTGGTTGGCGACGTAGTCGGCCGCCGTGATCAGAGCCTGATCGGTGTCCACCGCAATCAGCGTGAAGTCGGCAGAGGGGGCGAAATCGGCGATGATCTCTGCGACCTGCGTACCGTGATCGCTGGTGCCCATTGTCCCGTCTGCGCGGAAGCTGATGGTCTCAGCTGTGGCCGGCACTTCGGCGCCACTGAGTTGGCCGAAGCCTGTGTCAATGACCGCCACCCGGATTCCGCGGCCGGTATACCCGGCGCGATGGAAGGCCGTCGCGCCCACCACCTGCAGCGCCTCAGTCTGATGTGCGCCGAAGGCCTGCGCCGGCACGACCATCGATGGCGGGCGAACCATTGCGACTTCCGGCAGCGATGCGATCTCAAGCAGCCGGTTTGCGGGCACAAACGCCTCCACCCGCTCCTCATTTCGGAAGCGGACCCGAGCGCCGTGGCCCGCCAACCGGTTCGCAGCGGCTGCCATGGCACTCTTGAAGTGCACGGCCACAAGTACCTCACCGGCACCCGCCGGTGCAGTGCCCTGCGCAGCCTGTAGTGCCAGGCCACGTAGTCCGCCGGCGAGGTCGCCGGCGCCCGTGGCCCCCCAGGCCGTCCCGGATATGATGATAACAAGTGCCACCAGCGCAATGCTGGTGCCGCCCGCGGGGATTCGTCCTTTGCGAAGCCGACTCACTTTGACTCCTCCTCGTGGCCGCACATCGTGCAACCAGCAGTGGAGCATCTGCCGCGTCATTATCTGCTATCCCGCTGAGCTTCAGAGCCTGTCGAGGGGCATTTAAGCCGCGTCCGCGCCCCTGCTCTGTTCTCTGGTTGTCCGTCTCATCAGGTGGTCCATCCTGTCCTGATATGCCCGGACAAGTTCGTCCCACCCGCTTGACCGTGCGAACTCGCCCCCGAGAGCCAACGCGTCGGGCCTGCTGCCAATAGCCGACGCGACCGGTATTGCGGGCCCGATACGGTTCCGATACGCACCGCTGGCGGCCACCATGCAGCGATCGAGGGCCTCGACCACGTCCTTTGCGGCGGCCCCGACCGCCCCCGGGCAGTTCTCAGCGAGTACCCTCGAGAACTCCCGAAGGTCGCACATCTCCTCGGCCTGTTCCCCATTCTGCGCGGAGGCCTGCGCGGCCGACAGCCATGGCGCGGTCTCGGCCATCTGCAGAACTGTGGCCCGCGAAAGGGCCATTGCAGCCTCGGCCACCTGCTCCAGACCCGAAGGTCTGAGCGCCATCAGCGGCCACTCACCTGAGCCCTCAAGCCATCGTCGCGATAGTTCGGCGGCGTCGACAGCATCGGCGCCACTCGCCAGCATCTCGTCCCACGCGAGGCCACTGCTGGGAACCCGTCCCGGCGCGGCGAGCATCACCTGCACCTGCTCGCGCAACGCCCACGCTAGCTCGGCGCTTCCCCCGTAGCAGCAGTCAAGCACCGCAATGTCAACCTGCCGCCCCAGACCGTCGTGGATCGCCGCGGCCAACTCCGCCGGAGTGAGCGGGTCTCCCCCGCTGGCGGCATCCACCGCGACCGCCGCGCCCTCCGCCACCTGGCCGCCTTCAGAAGATATGCCCGTCGGGCTCAGTCCGTGCCCGAATACTATCAGGGCGTACCTCTCCGCGGGCGCCTCGCGTGCCGCCCACGAAAGCAGCTCTGCAATCGTGGTCGCATCCCCCATGTTCGCGGCCGCGGCGCCAGGCTGTTCGACCACGGTAGCATCGCTCCCGCCACGAACCAGCCGCCTCGTCGGCGATTGCTCTCCGTTGTCAATCTGCAGGGCGAGTGTCCAGCCCCCGACACGTGCGGCCTCCATCAACTTCTGCGCGTACTGTGGACCGAGGCCGCTCAAGTCGCCATCCGCGCACACTGCGCCGATCAGCGTCCAGTCACCCGAGGCGGCGGCGCCGTGCGGAGTGATCAGCGCTACGATCACTGCCGCTACGGCTCCCGCGTACAACGGCCTCAATCCGTGCGTCATTCAGTTACGCTCCATGGCCGACCATTCCGCCACGTCAGCGGTTGATGCCCCGGCTGCCCACGCCCGGCGTCTGATGGCCGTAGCGCGGGATGTTGAAGCCGCCGGGATACGTGCCCTGGCCGCCTGACTGGTAGCCCGCTCCGGTAGTCCCGGGCGGAGGTGGCGGCGCGGCGGCTGTCGTGAAGGTGCGGATGTCACTGAAGATCCAGCCAGCCTGACCGAGGCGGTTGACCGGAAGCGGCTCGCCGGTGCGGCGGGCGCCCACTCTCCAGTAGAACCGGCTGTTGGAGGCGAAGGTGTCGTTGATCGTGTAGAACATGGTGCCGCCGGTGTCCTGCCGGATCTCGGCCTGGTACCGCGGCGAGCGCTGCCCCTCAGGATCGTCCTCCGGGAAGACCTGCAGTACGTACTGGTTGGCCCCAAGGGTCGCGTTCCAGGTGAATGTCACGGAGCTTGTGGACTGGTTCTGCGCGCCACTCTCGGGCGACTGCAGTACCGGAGGCGTGAAGTAGGTCACACCTGACGTCGGTGTGCTCCCCTCCGACAGCGCCTCGTCCGGATCCACGTTGATCTCCGGATCGTCGAGGTCCACGACCTGCCCGGTGGTGATAGGGGAGCCACTTCCGGCGCGCCGGATAGGCTCTATCACGCGCTGGACACGGTGGAAGTAGGTGTGCCCCGGCTGCAGTGCCCAGTGGTGGAACAGCAGCTCGATGCTCCCATCCTCCTCATCGCCCTCGGGGGTGAGGAAGGTGAATTCCCGCTCGACCTCAAAGGTCTCAAACTCGGGCCCGTCGTCCCACACATCGTTCGGCAGCCGCGACTCGAGCACGGCGCCGACGAGCTTGTCGGGCATCAGGCTGAAGTTCTGGGTCTCGGCCCGGAAGAACAGCCAGGCGAAGATCTGGTCTTCGAGTGGTATCGAACGCTCCGGGACGCTCACGCGGATAACGGCTTCATCACCGGGCGCCTGCTGGAAGAGGAAGGACCGGACGCCGACCGGTGCATCATCTGACGACGGACCTGTTGCGACTGTCACAACCCCAAAGAGCGCCAGCAGCCCCAGAGCGACCGTGATTGTCTGCTGGTGTGAGGACTTGCGCTTCTCCGCCTCTGCGCGCTCCGGCCCTCGGTACAGCCTGTAAACCCGGTCGCCAATCCGCGCGCGACCCTCACCAAGCGCAGTCATCTTCGAGGTCCGGGCACCGACCTCGTCCACGAGGTAGGCTCCGACCTTGACCATCATGATCTGCTCGAGGTCGCGCTGCCAGACCGGGCGCAGCAGCATCATTTCCATGCCGCTCTGCAGCGCGTCATCATGGCCGAGGCTGAAGGTGGCGACGCCGAACTCGTTCACCGAGGTTACGTAACCGACTTCCATCCGGTTCCTGAGAAGCTCCGAGACCGCCAGTTCGGCAATCTCACGCACGGCGTCATTGATGACCCGCGACTCCTCGCCCTGCCACCCGGGGATGATCTTTGTGACCGTTTTGAGGTTCGCACCGTTGAGATGCTCGCCGATCTCCACATCGAGCAGACCGACCGAGAGCCCGATGGTGGCCTCTCCGGTCCGTTCATTGATGTGCAGCTCGGTTATCTCACCGGTGGCGACCTGATCCACGGCGAGGCGCTCGCCGAGGCGCATCTGCTCGACTATCGACAGCGGCGGATCGAGACTCAGGGCAGCCAGTTCCCGCTCCAGGTCCATCTTCGAGGTGATGCTGTACTGACCCGAACCCTCCATCGCCAGGGCCAGAGCATCAGTCGCCTTCTGGCTGAGCACCGAGTCGATGGAGCCATCGGTGTCGCGGATGGGAAGCACAATGACGGAGGCGCTTTCGACGACCGGCTGCGCCTGTGCCTCCGCAACCGCCGGGAAACTGACGACTGCGTACGGAACGATCATAGTTGCAGCGACGTAGAGAGCGACGTATTTCCAGGTGCGGCTGCCGTGTAGTCGATGCATTATCTCGTTGCTCCTCCCGGCATGCGGCTCAGAGACGCGCTGCGCCCGGTAATTGTGCACACACTGCAAGCACAACATGCGTCAAGGGGTGCCGGATATCCTCCCGGCGGGGCCCCTCGTTACCGTCCAAGCGCGACTGTGCCGATCGCCTGTGTCTGTTGTCCGCCCTCACCACGAGCCCTTACGACCACAAGGTAGGTCCCGCTCGGGGCCCTCGTCCCTCTTGTGGTCATCCCGTCCCAAACCAGCCGCTGGACCCCGGCTGTCTGGAGCGTACCGTCGGCGACGGTATCCACCACGCGTCCTGCGATGTTGAGTATCTGCACCTCGACCTGCGCGTCGGCCGAGAGTGTGTAGCTGATCTCCGTCCCGCCGCCGACCGGTCGGGCTGAGGGCACCGACACGGCCAGAAGGTTGGTGCTGTCGAGCAGCCGGATCTCGAGCTCCCGCGCGCCCTCACGCGCTGTGAAGTCGTAGCTGGAGGACGTGCGCATGTATACCTGCCGCCCCGTCGCGGTGTCAACCAGCATCGGGCGCACGTCCGCAGGCACGGACGACAGATCCGGCCAGCGAACCGACACCGTCTCCCCTGCCGGCCCCTCGACGCTGAGCGTCCAGAGCGCCTCGGCAGTGGCGGGGCGCACATCCACGGCCTGCGAGCCGAGTTCCCCGGTCAGCGCGGCGTAGACAGAGGCACCCATTCCTGGCGGCGGCGGCTTGAGCATGTCCATGCCCGCGTCGAAGCCGCCCGTAGCCGCCGGCGCGCAACCGACCCACGTCGAGGTGTCGCACATGCCCGCTGAGGTGACCACCAGCGGCATCAGCCAGCCGCCCTCGGGGGCTACGACGGCGGGCCGCGCGGCGTCCTCAGCAGAGGCCAGCGTGTCGGTGCGCCGATCGCCGATCAGCGTAATGTCCGCGCCGGCATTGAACCAGTAGCCTACATAAGGCTCGGCCACTGCGGATGTCGCGTAGCCTCCGAGGACGTAGGCGAACAGCGGGCTGCGCACGAGCCCGGCGGCCATGGCCGCCTGCATGGAGCGCACTACTCCGGCCTGATCGCGAACCTGGAGCGAGTAGAAGTCGATTGGCTCGGTGAAGAAGCAGCCGAGCAGATTCCAACCGGACGCGCCGGAGTCGTAGGCGACCTCGTGGATGTCCTCGGCCTCAATGCCCTCACGCGAAAGTTCGCGCACCTGGTCGAGCCTCAGCCAGTAGCCGTAGCCCAGCCGGAAACGATCCGCGGGGGCAGACGGGTAGAGGCTGTAGCGACCGGTCTCGGGATCCCAGGTGGCCATCTGGAAGGTGGCCGGGTTCGCGCCCAGCAGATCGGCCGGGTCCGCGCTCGGATAATCGTAAGGCAGCGAGATGAGCTGCAGGCCGGACGGGAAGGTCCGGATGCTGCTCACTGTGAAGTTGATGCCGGTCGTCTCCTGGCCGCTGACGACGGTGGCGATTCGCTCCGCTGGAGAGACGGTGAAGCCGGTCGGATCGGGCCTGACAGTTACCTGCCCGGTCGGCACGTTCTCGAAGCGGTAGTTGTAGCGACTGCCGTCGGTGGCGGTAGAGACTGTGTCGCTCGTTGTGGTCGACGCGAGGACCTGGCTGCCGACCAGCAGTTCGACCGACATTCCCGCGACCGGCTCGCCGGTGATGCCGCGGGTGATGAGGCCCGCGAGCGCGATGCCGGGCGGCTCGCTCTGGAGGACGATCGTCACCTGCGCGGTCTCCGCGGCGTCAACCGTGACGCCGACGGGGGCGGAACGCTCCATCCCCGGCGCGGTAGCCTCGATGGAGTAGGTCCCAGGCTGGACCTCCACCGTTACCTGGCCCGCGGCGTCGGTCGTGCCGCTGGTGATGAGGGTGGTGTCCTCGAGCACGTCCACGGTAGCGTTCTCTACCGGGTTGCCCCCGGCGTCCTCCACTGTGACGACGATGGTGCCCGGAGCGGCGGTCAGCGCGAGATCCACGCTGATAGTGTTGCCGCTCGTGACGTCAGCGAGGACCTCGTCCTCACCGTAGCCGATGTTCTGCCCGTCGGCGACCACGAATACCTGCCCGGGAGGCACGTTGCCGATCGTGTAGGTGCCGTCGGCGGCCGTGGTCGTGCAGCCGATGAGAGCGCCGCGTTCGATATCGGGCGCGGCCTGCGCCGGCTCAGGCTCCTCCTCCGGCTCAGGCTGCAGCGCCTCGTAGACGCATACCTGGACGGTGGCGAGTGGTTCGCCGGTGGCCTCGGAGACCACTGTGCCCCGGATGGCGCCCGGTTCGGCGCGAACGATGGCGAAGTCCTGGACGGGGTAGTTCAGACCGCCATGGGTGGACGCACCTTCAGCGTGGTCGATCTGGAAGCCACGCCGGTGTGCCGACATGCTGTACTGGCCGGGCGGGAGACCGCCTATCACGTAGCGACCGTCTTCCTCGCACTGCACTGCGGCGGTGTAGTCTCCGCTGCGTACCTGGACGATCGGTGCGGGATCGTTGATCGGCTGATTACCATCGCTGATCGAGACAACCCGACCCTGGAAGCCGCCGGTGCGGAGCCAGCAAAGCGTATTGTGGAGCGTCTTGGCGCGATGATTAGCGCAGGATCCAGCCCTGTCGAACGCGATGTGGCCGGTGGCGACGGCGCGGTATCCTCGATGCGTCTGCTCGAAGCCCCACGCGAAGTACACACTACGATAGCCGCCGCCGGGTTGCTCATAGCGCACGCCTGCCACATTGCCTCCGCTGTATGTGTGCGTAACTACTGCGTCACCGAGTGCGGCTATCCCGTCCGGCCACTCTGAGTAATGAGCAGCGTCCTGTGCCCAGCATGCTGTAGTACCGCTCAGCGCTCCCGTGTGCCAGCCGAGCACCAGTGAGCGAGGCAGATCGTTCGATGAGTAGACAGGATACGGATGGTCAACGATGGGATCGCCAGTCGTGCCGCTGATCGTTGGGCGGCCGCAGTCGCCGGGAACGTCGTCGGTGACATAGCTGGCGTGGAGATAGTTGGTCAGGAACTGGTTGTTCGACGTGCCGTCCAGCGTCAGGGCAAAGGCGATGTCCTGGCCGGAGATCATCAAGCGCCCACCACGGTCGAGGAACGTAGACAGCGTCGCCTGAGTAGTAGCATCCACAAGACTACCGGGAGCTACCCAGACGTTACCCGTCTTCGGGGCGGCCCACACAACGGCGCGGTCAGCGATCAGCACTTCGCGCGTGCTGATGAGATCCTCACCAAGCTGAACCTCTCGCGTCGGCAGGTAGTAGATGAGATCGCTGATGGTTATCGGACCGCGGCAGATCACTCGCCAGATGTCGTAATCCTCGCCGAGATGAATGCCGACCTCGTAGGAACCGAGATCGCGGAATGTGTTAGCCGCGACATTAGTCGTGTTCTCCGTTCCACCGAGGTTGGTGGTGTAGTAGCTTTCTACCGGGAATGCAGTCGCGGAGTCGTTGTTGTTGCCGGACGCATTGAATATGAAGCCCTGGCCCTCGCAGTAGTCATTCACGAAAAGGACGTTCGTCTCGGGCGTGAACATCTGCGTCGTGAAGCCATAGATGTCGTCATACTCGAACGAGTTGCCCGCCATGTCCTGCACGTGGATGTCGATGATGTAGTCGCTCGGGCTCAGTGGGGTGGTCCACCTGCCGCTGAAAATGCCGTCACCTGCGACCTCATCGCCATTCGCGGGATCTCCATCATCAAATAGCTGAACCTGTCCGACTGTGGTGCAGTCGATCTCGCGGTAGGCCGTGCCTCCAAAGTTGCCTGAGACCCAGGCGGAACTTCCTACCTCAAACTGCTTCCGCTCGATGCCAGCGCTGTCGTCCACGGCTGAGTCGGGGTCCTTGAACTCCGCGACTACGCTCTGGACGCCGCTGTCGCGGTCAAAGACCGGGACGCTTACCGTGACCGGCGTGCCCGGTGCCACGTAGCGCCGCGGGGCATCAACCGAGGGCAGATCCGTAAGCTCCGGCGGGACCGGATCGCTCAGCTCAAAGCGCCAGATGTCGGGCTGGTTGCCGTTGCGCCACGAGCTGAAGAAGATACGCACCGGCTGCCGCGAGGGCAGTCCGGGGTTGAAGGTCGGATGGCGGTCATCGTAGGTGTCGGTGGGGTCGAGGTTGCTGCGCAGATTCGCCGGCACCATTCCCTCGCCCGCGGGTGAGACGGTGTAGATGTTGTAGTCGCGGGTCAGATCGTCCACCGAGGTGAGGCGGTCTGAGGCGAAGGCGATCATCTGCGAGTTGTGCCGCCATGCCGGGTCGGTGTCGTTGGCCATCGCATCCCCGCCGCCGTTGGTGACCTGGTCGAGGTCGGAGCCATCGGGGGAAATGCGGAAGATGCGGCTGCCGCCGCCTGCGGTGGAGCGGGTAAAGAGGATGGGGGCGGCAACGCTGGCCGAATGTGCCCAACGCGGCTGGGTGTCATCATCAGGGCCGGATGTGATCGCCACGGGTTGCTGCGATCCGTCCGACGGCATGATGTAGAGGTCACGACTGCCGGTCGCACCGCCGCTGAAGACGATGAAGCTGCTGTCTGGCGACCACGTCGGCTGATACTTGTTGACGCCGCCGAAGGTCAGTTGGCGGATGGTGCCGGTGAGGACCTCTACAGTGTAGATCTGCGAGACGCCGCTCACATCGGAGGAATACGCCACCAGGCGCGCTCCGGGACTGTACTGCGGATAGAGTTCGTCACCGGGTGCGCTGGTAAGTTGCGTGGCGAAGCTACCGTCAACGCGCAGCATCCACAGGTTGAAGTCGGCGGCGGTCACACCGGGGTCGAACTGGCCATCGCCATCTTCGTCCACGCCGTTCGACGAGATGATGATGCGGTTCAGCTCACCGTAGGAGGCGGAATCGGCGTACAGCTCCGCGCTGGTGGTGGCCGTGGGAGTGAGGTTCAGGTCAGGGATCGGACCCGCGCCCTGAAGGGTGCGCATCTGATCGAAGAGCCAGTCGGGCCGCTCCATGCCGATGTAGCGGCGTCCGCTCGGCGTGAGCAGACCCGCCGAGGAGTAATGGCCCGTGAAGGGGCGCGTGAAGCCGAGTTCAGGCCGCTCGGGGGCAGCGAGTGAGACGGCGCACGCGGTCAGGATGAGTGCGGCAGACAGTATTACGGCGAGTGTCAGAAGGATGCGTCCCTTCTGCAACACAATCACTCCCCCGGGCCTTTGGCTTGCGTTCATGCGGTGGGTGCTATCAATAGGATGAATGCGCCGCGAGTTCTTGTTCAATTTGGGGCGACACCCGCCAATCTCCTGCTTCGATTGCGGCAAACGCCCCCGCCTGCGGACCCCGACACCCGAGGACAGTGGTCCCCGTCCGGCTGCCTCTGGCGCGAGTAACTCTGGGTCACCACAACGATCCCGCGCTGGTCCGGAAACAGGGCTGCTTCAGCAGCGGATTATAGCACACGGTTTCAACGCAGGCAAGCTGCGCCGGTTTAACGACAAGTGGCGCCCCGCCCGCCGCCGGTAGCATCTCTACGGGTAGCTTCTTCATTATGCCCCGAAGGACGACCTGTCATACTTCTTCATTGGACAAGCTCGCACCACAGACGTTGCACCTTTTCGCGCGTCGTGCCTCGATCCCCCGATGTGATGAGGCGGTACGTCGCCGGGAAGCCACCGATTCCAAGCCGCTCATGCAGCCTCACGAACGACTCGGCACGTTCGCGGCTCATTCCGTCCCGCTCCATCAGCCGCCGGATGCGCTCGGCGCGCGGAGCATCAACCAGCAGCGTCATGTCAACCAGCGCAAGCCCGCCCATCGGCACCAGATTGGCGGCCTCGAGGGCAACAAAAGGCACACCATCGTCGCGCAGCGACGCGATCATTTCCGCCATCCGTGCCACCATCGCCGGATGCATCAGGCGCTCGAGACGCTCTCGTGCCTCGTCATCGCCGGCGATCTCGGCTCCCAGACCACGGCGGTCGAGAGTGCCGTCGTCGCGGCGGAAGCGCGCCCCGAACTCCCGAAAAACCGCCTCCAGCAGCGGATTTCCGGGCCGGAGCAGCTCACGCGATACCTCATCGGCAAGCACGATTGCTGCTCCGAGCCGCTTTAGTTCGTCAATGACCACCGACTTGCCCGACGCGATCGGGCCGATGATGCCAATCACCCGCATCGGAAGCGCCTCCGAGCAGTCAGCCCTGCGGCTGGCTACTCCTTCTCCTCCTCGGCAGCTTCTTCCTCCGCCGCCGACTCTTCCTCCGCAGGTTCTTCAGCGGATTCTGCCTCAGCCACAGGTTCCTCAGCCAC
>LSQX01005224.1_pt1 | contig 20648 bp, 20 predicted proteins | sample 654561 | NCBI WGS metagenome assembly LSQX01 (sample SAMN04489861, study PRJNA283612) | anaerobic digester metagenome | isolation source: 4 biogas reactors fed with cattle manure at either 37C or 55C with and... | place: Denmark: Kongens Lyngby | collected 2014 | reverse complement strand
TTGGCGTCTCTCCCAGTAACTATGCGGAGATTGAGCAGCTTGGCCCGCTGCTTGTCGAGTTCTATCGCAGCATCCAAGAATTGTATCTCAGCTCGGCCGCTGGTCGGATGCCCCGCTGGATCAGCGAGTACTTGGAGCTGGGCAAGCCGGAGCAGGTGATTGAATACGGCCGCATGCGGCGGTTTCGCAGGGACCTGCCCCTCATAATCCGTCCTGATATGCTCCTGACCGAAACGGGTCTCGCTATCACGGAATTAGATAGCGTCCCTGGGGGATTTGGCCTAACCGGGGAGCTGGGGCGAGTGTACAGCCAGCTGGGATATACCGTGGTGGGCGGCGCCGATGGCATCGTGCGGGGCTTTGCCCAGGGAGTAAGGAGCCTTGATGACGGGGAACCGGTGGCAGCCATCGTGGTTTCTGATGAATCGGCAGATTACCGGGAAGAAATGGATTGGCTGGCCGGGGCTCTGCGCAAGAAGGGCTTCACCTGCTTTGCCGTTTCACCGCGGGAAGTACTGTTTCAGGAAGACGGCCTTTACGTGGAAGCAGCAGGTGTTCGGCAGCGCATTACCGTTTTGTACCGCTTTTTCGAGCTGTTTGACCTGAAGAATATTCCCAAGATCGACTTGATGCTCTACGCCATCCGCAAGCGCCTGGTGCGCGTGACTCCACCGCTAAAGAGCTATCTTGAGGAAAAACTCAACTTGGCTTTGTTCCACCATCCTGCCCTGGCCAATTGGTGGGAAGAGCGTTTGGGCGCAGCAGGCTTTGCCAAACTACAGCAGGTCTTTCCCCGCACCTGGATCGTGGATAGCCGGCCTCTGCCGCCACATGCAGTGATTCCCGGCTTAGAAGTGGGCGGCCGACCAGTGACCGATTTTGTCCAGCTGGCCCAGGCTTCCCAGAGTGGGCGGGAGTTTGCTTTGAAAGTCTCTGGTTTTTCGGAGCTGGCTTGGGGAAGCCGAGGCGTTTCCATCGGCCACGACCTTTCGCAAGCGGACTGGAGCGCCCGGCTTGAGGAAGCCCTGGCCAGTTTCCCCACGCATCCCTACATCCTGCAGGAATTCTGCAAAGCCCGTCAGGTGGAGGCCTCTTACTTTGACCCCGAGACTGGCAGCGTTGCGGCCATGCGGGGGCGAGTCCGCTTATGTCCGTATTACTTTGTCCATTCTTCTGGCGTCAGCCTCGGTGGAATTCTAGCTACCATATGCCCTGTGGAGAAAAAACTGATCCATGGGATGGTGGATGCGGTAATGGCACCGACCATGGTGGAGGGGAGCTGATGGCATGCCAGCGGTGTGTTTGTGCCGGTCTGACCAGTGGGGTGATTGGCGATGGCAGCTGCGCAGTCGCCTGCGGACGAAAGAACAGCTTGGCGCGATCATTGACTTAACACCTGAGGAGGAACACGCGCTATCCCACCCCTGCTTTGTGGTGGGGATTACACCCTATTTTGCTTCACTAATGGACCGGGCGGATCCTAACTGTCCCATCCGCAGGCAGGTGATTCCTTTAGCTGCAGAGGCATTGGGCCAAGGGGTGAGAATGGCCGATCCTTTGAACGAAGATGGACTGTCGCCCGTGCCGCGCCTCATTCACCGCTATCCCGACCGCGTAGTAATTCTGGCAACCGAAACCTGCCACACGTACTGCCGGCACTGCACTCGCCGGCGTCGGGTAGGGATGGCCGAACGGGGGTTGACGCGCGCTGAGTTAGAGGGTGTCACCGCGTATATTGCCAACCACCCCGAGATTCGGGATGTGCTGATCAGCGGCGGCGATCCGTTAACCTTGGCCAACTGCCAGCTGGAGCGGATCCTCGCACGGATCCGGGCCATTCCCCACGTGGAGATCATCCGGATTGGGACGCGGGCACCGGTGACTAATCCGTACCGCATCACGCCTGACCTGACGGCGATGCTGAGGAAGTACCACCCCCTGTGGATCAACGTGCAGTTCAACCATCCCAAGGAGATCACCGAGGAGTCGGCCCGGGCCTGTACGGCTTTGGTGGATGCCGGGATTCCCCTAGGCAACCAGACGGTGCTCTTACGGGGCATTAACGACAGCACTACTGTGCAAAAACAGCTGGTACATGAGCTGCTCAAGCTCCGCATTCGCCCGTACTACCTGTATCAGTGTGATCTAGCGGAGGGGATCGATCATTTCCGCACGCCGGTGGCGCGGGGGATTGAGATTATTGAGAACCTCAGGGGGCATACCTCTGGATTGGCAGTACCCACATTTGTAATCGACGCGCCCGGTGGCGGCGGTAAGATCCCAGTGAGCCCGCAGTATGTGGTGTCTCAAACCCCCGAAAAGGTTGTTCTGCGCACATACGAGGGCAAGATTGTGGAGTACCCAGAACCGCGTCTGTAGAGGAGAGGGTTTGATGGCAGACACTCAGGCACAGGTAGCTGTAGAGGTCATCGACTTGAAGAAATACTACGGCAGCGTGAAGGCCGTTGATGGAGTATCCTTCTACTGCCTGCGCGGCCAGGTCTTTACCCTGCTGGGGCCGAATGGCGCGGGCAAGACGACCATCGTGGAAATCTTGGAGGGGCTGCGGCAGGCCGACAGCGGCCAGATCATCTTCCTTGGAAAGCCGTGCCGCACCATCGGCCGGGAGGAAAAGGAACGGATCGGCGTGCTCCTGCAGCAGACGAACTGGCTGCCCAAGCTGAAGGTGCGGGAAATGCTGGAGATGTTCGCCTCGTTCTACCGCCGATCGCTGAAGGCCGACGAGCTTTTGGAAGTGTGCAGCCTCACGGATAAGGCTGGCGCCTTGGTGGAGACGCTCAGCGGTGGCCAGCGCCAGCGGTTGGCGATCGGTTTAGCGCTGGTCAACGATCCGGAAGTGATCTTCCTGGACGAGCCCACGACTGGGCTTGACCCCCAGGCCCGCCGGAACATCTGGGATCTAATCGAGACCCTCAAGGAGCAGGGCAAAACGATTTTCCTCACCACCCACTACATGGACGAAGCAGAGCAGCTGTCCGACTTTGTCTACATCATGGATCAGGGCAAGATCATTGCAAAAGGTACGCCCCAGTCCCTCGTGGATAACCTGGGGCAGGAGAATGTCATCGAATTCAGCCGAGGCGGATTCGGCCCAGAGCAGCTCCAAGAACTGGAGCAGATGGATGGCCTCAGGGTGGGGGCCGAAAAGGTGGCAGTGTATACCAAGGACCTCACTGGCGATTTGACCCGCATCGTGGAATGGGCAAAGCAGCAGGGGATGGCAATCGAGCACCTCGCCGTGCGCCGCCCGAACCTGGAGGATGTGTTCCTGACTCTCACAGGCAAGGGGTTGAGGGATTGATGCGGCAGGTGAGAGCTGTGTTCCGCGGCTTGCTCCTCAGCAGCCTGCGGGACAAATATACCCTGTTTTGGGACCTCGTTTTTCCCATCATTCTGCTGGTGATTCTAGTCTCGATTTTTGGGAACTTGGGAGAGACTCTCAGCGAGGTTGTATTCGACGTCGGCCTTGTGACCAGCGCGCCCTCCGGCAGGGAACTGGTTCCCATTGGCGCGATCGTGCAGGAGGCGTTCGCGGAGATGGCCGCGGCCGAGCCTACCTGGCTTAACTTGTACACGGAGAGCTCTCTCGCAGATGAACTGGAAGCTCTGGCACGCGGCGAGCGCCATGCCGTTGTGCATGTCCAGGGTACGGAAGCGGAGGTGCATATTCGCTCGGGGAGGATGATGTCGGAGATCGCTGGGGATACCCTCGCCCAGGTACTGCGTTCCTTCAACCTCGGCATTAACGAGCGCTTAGGTCTGCTTACAGCCCCTACAGTCAGAACGGTATACCGCGACGTAGATGCGGCCGCAGCCGTCCAGGGTTCGTTCAGCTTCGCTGCTTACATGGTCCCTGGTATCATTTTGATGGTGTTCTTGTCATCGGGACTTGGCCCCATGGTGCAGCGGCTGGGAATTGACCGTGAGCTGGGCCGCCTGCGCAGGCTGTTTGCCTCGCCCCTTTCCCCGGGGCAGTATTTCGGCGGTGTACTCTTGTATATCTTGGCCTTATCCCTAGTGCAGGTTGGCCTGATCTATGGGGCTGGGGCACTGTTTTTTGGGGTGAAACTGAAACTGCTTTCCTTGGAGGCCGTGTTTTTCATGGTGCTGTCCCTGACTACGCTCTTGTCCGTTGGTTTAGTGATCAGCGCGCTGGCCAAAACAGCCAACTCTGCCTCCGCCTTGTCCAACGCTCTCTTGTATCCCATGATGTTTCTCGGGGGGCTCTATTTTCCCGTGATGCAGGTGCCGTACCCCCTGAGGTTCTTGGTGCTGGTTAACCCGGTAACGTACTTGGTTAACGGCCTGCGCCACACCACTGGTGTGCTCGTATCGCCCACGCCTCACTGGGCTAATATCGTTGTGCCGGCTGTCTTTGCAGTGGTCTGCACCGCCATTGGCCTGGCCAAGTTTAACTGGGATGTATAAGGGGTGCCTATGCCATGAGAAGCTATCTGGCCATCACGAAAGCTTTACTCCTTGGTCTCCTGCGGGATCGCTCCGCGCTGTTTTTTTCGCTTGTGCTTCCCCTGATATTCCTCTTGATTCTTGGTCCCCTGTTCGCAGACTCCGGCGAACGCAGCATGGCCACGGCCGCTGTTTACACCACGGCAGCTCCTGCTGATCGAGCGCTTTTGGAAAATGCCATTAGGCAGGTAGCGGGATTAAAGGCGGTCTACTATGACAGTCTGGAGGAAGTCTCCTACCAAGTCGCCCTGCAGCAGGCAGACTTCGGTCTGGGGTGGGATGGTTCCACCTTAGAGGTGCTGAGGAATCCAGCCCGCTTTCAGGACAATGAGATTTTTAGGCAGCTGAGTGAGGGGATCCGGTCCCACCTCGACAGACAGCGTATGGATATCCGGGAGTTTCTCACAGTGCGCATCGTGGAGTCTGCACCTATGGGCCAGGCCGGCGGCGAGCAGGGCTATATGTTCCCTGGCGTGATTGCAGTGGGCGTCATGTCATCGGGTCTGTTCTTGATTTCTTCCTCGTTTTTGTATATGAAAGAGCGCTTTGTGCTGAAACGGCTGGCGGCCACACCCATGCGAAAGCTGTATTTTCTGGCCGGCCTAATTACAACGCGCATGGCTCTCAGTGCCCTCAGTGCTTGCCTCGTGCTGGTGGTAGGTGGACTGGTTTTGGGGGTGCGCCTGCCCATTAACTGGCCGCTGTTTGCCCTCTACCTGGTGGCAGCCACTTTGATTATGAGCGGAGCCGGGGCAGTGCTTGCCTTAGTGGCCAAAAGCGCCCGCAGTGCGTCGGAAATTGCAGGCCTGGGCATGACGATCATGATGTTTGTTTCCGGGGTGTATTTTCCCTTGGAGTTTCTACCTCCGTACTTCAAGGCGGCCAGCCTCGTTTTGCCCGCTACATATGTGGCGCGCGGCTTTCGTTTTGTGATGGGTGTGGAACCAATGCCGGGGATGCGTTTCATCCAGGAAACGCTGCTTCTGTGTGGGCTGGCCCTTGCCGCGATCTGGATCGTGGCGGTGAAGGGCAGTTGGGAGGCTGAGTAGCCCTGGGGCAATTTGCGTGCCCGCGCGTTGACTTTTGAATTGAGCATGGTATACTAATCGATAAAGGAAGTTTAGTCTCGCTTATGGATGTTCTATGCAAGACTTTTTACTGATTTGTAGAAGGTCTTGTTTTTTGTGGACAAGAATAAGTAGCCTGAATTCCGCAAATGATAACCATGTCCCCTCCTGCAGGCGTCTGGTTTATGTAAACTTATGTGGTTTTGGGTTAATTTTCGCCTATGAGGCAAATTGTTCCAAATAGTAAATACTCAAGATCCCCTATCATTGACAATGGGTAAATTTCGGAATATAATCAACTTCGGAGGCAGCTTTCCTCGACATCTCTGAAAGGTGGACAAATAATGCTGATTAATAAGATGCAGACACTTTTGCAGCTTCTCCAGCGAGAGGGAGCGACAGTAGACTTCACCGAGCTGTGCCGCGCTATTCGCGCCGGAGTTAATGATGCCAACATATATCTCGTTTCGCGCAGAGGCAAGGTCCTCGGTTATGCTCTAGAAGACGGGTTCGAGAACACTCCCTTTGACAAACTTTGGTTGGAAGACGGCGAGGTGCCCAACGATCTGCAGGCTACGATCAACCGTGTAGCGGCCCAAAGCGTGCTCACTTGGTCGAACAATGAGCGCATCATGGTTACACCAGTGGTTGGAGCAGATGAGCGGGTAGGCTCCCTGATGTTCGTGAAAGAAGTAGGGGAATTTGGTGAGGATGACCAGATTCTGGGAGAATTCGCTGCCACCGCTGCTGGCATGATTATCTCCCGAGCCATTGATGAACGCCAAGAAGATGAAGTGCAGGAAGTTCGGGCGGCTCGTTCCGCGATCAACAGCCTCTCGTACTCAGAAGTCATGGCTATGCAGAGGATCTTTGAGGAGCTGGACGGCGATGAAGGCCTCTTGGTTGCCAGCCGCATTGCCGACGAGGCAGGCATCACCCGTTCCGTGATCGTCAACGCTCTGCGGAAACTCGCTTCCGCCAATGTAATCGAATCCCGTTCACTGGGGATGAAAGGCACCTATCTGCGCATCCTCAACAAGGAAATCAGGAAAGAATTCGATCGGCAGTGGTATCCCCACACCAAGTCCTGAAGCGAAAGGCCCTCAACGAGGGCCTTTGCTATTTCCGAAGTCAGCGGCAGGGAACGTTACCGTAACAGTAGTCCCGGCTTCAGACGAATCAATCGCTGCCCGGGCACCGTACTTCTCTAGAATCCGCAGGCAGACCGGCAGCCCAAGCCCTGTCCCGTTCCCTTTGGTAGTGAAAAAGGGCGTGCTTACTTTAGCCATGATCTCGGGCGGGATACCACTGCCTGTGTCTTTCACCTGGAGCACGGCATAGGGATACTGATCGTAAGTGGTGATGGTCAAGATGCCGTTGGCTGACATTGCTTCAAACGCGTTCTGGGCTAGGTTGAGGATGACTTGCCGGGCTTCTGAGGGCCTGCAGGGGATATCTGGGACGGGCGAGAGCTGGAGGCACACCATCTGCTCCCGTTTCGCGGCTGAGGCTTCCAGGAGTGGGCGCATGGCGTCAATTACCGCATTCAAATTGCAGCCCGCGCTGCTTGGGGGTGCACACGTCCGGGCTAGGTTGAGAAACTGGCTGGCCAGTTGTTCGACGCGGTCGACTTCGTCGATGACTCTGCCGAACAGATCGCTGTAGGCGTGGAACTCCGGCTTCGTGTGCAGCAGTTCCATCAGCGCTCTGATGGCCGTGATAGGATTGCGGATCTCATGAATCACTTCGGCTGTGGCTGTTCTCAGCATGTTGTAGCGGTTGGCGGTGGCTAAAGCCTCATGGCCGGGCTCGCCTCCCCGGAAGAACGTGAAAGAGTGGGTGCTGGACAGCTCGATTATATCGGTGAGGCTTAAGTCCTTTAGCGGGTACGGGCACAGAGCAATCACCGGTTTGTTTTTTACAGCCCGTTCGAGAAGCGTCTCGCGAGCCTGGTGTGCCGCGCGGTCAGACAGAAATGTGTCTGCCCCGCAGTGTACGACGCGCAGTCCGGCATAGCCCTGCTTGAGCGCCCGGGCCAGCTTGCGGTGCCACTGCTCCAAGAGGAATTGGGGCTGCGCACTTCCGGGGCGATACCACTCCGTGTAGGGGAAGATCTCTACGTTCTGTTCGGCCGCGGCAAGGATGGCAGAGGGAGTTAGTCGGTCAGTGATCCAGAGGCAGTGTTCATGCGCTGCAGCTCCTGCTTTGAAAAAGGCCATGGCCATGTGGGTGTGGTCCTGTTCACCCTCGTAAAACCCACACATATGGGTTCCCCAGGGGACGCGATCAAGGAACTCGATGCCCGTGTCTCGCAGTTCGCTGAAGGCTTGAGGTTGCATACCGAATCTCTCCGATAATGGATTGTCGCCGTGTCAGAATTTCTACAAGCACAGTGAGAATCCTTTACATATATAGAGGAAAATTAGGAATTATTGCGAATCGTCGTGGATTAGGGTGCGCCCCTTGGTGATAGCGCCGCGGCGGAACCGGGCGTTGATCTTATCCATAACGGCACTGACGCGGTGCGCTGTTTCCGTGTCCTGAAAAAGGGAGAGCTGAGCGGCCTCACTCAGGGAACTCACTGTCACACCCAAGAGGCGGACAGGCTGCAGTTTGACGCCCTGCAGGAGGCTGAACGCTGTTTGGAAGATAGTGTCATCATCGCAGAACGATGTTTCGTGGGTGTGGCTCCTGGTGATCGTTTTGAAATTGTAGTAGCGGACCTTCAGCGTCACCGTCCGGGCGTAGAGATTGTGGCGGCGGAGGCGCCAGCCAACATCTTCCACCAGCCGCCCCAGCTGGCTTTTGAGGATCCCAAGGCTGGCCACGTCGTCATCAAACGTGATCTCATGGCCGATTGATTTCGCTTCATGAATGGGCTCAACCCTGCGCTCATCAATGCCCCTGGCAAGGTTGTACAGGTGGGGGCCGAATGAGCTGCCAAACTTGGCCTCTAATTCCTGTAGGGAATAGGGTAGAAGGTCTCGAACGTAATAGATACCGAGTTTGTTCAGTTCCTGCTCAGACTTCTTGCCCACGCCCCACAGTCTTCCCACGGGCAGATCCCGCAGGAAGCTGTTCACTTCGTGGGGATAGATGATGCACAGGCCATCGGGCTTGTTCTTGTCTGAGGCGAGTTTGGCCAGGAACTTGTTGGGTGCCACGCCCACCGAAGCGGTGAGGCCAGTTTCCTCCTTGATGCGGCGCTTGAGGCTGAGTGCCATCGCTTCTAGGCTGGGATAGAAGTGCTCGCAGCCGGTCATATCCAGAAATGCTTCATCGATGGAGAGAGGTTCCACAACTGGGGAAAACTCTGGAAAGATGGCGTGGATCTGGTTAGATACTTCCCGATAGCGGGCCATGCGGCCGGGAATGAATATCCCGTGGGGGCAGAGGGCAGCTGCTTTCGCAATGGGCATGGCACTGTGAATACCGTACCTGCGCGCTTCATAGGAGCACGTAGATACCACGCCACGGCGGCTGTCCTTGTAGCCGCCGACGATCAGTGGCTTACCAGCGTATTCCGGGTTATCCAGGATCTCTACGGCCGCATAGAAGGCGTCCATATCAACGTGCATGATGGTTGCCATAGCCTATCCCTCCGCGGTAAGATTTCTGGAGGGGAATGTGCTATTCCTTCAGGCGTGAAGCGAGGTGGTGTGATGCAGCGAGCATATCTCGTCTCTCTGCAGCTTGCGGGGGAGAGTGATTGGGATGTAGAGGACAGCCTCCGGGAACTCAAGGATCTGGCGGAAGATGCTGGGCTGGAGGTGGTGGACTGGTTTGTGCAGAAGCGTTCCGAACCAGAGCCGGCGACCTTTATCGGTTCAGGCAAGGCCCAGGAGCTGGCCGCGATTGTCCAGGAGGATGAACTTGTTATTTTTGACAATGAACTCACCCCAGCTCAGCAGGGGAATCTCGTGGACATCATTGGTGCTGCCGTGATCGACCGCACGCAGCTCATTTTAGACATCTTTGCCCAGCGGGCCTGGACAAGGGAAGGCAAAATCCAAGTCGAGCTGGCACAGCTCAATTACATGCTGCCCCGCCTGGTCGGGTCTGGGACTGCCCTCTCCCGCTTAGGCGGTGGCATTGGCACCAGGGGCCCCGGTGAAACCAAGCTGGAAACGGACCGCAGGCGGGTGCGCAAGCGGATTGCGGATCTCAAGGCAGAGCTAGAAGCAGTGCGCAGTGTGCGGGCCACCCAACGAGCCCGCAGGAGCAAGATGGCCGTTCCCCACGTGGCACTGGTGGGGTACACCAACGCCGGGAAGTCTACTCTCCTCAGGGCTCTAAGCGGGGCAGATACCTTTGTGGCGGATCAGCTCTTCGCGACGCTGGACCCCACTATTCGCCGGTGGGACCTGCCCGATGGGCGCTGGGTGTTCCTCGGTGACACAGTGGGCTTCATCCGCCGGCTTCCCCATACCCTGGTTGCAGCGTTCCGAGCGACGCTCGAGGAGATTCTGTACGCCGATCTTTTGCTGCATGTGATTGACAGCAGCCATCCTCAAGCTCGGGAACAGCAGCTGGCCGTGGAGCAAGTGCTTTCTGAGATTGGTGCCGCGCAGCCAGTGATTAACGTGTATAATAAGATCGACCTTTGTCCCGAGACGCGGGAGTTCAGCGGAGCTGGGGTAGCTGTTTCTGGACTAACGGGCGAGAATCTGGACCGTTTGGCTGAAGAGGTGATGGCCTTCTTCAACAAGTATTTCATGGTGCAGACCTTCCGGTTTAGCTTTGCTGACTTGGGCAGTGCGAGCAAGCTGCGCAGTCTGGGGAGGGTGCTCGACGAGCGCTATACTGCGGCTGGGGTGGAGATCACTGCAGAAGTTGATCCGGTCACGGCGGGCCTGATGCGGGATTACCGCATCTGACCGTGGTTTGCCTTGGCAGGATTACGGTTCAGATTGGAGAATTGCACCATGTCAAGACGAAATGTGCTTTTGGGGTGAAGAGATGCAGTATCGGGAGGCTTCATGGCTGGAACTGATTGTAGGGTGCATGTTTTCGGGGAAATCGGAGGAGCTGATCCGCCGGGTCAAGCGGGCAACTATCGCCAAACAGAATGTGGTGGTTGTGAAGCCGGCGATCGATAACCGCTACAGCCAGAAGAAAGTTGTAGCCCACAATGGGAGTGAGGTGCACTGCATTCCAGTGGCTTCGGCGCGCGAGATTCTCCAGCACGTGGATGAGAGCTGCGATGTGGTTGCCATTGATGAGGTGCAGTTCTTCTCTGACGAAATCATTGATGTCTGCCGAACTTTGGTTGGGCGCGGCAAACGAGTGATTGCTGCGGGCTTGGATCAGGACTTTAGGGGCGAGCCGTTTGGCCCTGTGCCGCAGCTGCTTGCTTTTGCAGATGAGGTCACAAAGCTGAACGCGATCTGCGTCGTCTGTGGACGGCCGGCTAGCCGCACGCAGCGCATTATTAACGGCAAACCAGCAAGTTACCACGATCCCATTATCCTCATTGGTGCCACAGAAAACTATGAAGCACGCTGCAACCGCTGCCATGTAGTGCTGGGCCGGGGAGGAGATGGGGAATAATATGCCGCACAGGAAGTCTCAGGTAGCCGTCGGATTCATTCTTATCGCCCGAGCCATCGTTGTGGGCGTTGCCTACTACTTAGTGCGGAATATTCCTGACCTCCCATCTTCATTTGTAGCAGTATTTGCCGGATTTCTTGCGTTCGATGTGATTGTAGCCATGCCGAAGTTTTCGCTGCGCCCGAAGCACTGGGTCCAGATGGTGGTGGTGCTGCTGCCTAGGCTGAGTGCCACGGCCCTGGCACTGAGCGCGGGGCTTTCTCTAGGCGGCGTGTTTGGCGGACTGACAAAAGTGGGCCTGCCTGTGGTGGTAGGCGCGGTTTTGACCCTCGGCTTGGCGTACAGCGCCGCTGAGCGGATCAAGGGCAACATCTCCAGCTATGTGGGTATGATTTCTGCTATTGCGATTTACGACCGGGTGGTCCGTTTGGAGCAGCTCAGCGAAGTTTGGTGGTACGATCTCGGCGGACCTATCCTGCAGTTGGTGTACAGCACTTACGTGGGGCTTGTTATGGGCTGGCTCGTGGGAGTTGGGGTTGGAGTTGTTACCCGCTTGTTTCTACCCCGGGGCTACCGCAGTGTACGCAGCAGTGCCTATGAGCGCCCCTTGTGGCTGCAGCCCTTTCGGGACGTGACCCGATTTGGCGATGATATGGTCGTCATGCAGGTGGAAGTGGTCGACGGCGCTCCTATTGCATACCGTACCTTAGCAGAGCTTCAGCTTGCTAACTTGTACGGAATCAGGGTGCTGTCGATTTACCGTTCACCTGAAGAGGTGATTTCACCTCGGGGCGATGATGTTATACTCCCCACTGACCAGCTGACGGTAGTGCTCCCTGCGGAGCAGACGAATACCCTGATTTCCTTGACAAAAGGGAGAGAAACAGATGAGCAAATTTAGATACGGCGGACAGGCGGTTATTGAAGGCGTCATGATGCGCGGAAAGCACTTTTCCTCCATTGCTGTGCGCAAGATGAACCACGAGATTACGGTGCGGACCGACGCCCTGAAGCCGTGGTCAGATAGATTTCCGATGTTGAAAAAGCCGGTTTTGCGGGGAGCGGTAGCGCTGATCGAAACGCTGATCATGGGCATTAAGAGCCTCAGCTACTCGGCGAGTGAGTATGGTGAATCAGAGGAGGAACAGCTTACTACTAAGGAACTGGTGCTCACCATGGGGCTGGCAGTGTTATTAACGGTGGGTCTCTTCATCGTTCTGCCCGCCTTCGTGATTAAGCTCATACAGCCGCTCATCAAGGTGAATTTACTGCTGAATTTGGTGGAAGGCCTCATCAAGGTGAGTTTCTTTGTGGCTTATATCATCGGTATTTCGTGGATGAAGGACATTCAGCGGGTGTTTCAATACCACGGAGCCGAGCACAAGGCTATCAACTGCTACGAGGCGGGCTGCGAGCTTAGCGTTGCAGAGGTGCGCCGCCACAGCCGCATTCACGCCCGCTGCGGAACGAATTTCCTGCTGATTGTCTTGTTTACAAGCGTGATTGTGTTTTCCTTTTTCGGGCGCCCACCGTTTGTGCAGCGCATTCTGATTCATCTGGCCATTATGCCGCTGGTGGCAGGGCTGTCTTACGAAATCATCCGGCAGGCGGGACGGGAGGACTGCCATCCCTTCTTCAAGTGGCTTGCCAAGCCCGGCATGGCACTGCAGCACTTTACCACGAAAGAGCCTGATGACAGCCAGATCGAAGTAGCCATTCGGGCGCTGGAGACTGTGGTTCAACGCGATGCCTCCCACAGTGAGGAGCGCAAAGTGAAACAGTTCCCCGGCTCCAGCAACACCGTGTAGGAGGCGATCAATACGTGCTTGAGAAGCTAGAGTCATTGGAAGCAAAATACGAGGAACTCAACAAGAAGCTCGGCGACCCAGAGGTGATCGGCGATCCTAATGCCTATAAGCGCTTGGCCAAGGCCCATGCCGAACTTGAGGAGATTGTGAACGAATTTCGAAGCTATAAAAGTGTACTGCAGGACCTCGAAGACGCCCGGGCCATGCTGAGGGAAGACAATGACCCGGAATTCACTGCGATGCTGCGGGATGAGGTAGATTCGTTGGAGAGCAGGCAGGAGGAACTTGAGCGCAGGCTCCAGATTCTGCTCCTGCCCAAGGATCCCAACGACGAAAAGAACGTCATCATGGAGATCCGGGGTGGCACTGGCGGGGAAGAAGCTGCCCTGTTTGCCGGCACCCTGTTTCGCATGTACTCCCGCTATGCAGAAGAGCAGCGCTGGAACGTGGAGATTATGAGCAGCAACCCCACTGAGCTGGGCGGTTTCAAAGAAGTGATCTTCATGATTGAGGGCAAGGGCGCGTACAGTCGGTTGAAGTTCGAAAGCGGCGTGCACCGAGTGCAGCGCATTCCTACCACTGAGTCAGGCGGCCGGATTCACACTTCCACCGCCACTGTCGCGGTTTTGCCGGAAGCAGAGGAAGTTGAGGTGAACATCGATCCAAACGATCTCCGCATCGATGTGTACCGTTCTTCAGGGCCCGGCGGCCAGAGCGTCAATACTACTGATTCCGCTGTGCGCATCACTCACCTTCCCACAGGTTTGGTCGTGTCGTGCCAGGATGAGAAATCGCAGCACAAAAACAGAGACAAGGCCATGAAGATTCTCCGGGCTCGCTTGTACGATTTGGCCAAAGAAGAGGCAGAGCGGGAACAAGCGGCTGCCCGCCGGTCGCAGGTGGGTACCGGTGAGCGCAGTGAAAGGGTCCGCACCTATAACTATCCCCAAGGCCGGGTTACCGACCACCGCATTGGGCTTACTCTGTATAAGCTTGATGCCATCCTAGACGGCGACCTCGATGAGATCATTGATGCTCTCATCACCGCACGCCAAATCGAACAACTGAAAATGGTGGAGTAGTTGCCGCGTGAAAAAACCGTATACTGTTCGTGAGTTGTTAGCCATCAGCACACAGTACCTGAAGGATAAGGGGTGTGCTGCGGCGCGCTTAGATGCAGAATTGCTCTTGGGACATGTCCTGCAGCTGAGCCGCATCGAGCTTTATCTCAATCTAGATCGGCCCCTGACCACACAAGAAGTGGATGCTTACCGGGAGTGCATCGCAAGGCGGGGCCGCCGCATGCCGGTGGCCTACATTACAGGGGTCAAGGAGTTTTATTCTCTGGACTTCGCGGTGACGCCCGCTGTCCTCATTCCCCGCCCGGAAACGGAGCTTTTGGTGGAGAAGGTGGTAAAGCTGGCCAAGGCAAGGCTTGCCAGTGGGCAGCAGCAGGTGCACATCCTTGATGTGGGGACCGGCAGCGGGGCCGTGGCTGTGGCCGCGGCTAGGCAGGACCCGGAGTTTCTCGTCACCGCTGTAGATATTTCCTCCGAAGCTCTGGAAGTTGCCCGCAGCAATGCAGTCCGGCATGAAGTCGATCACCAAATGTGGTTTGTGGTAAGCGACCTTTTTTCCGACGTCTCGGGCACTTTTGATATCATCTGTTCCAATCCCCCTTACCTGACAAAAGCAGAAATGGCCCAGCTCCAGCCGGAAGTGAGTTTCGAACCGGCGGCCGCCCTCGATGGTGGACAAGATGGGTTGGTCTTCTACCACCGCATCTTTCAAGAATCACAGCCGCACTTAGCTCCATCCGCCTATGTTGCGGTGGAGATCGGGGCTGACCAAGCCCGAGCTGTCGCAGCGATCGCAGAGGGATGCGGCTTTAGTGTGGAAGAATGCATCCAGGACTATGGGGGCCATGACCGGGTGGTGGTTGCTAAATGGGCATGAAAACGATCGTGCTTCAGCCTGAGGAACTAGATCAGGCCGCCGCCTTTCTGCAGGCCGGCGCATGCGTGGCCTTTCCCACAGAAACAGTTTACGGCTTGGGGGCCAATGCCCTCGATGCCCAGGCAGTGGCCTCGATCTTTGCCGCTAAGGGGCGGCCGCAGGATAATCCTCTCATTGTGCACTGCTGCAGTGAAGCGCAGGTTTTGGATCTGGTGGGTGAGGTACATCCCACAGCGCGAGAGTTGATGCAGAAGTTCTGGCCTGGGCCGTTGACTTTGGTGCTGCCGCGTACAGCGAAAATACCGCCTGTGGTGAGTGCGGGCCTGGATACAGTGGCAGTGCGGATCCCCAGCCATCCTGTGGCCCTGCGGCTGATTGAGCTCTCCGGCCTGCCTTTGGCGGCGCCCAGTGCCAATCTGTCGGGCCGGCCCAGCCCCACAACCGCAGCCCACGTGCTCGCGGATCTGGACGGCCGCATTCGTGCTATCGTGGACGGGGGCGAGACCGGCTGGGGCGTGGAATCTACGGTGGTGGACTGCACTGCGCTCCCCTTCCGGCTTTTGCGCCCTGGCGGGGTTACCCTGGAGGAGCTGCAGACGGTAACGCCCGTGGAAGTGGATCCTGGTGTCTACGGTCAGCTGCAGCCGGGAAGTCCGCCTCGATCCCCCGGGATGAAGTACCGTCACTATTCTCCCAACGCCAAAGTTGTGCTTGTACTTGGAGATCGGCCAGAAGAGCGGATTCTCGCTGAAGGCCAGAAGCATGCGGCACAGGGGCGGCGGGTTGGGGTTATGGCACCCACGGAGCACTGCCCTCGCTACAGCGAGTTCGCCACCCTGCCCATGGGATCGGTGAGTAATCTCCAGGAGATTTCGGCAAACCTCTACCGCCTGCTCCGGGAAGCGGACGCGCTGGAGCTGGATGTGCTCTTTGTGGAAAGCCTTCCCGAGACAGGCTTAGGTATGGCCATCATGAACAGGCTGCGCCGGGCAGCAGGAGACAACATTATCTGGGCTGAGAACTAGCAGCAGGAGGGTTCGGTGTGAAATCGGTATTGTTCGTGTGTACAGGGAATACTTGCCGCAGTCCCATGGCCGCGGCGCTGCTGAAGCACTATGCTGAGCAGGCAGGCATTGCGGTAAGAACTGCCTCTGCCGGTCTCGGGGCCTTTACGGGTGACCCAGCAAGTGAGGGGGCCGTGGCCGCCATGTCCGAGCTGGGGGTGGATCTCGCCAGCCACCGCTCCCGCAAGTTCCATCCAGCACTAGCTGAAGAATTCGATTTGATCCTCGTCATGACCAAGAGCCACAAAGATCAGCTGCTCCAATTGGCGCCGGAGCTGGCAGCGAAAGTCTACCTGCTGCAGGAGTATGAGGACTCTCTCAAATCTCAGGAGGAACTGGCGGAAACGAGGGAGAAGGTATATGGAATCACCGATCCGTTTGGGGGATCCGTAGAGGTATACCGCCAGGTGCGGGATGAGATCAGCCAAGCCGTGCAGGCAATCGTAGATGCTTGGCAGCAGGAGGAGGGGAAGCAGTGAGAATCGCGATCGGCAGTGACCATGGTGGTTTCCAAGCCAAAGCGGAGATCATCAGGTTTCTCCAGCAGGAACAACATGCAGTAGACGACTTCGGCACCCATTCAGCAGAAAGCTGTGATTACCCAGACATCGCTCACAAAGTGGCCGAAGCTGTTGCCGCAGGGACGTACGATTGCGGAATCCTGATCTGCGGGACAGGGATCGGCGTTTCCATTGCCGCCAATAAAGTTCCGGGCATCAGGGCGGCTTTGTGCAATGATACCTATTCAGCCCGCATGGCCCGCGCCCACAACAACAGCAACGTGCTCTGCATGGGAGCACGGGTATTGGGAGTAGGCCTGATGGAGGACATCGTGCGCGCTTACCTCGCCGGGGAGTTCGAAGGTGGCAGGCACCAGCGCAGGGTGGATAAAATCGAATACAAGTAGGGTACAGCCAGCAGAAATGAAAGAGGAGATGATGATTTGAGCACTGTACATATTATTGACCATCCGTTAGTGCAGCATAAGTTGACTATTCTGCGGGACAAGAATACCGGGCCAAAGGACTTCCGGGAACTTGTGGAAGAGGTCTCCCTCTTGATGGCCTATGAAGTCACCCGGGATATGCCTCTGGAAGAAGTAGAGGTCGAAACCCCCATCTGCAAGACAGTGGGCAAAGCGATCTCTGGCAAGAAGATCGGCGTAATCCCTATCCTCAGGGCCGGACTGGGCATGGTCAACGGTATTCTGCGGCTCATTCCCACAGCCAAAGTAGGCCACATCGGGCTGTACCGTGATCCAGAGACCCTGAAGCCGGTGGAGTATTACTGCAAGCTTCCTGCCGATGTGGAAGAGCGCGACTTGATCGTGATTGATCCCATGCTGGCTACAGGTGGGTCTGCCTGCGCGGCCATCAAGTATCTCAAGGAGCGGGGAGCGCACAACATCAAGCTCATGTGCCTGTTGGCTGCCCCAGAAGGAATTCAGCTGATTGAAAGAGAACATCCAGATGTGGATATTTTCACAGCTGCAGTGGACGATCGCCTGAACGAGATCGGCTACATTGTTCCTGGTTTGGGAGATGCTGGCGACCGCCTGTTTGGTACTAAGTAGAGAGTGTGGGGGGATAGCGTGCAGGAACGCCCGACGTGGGACGAATACTTTATGCAGATTGCTGAATTGGTCAGCAGTCGTTCCACCTGCCTCCGCCGACAGGTTGGTGCCATTTTAGTCAAAGACCGCAGGATTATTGCCACTGGGTACAACGGCGCCCCCACAAGAGTATCCCACTGTGCTGAAGTTGGCTGCCTGAGACAGCAGCTGGCCATCCCTTCGGGGGAAAGGCACGAGATCTGCCGAGGCATCCATGCGGAGCAGAACGGGATCATCCAAGCTGCCCTGCACGGCGTAAGCACTCAAGGGGCAGTTTTATACTGCACCCCACAGCCCTGCGTCCAGTGTGCCAAGATGCTCATTAATGCCGGTGTGGAGCGGATTGTGTTTCGCGGCGGCTATCCTGACCCTTTGGCCCGTGAACTCCTTTGCGAAGCGGGGATAGTGGTGGAACAGTGGAAAGAGAATCAGGAGGGATGATATGATTCCACTCCAATTAGCAGTTCCCGGTCTGGCGGCATTTGCCGTCACCTTTGCCCTCACCCCGCTTGTCAAGCGCCTGGCACCGAAGCTGGGGTTGGTCGATCTACCTAATCCGCGCCGCATCAACAAGGTACCCATGCCTACAGGTGGGGGACTGGCGGTTTTGGCCGGTGTGGTGGTGGCTGCATGGCTGGCGGACATACCGCATATTCTCCCCACGCTCTTGGCCGCTTCCATCATCACAGCTGTCGGGCTCGTGGACGACCGGATAGGGCTCAACGCTGGTCAGAAGTTTATCGGCCAGCTCGCGGCCGTGTTGGTATATGTAATTTGGGGCGGGCGAATTGAGTTTGTCAGCAACCCCTTTGGCGGGATGTTTTACCTCGGATACTTATCTATGCCCGTGACCGTGTTTTGGATTTTGGCCTTGATTAACCTCATGAATTTTATCGACGGGCTTGATGGGTTGGCGGTAGGCATCAGCCTGATCGCCGCCCTCACTTTGTTGAGTCTGGCGTGGGATCTGGGGCGCATGGAAGCGGCAGTGCTATCCGCGATTTTGGTTGGTGTCAGTGCTGGTTTTCTGCCTTTCAACTTCAACCCTGCGAAGCTGTATTTGGGTGATGCGGGAGCGATGCTGCTGGGTCTGCTCTTAGCGGTGGTATCCACGGAAGGTGCGCTCAAAGGAGCGGCCACCATCGGCCTGTCCGTACCGATCTTGATCTTTGCACTGCCCATTGTGGACACGTTTTGCGCAGTGGTCCGCCGCATTCAGCAGGGAGTTCCGTTTTACCAGGCAGATCAGAGCCACTTCCACCACCGCATGCTCCAGCTCGGCCTAACCCAGCGCCAAGTCGTATTTGTGGCCTATTTCCTCAGCAGCCTTTCTGCCTGTGCAGCCCTGTTTGCAGCGCGGTATGCTTGGGCAGCTTACATCCTGGTGCCTGTGATTGCTGCAGCTTTCTTGTACGGGTCGGCGCGGGTCGGTATGATCCAGGTACCATCAAAGATTGAGCGGAGACTGTAAAATGGTCAAATTTGCAGTTGTGTTTGGCACCCGGCCAGAGGCCATAAAGATGGCGCCGGTGGTGCTGGCCATGCGGGAGAACCCCAAGTGGGAGGTACGGGTGATCTGTACTGGACAGCACCGCGAAATGCTGGACCAGGCACTAGAGGTCTTTCAGATCGTACCGGACTATAACCTGGGGATCATGACCCACGGCCAGACTTTGGAAGAGATCACCACGAGGGTGCTGCAGGGTGTGGGAGAGATCCTGCGCAGTTGGCGCCCAGACCTAGTGCTGGTGCATGGGGATACAACTACTGCTTTTGCAGCGGCACTTGCCGCGTTTTATGAGAGAATACCCATTGCCCATGTGGAGGCGGGGTTGCGCACTGAGGAATTGGGCAATCCTTTTCCCGAAGAGGCGAACCGCCGCTTGACAGATGTCCTGGCAGACATTCACTTTGCCCCCACGGAGCAGGCGGCAGAGAATGTCCGCCGAGAGGTGCGGGGCAGTAAAGAGGTTTACATAACAGGCAATACTGTGATTGATGCACTCCTCGAGGTAGTGCAGGATGATTATGCATTTCGCGTTCCGATCCTGGCTGGGCTTGATTTTTCCCGGCCTGTCATTGTGGTCACGGTGCACCGCAGAGAGAATTGGGGAACCCCCCTTGTGGGAATCTGTGAAGCTCTGCGGCGGATTGCCGCGAGCCATTACTGCCAGATCGTTGTGGCGATGCACCGCAATCCGCGCCTTCAGGCAGTGCTGCGGGCGGAACTCAGCGGCATCGAACACATCCACCTGATTGAGGCGCCTGATTACCGGGAGTTTGCCAACCTGATGCGCAGGAGCAAGCTGCTGCTTACAGATTCCGGAGGCCTGCAGGAGGAAGCGCCTGCTCTCCATGTGCCCGTGTTGGTGCTGCGGGAACATACGGAAAGGCCCGAAGGGGTAGCTGCTGGTACCTGCAGGGTTGTAGGCACAGACCCAGAAAGAATCTACGCCAGTGTTGCTGAGCTGCTGACCAATACTGACGTTTACATGGCAATGGCCCAGGCCCCCAATCCCTATGGGGACGGCCGGGCAGCTCGAAGAATCTGTGGTATTCTAGAGCAGAAATATACGGTGTAACGGAGGAAAAAGCATGAGCATGAGACCTGATGAGATTGTGGCAATCCTTCGCCGCCAGATCCAGGAACTAGATGCGGAGTTGCAGGTTGAGTCGGAAGGCACGGTCCTGACAGTTGGTGACGGCATCGCCCGCGTCTACGGGTTAGAGCAGGCAATGGCCGGCGAACTGTTGGAGTTTCCCGGAGAGACCTATGGGATGGTGCTCAATCTCGAGGAAGATAACATCGGCGCCGTTATTTTAGGTCCATATGAACACATCAAAGAAGGCGATGCAGTAAGGCGGACCGGCCGCATTGTGCAGGTGCCTGTGGGAGAAGAACTAGTTGGCCGGGTGGTGAATCCCCTTGGCCAGCCTATCGACGGGAAAGGTCCGATTAAGGCTAATGCCTACCGCCCCATCGAATCTAGGGCGCCAGGAGTAGTGGACCGGCGCGGCGTGCATCAGCCTCTGCAGACAGGTCTCAAAGCGATTGACTCCATGATCCCGATTGGTCGCGGCCAGCGCGAGTTGATTATCGGTG
>LSQX01316367.1_pt1 | contig 20652 bp, 28 predicted proteins | sample 654561 | NCBI WGS metagenome assembly LSQX01 (sample SAMN04489861, study PRJNA283612) | anaerobic digester metagenome | isolation source: 4 biogas reactors fed with cattle manure at either 37C or 55C with and... | place: Denmark: Kongens Lyngby | collected 2014 | reverse complement strand
CCATAGCCACAATCGGTATTCCGTTTAAGGATAGCACCATGTCTATGGAATTTTCATTTCTAGAAGAGTATTTAAACTGTCTTGTGCATGTTAAGATATTTGCATTATACTTTTCAATTACCTCTGGATTTAAACTTGATTCTGGCTTAAAATAGGCAAGCTTAAGCCTTATGCCTCTATCATTAATCCCATTTCTTAAAACATGAAGCAGTCCATGCATCTCTACGCTTTCATTAAATCTTTTATAAAGCCTACTCTCTGCCTCATCCTTATATGTCCTCTCGTACCTTTTCCATTCCCTTGGTTGGCTTATCTTTATAAACTCAATGAGTTTAGGCATATCTATAGCCTTGGCCCTATCATAGGTAGACATATCACCTTTGGTATAACCGCCTTCTGTTAGTAGAAAGTGTTCAATATCTTCCTCGAATCTTCTTTCTCTATAATCCACTGTCATACCCCCTTATTTGATTAAGGATTAAGGGATGAGGGATTAAGGTGTTAGGGCTCTAGGAAATGGGTATTCCTATCCCCTTAAGCCTTATCTCTTTACCCTACATACCTCTTCCCCGTCACACATTCATATATTAGTGACTTTTTATATGTTTCAAGTTCGTTTATAAGAGTCTTTTTTTGGTCAATGATTCTGTCTATCTGTGAGCATTTGGTGTCGAGATACTCTGCTATTTGTTGTTGCTCTTCATATGCAGGCAAAGGAATATGCTGATCGCTAATAAAAGTCCAGTTTGCCCTTGGCATTTTAGTTCCATAAGTTGATGAATTTATCAGATCAATAAACTTACTCGAGAGCATTAAATATTTCAAATATATATTTTGCGAAAAGCCTTCTATCGATCTTATTATTAGCAACTCCGTGCTACACTGCCCATCAAAATCTGCAACTACACATTTTGCTAGATATGGCCTTAATTTCCCAAACAGCACATCCCCTTTATAAAAAAGATTAGAACTGCTTTCAATAGACTGCTTTTCTTCTTTATCCGTTAGTTTCATCCTCCCTGTTTGGGATTCTATATTTTCCAAGCCGACATAATCCAACAAATTGCTGCCGTTATTTCTCTCATTTCTTAACCGTGTAACATTTTTTAGTTTAACGACCCCCCAATGCTTTGGCACTTCCCCTATCCACTCAATCCCACTATCCTTCATCTCTACATCAGGGTTTAAGCCTTTTGTTACTGTTTCTGTTATCAGCGATTGCTTATATTTCTTATAGTCCTCTATTGACTGCTTGGTTTTCTCTATTATATCGTCAATTAGGGACACCTTGGAGTCTAGGTAGTTGGCTATGGCTTGTTGTTCTTCATTGTCTATTAGCAAATAGGGGAGATTTAATAAATCTTTTGGTCCAATACTACTTCTAACACCATCTCCGCCTAGCTGATTGAAAATCTCTCTATGCCACATTGATAAGAAGAAGTAATACCCAAATTTTGATGTCATACTGTTATCAAGAACAATATATGCAGGGGAAACTAAACCTGTATATGGAGATAGACCCACTCTACTTGTTCTTACGTTTTCTAAATCGATCAGCTTAAAGACTAATTGATTTTCTCTTAATATTTGATAACCCTCAAATCTTTCAGGCTGCAGTCCTTCGGCATCTTCTTTCGGACGCTTTAAAACGCCTTTTAAAGTTAAAGCTAACCTTTCAAATAAATCAACCCTGTTCACCACTATTTCTTTTGGGTTTGAATAAACATTTTTCACCTTGCATGTTTCCCACTCCTCCGGTATCTTTCCTATCCACTCGACACCACTATCCTTCATTTTCCGTGGCTCTTCCTTGTTCCTTGAACCTAGTTCCTTAACCCTATCCTCAATCAACCACCTCACCCCCCTCACCAAACAGTGCATTCAGTGATTCTATTAGTTCTTTCTCTGTCTCAACAATCCTCTTCATAATATCATCAGCCTTTTCAGGCTCCTCAAATTTATAAAAATGTCTTGTAAAAGGAATCTCGTAGCCGATTACTGTTTTCTCTTTATCTATCCAGGCATCCTCTGCATAAGGCTTTACTTCTCTCTCGAAGTATTCGTCTATGTCTTCCTTTAGAGGAACGTTTTCTGTATCTCTTAATTCTGGATCAGGTTCGATATTGCCCTTTGCGTCTATACATATATCTGCTGTTTCGTCTTTTTCTGATAATGCAGATAATATGGCTCTAAAAACAGGGGCTCTTAATTTAATTTCTTTCTCCTCAAAAGCTTTCTCTATTACTTTACTGAACTCATCCCTGTTTTTATAAATCTTATCTTCTTTGATGTCTACAAGGGTATCAATAATTTTTTCCTGAAGCTTTTTGCCTTCTTCTATTTCCTTTGCTCCTGCTTCTCCCTTTTTCCTAGACTTTGCTAAATTGGTAAAAGTCCTTTCATTATATAGCCTATCTATTCTATTATCATCTATCTTGAAATTAAGCCTTAAGGGTCTTTCGATAGTTATTTCATAATAACCAAAGTCTTCATTATCGAATATTTTAGATTCACAAGTTTTGTCGCCAAGTGAATATTCTTTATTTAAGAATTCACCGTGAGCCTTTACTATTAAATTTCTGCACTCTTCTGAAATATCGTTTCTCTTATTACCAATAGATTTCCTTCTTTTTTCAAACATGTTAGAGGCATCTATTAACTGTACCTGCCCTTTCCTATGTGATGCCTTTTGTTTAGTCATAATCCAAACATAGGTTGTGATACCGGTGTTATAAAAACTATCATTTGGAAGTTGTACTATAGCTTCGAGCCAATCGTTTTCTATAATATGTCTTCTAATCTCACTTGGCCCGGATCCAGCCTTGCCGTTAAATAATGGAGAGCCGTTATGAATTATGGCCATCCGGCCTGTTTCTTTTAATTTTGAGAGTCCGTTTAAATCAAATAGCTGCTGCCCATCATTAATATTAGGCAGTCCTACACCAAACCTTCCTGCTCTTCCAAGTTTAGCTTCCGCCTCAACTGCTTTTTTTTCCACTTTCCAATCGATCCCAAACGGGGGATTAGAAATGCAGTAGTCAAAAGTATGGTCTTTAAACTGGTCGTTTGATAGGGTATTCCCCAGCCTCATGTTACCTGCGTTCCCGCCTTTAATAAGCATGTCTGCTTTTGCAATGGCAAAGGTTTCAGGATTTAGTTCTTGGCCATACATCTTAACATCAGCGTTCTTATCGAGTGCTTTTAGCCTTTCTTCCATGCAGGCTAGCATTTGGCTTGTGCCCATAGCCTGATCGTAGACGGTCCTTGCAATGCCGCCCTCTTCTTTAAAAGCATCCTTATCACCTGAAATTAATAGATCTGTCATAAGATATATAATATCTCTGCTGGTAAAATGGGCTCCTGCGTGCTCATTATATGATTCCGAGAAACGCCTTACTAACTCCTCGAAGATATAACCCATGTCAGCACTGGATATAACGTCGGCCCCCATATAGGCTTCCTTTTTATTAAACTCTTGGATAATTAGATAAAGCATATTATTATCTGCAAGTTTTGTAATTTCTTTATCAAAATCAAAGTGATCTAGTATATCTAAAACATTGTCCGAAAAACCCCCGAGGAAAGTCCTGAAGTTTTCCTCTATATGTTCAGAATCAGATAATAAATTATCGAATGTGAAAGGGCTAACATTATAAAAATCATAGCCGGATGCACTTTTTAAAAAACCATCTACAACATCAAAGTGCTTAAACCTCTCATATGCTTCCAATACCTTATCTTTAGTCGGAAGCAGTGCATCGTTGAATCTTTTGATTACCGTCATAGGAAGGATTATCTTCCCATATTCGTGCGGCTTATATAACCCTTGGCCTATAATATCAGCAATCGCCCAAATAAGATTCGCCTTCTGCTGAACATTGATTGAAGTTTGGTTATTAATCCTCTGCTCTGTTGTCACACAGACCACCCCTTCTTTTTCTATTGTTTTATTGATTTAACCTCTCTACCGTTATCTGAATAGTTTATAGTAATCGTAAGATTTTGGCCTTCTTTTAAATTGCTCAAATCCACTATATCCTTATTTACTATATACATACCTCTATCAATCCTTATAAGGATTCCACCCTCGACAAACTTGGTAATTGCGTTGTCAATACTCCCAACAGCCATATCTAATTTTTCAGAAAGGACCCTTTTAAGTGCGGAGTTTATAAAAATATGACCATTCTGGTTTTTGTTCTCTATGAGTTCTCGAAGAAGCGGTGCATAACTTTTAGAAAGATTAGCTAAAACCATGTAGTCTTTGAGATATGCATTTATTTTGTCCAGAAGCTTCACCTCCAGATATGATAATGTTCACTAATTTATGTGAATATTATACCTCGAAGTGTTGCTTTTGTCAATTTTTGCTATCATGTTACTTTGTTTGGCTTATTGATGTATTAAATCAGGTTTTCTTTTTTAAAATATGTGTATACTATGTTTCTCAACACCCTGCTTGCTTTGCATTGCTCTTTCTTCGCTAGCTCTTCTACATATTCTTTTTCTCTTTGGTTAACCGAGATAACGATCATTTTACCTCCTTTAGTTGTATAAGTGTAGTCTTCTTTTATATTCTCTGGCAGCTTGTTAAAAACAATATCTAGAATTGTTTTAGTCATAACTGTCCCTGTTTTGTGATATATGTCTTTTAATACACTGTGAACCTCTGGCGTAACTACGGTCCAGATTTTAAATTGTTTATTCATTCTAACACTTCCTTTCTTATCACATTTTAAGGGTATTAAAACATTCCATAAAAGCTCAAATATTTTTTGAGCAATTTTTAATACTTTAGAGTGACGTATCCGTATATCAATAATCCTTTATCCTATAACATAAGAAAATAATAAAAACGGCTTTTATACTTGAAAGTGCAAGGAATGATTGCTTAAATTTGATAACGTATGAACAAGTTATATACGAAGAAAGAAGGAGGGTTGTTGACAAATATGAATTAAAACAAATTCTGTATCGGTAAGAGCAGACTATAGCGGTGAACGTTAGCAGTGCAAAAGTTATTACACAGTGCAAACACGGATATAACACAGATATAATACAAAGGAGGAGCTTTTAATGAAAGTTCAAAACATTATAAGATTAGGGACAACAACAAAGGGATTACAGGAACTAAACATAGAGATGATGAAGAGGATAGGCAATCCGGAAAAATACATGAAAAGTAAGATTGCTAACTACGAGGTTCTCGGGAAAAAAGATGGTTTGATTATAGTTGGCTGGAAAGAGAAAGATTTCCGCAAAAACTCTTCTCATGTTCAGGCCTTTATCAACAGTCTAAAAACTCTAGAAAAAAAAGGTATCCCCTATATATACAGAACCGGTGTGGAAGAAGAGTTGTTTCAGTCTTTACAAGCAATGTAGATACAGACACATGACCCTCATGCTACGAGGTGTTATGTGTCTACATAAAATAAGAGCCCCAGGCTTGCTGGGGCTTGTGAATTAAACAGTTACTTTATTTAGTTTTTTTACTATTTGTTTCAAAGCTTCGTTGTATTCGGTCACATCTTCGCTAACTATAGCAAGATCTCTATCCAGAACATAAACATCGAGCCCTTGGATATCAGTGTAAATATTTTCAACCAGCCCTCGATCAACCTCGACTACAACAAGGTTTTTCGGAACCTTTAATCCTTTTTTGTTCTTACTCATAATAAACACCCCTTTTTCTTCTTTTCATTAAATATTTGATTCACCTACAATTTAAAGGAATATAATTGCTAAATTCAAGAAAAACCAGAGGGGTTTTTGATTAAGCGGAAACTGGATATCTGGACCTTTTTGTGTTTGCACTTGTTTAAGATTTTATGACTAAATACTTGAATTTTAAAGGAATCATTTACTACTGTATAAATAACCGAAAACCAAAACCAACCAATAACAACCAAAATATCAAAAAAGATTAAATGTTTGGAGGTATAAATATGAAAGTGATGACGAGTAATTCAATTTACAGCGTTAACACAAGGGAGAAGTATGTAACAGGAGGAGTTCTTGGAAGTAATAAGCTGTCATACGCAGATGTCCGAAATGTAAAAGAAGGATTGCGTATGGAATTCTTTGATGCAGCTGGGAATCTAATAATGCGGACTTCTTCCGTTAAAGCTATTGAACCAGCATCAACGAAACATTAGTTTTTAGAAAGTCGTTTATGACTTTCTCCCCTACTTAATGAGCAAACCAGCTCATTTTAATAAGGCTAACCACCTTCACTAAATCACTATTACCAAACCAAAAGGAGGAAAAGAGGTAAAGAGTTTATTTTGTGGCAACGCTCTTTGATATAAACCCCTCCCCTACATAAATACTAAAATTCAACTTGAAACCCTCTTAATTCATATAAAACAATTAAGTCAAGATATCATGACTTTAAAGATGACAGAAGGGGGTTTTTTATTTTTATGGATGCTTCAATTAAAAAATGGTTCAGAAAAAGCAAAATAGTGAGACCTGACAATAGACCGTTAATCATGTATCATGGAACAGAAAATGATTTTGAAGCATTTGATAGGACTAAAATAGGAATCAGTTCAGGTAATCTTGGCTTTTTGGGTAAAGGCTTTTATTTTACAAAAGACTTGTGGAGAGCTCAAGCTTACGGGGACGTGATATATGCATATCTGCGCATAGAAGCTCCATTTATTATAAATGGAAGTTTAGACGAAGATACTGCGAATATAATTAGCGAAGTAAGCGACACCTATGCTTTCGAGGAAGGCATGGATTATACAGCGGTCTATAATGGATTTTCTCATTCCGTTCCTGAATATCCAGAAATAGCGGAATCTATAACTTCAGGGTTGCAATATTACGGTTATGACGGAATAATATACGGCGATTTTCAGGAGGTTGTTTGTTTCGAGCCAAAACAGATTTTTATTATTAAAAAAGAGGCTAGATAAATAGCCTTTTTTTTACTCGATTAAGAAAATATTTTCATTAATTGTTAACCAAATTTTGAGCTTGTACGTATAATAATAATGAATAACAAAATAGAAAGGAGTAGACATGGTAGAAATCTTCAAAATGCCCGACAGTTCGACCAAGATTCTAAAAATACCCCAATCTATTTTGCAAATTATATTAGGCAAAAAGCCCAACTACAGCAATAATCAATTGAGAGAACTATACCAAGCGTTTGTTGGGACAAGCTCTTTGCTAGGGGAATATACAAAAATGTATTATATAACCAACGCTGGCTTCGTCTATATAGTGCCAGAGAGAAACAAGATGCAAAGAGATGATGTAAATCTGTTTATAAAAAAAAGGAGGTAAATATGAGAAAAAAGAGATCCGTTAGTAGAAATAATTGAGGTGCCAGGCGTTGAGTTAAAGATTTTAAAACTCCATTGGCATGTTTATCGGTTCTGGTGTGATTATTTGCTTACTGATGGGAGGGATAGCTCTAAATATGATGATCGTCTCTTAAGGGAGATATACATAGACTGCATTAGAGCTATAACTAACGAAGAAATAGTTCTCGGAAATAATACCAGGATGAACTATCTACTATTCGCTCCAAAGTATCTTTATATATGGCCCAACACTGGCAGAGGCGAAGCATTTGAAAAAGGAATTATTTGTTGGGCTACTAGCCACCTTTGGCGGGATACGGAAAAAGAGACAGCCTAGTTTTCTAGGCTGTTTTGCTATTCATCATTTACAGCAGCCTTGGAGTCTGGTATGGGTAAGTTGATATTCTGCATAACCCTTCTATGAGTTGTTATGTTATGCTGTGCATAAAACCGGCTGGTCACAACCACATCTTTATGCCCTAATAACTCCGAAATAAGCTTAATATCGTATCCTTCCTCTAAAAGACGACAGGCAAATGTTCTGCGTAAGGCGTGAACGGTAGTTTTGTCGTTATTGAAAACTCCTGCCAAATTACAATACTTTTTAATCATCTTCTCCACTGCAGAGACACTAATCCTTCTTTTTCTGTTACTCAAAAACAAGGCGTTTTTGTCCTTGGCATCCTCAATTTCTAGCCTTTCTTGCAGATAAAGATAAATTTCATTTTCAACCTGAATAGGCATAGGGATCTCCTGGCTATCCCCTCCTTTACGCAAGACCATTAAGCTGCTATTGTCAAAATCAATGTCTTCTATGTTCAAACCGATCAGCTCGGATATACGGATCCCGGTTCCTAGAAGGGTGACAAATATAGCTATATCCCTTTGCTTTCTGTTTTTGTAGAGTGCAAGCTCTCTTCCTTCAAGGTATTTCTCCCCCTCGTAAACAACATCTATTATATCCATGGTCTCAATTACGGTTAGGGGTTTTTTAATCCGATGATGAACCTTTGGCAGATCTAGTTTCTGCGTTATATCTTTCTCTATGGAATCTGACTTGAATAGATATGAGTAAAGGGAACGGAGAGTGCATAGTTTCCGCACTATTCCCTTCCGTGAATTAGTTAATATAACCGTTCTTGTCTTTCCAGTGCTTGTAGTATATGTATTTTCGTATCTCTCCAGATAAACTTTATAGTCAAGCATAAGATTAAGGTCTACTTCTTCCAAATGCTCTGGTGTAAAATCTTCTAAATCTTTAATATGAGAAAACTGGGGCTGCTTTCGCAGGAACCGCAAATAAGTTCTTATATCTGTTGCATACGCAATCTGTGTATTTATGCTATCCCCATCATAATATTTCCTTATAAAATCGAATACAAAATCGGGTAGCTCTATAAGTATATTGCTTAATTGTATATTTTTTGTCGCCATACTATCACCTCGTAAGTAAATAAAAAAAAGAGTTGATACCTATATTACACTTCGTTCATACTAATTATGAGAAGCTTGATACCCCCTCATGGTTTAGCAGGAAAGCTTCTACTTTATTATATCATATCGGGAATGTGTAAGGAAATTATGTTATCCTGGTTAACTTGATTTATGTCCATTTCTCTATCTATTATAATAGAGCTTAATAATATCAATTTATAAGCGTAAAAGGTAGGTGGCAATATGAATAAGTGGTTAATATGTCTATTGGCAGTACTTGTCTTACTAGCAGGCTGCTCTAAAGGAGTTACCATAAAAAACGTTACAAAACAACCAAACTTTAAGGGAGTTGTAACCGAAGTGAATGAACATTCTATAATGGTAAAAGTCAGCGAGGATGAAGATGAAGCCCAAAGTAGTGACCTTATATCTGTATCACTCAATGTTGAATTAGAAGAAAGTATGACAGATTTTAATGTTGGAGATGAAGTTCGAGTGTATTATAACGGAGAAATTGCATTAAGCTATCCCGCACAGATTCATAAGGTGTATGCCATCATGCTGGAGGAATGATCTAACCGAACTCCTCTCTTCAAATATTAGAAAAAGCCTATATCTGAACTTAATGGTATAGGCTTTTTTAGATAGATTACATCATCCTTTTGGCTCAAAAATAACTTTGTTAATATTAAATATCCGCTCTACACGCCCATCCTCGAAATGGACATCATAAAACCACTTATCTCCATCTCCTTGAGCACGGTGTTCTACGATAGCAGAAACACCATCAGAGCCTACTCTGTATTTTTTATATTCTTCCCCCTCTGGTGTGAAATACCAGTCAAACTGTATTTCTTTTATTATCATTTTATCCATTATATAGCATCGTCCTCCTTTGCTCTCATGCGGAAAAATTCTTCCAACCTTTCACGGTTCCTGATCTTATCTACCGCATACTGTTTATCAATATTGGTCTCAATACCCCAGTAAGGAACAGCCCAATCATCTCCGATTCCGGTACAGAGCTTAATCCTTGCAGTCTTTTTGTTTTCTCGGATTATTTGATACACAGCACTTCCGTCCGCTACTGGCTCTGTAATATATCGGCCTACTAAAGAACCAGCTTTTGCTGCTAAATTGTCGCAAACCTCTATCTGTTTCCAATTAAGATCCCATTCTTCCATTATATCAAGCTCATCGTCATTAATGGGTTCGTAACGTACTTTTGGTTTCCTGCAAATAAAATCAATTCTTGCCCTTGGGGCTACTTCTATATTTTTATACACTCTTCTTCCGTTAACCTTTACAAGTCCTTGCAGTATTGCAAGTCCAATCATATCCTCTGGCCATTCCTCTGAAATTAGTATATCTTTAATAGTTAAAACACCTTTACTCATCTTAAAACCTCCTAGTTAATATTGGTATATAGTTTAAGGTAACATCCGATTAGTTTTCAAGAAAAACTGACTAGCAGTAAAGCGGATAAACCCCCTTGATTTTCAATGACTTCATTTTGTATTATAAAAATGAACAACTCTGTAGGAGGAAATGTCTTGCCATCTCTCCCTCCCCCTACATAGGGTGGAAACCCTACCATGAAAACCAAGAGGGAGAGTGGTGGAAATGACATTATACACAAAATACTCTGCTTACTTTGTTGATCCGGGAAATAAAAAACTATGCAAGGCTGGAGGGGAAAAACTTGTGGCTTTTGATCATGTCCAACGCTGCCCGGAAGATAGATTGGAATTCAGAGACAAGAAGGGCGTGCTGTTGTTGAGAACGCTACCTGTTGAGCAAAGCACTGCATTAAAGCTAAATGAGTTGTTTCAAGTGGGGAGCTCTGCTTAACTCCCCTTTCCCCTACATAAAATAAAATGAGCATAAAAATAGAGTCAGATCAAGCTGACTCTTTTTAATAATCATATGTTGTTAGTTCTCCTTTTGAACACCATACTCCTTTAATATTGAAGAAACATCAAAAATCATTGAATTGTCACCGCTAATTCTAGGCAGTACACCATCCCATTTTTCAATATACTTGTCGAGTAAAATTGGGCTGGTTAGTTTTTTCGTTAATAGTTCATAGGCTTCTGCCTCGGCTTTTGCACGAACCAGTTTTTCATCAGCATCAGCCTGGGCCTTTAGAAGTTGGGCTTTAGCCTCTGCTTCTGCTTTTTCTATGACAGTTTTGTTTTCAATTTGTGCTGTTTCAAGCCTTTTTTGAGCCAACTGTTTTTGTTCCAATGCTTCATTATAAGCTGGTTCGAAATCTATGTTTCCAATTCTAACCGCTATTACATCTACTACATCATCCCCATACTTTTCTTCCAAAGCAATCTGGAGCTTTTCTTTTGCAATTGGTTCAATTAGCCCTCTGTTTGGGATTTGGTCCGTACTCAATGTTACAGAACTAGCTTTAAGAGCTGATTCTAATAAAGTTCTAGATACCAGGTTCTTTTCATAATTTGAAACATTTGCATATATCCACGCTGATTTATCTCCATTTATCTGGTAGGTAACTACCACATCTTCCATAAATACATTTGTATTCTCTGCAGTGACCGACCAGACTTTCTCTGGAAATGCAATGTCTTGTTGTTTATTGTTAACTTTATGAATAGTTTGGACAAAAGGAATTTTATAGTGAATGTCGCTTGGCAAAGGGTTGGGATCAATCTGCCCAAAACTCATTCTAACCCCGGTATAACCGGTTGGGATTATAGTCACACAAGAACCCATTACAAATAAAATAAGAACTATAACGGCTATAGTGATATATAAGCCTTTATTAAAATTCAACATTTGTGCATTTCTCCTTCCCATTCCTCAACTTCGAGCTAATTATATCATAATATTCTATGTTAATCTAATTATACCATGTGGATTTATTTGAGCATGCTTTCTTTACTATAGCTGATTTATTAAAACCCATTCGGTTGACGGTACATTAGGCAAATATATAACCTCTGATTTCGGTATTTAAAAGTGTGTTATTCTAGGAACTGTCGTCTTTGCTTCCGAATTTCCGGCTATAAGTTTTTCTATTTGTTGTTTGTAGTATTCTTTTATCTTTCCGTCTAGCTCATGAATATATTTGCATACTACCTTTTTGACATACTGTTCCTCATCTCCAGTTAAGACGTTTTCTTTTGTAAGAGCTTCATTCTTTTTATATAAACAACCTGAATATTGTGTATATATCTCGGCATTTGAATATAAAAGGTTGTACAAAATATTTAGGTGGGGTATGTTTTCACGGTAAGCTATTTGATTTATAATATTATTTGGCCCATTCTTTATATTAGAATTAATGATAAGTTTATTGAGTGGCCAATCCACAAAAGAATAATCGTTTATACAAAAAAGCAGATACTTTTCCTTATTATCTTTTAATAGGCTTACCCAAAACAATAGTGAAATTCTATCTTTATCATTTTCAAGAACTTCTTCTTTGAGTATTCCAATCGGCTTCACTTCTAGAATCTTAATATTCATCATATCTCCTCCTTGCTATCAGGGTTATGTAAGATGCCGCTTATTAAGCGACATCCATGGAGGTAGCAGATTGATTTGAAACTTTATATCCGGTTTAGAAATCCAAACACTTATCCTGCCCAAAAAAGCGGAACCGCCCTACATAGCTCATAATCTACAACGCACTCCCATATCTTGTTAGCCAGTTTTTTCGGATCTGAAAAATCTATGACCGAATCATTCATTTTCATATATTCAATGCTTTGATAAAGGTTATAATCAATGAGCTTAAAACCATCTTTCTCATGGGGGTAAACACATCGGAAGCGGAAATCTACAGGATACCAACCTGCATATATAATGTCAGCCAGGACTTTTTTTATAGGCTTTTCCAGTCTCGAAAGGATGTTGTTTTTTTGATCTCTTGTGTTGTGCATTAATAAGTCATCCAGACTTGGCCCTTTTAGAAAATCCATAATCACGACATCTTCATGAACACAGTCGTTTTCAGACTCCAGATCTCCTGTATACCCGTATAATACAGGGAAATTATTATGACCTCTCATCTGGCTTAATAGATACTTGTCTGATTGTAGGATACACTCTATAGGATACCCTTCAGTATCAAGATCAGCATCAGGATGATCTATTGTGTCATCTACATGGTTATAGAACGTCCTTTTTATAGCATAATCTCCCACAACATAGATGTCTGAAAAGCCTCCGGAATAGTCTGGTGTCATATTCGATAGATTCTTTACCACTTCCTCAATCCTTGCCTTATCTCTCGAATCTATTTCTTCTACCCAAATAATAGGATCCACAGCCATACCTCCTCTTCTTATTTCGTTTATACTTCTTATAAAAAGTAGAATGGATTCTCTTCTTCCTGAATTCTCATAGTCTCCACCACAAGAGAAACAGTGTCTTCAGGTTTTAACCCAGTTACTTGCTCTACAAAACTGATTATCCCTATTATCTGATTGAGGCTGTTGTTTAGAACCTCCATTTCGTGAATTTCCCTTGCAATTCTGCGCACTTCACTAATCATAAACTCAACGTTATTTAAAAGTATCACTTTTTGTTTTCCGCTCAAGCGCAGCATTAGGATTGTATTAATTATTTCTTGGATAGTCGGCTTGCAGTTAACACCTCCTAATTCGTGCTGAAAGGTAATATTGTGGCTACCGTTTTCAACCATCAAAAAAACACCTTTAAAGCCGTTAGTGCATGCGATATCTAGCTCCGGATTTGATATTCTGATTAGTTCCATAGAAACTTCTCCCCTTCATCTTTGAATTTATTAGTCTGATACTACGAGCATAAAGAAAGTTTTTTCGTGTTTTCAAGTTGTTATAAAATCAGAAAAACCACTCCTTATTGAGCGGTTAATCCGTTTTTACTATGAAAAATAGCTATCTCCAACCTATACTGGATTTATCATTAGAATTGATAATGAATATTCCTACCTCAAAATACCAATCATCCTTTTCAGTAAACTGATCTATTGTTTCTTTCGTTATATCATCATACACCTCATTACTTGCATAATATATTTTTCCTTCAGGCTCTATCTCCCTAGCAATGAGCTCCATCTCTAATCTGGCATAATCTATGTCTTTGTTTCCTGGATCATTTTCCTCATTTAATATTATTGTTATTACAACTTTTGTTTTTCGAGATGACATATATTCCTCGAAGGATGTAGGTAGTTCAGTTTCTTCGGATAAATGGCTGTTCGAAGCGTCATAAAAAACTTTGAAATTACCGTACACCGCACTGCAGGCCTCATTTATTCTGTCTAAAAGGTCTTTTTCAAAAAAATGGTCAATGTAGTTATCAGTATAGCTGTAGGATCCATTTTCTGAATTAGTTACATTAACCAAAATATCTTTACCTGGTAAGGAGTCGCATTTTACTAAATAAGCTGATGTCCCCTCTGCTGCCGAGTCTTCGAGAGAATCTATATATTCGAACTTCTCTCCGTACTTATTCTCCATACTTTCAAGAATCTCATCAATATTTTTTGGCCTGTCCCGAGAAGTACAACCGGCGATGCCTAATATAGTAATTATTAATAATAAGACCAACAATCTTCTTTTATATCTCATTTAACAGAACCTCCCTAAACTCAATTGAATTGTTCTTATATAAGATAAGTTACAATCAATCTAAATTTCAAGTTTTCAGGTCTTTGGCACTAACAGCCATATTTCTACCAAAAAATAACTTCACCAGAAACATATGTTCGGGTATAATAGTATACGAGGTGAATTCGTTATGGCGTATGATAGGATAATTTTTCACATAGATGTAAATTCAGCGTATTTGGCGTGGGAAGCGGTTTATAGACTTCAGCATGGCGAAACTATAGACCTTCGTAATGTACCTTCAGTTGTTGGCGGAAATCCTGAAACGAGGCATGGAATAGTCTTGGCAAAATCTATTCCAGCAAAGAAATATAAGATCCTTACAGGAGAGACGATTATACAGGCTGTTATGAAGTGCCCGGATTTAGTTATTGTACCTCCCCGCTATGATAGATATATACAAGCAAGTGCTGCTATGGTCAAAATCCTGGAGCAATACTCTCCCAAGATTCAGCGATATTCCATTGATGAAGTGTTTTTAGATTACACTAATATGGAATGTCATTTTGGAGATCCCGTTACAGCTGCGCACAGAATAAAAGACCATATAAAAGACGAGCTTGGCTTTACTGTTAATATAGGCATTTCAACAAATAAGCTTCTGGCAAAGATGGCTGGTGATTTTGAAAAGCCTGATAAAGTGCATACACTATTCCCTCACGAGATAAAAGAAAAAATGTGGCCGCTTCCTGTAGAGGAATTATTTATGTGTGGCTCAAAAACAACGCCCAAACTTCGCAAAAGAGGGATATATACAATAGGAGACTTGGCAAACACAGATGTTTCTCTTATTCGATACTGGCTAAAAAGCCATGGTGTCATGTTATGGAACTACGCCCATGGCAGAGAATATTCTAATGTATCCAGTGATGGTATGCCGATGAAGGGTATCGGTAATTCCTGCACTACTCCGACTGATCTAAAAGATATAGAATCTATGAAGTTATATATTCTGTCTCTTTCGGAGATGGTCGCCATGAGGTTGAGAGATGCTCAAAAATGTGCTAATGTTCTGTGCGTATCCTTAAGGGACACAAGTTTTAATAACTACTCTCACCAGAAGAAAATGGAAGTAGCAACAGATTCAACGATGGTAATTTATAATACGGCGTGCCAGCTCCTTGAAAAAATGTGGAAGGGTGAAGCTATACGACATATTGGATTGAGAGCATCAGAACTCCAAAGCAACAACTCTTATCAAACATCTATCTTTTATCCTAAACTGGAAAGAGAAAGAACGTTAGATAAAGCTGTTGATAAGATAAGAGAAAAATATGGAAGTATGGCTATTATGAGAACTTCTATATTAGGATCGGGACTTCCTCCCGTTATGGGTGGCGTTCCTAGTGATGAAGAAAATCAATTTCCAATGATGTCGTCAATCCTATAGAAGAATCTGCTCATTTGAGAATATTTTGAATAACACAGCACATACTGATGTTATGCTTATAAATTAGCAGTTTTCCGGCCTGATAAGCCGCAGAATCAATTTTTGTCGTCTAGCCATAGTATATGTATAACCTCATCGTAAAAATCGAAATAGAGCCATTCTGGAGCGTTACATATTTTTACAGGCGTGATGTAAAATGACTGATACAGTTTAATCTGAAATAATATCTGTACAAAAAAAGAGTCTGGCTTTTATAGCACAGGCTCTTTTTAAAGTGTAATTAATTAGCACTAATTTCTTCTGCTTTATCAACCTTATTGATTAGCAATAACAAGCAGATACAAATCAGACTATCAATTATACACATTATAGCGTTTTGACTCCAGAGAAGATCTTTAAATAATGCAAGAACTAATATTATCACACCAAGATTTCTGCATAACTTATTTTTATACAGAATTACCAAACACACATAAGATGCATAAATGAAATTATATATCCCTAAACCTACATTAACACCTTTGGGGAATGGTATGTTAAAGAGAGCTCCTAGATAAAACGCTATATGAGCAATTTCTGTAGCAATGCTAATGTGTCCCATATGCTCTAGAATCATAATTCTCCCCTTATCTCTAACCGGCGTTTGATTTTGATCCCGGTTTTTATCTATCATGGCCATCATCCTCTATTCCTATTTCAAAGAGTATAACTCTTTTTCCGTTTTCTTCAATACATACATGGCTATGAGCATAGGCTCCTTCCTTCCTCATTTCATGATTGGCTGTATTAGGAATCCATCTTTTGCAATCATAGCAAAATAAGGAATAAGGACCGCCTTCTCTTGGTCTTACATTAGACATATAATCGCTTCTTTTTTATTTATCGGATTTAAACTCTCCTATTGATATAAAGCAATCGTCAAGAGCATCTTTTTTTCTGGCTTGTTCTGTGATATATGAGATTATTTCTTCAACATCATCAAATTCTCTTCCTGTTATTCGCTTCACATCTTTTGAAAAATCGGCTTTCTCCGAATAGAAGTTATATAGATCCACATCCTTTCCAAACACCTTTTCTGGAAGAACTAGGTCTAATAAATATTTCTCGTTATAGTGCTTACCACTCGTATCGGTGTTTATATATATCCCACAACCTGGCTCTATTGCTAAATACACATAGCTGACAGAAGGATACTCACCCTTAAGAATAAAATCCCACATTTCAAGAAGTGGCACCCATGCCGTTGTTGTAGATAAGCAAAAGTAAGCACTATCTCCCTCGATGACGATATCGTCAATAACATCATCAATATGACCTCTACAGGGGATTTTCTTACAGTCAAAGCCATATCCAACCACTACATTTCCTAACCAACAATTTTCATCGTTTATTACAGATTCTGCGCTGATGATTTGGTTCAACCTCTTATGAAACCGAGCAATTTCATCTTTCTCTCCTTCAAATGTGAACTTCGTACTGCACCAATTAGGCATATTAAAACTCCTTTCTTCATCTTATAACAAACTGTAATCTTATGAGTTTTATGGTAAAAGAAGAGTGTCGGATATTTCAAGAATAAAAGCCATGCATGTTGAAATGCCATCGTAGTTGTGATAAGAAAAAAAGAGCCAAATAATTGGCTCTCTGTTTAATTAAGATTTAATGAGACATCCCCATCGCATAAAGTTCTTCTTCCGTGAACCAGTCCGATGGATATATCCCTCCCTCTACTTCTTTTAGGAATATGATTTTATATGGAGTTATTCTTAATCTTAATTTCACTCTTCTTCCCAATTTCTTACTTTTCCGCCTCTAGCCCGTTCAATTGCTCTATTAATGTGGGACTACACTTAAGCTTGCTTTGAAATTCTCTAATAACAATCCTGTATTCATCGTTTGGACACCTTTCCTTTGCAAGATTTCGCAGGTAGTCCTCTGCTTCATCAGTATCGTTAAATCGTTTTCCAGTAATTCTGAATAGATCTAGTAGTAAAGTCTCTTTGTGGGGATATTGGTCATATTCATCGAATTTTTTCCCAAGAACCTTTTCAGGCAAAAGGATATTTAGCAAATACCTATTAGGGAAATACTTTCCTTGAATATCGGTGTTTACATACAGATCTGTACCTTCTTCTATTGCAAACAAAACATAAGTGATTGAAGGATATTCTTTCTTTAATATTTCATCCCACATTTTAGGCATTGGCTCCCACGCAGTTTCGGTTGTAAGGATGAAGGAATATATATCATCATTCTCTTCGATTGGCCCAATATATTCAACGGACCCTCTACAATTTACCTCCGACCAATTAAATCCATAATCAGCCACTATATTGCCTAACCAACTGCTACCAAAGTCATTTTCCATTACTGGGGATTTTGTTAAGATTTCTTCAAGCCGTGCATGAAAACTCTCAACTTCTTCCTTTTGGCCATTGAATGAATAGTCTGTGATACACCAGTTCGACATACAAAATCTCCTTTCTTCATCTTTTAAATAATTGTTTTTTCAGATTTGATAATAAGAAATGAAGGAATGATATTTCAAGATTGATTGGTGAACGATTTCCCTTAAGGAATATATGTATCTTTCATTGCACCCGTTCCCGATACACCTGTACACCTCTTACCTCCATTCAGATACATTGCCAACTGTTAATGACCGTGTCCTTAACTTTGCGAGGACTTGTCAACATGCCTCGAGATATTGTCTATATGAAAATAAAATTTAGGAGGTATAGTACTCATGGAAAATTTAGTAGCAGAAAAGGTTGTCAGAGTCTACGCTGATGGAACGTATGAAGAAAGGAGGTATTACAACAAAGAGGTTCTTGAACTTGAGAGAAATGCTTCTCAAAAAACTATGCAAGCTGTTCGGGTTATACTAGAAATGCACAGCCTGATAAACGAGATGGAGAACATAGAGGACATTGATTTCGCTCATCTTTATAACAAGGCAATTAATATGGTTGCTCAAGAGCTAGATAGACAGCCTCTTACAGTTAGAGATAAGCTCGAGAGACAGATGAAAAAGAAAGCAAAGCAGGTTCAAGAACTAATCAAGGATTGCCTTGCCAACAACGACGATACGAAGCTGAAAACTGCATTGGTTAATACTGTAAAGAGGACCTATAGGGATGAGGATACAAAAGCTATAGAAGAACTGTTCAAATTCATAAAGCTGGCTAGATTAATCTCAAATTCAGTTTAAAAGCAGAAAGGTGTTCATGTAGAACACCTTTTTTCTTAATCTCTTGTTTTTCTATATAACACGGTCAAGACTATCTGGAGAAAAAAATGCTCTTGCCTAGAAATAGCAGTAGACCTTCTCATATCCTTTTCTGATCACTTATTCTTACTATCCACTTCAATTAGTCCAATACGCCCCTGAAAATTATCTTGAGATCCCTCCTTCTTTATATGAAATGTAAATTAGTACACCCTTTGAAACTATGCGAAAATAGGATCTCTCCCTATTTTCCACGCAATTATAGGAAAAGTTAAAAGGCATTTTTAAGTTAAAAAACATGTATATACTCCTCACCAATAATAGATAAAAATAAATTAAAAAAAGTATTGACAAGGATCTTTTTCTGTCTTATAATGTTGCTAAAGCAATTGCATATGCAATTTAATAAATAATATAAAGGGGAGTTAATTATGAGAGAAGTAATTTCTGAAATTCACATCAAAGTTTATAGTGACGGTTCCTTTGAAGCGAAGAAAATCTTTAGGACAGAACTACCAGATCTAATTAGAAACTCTTCTCGAAGGACTACACAGGCAGTAAGTACCATACTTCAGATGCACAATCTAAAGAAGCGGCTAGAAGAAACAAATCAAGAGATTGATTATAATCGCCTTTACAACCAAGCTTTGAGCCTAGTTGCACAAAATCTAAATCTGCAGATCTCTACAGTAAGAGACAAGCTAGAAAGAAAGATGGGCGAGACTGCGGAGGAAGTTCAAGATTTAATCAAGGCTTATTTTACCAATAACGATATGAGGCTAAAGAATGTGATGATTGATTCTGTAAGAGGTACTCGTAAGGAGCTAGAAGATATAGCCGCCATAGAAGAGTTGTTCAGGATGATGTCTTCATAAGAAGTAGGAAAAGGTGCTCAAAACGAGCACCTTCTCCTCGATTATTTTTTAGAGCGACTTTTATATCTGCACCAGGTTTGCTGTTTTAATAACTGATTAAATAATGAATGGAGGGTTTTTCGTGAAAAGCCAAACGGAAAAAACCAAACAAATATCAGTTGCAAACATAGCTAAAGAAGTTTTAATAAACATCTTTCAAATAGTGAATAATGGGATAGATATAAGGTTCGAAGAGGATACAGGAGAAGGGACTATTATTCTCTATATTGGAAGATCACACACTCATTGCGGATTTCCTGACGCAACCTATGAAGAACTGATGGAAAGTTTGTATAGTGTATTAGTCGAGGGAAAAGGTTTACCTCCTGCTCATGGCCGTGAATATCAAACAGGGCAGAAAGTTGCATTTAAAGATACGGAAGATGGAGTTTGGGTAAAGGGAGAAATAACAGGTATTTATCACGATAATGACCTAGATTATGAAATATTAGAGATAGATGACGGTATGTATTATATTACCCATGAAGGACATGCACCTATAATTATAATATAATCATATCTTAAGCCCGGATTGCCGGGCTTTTATTGTTTTCTTTTATCAATACGCTTTAAAACCTCTTTTTTTATCTTTAAAAGCATGCCTTATACAACCGAATTTCGCCAAATAATAATTTGGTGAAGTTAACATAAGTTATATGTAGGGAGGAGAGGAAACCTCTCCATAGATTATAGTTTTATTGACACTCCCCATGACTGAAGTCAGGGGATTCTTGGGTCGTTA
>LSQX01173386.1_pt1 | contig 20662 bp, 18 predicted proteins | sample 654561 | NCBI WGS metagenome assembly LSQX01 (sample SAMN04489861, study PRJNA283612) | anaerobic digester metagenome | isolation source: 4 biogas reactors fed with cattle manure at either 37C or 55C with and... | place: Denmark: Kongens Lyngby | collected 2014 | reverse complement strand
AAACAGTGCCTTGACACTATCCCTGGCCTGGGCAAACTTGTACTATCTTGCTTAAATGTGCTAAAATGAGACTTGAAGCAAGAATTAGGGAGGGCGACTCTTGAAAATAGGTATTTTCACCGACAGTTATGTTCCTTACACCAGCGGTGTCGTCCGCTCTATCCAAACCTTCAAGGAAGAGTTAATTAAACAGGGGCACGATGTATTTATTTTTGCGCCCAGTTATAAAAACTGCGGCAAGGAATCCCGAGTTTTCCGCTTTGCTTCCATACCGTCGCTTACAAACCGTGATTTTACCCTCGCCGTACCTTTTTCCCTTCGTTTAAAACCGGTTATTCAGGGTTTGGGTCTGGACTTGATCCACGTTCACTCCCCCTTTTTACTGGGCCGACTCGGCGCCAGGTACGCCCGGAGGGCAGGCATACCTCTTGTTTTTACCTACCACACGCTGTACGATCAGTATGTCCACTACGTGCCCTTTGCCCAGTCCTTCACCAGGGAACTGGCCCAAAGAGTCAGCCGGGATTTTTGCAATCAGTGCGACATGGTTATTGTACCCACAGATATTGTCGGAGACTATTTGCGTAGAATCGGTGTTGTGACTGAGATTACAAAAGTTCCCACCGGAATCAAAGTTGAAGAGTTTCAAAAAGGGGATCCCGCCTGGCTCCGCCAGCAATATCAAATTCCCTCAAGTGATTACGTTCTCCTTTTTGTGGGACGGTTAGGGCAGGAAAAAAACATCGGGATGCTTCTTGAGAGTTTTCAGCTTGTCAACAGGGAAATTAATAATACTACCCTGGTTCTTGTGGGTGGCGGGCCGGAGGCCGAAGAACTGCGTTCGAAGGCGCTCAAACTGGGTATTGCCGCAAAGGTTGTCTTTACCGGGACGCTACCTTCCGCAGAAGTTGTTAACTGCTACGCGGGAGCTGATTTATTCGTGTTCACCTCCCTTACTGAAACCCAGGGGATTGTAATTGCCGAGGCCAAGGCCGCGGGGCTCCCGGTGGTGGCTGTGGGTGCCAATGGTGTTTCTGAAATGGTGGAAGACGGCCTGGACGGATACCTGACCGATCCTGATCCTGTGCATTTTGCTAATAGGGTGTGCCAGGTTTTAAAAAACAGGGAAATGCGTGAAGCTATGGGCCGCCGGGCCAGTCTCAAAGCGGAGGAGCTATCTTCAGTCAACTGTACGAAGCGGCTGCTGAGTTGTTATTCTGCCCTTGTTGAGGGCAATAAAAGGGCCACAAGCAATCTTTCCTGAGCATTTTTCCGGGATGAAGAATTTAAGAGGTATTTTTTTAATACATATATTTCCTCATTATTAGAAACCCCTGAAAGGGGTTTTTTTAGCATTAAAATGCAAGGAAAGATAAACAATAAAGAGCAGAAGGCGGGAGGTGTGAAAGGGTGGCTGAGCATAACGTAACGGGGCAAACGATTATAGTTCAGGAGTTGCCCTTTAAAGATGTTCCGGAAAAAAAAGACCTGCTCCAGGAAGACCACCGGTCAAAACAGTTTGCTGATATGGACCGGGTGATCCGGCTTTATGCCGGGGAAAGGGGCCAGTTGATCCGGATTCTGCAAAAGGCCCAGGAGATTTTCGGCTACCTCCCGGAGGAGGTACAGGCCTATATTGCTGAAAAACTTGAAATTCCCGTGAGCGAGGTTAACGGTGTTGTCACTTTTTACTCCCTTTTCGCAACGGAGCCCAAAGGCAAATATACCTTGAGTGTTTGTATGGGAACGGCCTGCTATGTTAAAGGAGCCCAGGCCCTGATGGATGCGCTCAAGGAGGAGCTTAAAATCGACGAGGGAGAGACCACCCCGGACGGGGTTTTTACCATAAAGAGCACACGCTGTGTCGGAGCTTGCGGTCTTGCCCCCATCCTGATGGCCAATGAAGATGTTTACGGAAAAGCCAGCCCGGGGGAGATCAAGAAAATTATCCAAACTTGCCGGAAAGGTGAAAGTGTTGATCATAAAAAGCATTGAAGATCTTAAAAGGGTCAAGGAAAAGTATGAGCCGCTGATCAAGCAGAGGCTTGGTCACCGGAACGGCCTGGGCCTGACTCAAATCATGGTCTGTTCCGGGACGGCCTGTCATTCCTCAGAAAGCCAGGAAGTCCGGCTGCAACTGGAGCAGGAGCTGGCCAGGAGAGGCCTGGAGGAACAAACCAGGGTTATTAAGACCGGCTGCTTCGGTTTCTGTCAGTATGGTCCTATTGTCATGGTCCATCCGGGTGGAATTTTTTACTGCCAGGTTCGGCCAGGGGATGTTCGGGAGCTGGTGGAAAAGCACCTGATCGGCGGCCAGGTTTTAGAAAGGTTATTGTATCATAACGACAGTACTGGAAAAAGAACGCCGACTATAGAGGATATCCATTTTTTCCAGGCCCAGAGGAGAATTGTTTTGCGCAACTGTGGCGTGATCAACCCGGAGGAGATTGGGGAGTATATCGCCCGGGACGGCTATTTCGCTCTGGCGGATGTGATTCTGCACAGGAAAAGGGAAGAAGTTATCGAGATGATCAAAAAATCCGGGCTCCGGGGCAGGGGAGGCGCGGGCTTCCCCACCGGCAGGAAATGGGAGCTGACTGCTGCTCAGGATATTCAGCCCAAGTATGTGGTCTGCAACGCGGATGNNCGCAGCATCCTGGAAGGGGATCCCCACAGTGTTTTGGAAGCCATGACCATAGCCGGCTACTGCATCGGTGCAAATCAGGGCTTCATCTACGTGCGGGCGGAATATCCCATTGCTGTGGAAAGGCTGGAAATTGCCATTGAGCAGGCCAGGGCAGCGGGGCTGCTGGGAAAGGGTCTTTTCGGTACGGATTTTGACTTTGACTTAAGCCTGCGCTTTGGCGCCGGAGCATTTGTCTGTGGCGAGGAAACTGCGCTTCTCCACTCAATCATGGGGCAGCGGGGCGAACCCCGGCCGAGACCCCCTTACCCTGCCCAGGAAGGACTGTGGGGAAAACCGACCTTAATTAATAACGTAGAAACCTTTGCCAATGTAACGGTTATCCTGAGGGAAGGCTGGGAATGGTACCAGGGGCAGGGAACATCCACCAGCAAGGGGAGCAAGGTATTTTCCCTGGCCGGTAAGATTAACAATACCGGCCTGATCGAGGTGCCCATGGGGACAACCCTGCGCACGATCATTTTCGACATCGGTGGGGGTATACCAGGGGGCAGGCAGTTTAAGGCAGTACAGACCGGCGGGCCTTCAGGGGGCTGTATTCCGGCTAAATACCTGGACTTGCCCATAGATTATGAATCCCTTAAGGAAGCCGGCTCCATGATGGGTTCCGGCGGGATGATTGTTATGGACGAGGGAGATTGCATGGTTGACATCGCCCGTTTTTACCTGCAGTTCAGCCAGGACGAGTCCTGCGGGCGCTGCACTCCCTGCCGGGTCGGCACCAAACGCCTCCTGGATATCCTGACCCGGATTACGGAGGGACAGGGGGAGATGGAGGATCTGGAAATGCTGGAGGAGCTGTCCTACGATATCCGCGATGCTTCCCTTTGCGGCCTGGGCCAGACCGCGCCCAACCCGGTGCTCTCGACCTTGCGCTATTTTAAGAGCGAATATGTGGCCCACGTGCGGGATAAGCGCTGCCCGGCGGGAGTCTGCAAAGCTCTGCTGCATTACACGGTGGACGAAGATAAATGCATTGCCTGCGGGCTCTGCGCGAAGGCCTGCGCAGTCCAGGCCATCACGGGCGCGCCAAAGCAGCCGTACCGGATTGACCCGGAAAAATGCACCCGCTGTGCAGCCTGCGTGGCCAAATGTCCCAGGCAGGCTATCCAAAAAGGCACTGGAAAGGATGTGGCTGTTCTTGGAGGAGAAGCTGGAATATACGCCGGGGCCGGTGGTGCGGAAAACCGGGCAACTTTATGATAATCCAGAAAAAGAAGTGGAAAAGATCAAGTTCACCATTGACGGCCGGGAAGTTACCGCCGTTAAGGGAATGAGCGTGCTGGAAGCGGCGCGGCTGGCGGGGATTGAGATCCCCAGCCTGTGTTATCTACGGCATATTAATGAAACCGGCTCCTGCCGGGTTTGCCTGGTGGAGGTGGAAGTAAAGGGGACGAAAACGCTGCAGGCCTCCTGCGTTTATCCTGCTTCGGAAGGCCTTGTTGTGCACACCACCTCACCCCGGGTGCGGCGGGTGCGAAAGACGATGGTGGAACTGCTGCTTTCCGACCACCACCGCGAGTGTACCACCTGCATCCGGAACCTTAACTGCGAGCTGCAGAATTTAGCTGATAGCCTGGGTATCCGGAATATAAAATACACGGGCGAAATGAAGAACCTTGAGGTGCAGAATGAAAACCCCTACATAGTCCGGGACTACAATAAGTGCATTAAGTGCAGGCGCTGCGAGGCAATCTGCAGTAAGGTGCAGGAAATCAACGTGTATTCCGCCCTTTACCGGAATTATGACACAATCATCGCTCCCGCCTTCGGGCAGGATCTCTCCAGGGTGGCCTGCATTGCCTGCGGGCAGTGCGTGCTGGCCTGTCCCACCGGTTCCCTTGTGGAAAAGGAATGTATTGAATCTGTCTGGGAAGCCCTGGAGGACCCGGATAAATTCGTGGTGGTGCAGACTGCCCCCTCAATTCAGGTTACCCTGGGCGAAGAATTCGGTTTTCCTGTAGGTAGTGTGGTTACGGGTAAGCTGGTGGCAGCCCTGCAGCGGCTGGGTTTCGACAGGGTTTTTGCAACAGATTTCACGGCTGACCTCACAGTTATGGAAGAGGCCCATGAACTCCTGGAACGGCTGGAAGGGAGGGGAAAGCTTCCTCTCTTAACCTCCTGCTGTCCTGGCTGGGTTAAGTTTGCAGAGCATTTTTACCCGGAGTACCTGGAAAACCTCTCCACCTGCAAATCTCCCCACGAGATGTTCGGAGCCCTGGCCAAAACATACTTCGCCAGAAAAGAGGGTATCAATCCGGAGAAAATCGTGGTTGTGGCAGTTATGCCCTGTACGGCGAAGAAATTTGAAGCTGCCCGCCGGGAGATGGGTACGGGCCAGTATAAGGATGTGGACTGGGTCCTGACAACCCGTGAGCTTGCCCGGATGATCAGGCAGGCTGATATTTCTTTTCCTGATTTGCAGGAAGAAGAATATGACAGCCCGATGGGTACTTCCAGCGGTGCGGGGGCTATCTTTGGTTCCACGGGGGGCGTCCTGGAGGCGGCGGTAAGGACTGCCTACTACTTAACTACCGGAGAGGAGGCGGATCTCCCCGACTACGAAGAATTGCGCGGTTTCAGCGGGTTGAAGGAAGCGGAAGTTTTTTTAAAAGGCCGCAAGCTTAAGCTGGCCATAGCCCACGGCACTGGCAACGCCAGGGTGCTGCTGGAACGGATCAGGGCGGGTGAATCCTTTGACTTCGTGGAAATTATGGCCTGCCCGGGCGGCTGTGTCGGAGGAGGCGGGCAGCCCATATACGGCAGCAGGGAACGCAAGGTGGTATCCCTGGATTACCGGCATAACCGGGCTGATGCCCTGGGACGGATTGATGCTTCCAAAACACTGCGGAGAGCCCATGAAAACCCTGATGTATTGAGGCTTTACAAAGAATTCCTGGGCCAACCCCTCGGGGAATTGTCCAGGAAGCTGCTCCATACCTCTTACACGCCGCGGGGCAAATTGCCTGTCTTTCAATTTGGTGAGTTAAAGGGCAAACAGGGTGGTCAGGCGGCGGAAAACATACCGCAGGTATAACTGCAAAGAACAGGCCTGAGTTATGAAACCGCACCAGAGGTTTTAAGGGACAGTTAAAATGATTTTTCCCCAGGAGACGTTGTACCGTTGCTGCCTGGGGGAGATCTACCTTCATTTACTTCAGCAGGCGTTTTAATATTTTACCGCTGGCGCCCCGGGGCAGGTCATCTGTAAACACAAAGGTTTCCGGGATTTTATAGTTTGCCAGGCGGTTCTTTAAAAAGCGCAGCAGTTCCTGCCTGTCCAGTTTCTGCCCTTCCTCCGGGCGAATGTATGCTTTAATAGCTTCACCTTTAACTGGGTGGGGAACACCGATAACGGCTGCCTCTGCCACTGCCGGGAACTCTTCCAGCGCTTCTTCAATTTCCCTGGGATATACATTAAACCCGGCCGTAATAATCAGTTCCTTCTTGCGACCAACCAGATACAAATAATTATCCTCGTCCCGGTATCCAAGATCACCGGTGTGCAGCCAGCCGTCCCTCAGGGCGGCTGCAGTTTCTTCCTTTCTGTTATAATACCCCTTCATCACATTGGGTCCTTTGACAATCAGCTCTCCCACCTCGCCAGGGGGCAGGTCCAGGTTTTCTTCGTCAATTATTCTGACTTCGACGCCGGGCAGGGGGATGCCTATGGATTTTACCTTGCGCAGCCCCTTAATGGGATTTAGGGTTACCAGAGGGGATGCTTCGGATAGGCCGTATCCTTCAATGATAGGAATGTTAAATTTATTTTCAAATTCTTTTAGATGCTCCGGTCTAATGGAGTCTCCCCCCGAAAAAGCGTATATTTGACGGGGAAAGGGGAGGGTGCGGCGAAGCTTGAGCATCAGGGAAAACATGCTGGGGACGCCGCAGAATATAGTTACCTTTTCCTCCGAAAGGACCTGCAGAACCTCTTTGGGCATAAACCTGTCCAGAATGGTTATGGTGCTGCCAAGGTAAAGGGGCAGCAAAACGCTTGTTGTCCAGCCGAAACTATGAAACATGGGCAAAACCGCTAAAAAGTTATCTTCCCGGCCAAAATCGGAAACAGCATCCATCGCGATGACGTTTGCAAACAGGTTGGCATGGGTCAGCATTACAGCCTTGGGCTGGCCGGTTGTGCCCGAGGTATAAAGAAAAGTACAGACTGTTTCCGGGCTGATTGTTGGGAAGGCAGCAGGACCGGCTGCTGAAATCTGTTCCCGGCATGTTTGATCCAGGATCACAGGGGTCAAGGGTAGGGCGGGTAACTGCTGAAACTGCCGCCCAATGGCCTCGCTGGTTATCAGGAAGCTTGTTCCCGCATCCTGAAGCATAAAGGCCAGTTCCCGGGGTGATTGGAGAAGGTTAAGGGGAACGGCAATACCCCCGGCCCGGGTGATGCCGAGGTAGCTGTAAATAAATTCAGGACAGTTGGGGAGAGCTATGGCAGCCCTGTCCCCTGGTTTTAAGCCAAGATGCACCAGATACCTGGCATAGTGCTCCACCTGGTTTTCCAGCTCGGTATATGATACTTTTAGCTGATTATACTTCAACGCTGTATACTCCGGTTCTGCCACATGTTTTAAATGTAATTCAAAAATTTTCAATGTTAATTCTCCCCCTTTAAAGCACTGCTTAATTTTTCTACAAAAGGATTATTTAATCCTTTTGAGGGCGTTGAAAACCTTTCGGAAAGTGTGCAAATCTGCTGAAAGTACGGAATAAGCCGGCGAAATATTGTTATTTGACCTCAAAAGAGGCGAAAGATATAATATAAAAGGAAAAAAAGGTCAAAGGTGGGCATATAAGCTCACATTTATATTATGTGTATGTGACCATACCCCTGTATGGGAGGTATCACATTGGAAGATGTGATTTATGCCCGGGATCTAGTAAAAGCCTTTAACGGGAAAGAGGTCGTTAAAGGCATCAGCTTTTCTGTACGACAGGGGGAATGCTTCGGTTTGCTGGGCCCGAACGGCGCCGGTAAATCTTCCACCGTAAAAATGATCTATTGTTTTTTACCGGTAACGTCCGGGATCCTGAAAGTCCTGGGTATGGACGTGCAAGAAAAGGCCAGGGAAATCAAAAAAAAGATTGGTGTGGTGGCCCAGGAAAACAACCTGGACAACGAACTGACAGTGCTGGGCAATCTGCTGGTCTATGCTAGTTTTTTTAACCTTCCCAAAAGAGAAGCGCGTTTAAAAGCAGAAGAATTATTAGCTTTTTTTGGCCTTGAGGAATACCAGCATAAAAAGGTTGAGACCCTTTCAGGGGGTATGAAGCGCAGGCTGACCATCGCCAGGGCTCTGATCCACTCTCCCGAAATCCTCATTTTGGACGAACCCACCACCGGATTGGATCCCCAGGCAAGGCATCTTGTCTGGCAGCGCCTGAGAAGTCTCAAAGAACGCGGGGTTACTCTCCTGCTTACCACCCATTACATGGATGAGGCTGTCCAGTTATGCGATCGCCTCATTATCATAGATATGGGCCGGATCCTGGAAAGCGGGCGACCCCGGGACCTGATCGGCAGGCACGTGGGTGAAACCCTGCTGGAAATCAGAGGGGATCCCGGTATTTGGGACAGTATTTTAGAGAACGGGCGTGCCTATATTAAGGAACATATGATTGTCGGGGACACAATCCTGCTTTATCCCACAGATGGACAGGCCCTGATTCAGGCTTTAAGGCCGGTGTCAGACCGTTTTTTCCACCAGACGCTGCGCCCCGCGACTCTGGAAGATGTATTTCTTAAATTAACCGGAAGGGGGCTTGTGGATGAATTTTCGGAAGCCTGACCTTTCGTGGCTGGTATGGCGAGTTTTCCAAAGGAATTTTCAAGTTTACCGCAAAACCTGGAAGGTTAGTTTAAGTTTTAACTTTTTTGAGCCGCTGTTCTACCTCGGTGCCCTCGGCTTTGGACTGGGAGCTTACGTTCAACAGATGGAAGGTTTACCCTACTTGAACTATCTTGCTCCCGGTCTGATCGCCTCTTCGGCCATGTTTGCCACTGCATATGAATGCACTTACGGGTCCTTTGTCCGGATGGCCTACCAAAAGACTTATCATGCTATTCTGGCTACGCCGGCAAGCATCGAGGATGTGGTTATGGGTGACCTGATTTACGGAGCTTTTAAGTCCGTTTTATACGGCACGGTAATTCTCCTGGTAGTGGCCGCCCTGGGCCTGGTTGCTTCCCCTTGGGCTTTGCTGGTGCCCCCTGTGCTGGCAGTGTCAGGCCTGCTTTTTGGAGCTCTGTCCATGATCTGGACAGGTCTGGTTCCCAATATAGACAGCTTTAATTACTTTTTTTCCCTGATCATTACACCGCTATTCCTTTTTTCCGGGGTTTTTTTCCCTCTTAAAGGGATGCCCGCTTTTGTGCAACAAGCCGCCTGGATTAGCCCCCTCTATCACGTGGTAAACCTTACCCGGGACCTCGTTATGGGTAGGGCGGGGGTTCATTTGATAGGAGATCTTGTGTGGCTCCTGGTGGCCACAATAGTGCTTTTGCCTGCCCCTGTTTTTCTGGTGCGCCGGCTGGTTATAAAGTAATAAACATGAGAGGAGACTGAGTATGGATAGAATAAAATCCGCCTACGAGATGGCTTTGGAACGCTTCAGCAAGAGAAAGGAAGTGCCCCGGTCGGAGATTGACAGAATGGAGTATGAGTCCGCGGGCAGCCGCGCTGCAGCTGCTTTTTTAAAGGAACGGGATTACGATCTTAAGGCTGAAATTGACAGGCACCCTGAACCCTACAGAGGCTATGTAGCCGATGGTATTCAAAAAACCCTGCTGTATAATATCATGCTTCCATCTGACCGTACCTTTAAGGAAACAAACAGAAGAGCCATGGAGGGGATCTTAGCTGTTAAAAAGAACAAGCGAGCTGTTAAGGAATTATTCAACCAGCTGGAGCATCTTTTTAATTATTACGAAAAGTCTTTAGCACAGGCGTACAGCCAGTTTAAAGAATACTTTTCAGAAAAGATCAATGCTCAAGTAAAGCTATTAGAAAAAAGGTCCGGTAAAAAGATAAAGGTTAATCCGGAGATCCAGCCGGGATTTCAGGAGGAGTGGATGAAAATTCGCAGCCAGCTGAACCAGCAATATGAAAGTGTTTTGAAAGAACAGAAAGAGAAGCTTCTCCAAATACCATAATGCCAGTGATCAGCTCTTTTCCAACACATAAAACAGCTTGCGTACATCATTATTTAGTTCTGTTGTATTATTTAGTTCTGTTGTTGTGGCAGCGGCAATGTACAGGGATAGACAGGGCTATTATTAGGGGCCGGTGGTAGTCAAGCCGGCCTATTGGTTTAGCCGGGGTATTAAGGCTCTATTACCTTCTTATTTTATTCCAGGTATTTTTTGGCCCCTCCTACTTCTTGGGTTTCCTGGCTGGACGGGGAATAAGGGTAAACATAGCTCCCTGTTGCTCTGATTTCCCAGCCTTTAAGAATAATCCAGCAAGGACGGCACCCAGCAAGGAAAGCCCGGCGGAACTCCAAAACATCAATCCGGTACCCCTGGCCATTAAGAAACCGTAAAGGGGAGGCCCCAGGGCAACGCCGAAAAACCTTACGCTTCCGTAAAATGACGTAATAAGCCCGCGTTCTTTTATCGAAGCTGAGCTGGTCACAAGGGTATTCAGGCAGGGGAGAACCATGCCTGTGCCGATTCCCACAATGGAGATGGCCACAAAATACAGGATTATACTGGCGGCCAGAGGCAGGAAGATGAGTGAGGCGGTTATAATGCCCAGGCCGGTTATGACCAATAACCGCATCAGGGACTTCTTTTTTTTAATAATAAAGCCGGTGGCAAAGGAGGTTGCGCTCATAAAAAAGACCGGGATGGCCAGGACCAGTCCTTTTTGTACACCGCCCAGGCTGAATTGCTGCTCCAGGTATTCCGAGAGGTAGAATAGAATGCCAAAGAGAACCAATAGAGAGATTGACCCGGCAAGGTAGGCTGACAGCAGCAAGCCTTTTTTTTCTTTAAAAACCCTGCTAAATGATTTAAAATAGCTGGCTACATTTTGTTTAGACCGGTTTGTCCCGGGCTCTTTGACCAGCAGCCAGATAGCAAAGATTATTGGTATGACAATAACCGGAAAAAAGATGAAAGCGGCATACCAGGTTATCAGACCGATGGCAGATCCAAGGACGGGGCTGATAACCTTGCCCAGACCGTTGGATGATTCAATTGTCCCAAGGGAACGGCTGCGCTCCTTTCCTTGAAAGATGTCCCCACACAGAGCCATTGCTATGGGTGCAGTTCCAGCTGCCCCCAGGCCCTGGAGGATCCTGCCGGCAAGGATGCCGGGGAAGGCCATTTGATCCATCAGGACAGAGGACGCGGCGGCTATTACTCCCCCCAGTCCATAAAGGGCCAGGCCGGATATAATTACAATCTTCCTGCCGTAATGGTCAGATATGAGGCCGGCCAGGGGGATAATGAGCCCGGCTGGTACCGAAAACAGGGTTATTAACAAGCTTACCTGTACGGAGGTTAGATTCAGTGCATTGCGAATCTCGGGAAGAACCGGTATTAACATGGAATTACCCAGAACCATGATAAAGGGAACACCGGCCAAAGCTGATACGGCAAGCCAAAAATTATTTTCAGGTTTTTGAGCAGCTGTTTTTTCAGCCAAGTCAATCCTCCTTTTTTACTGTCTTTACTTAAACTACCCGGTGTTATAATAAAATAAACTAAAAAAAATGATAAAACATTCTACCCGGGAAATATTTTTACAGATTATTGAACTGGTTAATGAGCAGATATTGTATTTTCTAACTTTAACCAGCCCCGACTGCAGGATGTCCTGCTTCGTTTAAAAAAGAGTTTCATTTTAATTGTAAAATAATGTTATTTATTTTACTTTTTTAAGCCTGTTCAACTGGTGAATATAGGTATATGATTAAATTAAGAAATAAGAGTTGCCCTCTTATTAAGGCGCTCCTATGAATTTTTATCTGGGAGAGTGATACTATGGATAGGGAACTAGCAATGGAAGTGGTTAGAGTGACTGAAGTGGCGGCTCTGGCGTCAGCCTACTGGATGGGTAGGGGCCGGAAAAAAGAGGCCGATGAAGCTGCTACGAACGCAATGCGCAAGATGTTTGATACCGTGTCCATTAACGGCACCGTTGTTATCGGAGAAGGTGAGATGGATGAGGCTCCGATGCTTTATATCGGGGAAAAGGTAGGGAACGCGCCCTTCCCCGAGGTGGACGTGGCAGTAGATCCCCTGGAGGGAACAAATATTCTCGCCAAAGGTCTTCCAAATGCAATGTCTGTAGTCGCTATCGCCGATAAAGGCAACCTCCTGCATGCGCCGGATATGTATATGGAAAAACTCGCTGTTGGGCCCCGGGCGGCAGGCAAGGTCCATCTGGACGCCCCTATTGAAGAAACTCTGAAGATAGTTGCCGAAGCCAATAACAAGCGGGTACAGGACTGTGTTGTGATTATCCTGGAGCGTGACCGGCACAAGGAGTTAATTGAAAGCGTGCGCAGGGCAGGGGCCAGAGTCAGGTTGATTGGCGACGGGGACGTTGGTTCAGCTATATCTACGGCCTTTGATGATACGGGTATTGACGTCTGCGCCGGGATTGGGGGTGCTCCCGAGGGTGTCATTGCGGCTGCAGCGCTTAAATGTCTGGGAGGTGAAATGCAAGCCCGCCTTTACCCGGAAGATGAGGAAGACTATAATCGCTGCTTGAGCATGGGTATTACTGACCCCCGTAAAATCTTAACCATGGATGACCTGGTTAAGGGTGATGATGCGATTTTTGCTGCCACTGGAGTTACGGACGGGGAACTCTTACGGGGTGTACGCTTATATGGTGGGGAAAGAGCTGAAACCCATTCTGTTGTAATGCGGGCAAAAACAGGAACAGTTCGTTTTATCAGGGCAATTCACATCCTGTCCAAGAAACTGGATCCTTCAATATTACCCCGAACCTAGCAAGAGGGGAGAAGGGGAGCAGCAGGACGATGTTTCTGCTGCTTTTCTGTAATTATTGTGAAGTTGAATTAATTGAGTAAAACCAGGAGTCAAGGAAGATTTATAAAACAAAGTTGCCCTTTACTCCTGAATATGTTAATTTATTGGGGGAGGTGCTATGTTAAAGTTTAAGTAAGATACTCGAACATGGTATCTGTCACACTAAAAACCGGTAAGTAAGTTACAGAAAGGGGCATAAATTGGATTATTCACTAGTAACCAACCAAATAGTTTTTGACATTGATGAAATTGTTGAGCTTCTGGAGGAATATCTTGATGAGTTCATTCTATTAGAACACTACTATGAGGACCAACTGCTGGAATCAAGTATAATCTTTTTGGAGGATATTGAGGTAGATTACGATCCCGGTGAGTATAGCCGCTATTTTAAACAGAAATATTTAAAGGTAGAGAGCGAAGACCAGGATTTTTTAAACCTGTTAAGGAATAATTTTGCCACGGGACTGATGATTAACGGCTCAATGGTAGAGATTGAGATTCAGGACGGGCGCTTAATTTGCCTTCTTGGCAGCAGGGGTGAGCTGATCCTCAGGACTGGATATGAGAGTTACGTATTTTCGCCTCTTTTTAAATTAACAATTCCACCTGAGAAAACACAGACTTTATTTAATGCGGTGATCATCGTTCTTAAGAGCAATCATGAAAGGGCACAGAAAGAACAATTCAATTATGAGGCTTTTTCAATGATTTCAGGTGTTTGTCTTATGGCCCTGGCTAAAATCAACGATTTGCCCGTAAATAATTATGAATTGAATCTCTCACACGATGAGATGCTTCTCTTCGGACTTGCCTTAAATCTTGCCAGGGAGAATGGGGACAAGGAGACTCAGGCGGTCATAAGGTACGTAATGGAACAAATAAAGGGTTATTTTCCTGAAATTGAACATATTTCACCGGAGAGTTTTGAAACCGAACCCAAAATGGGGAAGCTACTTGATTTTAAAAAGCCTGGAAAATAAATATAATAATAGAACCAGTGTAATTTATAAGACAATAAGAATAAACATCACGGAGGCTAAACCTATGGAGTACGAAATTAGAGAGGCAATTTATGAGAACAGGATATCCTTTAAGCTTGAACAGGATCCGGTTAAGAAAGTCTATTACTATCTCAAACCGGAGCCGGACAACCTGCCGGATAAGTTTAAACAATACGATATTAGCAGAATTGTTCATAATATGTTGATTGAAGAAACCGGCGAAAGCTTCTATTACCGGATTCCCCGCGATAAGATTAAAAGTGATGATGAGACTGTTCTTGATACTGGTGCCTCCTTTAAAGATGAGGACCTAACTGAAGTAGAAAGGATGATCTATAAGAATACCCAGGCTCCTGATAAATTACCCCGGCTTCCCAAAACCGGCATCTATTGGGATGACATTCTGGAAACCTTTGCTGTGGAAATAGAAGAAAGGAAAAGAAGAGAAGGGCTAATTGACTAGGCTATCCTGAAAATCAAATAACGGTACGACCTGAAAAAGACACCCTGAACAATACCAGACCCCTTTAAAAAAATAAACCTGGCAGTAGAAGGATGACGGTAAAACAAAATAACTTAAGCTACTTGTTCAGGGTAACCTTGTAACCAAGAGATTCTGTTTCTTAATGGACTTTTTAATGACGGTCTTACGCTTGCGTTCTGCATAATAAGTTGGACCGGGATAAATATAAGGCTGTTTTCATTTAACAGTAATAGACAATTGTCAAAATACTATGGACAACGCAACTGCGGCACGGTTCTTTCCACGCCCTGGGGCAAGGCGATGATACTGACTGGACAAATAGGTATTCCTGGTCCGGCTGGTAGCCCTGGGCTTCTACCAGCGCACTTTCTTGGTTTCTGGTTACCCTTGCGTGTTCGTCCTGGTTTTCGTTTTCCGGCTCTTTCATTGTTTTGAAACTAAAACCAAAAATGGGAAAGCTACTTGATTTTAAAAGCCTGGGTAATAATTTGTAAGCCAGCGGCAAAAAAACTTCTCAAACCATTAAATTCCGGCTCCGGTAAGATCATAAAATAATAAGAGAACCCGTGAAATTTATAAGACGGGGCACTTTACGAGCACAGATATCCTTTAAGCCTGAACAGGATCCGGTTAAGAAGCTTTTACTATCTCAAGCCGGAACCGGATAACCTGCCTGATAAATAACAATACGATATCAGCAGAGCGTTCAAAACATGTTGATTGAAGAAACCTGTAAAAGCTTCGGTTACCGGATTCCCGGTATAAGATTAAAGGTGATGATGAGACTGTTTTTGAACTGGTGATTCCTTTAAAGATGAGGACCTAACGGAGGTAGAAAGACAATCTATAGAAAAAAGGCTAGTGATAGATTACACCTTCCCCAAACCAGCATATCCTGGGATGATATTCTGGAAACCTTGCCGTGGAAATAGAAGAGGGGAAAAGAAGAGAGGAGTAAACGACTAGATTATCCTTAAAATATAGACATTTTTCATCCCCCTGCTGGTGCCGAGTCAGCGGCATGAGTGTCTAATTGTTGTCTAATTGTAAGGTTAAAATGGGTATGAGTCAGGATTGAGCGGGTAATTATAATTAACTCACTTTAATCCTATAACTTGTTTTCAAACCCTGATCCAACATTTTGGTGTGGAGGATAGGCTCCGTCTTGTAAGGGGAGTTGCCTGATGTATAAAAAGATACTCATACCAGTAGACGGTTCCAGCAAGTCTTTAATTGCTGCCCGTCATGGTGCAGAACTGGCCTCTAGATTTGGTTCTTCAGTGACGCTCATTCACATAATTCCAGTGCTGCCGCTGGATCTCCGTGGTATGGTAATTAATAAGTTCCGTGCCGAGGCAAAAGAGTTGCTAAAAAAAGTTGCCAGGGATTTAGAAAGGTTTAATATTTCTATTGATCTGAAGGTAAAAAGCGGTAAAACAGCCGATTGCATATGTAGAGTAGCCCGGAAATACCAATATGATTTAATTGTTATTGGAAGCAGGGGACTCAGCGAGGTAAAAGGATACCTGCTGGGGAGCGTCAGCAATGCAGTAACCATGCACGCTCCATGTCCTGTATTGATTATTAGATAGTTATCAGATAGCGGGTAACTCATTACCGTGATGGGGGTTGTGATTTTGATTGCATTATCACACCTGGACAACCTTGATGAAGTATTTTTGTACCTGGTATTTTTACTTTCATCGCTGATTTTGTTTTTCTCCATCCGGAAATTGAATTACTCCTACGATATGGACAACCTGCTTATAGTTTCCCTGGTGGGAATGGGTATTATTGCCATTGGTTCGGCAATAAACCTGTTTAGTGAAATTCTCCCGTTACCTGTAATTGTATTGGACACTTTTAAAAAGGGGTTTTTAGCAGGAGGTATCTTATTTTTTTCTTATGGTGTCTACAGGATTGTTCAACAACTAATTGACTTAACGAACACAGACCCCTTGACAAATTTTTATAATAAGAGGTATCTGGAAAAAATACTAGCACTGGAGATTGAACGCTCTATACGCTCGAAACTTCCCCTGGCTGTTATTTTTATTGATTTGGACAATTTTAAAAGCATTAACGATAATATGGGACATGCTACCGGCGATAGTGTTTTGCGGATTGTTTCTGAAACTATCCAGCTCAATATTCGCAAGATAGATATTCCGGTCAGGTACGGTGGGGACGAGTTTGTTTTAATTTTACCTAACACTGGCTATGAAGGAGCAACTATTCTCTTAAAAAGGTTGCAAAGGGCACTGTCTGAATTAACCGTACAAGGCTGCAAAAAGATAGGATTAAGCGGCGGGATAGCCGTATTCCCAGATGATGGTAAAACTGCCGAGGAAATTATTGGTATTGCTAACAAAAGGATGTATCAGAACAAAAGAACTCGAAAAAAACGTGTAATCCTGTACCGTACTGCCATTAACAAGATAAATCATGGAGGAGAATTAAATGATTAAAAAAATACTTGTTGCTTATGATCATGGTTTGAAGGCTCAAAAAGCCCTGGAAATCGCTACTGAGATTGCTAAAGCCCGCAACGCCGAGGTGTATATATTTACTTCTGTAAAAATGCCTAAGATAATAGACAGCTATGCTGCCCGGGACATGCTCAAGGAACTGGAGAATCAAAGTTACAGTTATTTCGAAAAAATCCTCGAAGATGCAGCAGCAAGCGTCCGCAAAGAAGGAGTAACCGCACATATTGTCATTAAGAATGAAAATCCTGGAGAAGCTATTGTCCGCTTTGCAGAACAGGAAAACATCGATCTGATTACTCTGGGTTCAAACAACAGGGGGTCCGTTGAGAGATTTCTCCTGGGTTTGGGGAGTGTTTCCAACTATGTGGTTCAGCGGGCAAAATGTCCTGTGCTAGTTTCAAAAGCATGACTGACCCCAGTTACCTTTAGTGTTTATATTGAGGTCCGGAACGTACCCAACCCTTTAGCTTACCATATTTCACTAAACTATCATACATGTGAAGTTCCTGGTTAAGGAAATCGATGAACATTGCTCTCACTGAATCATTTATACTTACGTTAATAGCTTTAACGTGTACCAAAAGTGCAGTCTGGCTGGCAGAAAAAATGGTTCGGAACATCCATTCGTCCCTTGCGTCCTCCAAATTATTTGGAGTGGGATAGCTCTTGGGGGGCGTGGGGGTAGAGGAATCTGGTAATGCTCCATGGTTTCTTCCAGCCTCTTAATATGGGACATGACTATATTGTTTAAACCTCTTTGCACAAGGACCTTGAAGTCTGTATCATTTGCATGACTTAATATAAACTGGGTTATCTCTAATATATCGTATCGCGCTACCAGTTGTGTCCATATAATGTATGCTTCTCCCACATGAAGGCCGGTTTCTCTCTTGTTCTGATTCTTAAACAATTCTACGAAACCCATAGAACAAACCCTCCGTATATTAAAGTTGTTTTATGATAGAATACCCGGAAATAAATATATCCACACTAACAAATCATGGTACATGGATGGATAGTGCAGCCTCTCAGCGAAAACAACATAGTGAAGTATTTATACTCCAAATGAAATCCAAACTGCACCCTAACCTGGCTGAAGCCAGTTGACGGTGCTGAAGTTGACAAAGGAGAATTTTATAAGACGGCCGGCAAAAAAAGGCCTCCTTCATTTGGGTGGAGGCTGGTGTGAAGCGCGGGGCTGAACAAGGAGCTAGTTAACATAATATCTATTATCGGAACATAAAAAGGGCGTGGTGAAGAGGGAGAAAAGGCTTATTCAAGAAGAGGCTTGTTTAAGATGTTTATGAGGATTTCTAATCCAGCAAAGGTTTGATGATATCTAATCTTTATTGTTTTTAAAGCTTTTTCTGTCGCTACTTTTTTCATTTCTTTTATCCACGGATTCTTCAAGAGTAAGGATATCATCGATGATTATTGCGTTATAATCAGATGTATCAAGACACTTGGCACAGCTATCACAAACTTTGTTGGGATCAAGATCACAAACAAAACAATCACAGCAGTTATCACAGATTTTATTTTCTTCGAGGATACATATTATGGGATATTTACTTAAATGTAGTTTCTTTTTTTTGGTCATTTTTATCATTCCTGTCTTAGTCCTTGTAGTCCTATTCATTTTAACCTGATAGAGTATAAAGATCATCATTTTAAGCTTAAAAGGTTCTTATTCTATAGTGAAAGGAAAAAATGAGGGTTTTAAAGGTTGAGTTATTTGTTGAGTTATTTTAATAAGACTTAATTATTATTATTAAGATAATTAAAGTAAAAGTTAAAAAAACCTGCTGTGGTACGTTGTGCCAGCGGCAATAAAGCTCCTGTGGCCATTCTGTAGGAAGATTCTGATCTGGTTGATAACACGTATGGCAAGTATTTTCTGGATATTTTGGCATTGTATGTCAGCCACTCAGTCGGGGATGTAAAGCTGTTGTAAATTCCGTTTGAATAGACAGAAAAAAGCTTATAATTATTATTAACCCACTTCTCATATTCCTGATGGCCACAGAAAGCTATACCATTGGAGTGATGGGGTACACATAAATCTTGAACCAGGTGAACAGAAACTCCAAGGAAAAATAAGGCTTTCTTTTTATTACCTCTATGCCATAGGGACAAAGATTTATCAAAGTAGTAATTAAATTCTAATCTTGCATCGGGTAAAGGTCCAAGACCGGAATCAGTTACGGGATCGTAATAATGTGACAGGTATTTCCAGCCACGATCAGCCCAAAGGACTCCCCTATTAATAACTTCCAGATAATTATTTAGATATTTTAGATTGGTAGTGATGCCGTCATTTCTTAATATTTTCAAGGCCTGTTGATTGCAAAAAACATGGGTGTCTCCACTCCCTGAAATTAGGCTTTGAATTGGTGTTCCTGCGGCTAGAATAATTTTTAGCGTGTTCCATGAAGTGAGCCCCATTTTAAGAAGTATCCCCTCCCTGCTGCCTGTCAGCTTGTTACAGACATACTGAGATCTGGGTTATATAATTACGTTTCCTAGTATTTCTCAATGGGAAAAAATTAAACAGGATTACCATTCGGCTGTAATGTGATGAGGTTAAAAACCGCAAGCTATTCTGCATAGGTGCTGGCCTGCGTTATAACCTGCGCTATAAAAAAAATATATAATTATTTGTGCGATAATGGGAATATAAGGTAATATCGCTAAATAATTGACCAAAATGCCTGTTCTGTACGGCATAACCAGATGTATGAAAATTCAATTTTCAGGCTGGTAAACGAAAGGAACCGCTGGACTTTCGTCCACCGGCTCCTTCTCGTTTTACAGCAAGTTTGCTTAACTTTAGCTTAGGCCTTTTCTGCCAGGCCCTTGTAGAATTCGTACCTTTCTCTGGCGTCTTGTTCGGTCTTGGCAAACAATTCGCTTGCTTCGGCTGGGAACAATTGTGCCAGTGAAGCGTAACGAACTTCGCCCATCAGGAAGTCTCTGAAGGAATTGAAATCGGGCTCTTTGGAATCGAGGATAAATGGATTCTTGCCTTCTTTCTTGAGATCCGGGTTATACCTGTACAGGTGCCAGTATCCGGCTTTAACAGCCTTCTTAATCTCATTCTGGCTGTTTTGCATGCCGCCCTTCAAGCCGTGGTTAATGCATGGAGCGTAGCCAATAATCAGGGAAGGACCATTGTAGGCCTCAGCTTCGGCAATGGCTTTGAGGGTTTGAGCCATGTCTGCGCCCATACCCACTTGGGCTACGTAAACATAGCCGTAGGTCATAGCCATTGCGCCGAGGTCTTTCTTCTTGGTCCGCTTACCGGCTGCGGTAAACTTGGCAACGGATGCTGTTGGCGTGGACTTGGAAGCCTGGCCGCCGGTGTTGGAGTATACCTCGGTATCAAATACCAGTATGTTTACATCTTCATTCTGGGCAAGCACGTGGTCCAGGCCGCCGTAACCGATGTCGTAAGCCCAGCCGTCTCCACCCAGGATCCAGATGGATTTCTTAACCAACTGGTCCCTCTTCTCATAGATTTCTTTCAAGATTGGGTTATCTGCGCCTTCAAGCAACGGGATGATTTTGTTCGCAGCTGCCTTGGAGGCCTCAGCATCGTCTTTGCCGTCCAGCCACTCCTGGAAGGCTTCTTTCAAAGCCGGGTCGATATCAAGGGCCATGGCTTCCCTCATCAGGTCAGCAACTTTATCCCGCATTTGTTTAACACCTAAGTACACACCAAAGCCATATTCAGCGTTATCCTCGAATAATCCGCTGGCCCAGGCCGGACCTTTTCCTTCCGCGTTGGTGCAGTACGGCATTGAAGGTGCGCTGCCGCCCCAGATTGAGGAGCAACCAGTAGCGTTGGTGATAATCATTCTGTCACCAAATAACTGGGTAACCAGCTTGGCGTAGGCGGTTTCCACGCATCCACCACAGGCGCCGGAGAACTCCAGCATCGGCTGGGCAAACTGGCTGCCTTTA